>Ga0247727_10001195_pt1 | contig 63062 bp, 51 predicted proteins | sample WisWelCaveWW1625_FD_202498 | JGI IMG/M metagenome (GOLD analysis project Ga0247727, IMG submission 202498) | Biofilm microbial communities from Wishing Well Cave, Virginia, United States - WW16-25 | ecosystem: Environmental > Aquatic > Deep subsurface > Groundwater > Cave microbial mat | place...
TTCATCGGCTACCACCAATGGCGCATTCCTCGCGCCCGCGACGCTCATCGAAGAAAAGCTCGCGCCCGTCTCGCAGCAGCTGGCTTCGATCTCTCAGTGCTTCGGTGGTGCAATGTGCGACTGTAGCACTGTAGTGTTAGCTAGAGGATATCGGCCGGGGACCGTGGACCGTGGACCGTAAAACCGTGGACCGTAACCACGACCCACCAACGAAAAAGCCCGCGGGGCGTCAGCCACGCGGGCTCTTTTCAACAAAGCTCGTTTATTCGGTCTTCATCTGCACGCCGAGGTTGCCCAGCTTCTTCCGGACCTCCTTGATCGAGGTCGCGCCCAGGCCCACCTTGGTCAGCTCCGCCTCCGTGCGCTTCAGCAGGTCGCCGACCGTCGTCAGCTCCAGCTTCTCGTACGCCTTGCGGATGCGGCCCGACCACTCGAACTCCCCGAGCGCCTTCGCCGCCACGTCCGGGCTGGCGATGCCGGGCGCCGCCGGCGCCATGACCGGACCGCCCGCCGGACCGCCCTTCGCCGTCGCGAACGACAGCCCCTTCGAGGCGAGGAACTCGCGGACTTCCGTCAGCGACGTCTTCCCGAAATTCGGGATCTCGAGCAGCTCCTCCTCGGTCTTCATCGCCATCTCGCCGATCGTGTTCACGTTCATCTTGCCGATGGCGTTCCGTACGCGCTGCGAGAACGAGATCTCCGCGAGCGGCTGCGTCAGGACCGCGGCCATCTTCGCCTCGCGCTTGGCCGCGTCCTCGTCGTAGTACATGTTCAGCGACGCGTTCGCGTCGGAGTAGTACATCCTCGCCCGCGGATGCATCGGGTAGTAGTCGAGCACCGCGCGGTAGCACTCGAGCGCCCGGTCGAACTGCTGGCGATCCTCGTAGATGACGCCCAGGTTCAGCAGCGTGTTCACGTGGACGGGCCGCAGCTTGCGAAGCTGTTCGTAGAGCTCGAACGCCGCGTCGTCGTCGCCCAGGAGATCGTAGGTGTAGGCCAGGCGGAACATCGACCGCGCGTGCTCCGGCTCCAGCTTCAACGCCGCCTCGTAGGCCTCGATCGCCCCCGAGCGGTCGCCCGTCAGGTCGGCTTCGAGCCCCTCGACGTACTTCACGTCCGCGCTCTCGGGGAACTTCTTGCGAAGCTTGTCGATGCGCGTCGACGCGCCCTCGATGTTGCCCGACTTCAGCTCGGCTTCTGCCAGCGCCGCGCCGATCAGCCCGCTGTCGCCCTCGGCTTCCAGCGCATCCTTCAGGTGCTGCACCGCGTCGCCCGCCTTTCCAAGGTCGAGCAGCGAGATCCCGAGGAAATACGACCGCTCCTTGCTCGCCCGCGCCGCCTGGAGCACCGGCACCGCGTCCTCCACCTTGCCGAGCACCCACAGGGCGAGGGCGCGCCGGACCTCCGCCTTGTTCTCGCTCGACAGCTTTTTCGCCACCGCCGCAAAGTCCTCGAGCATGCTCTCGAGCTCGCTCCGCCGCTCGATCGAGCAGTGAACGGACTTGCGGAGTTCGACGAATTTCTCGATGGGCTGATCCTCGGCCGCGAAGATCTCCTTGATGTCGCCGGCAGTTTCAGACGAGGTCATAGGCGTGAGGCTCCCTTGAATCGAGGTGGAAAAAGGGGAGGTAAGACTATAGCGGAGCCCGTCTACCCACGCAATGGTTTTGCGACGTGTTCGGGGCCTGCGGTCCACGGTTTACGGTCTTCGGTCCACGGCCATCACTTTTTTGGCGGCGGCTTCGGGCCCTTCGACTTCTCCTGCCACTCCCGCCACGTCTTGGGGTTGTCCCCCAGCCGCTGCTCCGTGATGAAGCCGAGCATCGACCCCGCCAGCGCGCGGAACGTCACCGTGTTCGACAGCTCCATCATCCCGATCAGCGTCTCGACGACCTCGTCGCGGCCGTCCGGAGGCGAGAGCATCGCGGAGATGAAGACCTCGCTCGTCGTCCCCGCTTTCACCGACTTGCGGAACGACGCCAGCGGATCCTCGATGATGTGCTCGTACTTCTTCGGCACCGCCCAGAAGTGCACCGGCATGAAGATCAGCCGCCTCGCCTGGTTGCCGAACCCGACGTCGACCTTCCCTGGCTGGCACCACGCGCCCACGGTGTAGTGGCGCAGGTTCTCCTGGTCCTTTTCGAAGTCGAGCCCGGTGTCAACCGTGAAGGTCCTCTCCCACTGTCCGCTCATCGCGATGTCGATCGAGGTCTCGATCAGCAGCTCTTCGCTCCGGTTCCACAGCGTCGTCGAGCCGCTTGCCGGGTCGAGGTTGTCACACATGATCTCGACCACGATGAGTCCGTTCTTCGCCTGGCCGCCGCCGAACGCGAGACTGATCTTGTTCTTGAAGACGTTTTCCATCTTCAGCATCAGCTCGGCCTTGCAGCCGACGCTGAAGGCGTGCGCCTTCGACACCACGGTGGTGCGCAGCAGCGACGTCTGCGCGACCATGTTGTCGCAGACCCGCGCCAGTTCCTGGAGCTTCGCCGCGTAGACCGAGGTGGGCTCCAGCAGGAGCATCGCCTTCGCCACGTTGTAGGCCCGCTCGTACATTTTCTGCTTGTAGAGCGCCGTCGCCTCCGCGAGCTTCGAGTAGACGTATTTCTCAACCTCGCGGCGATCCACCTTCGGGAGGTCCTTCTTCAGGTCGAACTCGACAAGCTCGGGCTCCGCCCACGACCGGGCCGCGTTGAACTTCGGAACCTCGATCTCCTTGAGGATCCGGTAGATCTCGACGGCGCCTTTCGCCGCCAGCAGCTTCTCGAGCTGCGGCACCGCGTTCTTGCCCGCTTCCACCAGCTTGCGCGCCGCGAAATCGCGGAGCTCCTTGTCCTCGCAGCTCAGCCACTCGAGGTAGCGGGCGATCTCCGCTTTCTGGTCGTCCTGGCGGTCGATCCGCCTGCCCTCCGAAGCACCTGCCCTGGGTGCGACGGAGGGCTCCTGCGCGATCGCAGGGGTCGTGAGGATCACCAGCGCCGCCAGCAGGATTCGCATCATTCCATATTACAGACGGATTGTCTCATCACTCTACGGTCACGGTTTTCGCGAGATTCCGCGGCTTGTCCGGGTCGAGCCCATGGGAGATCGCCGTCGCGTACGCGAAGAGCTGGAGCGGGACGACGGCCACCACCGGCGAAAAGCACTCCTCGACGCGCGGCATCGGAATCACGAAGTCGGAGATTCTCTTCACGGCCTCGTCGCCCTCGGTGGCGACGACGATGAGCCGACCGCGGCGCGCCCTGATCTGCTCGATGTTCGACACCATCTTGTCGTAGACGTTGTCCCGCGGCGCGATGGCGATCGTCGTCAGGCTCGAATCGACGATGGCGATCGGCCCGTGCTTCATCTCCCCCGCCCCGTATCCCTCGGCGTGCAGGTACGAAATCTCCTTCATCTTCAGCGCGCCTTCGAACGCCGTCGCCAGGTGGTACCGTCGGCCGATGTACATGTAGTCGCGGCACGCGGCCAGCCGCGCGATCTCCTCGACCTGCCTCGCGCCGTCGAGCACGCGCCGGACCGCGTCGGGCACCGCCTGCGCCGCCGCCAGGAGCTTCTTCGCGCGCGCCGGCGACACGGTCCCCCGCCACCGCCCCAGCTGGATGGCGAAGAGCACGCCGCACATCAGCTGCGACGTGTAGGTCTTCGTCGCCGCGACGCCGACCTCCAGGCCGGCGCGCATGAAAATCACGCCGTCCGACTCGCGCGCCACCGTGCTGCCCTTGATGTTCGTGATCGCCAGCGTCCTGGCCCCGGCCTTCTTCGCCGACCGAAGTGCCGCGATCGTGTCGGCCGTCTCGCCCGACTGCGAGATCGCGAGGAAGAGCGTCTCCCGGTCGAACGGCGTGTGACCGTAGCGCAGTTCGCTCGCGAGGCCGACATCGACGGGCAGCCGCGCGTACTCCTCGATCGCGCACTTCGTGACAAGCCCCGAGTGCCACGCCGTGCCGCACGCCGCGATCACGACGCGCTTCGCATTCTTCACATCGCGCGCCACGCCGTCGAGGACGACATCGCCGCGCTTCAGGTCGAGCCTGCCGTGCAGTTCGGCCGCCGTCGACTTCGGCTGCTCATGGATCTCCTTGAGCATGTAGTGCGCGAAGCCGTCCTTTGCCGCGACGGCAACCTCCCAGTCGATCTGCATCGGCAGGAGCGCGATCTCGGCGCCGTTGCGCCCGAAGAGCTTCACGTCGTGGCCCTTCAGGAGCGCGATCTGGCCCTCGTCGACGATCTGCACCTGGCGCGTGTGCGGCAGCACCGCCGCGATGTCGCTGGCGAGAAAGCTCTCCGTCCCGTTGATGCCGACGACGAGCGGCGCGTCGAGCCGGGCGCCGACGAGCACGTCGGGATGGTCCGCGAACGCCGCGACGATCGCGTAGCTGCCGCGAAGTTCCGCGACGGTCTCCTGCATCGCCTTGAGCGGATCGCCGGCGTAGTGCGACTCGAGCAGGTGCGCGACGATCTCGGTGTCGGTCTCGCTGCGGAACTTGTGCTTCTTCCCAAGGCGACGGCGGAGTTCGGCGTAGTTCTCGATGATCCCGTTGTGCACGAGGGTGATCCGGTGTTTGCAGTCGAAGTGCGGGTGGGCGTTCATCTCCGTCACGCCACCGTGCGTCGCCCATCGCGTGTGGCCGATGCCGAGCGTCCCCGGCATCGGGATCCCGGCCACGCGCTGCTTCAGCGCATCGATTTTTCCCGGGCACTTCTCGTACCGGAACTTCGCCCCGTCATAGACCACTACGCCCGCGCTGTCATAGCCGCGATACTCCAGCCGGCTCAGCCCGTCGATGAGGATCGGCAGCGCCTGCTGGAGGCCGGTGTAGCCGATGATTCCGCACATGACTAGCGAACTCCCGCTTGTGTTCGATATCCGCGCTGCGAGAGGGCCAGGCAAGCCAGCGCCACGACCAACGGGGCGCCGTACCACAGCGTGCAGGTGATCGTGCCGTCGTGCCCCAGTATCGTGTAGGCAAATGCCTCGGCCAGCGCCACGAAGCCCAGCAAGCAGGCGGAGAGCAGGAGGATCAGGCTTCTCATGCGATGTTGCGTCCTTCGCTCATGCTGGTTGGTCTCTCTCTCCCGAGCCGATATTAGCAGAAATGAGTTGCCCCGCGGACGGAGTCCGCGGGGCGACTCATCCGCCGTAGCCTGCCCGCCCGCAGGCGGGACGACTCGCCGAATGGCGAGGTCATTAGGCGAAGGCGGATCCGCGGACGGAGTCCGCGGGGCGACTCATCCGCCCTGCCCGCCCGCAGGCGCGCCTACGTTTGCCGCCGGAATCGGATGTTGCCCGGCTCCACGATCAGCAGTGCTCCTGCAATCTGCTCATTGCGAATGCTGACCAAGGCGTCCGTGACAGATTGCACCATGCCCGTCACAGACAGCTCGTTCGGGTATCGAAGGACCGCAATTCCGCCGTGCGAACCGAGCGGGTACTTCAGGATGTTCGCGAAACCGCTGTCTCGGCTCAGAAGCGCCATTCCGTGAGCGACGGCATACGCGAGGACCTCTTCATCGCTCTTGCCGCGCAGTCCGACGTCGCGCACGTGTTCGGCCTCGAGTCCCGCGGCGACGAGCGACGCAACGAGGCTGTACGGGAGATTCTCGTCAATCAGGAAGCGGGCCATTCATGAAACGGCGCGGATCTGATCAGCCGCAACGGTCCGGGCGGCGTAGGCGAGGCAGGCGAGAATGTCCTCGCGACGCAGGTCATAGTCCCGAGCCACGTCGTCAACGGACGTACCCGCCGCTAGGTGACCCAGAACGACTTCAACGGTGATGCGCGTCCCTTCGATGACAGGCTTGCCGAAGCAGACCTTCTCATCGACGGTTATGCGCGGGGCCAGTTGTTTCATCTCAAATGAGTGTAGCCCGGTAGCCCCCGAAGCTCAACCGCAACGTCTCCGCGGACGCGCACCCAAAAAAGAGATGGGCTCCCCGTTTGGGGAGCCCATCGTTCCCTCTACTGGCTACTGGCGACTGCCTACTGACTACTTCGTCGGCGCGGCCGGCGCCGCAGGGGCCGCGGGCGCTTCCGGCGGAGGCGGCGTCTTCGACTTCTCCACCACCTTCACCAGGCTCAATCCGATTTTCCCTTCGTTCGGCTCCAGCTTCACGACGCGAACCTCGACCGTGTCGCCCGCGTTCAAGCCGGCCTGCTCCATCTCCTTGTCGACCTTCGAGATGTGCAGCAGCCCCTCGAGGTCCTTCTCGAGCTCCACGAACGCGCCGAAGCTCACGAGCTTCGTGATCTTGCCGCGCACCGCGTTGCCGACGCGATACCGCTCGGGAATCGACGTCTCCCATGGGTTCGGCGAGAGCTGCTTCAGCCCCAGCGCGATCCGCTTCTTGTCCTTGTCGACGGAGAGCACGACCACCTCGACCGTGTCGCCCTTCTTGACGACCTCGTTCGGGTGGATGACCTTCTTCGTCCACGACATGTCGTTGATGTGCAGCAGGCCGTCGATGCCGTCCTCGAGCTCCACGAACGCGCCGTAGCTCGTCGTGTTCCGCACCTTGCCCATGACCCGCTGGTAGATCTTGTACTTGTCCTCGACCTTGTCCCACGGGTTCGCTTCCGTCTGCTTGAGGCCGAGCGACAGCTCCTGCTTGTCCGGATCGACCGCCAGCACGACGACTTCGATCTCGTCGTTCTGCTTGAGCACCTCGCTCGGATGGTTGATGCGCTTCGTCCACGACATCTCGCTGATGTGCACCAGGCCCTCGATTCCCGGCTCGATCTCGACGAACGCGCCGTAGGGCATGAGGTTGACGACCTTGCCCTTCACGCGGGTGTTCGCCGGATAGCGGTCCGCGATGCCCTGCCACGGATTCTTCTGGAGCTGCTTGAGGCCCAGCGCGATGCGCTCCGTCGTCGGATCGACCTTCAGCACCTGCACGGCGATCTTCTGGTCGAGCTTGAGCACTTCGCTGGGGTGGTTGATCCGGCCCCACGAAATGTCAGTGATGTGCAGCAGGCCGTCGACGCCACCGAGGTCGACGAACGCGCCGAAGTCGGCGAGGTTCTTGACGACGCCGTCGCGGATGTCGCCCTCCTTGAGCTCCTGGAGCAGCTTCGACTTCTGGCCCGCACGGTGCTCCTCGAGGAGGCGCCGGCGCGAGACGATGATGTTCATCCGCTTGTCGTCGATCTTCAGGATCTTGCACTCGACCGTCTTGCCGAGGAACTCGCCGATGTCCTCGACGCGGCGGACGTCGACCTGCGACGCGGGCAGAAAGACCGGCACGCCGACGTCGACGAGCAGGCCGCCCTTGATCTTGCGGATGACGCGGCCCTGGATGACGTCGCCTTCCTTGTTGTTGGTGATGATCCGCTCCCAGCCGCGGATCTTGTCGGCCTTCTGCTTGGAGAGAACGATCATGCCGCTCTCGTCCTCGATCGTCTCGAGGAAGACCTCGATCTCCGAGCCGACCTTCACGGTCTCGCCCGGCGCGAAGTCGGTCTTCGGCACGACGCCTTCGCTCTTGTAGCCGATGTCGACGAGCACGTCGTCGCCGACCGACTCGAGCACGTGGCCCTTGATGATGGTGTCGATGGTGAAATTGCGGACCGAGTCCTCGTAGCGCTTCTCGATCTCGGGCTGCGGGCTCTCGGACAGGACTTCCTTGACCTGCGCGTTGAGCTGATCTTCGCCCAGGCCCAGCTCACGCACCAGTTTGCGGTTCGACATTCGCGACAGTCTCCTCTGCGGGCCACGACTTGTGGCCCAGCCGTTTTCTCAACGCAAAGATCTCGCTTCGGATGCGCCCCGCGAGGTCGGGAACTCCGACCCCGTTGAAAGGCCGTCCGAAGACGATATCGATCCGGCCGCGCGGACCGGGCAGAACCCGGCCCCTCGGCCACACCTTGTGCGCACCATCGATGAGGACCGGGACCACCGGGACGGCAGTGCGCTCCACCAAAAGGCGGACTCCCGACTTCATCGGGCCGATGCGACCGTCCACTGTCCTCGTCCCCTCTGGAAACACCAGAAGGGCGTTGCCGGCCTTCAGCCGCTCTATAGCGGTTTTCACCCCCTTCACGTCGCGAGTGTCCCGTTCGATCGGAAATGCGTTGAGCGCGGCGATTAGGCGGCCGAAGATCGGAATCTCAAAGAGCGTGCTCCTCGCCATGAAGTGTATCTCTCGCCAGAGACACGTCGCGATGAGGACCGGATCCAGGAAGCTCTGGTGGGTCGATGCCAGCAGAACCCCGCCCGTCGCCGGCACGTTATCCTCCCCTAAGGGCCGGATCTGCCATGTCGGCGCCGCCAGGGTTCTCGTTACGATCTTGACACCGAACCACGAGAAGCGCATCCGTGGAGGGGGGGATTGTAGGGATCGGCCGGCGCGGATGCAACGCCCGGCGCCGATATACTTCCTTCGTGGACCCCGCCCTCTCCTTCGGCAAGTTCGTCCTCGGCCGGCGCCTCGGTGCGGGGGGCATGGGCGAAGTCTTCGAAGCGCGCGACACCCAGCTCGACCGCGTCGTCGCCATCAAGTTCCTCAAGGGCGACGAGCCGGAGGAACTCGCCCGCTTCAAACGCGAAGCCCAGGTTGCCGGAAAGCTCGTCCATCCCAACATCGCCGCGGTCTACGAGGTCGGCGAAGCCGCCGGACGCCACTTCATCGCGATGCAGTTCATCGACGGCACAACGCTCAAGGCATGGAAAGGCTCCGCGCGCGACGCGGCGGCGCTGATCGCGGTCGCCGCCCGTGCGGTCGGATACGCCCACGACCAGGGCGTCGTCCATCGCGATCTCAAGCCGGACAACCTGATGATCGACCGCCGCCGCCGATTGTTCGTGATGGACTTCGGCCTGGCCCGCGGCGTCGCCGGGTCGCAGATCTCCGTCTCGGGCGACATCGTCGGCACGCCCTCGTACATGAGCCCCGAGCAGTCCCGCGGCGGGCGCGTCGATGCGCGGGCCGACATCTGGTCGCTCGGCGCGACGCTCTACGACCTGGTGGCGCGCCGCGCGCCGTTTCGCGGGTCGAACGTCTACGACACGGTCAAGCTCGTGCAGGAGACGGAGCCGCCGCCGCTGCGGACCGACCGCGACCTCGCGACCATCGTCGCCAAGTGCATGGAGAAGGAACCGGCGCGCCGCTACGCAACGGCCGAGGCGCTGGCGGACGACCTCGAGGCGTTCGGCCGCGGAGATCCAATCTCCGCGCGGCCCGTCGGGACGGCGACGCGGCTGGCGCGAACCCTGGGGCGGCGTCGTTCGGTGCTCGCCGCCGCGGCGGCCGGACTCATCGTCGCGGCAGCCGCGGGCGGCTGGATCGCGATGCGCACCCGCCACGCCGAGTCCGGGACCGCCGAGGCCCAGGCGGCGCTGGTGGAGAGCATGCGGCGCACGGCCGCGACGAATCTCGCCGCGGCCCTCGAAATGCGCCGCGCAGGAAATCTCCCGGCGATGGACGCGCTCATCGAGCAGGTGCGCGCCGCGTGCGCCCGCGTGCTGGAGAAGCAGCCGCGCAGCGCCGAGCCCCACCTTCACCTCGCGCGCATGCTCCACGCCCGCATGCTCATCCCGCAGGCGGCGCTGGAGGCGTCGGCCGCCGTCGAGCTCGATCCCGGGCTCGTGGAGGCGCGGTACGAGCGGCTGGTGCTCAACAGCCACCTGCTCCACCGCCGCATCATCAAGCTCACCAAGATCGCCGTCCAGCAGGACCCCGACCCCGACGCGCCCTCGAGGGCCAGCACCGATCCCGCGCCCTACATCGCGTCCGACCCGGAGGCGATGTCGCTTCAGCGCAAGATCGAGGAGGATGCGGCCGTCGTGGTCGCGGCGGCGGCGCGCCTGTCCGCGGCCCAGCTCGCCTCGGCCCGCGCCTGGTCCGCCCTCGTGCGCAACGACTACAAGACCTCGCTTCGCGAGTGGTCGCAGGCGCTCGCGAACGAGCCCGGCCTCGAGGACGCGCGCATCGGCCTCATCGACCTGCACATGTACCAGCTCCGCCACCGGGAGGCGATCGCCCTCTGCACCGAGGGGATCCGCCTGGACGCGGGACAGCTCATGTACCGCGAAGCGCGCGCCTCGGCCGCCGTGAACTTCGGCATCGCCCAGGCCGCGCTCGGCGAGGATCCCACCGCGCTCTACACGCTGGCGCTCGGCGACCACGAGTTCCTGGCGTCGGTCGGCTTCGCCGGCGAGAAACTCACGCTGCGCCACGGCACGGCGCGCGCGGCCCTGGCCGATTGGCGCCGCACCACCCGGCAGGACGCCGCCCCCGACTACACCGCCGCGCTGCGAGACTACGACGCGTGGATCGCGGAGCATCCTGACGAAGGCGAAGGCTACGTGATGCGCGGCCTCACGCGCCTGCACTTCTACCTGCTCCCGCCGGCCGACCGCTCCCTGCGCGACGGCGGCTTCGCCGACCTCGCGCGCGCCGCGGAACTCCTCCCGCTGGCGGAGGAACCGTGGTACTACCGCGGCACGTCGCTGATCCTGATCGGCCGGATGAAGGGCGAGGACCTGTTTGAGTGCCTGCGCGAGGCCGTCTCCTGCCTGGAGCGTTCCCTCTCCCTTTCCATCCTTCGCGACCGCTCCTGGAGCGCGCTGGCCGAGGCCCGCCTGGCGCTCGCGTTCGAGAGCGATCGGCGGGGAACGCCGCTGCCCGACCAGATCGAGCTCGCCATCCAGCATTGCGACCGGCTCCTCGACCTGCGGCGCAACCTGCCGGGCGCCTTCCTGCTCCGCGGAAGGGGCCGCTGCTGCCTCGCGAGGCTCGAGGCGCGCCAGGGCCGCGATCCCCTCGCGCTCATCAAGGCCTCCCTCGCGGACTACGAGCTGGCGACGCGCGGCGCCCCGAAACACGCCGCCATGTGGGAGCATCGGGCGATCGCCGAGGCCGAGTTCGGCGTCATCGGGCGGCGCTTCGGCCGCTCGGACGCGGAGCTCATCGCGGCGGCCATCGAAAGCTACACCAGGGCCATCGCCATCGACCCCGGCGCCGACTCCTGCTACGCCGCCCGCGCCGATCTTCACGCGATGCAGCAGCGGTTCGACGCCGCCGCGCGCGACTACGACGAGGCCATCCGCCGCAACGCGAACCGCTTCGAGTCGTGGGCCGGCCGCGCCACCCTGAGGACGAACATCGCCATGCGCGGCGCGGCAGAACAGGACACCACGGCGCAGTTCGCCGCGGCGGACGAGGACTTCGACCGCGCCCTCAAGCTCAAGCCCGACGACGCCCCGATCTGGGCCGCCCGCGGCTACGCGCGCCTCCAATGCGGCGTGATGACCGCCAACGTCCTCCAGAAGGATCCGACGTCGATCTTCAAGGAAGCCGAGACGCACCTCCAGAAGTCGCTCCAGCTCGACGCGAAGAACGGAACCGCGTGGGGGTATCGGGGCGACCTCTGGTTCTCCATCGCGCAGGTCCAACAGGCGCAGCACGTGAGCGGCGCAAGCGCCCTCAAGAACGCCCAGGCGTGCTATCGCAAGGCGGTGCAGTTCGACGCAGGCCTCGAGGCGCGCCTTCGCCCGACGATGGAGCGGGTCGACGCGCTCCTCAAGCGCGAGTGACCGCGGCCTGGAGCGCCGCGACGACTTCGTCGACCGTCATGGACGACGTGTCGATGACGATGGCGCCCGCCGGCTTCTTGAGCGCGCCGATCGCCCGCGTCCGATCGCGCTCGTCCCGCTCGTCGATCGACTTCTTTAGCGCGGCGAGGTCGGCTCCCTCGAGCTCCTTCGCGCGGCGCCGCGCGCGCTCGTCGATCGATGCGTCGAGGTAGAACTTGAACTCGGCGTCCGGGAAAACAACGGAGCCCTGGTCGCGTCCCTCCGTGACGAGCCCGCCCGCGCCGCCGAACTCCTGCTGAAGCCGCACCAACTCGGCCCGTACCTCCGGCGGATCGGCGAGGTGACGGGAATTCGCCGTGATCCGCTCGTCACGGATCTCGTTCGTGATGTCGCGGCCGTCGAGGATGACGCGGGCCTCGTCGAGTTGCAGCGTCGAGCCCTTGATCATGGCCACGAGGTCGGCGGGCTGCCTCAAATCGACCCCTGTCTCCAGCGCTTTCCACGTGAAGGCCCGGTACATCGCGCCCGTGTCGAGGAACCGGAAGCCGAGCCGCTTCGCGAGGAGCCGGGCGATGGTGGATTTCCCCGCGCCGGCGGGGCCGTCGAGCGTGATGACGGGAGGACGCATGGCCGGGATTCTACGAGATGCGTTTGCCCGGCGCCTGTGGTTCAGGGTCGGGGGAGCGTACGAGGTTTCAGCGGCCCGGACGGAGCGAGAGGTCCCATAGGCGAGGTAATGTTGCGGGCTCCGGACCTTTCCAGCACCGAACGAGCCTTCATCCCGGCACCTTCCGGGACGGTAGCTACCCGTATCGCGCGCGGGCCTCGTCAAGGGTCGGAAGAGCTCGAACGTCGCGTTCAACGGCATCACCTCGGCGATTCCGGGCGGCTTCCGCACCGTTGCCGCGCTTTCCAGTCGCTCGGGCGTGGGCATCGTGTGGCGTGCCATATCAGGGCAGGAACTTCAGCTTCAGATGAGGCTGACCGGGTACGTTGATGTCCACAGTTGGCGGTGGATACCCTGTCTGGGGACTCGGGATTTTTCCAGGAGCGTAGAAGTTTCAGCGGCGCGCCCTGCGTAGCGCCTGCTCACATGCGCGAAGCAGGGCCCAAACGGCGCGGCAACGTCCCATAAGGCCCGGTTATGTTGCCGGCTCCTGAACGCCTTGCGGCACCAACCGAACCTTCACTCCTGCATTCTACCCCACGGACTTGGCTTCAGCCGAGGCCCGGACTCATAGACCCCGGCCGGGTTCGTCCCCTACATGAAGAAGGACCGCCCGTGACTCTGTGCGGACGTGTGGTAGATTCAGTCCATCGTGAACGCTGACCGTCCCCGCGGGGCTGCTGCCGCCGCGAAGCCTGACAAGCCAAACTACCTCCTGCGATTGTGCGCGGGCTTGCTCTCGTTTTTCGTCTTCTGGATTGTCGGGTACTTCGTGGTTCGTAGCCTGCGCGGAAGCGCGTCTGAAGCGCCCGGCACGTCGCTGCCAAACACGGCGTGGAGCACTGCTCAACGCGAGGAGTTCCTTCAGAAGGATCCCCGAGGAACCTCCCTGGCCGCGATCTACAAAGAGGCGCGCGCGCTGGAGCCGCTTTGGAAGTTCGAAGAGGCCAAGGCGGCCTGGCAGCGTGCGCAGCGACGAATCGACGAACTCGGGCTGGGTGTGCAACTTGCCGACGAGAAGAAGGACCTCGAGAACGCGATCGAGCTCTGCGACCTGAGGATCGGCGAGTCAGCGCCTGCACGCAAACTCTGGCAGGACTACAAGGCGCGTTTTGACGGGGGAGAGCGGACAAGGGCGTTATGGGATGCCGGGGCGACTCTACGCAACCCAAAGGGGTCGCACTTGGTACGGCCTCCCTGGGCTTCCACGCTCGCTGACTGTCAGACCGCAATCTTGACGGTGCTGGATGGCGCCGAGCAAAAGACAACGACCGCGTTCTGGTCGGAGCTCAAGGCCATTCAGGAGAAGTACAGGCTCGTTTCAGCCAGTTACGAGGAACCCACCTGGGGCAAGGGGATCGCCGCCCTGGCGGCCCTTGAGGCGCGGGCGCCGGAGTCGTTGCGGCGCAACGTCTCCTATGAAATCGAATGCTGTGAGCGAAACGCCGAGACGGCTGTTCGCTGGCTCGCGGGCGAGGCACGACAGCGGGCGAGTCACGGCCGCCGCGCTGCCGCTTGCACGTGGCTGAAGGGACATCGCGAGCAGTTCGTCGGCACAAAGTCCGAAGCGGCCTTCGACGCGCTTGTTGCCGAGTATTCCAAGTAATGCGAGAGTGCTCGATCATGCTCCGCTTCCTCCCCCTCCTGCTGCTCGCCGCCTGCGCCACGGCCTCCCCGCACGTCGTCCGCGTCGACGGCATGCAGCGCGGCCCCGGCGGCAAGACCTGATTCGCCTGACCGGAATCGGTCCAGCGGGCCCTGGCAGGGCTCCCCGGCGTCGTGAAGGTCGAGATGGACCTCGAGCACGACCTGTTCAGAGTCTACGGGCCCGCGACGCGCGATGAAATCCACGCCGCGATCCGCCGCCTTCACTACGAACCTAGCGACGGCGACGGTTCCGCGTTCCATCCGAGCAACGTTGCGGTGCCCGTGGGCGAACCGCCCCCCTTCGTTCGGGAGGCGCTGGCGCGCGCCAGCCGCGAGAAGAAGCAATTTGTCCTGGTCGACTGCCTCGGGAGCGTAGGGAGTTTCAGCGGCCCGGACGGAGCGGCAAGGTCCCACAGGGGAGGTTATGTTGCCGGCTCCTGACGCCTTGCGGCACCAACCGAACCTTCACTCCTGCATTCTACCCCACGGACTTGGCTTCAGCCGAGGCCCGGACTCATAGACCCCGGCCGGTTCAGGTCCCCGCACTCCAGGAACTTGCCGAACGCGTTCCGCACATACTTCGGCAGCCCCCGGCCCCGGGAATCGGCGAGGTCAATGACGTCCGGAGATTCGCCGTGACCACGCGGTGGATCACACCCGCCTGCGGGTTCCGGCGCCGATACGCGGCCACAACCATGACACGGCCATGGCGAATGGCGTGCCACAAAGACGCCCGCAACCCCTTGCGCCGCAACGGGTCATGTGTGCCCTATAATGGCACGCCAGAAATGTTACGTTTCGTAACATAGCACGTCACTTTTCGTAACGTTTTGACCCCCTTCTCGGGGATTTCGGCGCGACAGGGGATCCATCCTCTCCTTGCTTCTCGCCGCCCGAGATTGCCTTCGCCCCGCCCCTATGGTTCAATCTCGCACCGCCGGGCGATGGCCCGATCCTGTTCATGCCGAAAGGCCTGATCCTTCGTTTCTTTCTCTGGAGACCCATCCATGTGCATTCCCACCGCTTCCAGCCGCACCGAGGCCCCCGCGCGCTCGCTCCCCCGCATCGGCGACAAGGCGCCCGACTTCACCACGATGACCACCCACGGCGAAATCACCTTCTCGAAGTGGCGCGAAGAGAAGTGGACGATCCTCTTCTCCCACCCCGCCGACTTCACGCCCGTCTGCTCCACCGAGCTCACCGAGTTCGGCCGCCGCGTCGACGAGTTCAACAAGCGCGGCGTGAAGATGATCGCCATCTCCGTCGACAGCATCCACAGCCACCTCGCGTGGATTCAGAACCTCAAGCAGATCCTCGACGTCGCCCTCCCCTTCCCGATCATCGCCGACTCGACGCGCGCCGTGAGCGAGCTCTACGGCATGATTCACCCGGGCGAGAGCGCGACCGTCACGGTCCGCGCGCTGCTCGTGATCGACCCGAAGGGAGTGGTCCGCGCGCTGATCTACTACCCGCTCAACGTCGGCCGCAACGTCGATGAAGTGCTCCGGCTCGTCGACGCGCTCCAGACCGCGGACGGCAAGGCCGTCGCCTGCCCCGTCAACTGGAAGCCCGGCGACAAGGTCATCATCCCGCCGCCGAAGACCGAGAAGGAAGTCGCCGAACGCCTCGCGATGACCGGCGTCGAGCGGCTCGACTTTTATCTGACGAAGAAGTCGCTGTAGAGCTCATCGGGGGCCGCCGGGAATCGCCGGCGGCCCTCATTTCTCTTCTCCGCTCAGCCGCTCCTCGACGTCCCGCAGCTCCTTCGTCGCCGCCGCATCGCCCGGCTTCGCCAGCAGCGACTGTTCGAACGCCGCCTTCCCGCGCTTCAGATCACCCTTCCTGACGAAGTCGCGCCCGCGTTTCAACCAGCCGCTGTACGCGACCAGCGGCGCGGCGACGCGCAGCCGCTCCCATCCGTCCTTCAGTTCCTTCCCCTTGGGCTTCAAGTCCGCCGCCGCCGCGAGGAGGTCAAACGCGGCCGGGTGCGCCTTCTTCCTCATCGCCTCGTCAAACTGGGCCAGCCGGTACTCGTAGACCATCTCCGCGTCCATCGTGTCGAGCCTCTTCTCGAGCACCATCAGCTGCTCCAGCGCCTCCAACTGGGCCCCGCTCTCCTCGGCCGCGTCGTGCGCCCGCTTCCAAAGCCGGTACGCCGCGATGGGGTCCTTCTCCGCCCGCGCCTGCGCGGCCAGCGTCTCGTACTCCTCTCGCCGCTTCCCCGCCACGTTCGCGGTCCGGAGCGACTCCGCGAACGCCACGAGCGCCTCGGGCGCATCCTTCGCGGCCGCCGCCTTCGTCGCCAGCTTGAGCGCCCGTTCAGGGTCGCCCGCCGCGAGCGCCTCGCGCGCCGCGACCCAGTCACGCCGCGACTCCGCGCTGGCGATCCGGGCCGACGCCTTCGCCCGTTCCTCGCTGCTCGATGCACTCGCCGCGGCCTTGGCGTACGCGTCGATCACCGCCTGCCAGGACTTCACGCCGTCCCGTGAGCCGGCTTCGGTCTCGGCAGCCTCGGCCGCCACGATGGCACGGCGGTAGAGGTCGCCCCTTTGCGCCTCGCCGATCTTCAGCTTGATCCGCGCTCGTGCGTCGCGGAACGGAGGCGCGTCGCGGTCACCGAGAGCTGCAAGCGCATCGTCGAGCCGGCCCTTCATCTCGTGCTGCTTGGATGTGAGAAGCGCCGCTTCGTCGGCCGCGGACTTCGCCCGCCAACCCCACTCCTCGCGTAGCGACGCGGCCTCCGGCGATGCGTCGAGCCGCGCGATGGCGGCGTCGTACTCTCCCTGCGCCGCCAGCGCCTTCGCCTCCTTCAGCGGATCCGCCGCCGGTGCGCACGACGCGATGAGCAGGAACGCCGCTGCAAGCCTCACATCATTGATACGCGCTGGAACTTCGCCGCGGGTTTGCTATCTTCCCAGCCATGACACCCTTCAAAAACGAAGCCATCCTCGACTTCTCCAGGGACGAGCACCGCAAACCGCTCGAAGCGGCCCTCCGCAAGGTCGAAGCCTCCTTCGGCACGGAGTATCCCGTCGTCGTCGGCGATCAGACCTACAAGACGACCGACAAGATCAAGTCGATCAACCCGTGCAAGCCGTCCGAGGTCATCGGCGTCATCCATCGCGCCGACAAGAAACTCGTCGAGAAGGCGCTCCAGACGGCGCAGCGCGCCTTCGAGACATGGAGCCGCACGCCCGCCGAAACGCGCGCGAACGTCCTCTTCAAGGCCGCGGCCATCATGCGTCAGCGCCGCTACGAGATCGACGCGACGATGATCCTCGAGGTCTCGAAGTCGTGGGTCGAGGCCGACGGCGACACCGCCGAGGCGATCGACTTCCTCGAGTACTACGGACGTGAAATGCTCCGCTACGCGCAGGGCTCCCCCGTGGTCCAGAACCCGGGCGAGAAGAACCAGTGCGTCTTCATCCCTCTCGGCGTCGGCGTCGTCATCAGCCCGTGGAACTTTCCCTGTGCGATCCTGACGGGGATGGCGTCGGCCGCGCTCGTCACCGGCAACTGCGTATTGATGAAGCCCGCCAGCACCGCGCCCGTCATCGCCGCGAAGTGCTTCGAAATCCTCCGCGAAGCGGGCGCCCCCGCCGGCACGATCAACTACGTCCCGTGCTCCGGCGGCGAGGTCGGCGACTTCCTCGTCGACCACCCGCAGACGCGCTTCGTCAGCTTCACCGGCTCCCGCGAGGTCGGCACGCGGATCAACGAGCGCGCGGCGAAAGTCCAGAGGGGCCAGAAGTGGCTCAAGCGCGTCGTGGCCGAGATGGGCGGAAAGGACGCGATCGTCGTCGATGAGACGGCCGATCTCGAGGCCGCCGCCACCGGCATCGTCCAGGCCGCTTACGGCTTCCAGGGCCAGAAATGCAGCGCCTGCTCGCGAGCCATCGTCGTCGACAAGGTCTACGGCCAGGTCCTCGACCTCGCCATCAAGAAGACGGCCGCGCTGAAGATCGGCGACGTCCGCGATCCGTCGACCCAAGTCGGCGCCGTGGTCGATGAGAGCGCCTACAAGAAGATCCTCTCGTACATCAAGGCCGGGAAGAAAGAGGGCAAGATCGTCGTCGGTGGAGGTCCCGCCAAGGAACTCGGCGACGGCTATTTCATTCAGCCGACGATCGTCGCCGACGTGAAGCCCGGCGCGTCGATCGAGCAGGAGGAGATCTTCGGTCCGGTGCTCGCCTTCATCCGCGCGAAGGACTTCGACGACGCCCTCGCGATCGCCAACGGCACCGACTACGGCCTCACCGGCGCGATCTTCTCGAAGGACCCGCAGCGGCTCGACCGGGCGCGGCGCGAATTCCACGTCGGCAACCTCTACATCAACCGCAAGTGCACGGGCGCGCTCGTCGGCGTCCATCCCTTCGGCGGCTTCAACATGTCGGGGACCGACTCGAAGGCGGGCGGCGCGGAGTACCTGCTCTTGTTCATGCAGGCAAAATCCATCGCCGAAAAAGTGTAGACTCATCGGTCCGGGGGGAGCGACACGATGACACGCACAGCAATCCTCCGCGCCGTCCCCACCGGCATCGAGCTTCCCCGCGAGCCGCTCGACTACTTCCGCACCCTCGCACGGCACCCTTTCCCGTTCCTCCTCGAGAGCCAGTCGGACGGCCGCTTCACCTTCATGGGCTCCAATCCGTACCGCGTCCTGCTCGCGAAGGATGATCGCGTCACCGACTGGCGCGCGGGAAACGAAAAGACGAAGCGCGCCGACTTCTTCGCCCTCCTCCGCGACGCCCTCGCCGAGCACGCCGTGGAGAACGACCGCGGCCTCCCCTTCCCGTGCGGCGCCGTCGGCTACCTCGGCTACGACCTCGCGAACCGGCTGGAAAAGCTGCCGCACCGCGCGATCGACGACCGCGGCTTCCCCGACGCCTTCGTCGCCTTCTACGACCGCGTCGTCATGGTCGACCGCGAGACCGGCCGCGCGTCCGTCATCGACCTCACCGAGCGCGCCCCGAAGCGCGCGATCGATGCATCAGACTATGCTGACAGGTTTGGCGGCACCCCGGCGATGCGGCCGGAGACGGAGCGCCCGGTCGCCTCGAACTTCACCCGCACCGACTACCTCGCCGCCGTCCGCCGCGCGAAGGAGTACATCGCCGCCGGCGATATCTACCAGGTCAACCTCTCGCAGCGCTTCGCGACGCGCACCACGCTCGACCCCGTCGACATCTACCGACGGCTGCGTGCCGCGAGCCCGGCGCCGTTCGGCGCGCTCCTCGAGATCGGCAGCCGCTCGATCATCTCGAGCTCGCCCGAGCTCTTCCTCCAAAAGGAGGGCCGCCGCGTCGTAACGAAGCCGATCAAGGGGACGCGCCGCCGGGGCCTCGACGTCGCCGACGACGAGCGGCTCCGCGCCGAGCTCCTCGTGAGCCCGAAGGACGACGCCGAGCTCAAGATGATCGTCGATCTCGAGCGCAATGACCTGGGCAGGGTCTGCGACTACGGCAGCGTGACCGTCCCCGCGATCAAGTCGCTCGAGTCTCATCCGACCGTCCACCACCTGGTTGCCACCGTCGAGGGCCGCTTGCGCCGCGGGCTCGACTCCGTCGACCTCCTTCGCGCGACCTTCCCCACCGGCTCGATCACCGGCGCCCCGAAGATTCGCGCGATGGAGATCATCGATGAGCTGGAGCCGACCCGCCGCGCGGCCTACACGGGTGCGATCGGCTGCCTCGGCTTCGACGGCAACCTCACGCTCTCGGTGGCGATCCGCATCATCGAACTCCACGGGCGCGAGGCGTGCTTCCAGGTCGGCGGCGGGATCGTGGCTGACAGCGATCCGGAGGCGGAGTTCGAGGAGACGCTGGTGAAGGCGACAGGCATCGTGCGCGCGCTGGGTGTCGACTTGCAGGGGTGACGCCAGCCGGCCGCGCACCGCAGGGACATCCGGATTCAGGGGACGTCCCCTGACCGGCGCTCACCGGCAATTGCCGCACCCCCCCACCCGGTGCTTGCGCCTGGAAGACAGCGCCCGGGACGATCCAGGGGACGTCCCCTGAACAACCCCGTCCGGCAATTGCCGCACCACAGCTCCGCTCTCCGGGGCACCCCCCCAACCCGGTGGATGCAAGGGAAGACCGCACCGGCAATTGCCGCAACTCGGCCGCTTGCGCCAAGAAAAGCACCCCGGGAGACTTCAGGGGACGTCCCCTGAACGTGACCGTCCCGCAATTGCCCACCACGGCTCCGCTCTCCGGGCAACCCCACCCGGTGCTTGCGCCGAAGGACCGCACCGGGACGGGCCCGCGGCGTTGGCTCCGGCCACCCACACCCAGCGCTTGCGTCTGGAAGTACCCCCCGGGGACACGAGTTACGCGAATCGACAGCGCCCCCGGGATCTCCGGCAATTGCCGCAACTCGGCTCCGGCGTCGCTCCGGCCACCCGCGCCGAGCGCTTGCGCCAAGAAAAGCACCCCAAGGAGGCTTCAGGGGACGTCCCCTGAACATGACCGTCCGGCATCCGGGGGGCACCCCACCCGGCGCTTGCGCAGGAAAGACCGCGCCCGGGGCCATCCAGGGGACGTCCCCTCCCGTGGCTCTCCGGAAATTGCCGCTGCTTGCGCCAAAGGACCTCCGGGGGCACATCCTCTGCGGGTCAATTCCAGGGGACGTCCCCTGACTCTGGCCTCCGGCAATTGCCGCAGCCCAAGGCCACCCCCCAGCCAAGCCGCTTGCGCCAAGAAGACCCCTCGGGCACGTCCCCTGGGGGCAAATCCAGGGGACGTCCCCTGACCATGGCTCTACGCCAATGGCCGCACCCCGGCTCCGCGCCTCGGGTCACGTCCGCGGCAACCTCGGCGAACTTTTCCGCGCAAGCGCTACTACTCCTCTGGAGCGGCACCTCTGCCACACAGGCCCGGAGGCCTCATGAAACCCGTACTCGCCGCCCTGCCAATCCTCCTCCTCTCTCCCGTGGTCCTCCTCGGCGATCTCTGCGCGCTCTGCGTTGAGCGGCCCGGAGGGCAGGCCCCGGCATTGCCCATGCCCCGGGCCGACGAAAAGAAAGCCATCACCTCCGCCACCGACTACCTCGTCAAGTCGCAGGCGAAGGACGGTTCGTGGGAGTGCTTCCGTCAGGACTTCGACAAAAGGCTCGAGGGCATGAAGCTCCCGCCCTCCCCCGCACGAGTCTGGTCGACATCGCTCTGCGGCTGGGCGCTCCTCGAACACGGCGCGCGGCCCGGCGGCTCGACCCCCGCCGACAAGGCGCTCGCGAAGGCGCGCGAGTTCGTCGTCCACTACCTCACGGTCGACCAGCAGCACTCACTCGCCAATCCCACGTGGATCTTCGCCTTCTCCGGTCTCTTCCTCTCGAGGCTCCAGCGCGTCGCCCCCAACGACGAGAACCTCAAGGCGATCAAGATCGTCCTCGACGGGCTCGAAGAATTCGTCGAGACCACCGGCTTCTGGGGCCACGGACGCGTGAACCGTCCGAGCCTCAAGCTCTCGATCGGCTACAACGATCTCGCGGCGTCGCACAACTGGGTCGCCGTCGTGCTCAGTGAAATCGCCGCGGCGAAGGTCGAGGTCCCCGAGCGCATGAAGAAGCGCGCCGTCGACTACTACACGAAGACGCAGTTCCCCAACGGCGGCCTCGCCTACAACGTCGAAGGCCGCGGCACGAACAAGGACGAGACCACGACGCTCGGCGAGGGCCGGTCGGTCACGTCGCTCCTCGCGCTACGCCGCCTCGCTCCGAAATCCGCCGAGTGCGCCGCCGCCGAGAAGTATGCGAAGGCGAACCTCGACAAGGTGATCACGCACCACACCCCGTGGCTCCACCTGCTCGGAGCGGGACTGGCGATGGACGAGCTCTCCAACCGCCCCGCGTTCGACAAGCTCTACAAGGCGCGGCTCCTCGCGCAGCAGGACGCCGATGGCTCCGCCAAGCCGTGGCACGACAAGGCCAAGGCCGGCGAAAAGCCGAGCTTCGAGAACTTCAAGGCAATGGCCGACAAGGACGCCGAGATCGGCCGCGCCTACACGACGGCGTGCTTCCTGCTGCTGCTCAAGCCGTCGCACGCGACAACGACGACCGACGCGCCGCCGGCCACGCCTACCGAGGGCGGGAAAAAGAAGTGACCCGCGCCCGATAGGCCTCGGCGATCCGCCGCGTCACCGGCCCCGGCCGGATCGCATGGACCTCGAGCATCGTGCCGGTCAGAAATGCCTCGTCGGCGCCGCCCAAATCGCGCTCGCGAATGTCGGTCTCGCGAACGCGGATGCCAAGCCGACGCGCGACCTCGATCACGGTCTTGCGCGTGACGCCGGGCAGAATGCCGCGCACCCGCGGCGTCATCAGCACGCCTCTCTTGACGATGAAGAGATTCGACGTCGTCCCCTCGAGCAGCCGTCCGTCGAGATCGCGAAAGAGCGTGTCGGCGTACCCTGCCGCCCGCGTCTCGCCGCGCACGAGGTAGTTCTCGAGGTAGTTCAGCGTCTTGTGGCCGTGCAGCGGCGCACGCGGATCATGCACCCATCCCGCGATGCGGACGCGTCCGGAAACCGGCTTCGGTGGCGGCGGCAGCGCGATGATCAGCAGCGAGCCGCCCTCCGTCACCGTGATGCGGACATACGCCTCGGCGAGCCGGTTCTTCGCGCAGAGCGCGCGGATCACGCGGTCGAACTCCACGCGCGGCACTCGGACCTTGAACCGCCGCGCCGTGCGGCGCAGACGAATCAAGTGATCCGACAGGCGGAATGGCTTCCCGCCGTAGACGTGCACGACTTCGAACACGCCATGGCCGTAGAGCACCGCCTTGTCAGTGGCGCAGACGAACGCGCGCGATTCAGGGAGAAGGCGGCCGTTGAGCGAGACATGCATCGGGCCGGCATGATACCCGCCGGACCTACTTCGTCGGCCGCTCGCCGAGCTCGACGTCGACCTCGATCTCCTTCCGGTCGCGCATCAGCTTGACCTTCACCTTCTGGCCGGGCGCTGCATCGGCCACGGTGAAGAAGAGATCGGAGACGCTCGGGATCCGCCTGCCGTTGAACTCGATCAGCACATCGCCCGGCCGGATCTTCGCGCGCGCCGCCGGTGAGTCGCTCTGTACAAAGGTGATCCACGCGCCGCGCGGCCTGTCGAGCCCGATATCGTCCAGCAGATCCTGAAGGTTGCGGATGCCCTCGTCGGATCGCGCATCGACCAGCGACATGTTGACTTCCGTCGGCGTGATTCCCATGTAGCCGCGCCGCACCTTCCCGTCGCGCTTCAGCCGCTGGACGACGTACTCCACCAGCTTCGACGAGATCGCCAGGCCGATCCCGGCGTCGCCCCCGCTCTTCGAGACGATGGCGGTGTTGATGCCGAGCAGTTCGCCGCGGAGGTCGACCAGCGCACCGCCCGAGTTGCCGGGGTTGATCGCCGCGTCGGTCTGGATGAAGTCCTGGTAGGGCTTGCCCCACTCGGCGATGCGGTGCTTCGCGCTGACGATGCCCGCCGTCACGGTGTGGTTGTAGCCGAACGGGCTCCCGATGGCGACGACCCAGTCGCCCACCCGGGCGTTTTCCGAGTCGGCGAACTTCAACGCCGGCAGCTTCCGGCCCGCTTCGACCTGCACCAGGGCGAGGTCGCTGTCCGCGTCGTAGCCGACGACCTTCGCCGGCAGTTCGCTGCCGTCGTAGAGCCTCACCCACAGCGTCTTCGCCCGGTCGATGACGTGGTGGTTCGTGATGATGAGGCCGTCCTCGCTGTAGATGACGCCTGACCCCACGTTGGTCCCGCCAGGGCTCCACGGGTTGTCAGGCCGGACCGCCTGCTTCGTGGTGATATGCACGACCGACTGCGTCGCCTTTTCGGAGACGCGGTTGAACGCGTCCTGCATCTCCTTCAGGCTCACCGGCAGTTCCGGCCGCGAGCTGCCCGCCGCCGCCGTCTCCGCCTGGCGGCCGAGGATGACGCCCGCCGCGATGCCGCCGCTCAGCAGCGCCGTGAGCATCAGGACCTGCGTGGTCTTCTGCATCTACGGCTCGATCTTCACTTCGAGTTCGACCTCGAACGGCGCGCCCCCGCGGAGATACATGATCTTCACGGTCTTCGCCGCCTCGAGCTCGATGACCATCTTCTTCAGCATCTTCGGATCGGTGACCGCTGCGCCGTCCCACGTGAGGATGATGTCGCGCCGCTTCAGCCCGGCCTTGGCCGCGGGCCCGGTCCGGTCGACCGACGTGACCTCGACCCCCTGGCCGTCCTTGATCTTGAGCTGCGCCCGCACGCCGTCGTCGATCGACTTGACGGCGAGCCCCGCCCAGCCCCGCACCATCTTCCCGTGCTTGATGATGCGGTCGACGACGAACTTGATCGTCGAGCCCGGCGTCGCGAAGCTCGTCGTGTTGGGTCCTGACGACGTGAAGTCCGACGTGTCCTTGCCGAAGAGCTTCAGGATGCCGAGGCTCTCGATGTCGGCCGCCTGCGCGTTGTAGCCGGAGTTGACCATCGCGACGCACTGGCCGCGCGAGTTGACGACGCAGGCTCCGCAATCGCCGAGCGTGACCGGCGTCGTCATCTGCACCATGTCCTCGTAGCGCCGCCCGCCGACCTGGATCGTGCGGCCGAGCCCGCTGACGAATCCGATCGACGAGCTCGCCTTCATGCCGAGCTGGTTTCCGACGACGATCGCGTAGATCCCCTGCTTGACCTCTTTCGGATCGGCGAGGATCGCGGGCGTGAGCCCCTCGGCCTTCACCTTGAGCACGGCGATGCTCGTGCGCCGATCGACGGCGATGAGCTGCGCCTGGAGCTTCTTCCCGTCCGGGAGCGCGACGACGATCTCCTTGGCGTTCTCGAGCGCGGAGCCGTCCGTGATGATGTACCCGTCGGCGGTGTAGACGAGGCCGGAGAGCGTCATCGACTCGGTCACCTGGACGCGCGGTTCGAACTCGACGGTGTAGCTCGCGGTAATCGTGACGCTCGACTTGCGCGCCTTCTCGACGATGGCCGAGACCTCGCGCTCGATCTTCTCGAGCGTCGAGTCTTGGGGCTGGAAACAGACCCCAAGACCGGCGAGCAGCAGCAGTGACTTCATCGCGATCTAGAACTCCGACTCATCGCCGTCGAGGATCTTCTCGACGCGCGGGAGGTACGGGTTGCCCGGCGCCTTGGGGCCCCGGCGACCGCCGCCGAGCGGCACCTGGTTGATCATTCCGGCACCATTGCCCCACCGACCGCCGCCGCTGCCCGCCTCGCGGGCGTTCGGCCCCGGCATCAGCGACGGATCGTTCGCGACGGTGCCCGGCGCCGCGCCCGGCGCGCGCTTCGTCACCTGCATCGCCGAGTAGCCCAGCGCGATCCCGATGACGACGACGGCCGCCGCGCGGACGAGCCACTCCATCGCCACGATGCGTCCTGTTTTCTTTTCGCCCGGCAGGATCTCCGCGCGGACGCGCGGCCAGATCGACTCGATCGCGCCGTTCGGCGCGGTGCCATCCTTCATCTCGGACATCTGCGCGCGGAGCTCGCGGTATTCGTCGAACGCGCACCGGCACGCCATGCATCCCGGCAGGTGCGCCTCGATCGCGATCCGCTCGTTCTCGTGCGTCTCGCCGCCCACGTGCAGGGCCAGCAGGTCCCGAATCTCTTCGCAGTTCATAATCGTCTCCGCGAGGTACTACGCATGCCCCATGTGCTTGTTGGCTATTTTCTTGGAGCCGGGAAAATCTTCCGGTGAAGGTCGTAGATCCGCTTGAGCTCGTCGATCGGCTTCTCGTGGTCGTCGACGCGCAGATCGCGATAGCGGTCGTTGAACCCGCCGTAGCCCCATCCTTCGCGCACGATCAGGATCGCGGCCGACTGCATCCCGCGCTTGTCGCCGCCGGCTTCCTGCCCGCCCTGGAGCGCCGCGATGAGGCGGTCGCCGAGGTCGCCCTTCGCCTCCTTAAACGCCTTCGCCATGCCCTTGACGACGTCTTCGCCCGCGAGGATGTTCCCCTGGCAGCAGAAGTTCTCCTCCGCGATTCCGCCGGCGTAGGCCATGCACTTGTTGCCGGTGAAGGTCGCCGACTGGCCCTTCGCGTTGACGATGCCGACCTGCCGCTGCTCGCGCTGCTTGTCGGGCTCGAGGATTTTCACGAGGATGTCGTCGACCTTCTCGCCCTTCTCCATGAGTTCCAGCGCCTTCGGGCCGAAGGTCGTGTTCGCGAACGACTGGGTGGCGACCTCGCCGACGCCCGCCTTGGCGAACGGCACGACCGCGCCGACGGCGATGAACTTCGACTGCACCGCGATCCCCAGCTCCTTCGTCTCGGGATCGTAGGCGACGATCGAAAAGGTCGCGACGACCGGACGATCGTCCCCGGCGCGAGGCCCCGACGGCGTCACGCACGCCGCCAGCAGGACCAGGCTACTCAGCAGTGTCGTTTTCATTTTCATCACTCATTGCCCCGCTCTCCATCGCCTTGCCGTCCCAGAGTGCCTTGAACAGCTTGCGCGCACGGTGCAGGCGCCACCGCACCGTTGCGTTCGTGCAGCCGACGATCTGCGAAATCTCCTCGCACGAGAAGCCCTGGATGTCGCGCAGGGTCAGGACGGCCTTGTACTTCGGCGGCAGCGAGTTCAGCGTCTTCTGCACGCGGCCGCGCATCTCGGTCCGGCTTGTCGCCGGCAGCGGCTGCTTGTGCTCCTCGTCGGGCACGCCGCCGACCTCGTCGAGGTCCGCGGCACGCTTGTGCGACTCCTTCCGCAGGTGGTCGATGCAGAGGTTGACCACGATCTGGTAGAGCCACGTGTAGAAGTTCTTCTTCGTGTCGAACCGCTGGAGGTTCCGGAAGACGCGCACGAAGGCGTCCTGGGAGATGTCCTGCGCCGCCTCGTAGCTCCCGACCATGTTGTGGGCGATCCAATACGTGCGCCGCTGGTAGCGCTCCACGAGTTCGCGGAACGCCGCCTCGCCGCCGGCCTGGGCCTTTTGAATCAGCGCGACTTCTTGTGGGTCGGGCATGCGCACTCGTTCGACGGCGTCAGCCGCCGTTCGTGTCAGCATCATAGTCGCGCCCCCGTGAGAGTGGTAGCGTCCGGGTTACGACAGTTCGCCGGGGCTTCCTTGTTCAATAGAAAAAGGCGCGCCCTTCGGCGCGCCTTCCTTTTCTTCTACTAGCTGCTACCTACTTCTTCTCCCCCAGCGTCAGCTTCATCGTCTGCTCCTTGCCCTTGCGGAGCACGACGACCTCGACCGCCTGCCCGGCCTTCGCGACGGCCATGAACTTCGCCAGGCCGTCTTCGCCCTTCAGCTTCTTGCCGTCGAGCTTGATGATGATGTCGCCCTTCTGGACTCCCGCCTTCGCGGCGGGGCTGTTCTCCTTCACGACGGCGATCGCGAGGCCGACGCCTTCCTCGAGGTCGAGCTGCGCGCGGACGTCGTCGGTCAGCTCCTCGGGCTCGATGCCGAGCCAGGGCTTCCCTGTTTTCGGCTCCGCCTTCGCGGGAACTTCCTTCGAGAAGAACTTCTTCAGCCCCTCGGCGTCGAGGTTCTTCAGCGTGTCGCGGTAGGCCTCCTGGAGGCGGTACTTTCCCTCGGCCACCTTCTCGAAGACCTGGTCGACGCTCAGGCCCATCTTCTCGATGAGCGCCTTCAAGTTCTCGACCGCTTCGCCGCTGAAGAGATCCTCCTTCGGCTCGGTCGTCGGCTTCTTTTCAGGCTCCTTCTTGTCGGCGTTCTTCTCCATGAACTTCTGGATGCGCTTGCGGAGCTCCTCCTCGGTCGTACCCGGCTGCTCCGGCTTCGGCGGCTCCGCGGGCGTCTTCGCCGACGGCTGCTTCTCAGGCTCCTTCTTGTCCGGCTCCTTCTTCTCAGGCTCTTCGGGCGGATCCTGCGGGTGGCGGCCGAGCGTCACCTTGATCGTCTGCTCTTTCTTGTCGCGCAGGATCTTCATGGCGACGACGGTGCCGGCGCCCTTCTTCTGGATGACCGGCGGGAGCGCCGCGGGGTCCGAGATCTTCTCGCCGTCGACGGCGATGATGATGTCGTCGGCCTTCAGGCCGGCGGTCTCCGCGGGCGTACCGGCGCGGACCTCCGCCACCTTCACGCCGTTTTCGATGCCGTTCTCCTTGAGCTCATCCTCGGTCAGCTCGCCCGGCGTGATGCCGAGGAAGCCGCGGCCCTTCGGCTTGACCGGCTTCGGGTCGGGTTTCGGGTCCGGCTTGGGATCGGGCTTCGGCTTGACGCCCTTCTTCAGCTCCTCGTCGATGATCTTCGCGATCTCCTCGAGGATGCGCTGTTCTTCCGCCTTGAGCTTCTTCTCGACTTCTTCGAGGATCTTCTTCTTGATCGCTTCCTTTTCCTGCGCGCTCTGCGCGAACGCCGCGCCGCCGAACAGGATGAGCGCCACCAGCGCCAGGATGCCCTTGCCAACGAGCTTCATCGAACCTCCGGATTGAAGTAGAGGCATATTTTACGTTCTATCGGCTGAAACTGTTGGAATTGCGCACTCCTCACACAGACCCAGCCGGCTTCGTACACTTGGACGCCAATCCCATGACGACAGTTCTCCGCTTTGCCCTGCTCGCCTTCCTCGCCGCCGGGGTCCGGCAGGACCCCTCGACTCGCTTCACTCCCTCGAGGCAGGACCCCGACATCAAGGTCTTCGACGAGGCGTGGAAAGTCGTCAAGTCCAACTTCTACGACAAGAAGCTCCGCGGTCTCGACTGGGACGCCATGAAGGAGAAGTACCGCCCCGAGGCCGAGAAGGCGAAGACCCAGCGCGAGCTGCACGCCGTCGTCAACCGCATGATCGGCGAGCTCAAGGCCTCGCACTGTGTGCTGATCGAAGCGGACGTCTTCCGCGACAACATCGCCCCCGAGTTCGCCGGAAAGCTCAGCGTCCGCCCGGGCTTCGAGCTCAGCGCGCTCGACGGCGGCTGCTTCGTCACCGCCGTCTACGAGAAGGGCCCCGCGGAAACGGCCGGGCTGAAGCTCGGCGACCGCATCGTCACGATCGACGGCAAGGCGCCCGACAAGACCGACGCCGTCGTCGACGCCGGCAGCGACCCCGGCATCCCCGGCCATCCCCACTTCGTTGTGCGCGTGAAGGAGGGCGAGCCGCTCAAGCTCGTCGTGCAGCGCGTGAAGGGCGGCAAGACGATCGAGATCGACGTGACTCCCGAGGAACTGTCGCAGAACAAGGCGACGCGCGACAGCGCGCGCGTCATCGAGCGGGGCGGGAAGAAGATCGGCGTGATCCACCTGTGGCACTTCATGGGGGCGCCGATCGTGAAGGCGCTGCGAGATGCGCTGGCGAACGAGCTCGCCGAGGTCGATGGCCTGGTTCTCGACGTCCGCGGCCGCGGCGGCTCGCCGATGGTGATCCAGCAGGTGATGTCGATCTCGAAGGGGCTCAAGATGCCGCTCGTCTGCCTGATCGACGAGGGGTCGCGGAGCGCGAAGGAGGTCTTCGCGTGGCAGTGGCGGCGCGACGCCCTGGGACCGCTCGTCGGCGTGAAGACCGCCGGCGCGGTGCTTGGGTCGACGTTTTTCAAACTGAGCGACGGCAGCCAGCTCCTGCTCGCGGTGATCAACGTGGACAATCTGGCGGGCGGCGTGAAGCTCGAGGGGGTAGGCGTCGAGCCCGACTTCCATGTCGAGCGCGATGTGCGGTACGCGGCCGGGCGCGACGAGATCCTGGAGAAGGGGCTCGAGGTGATGGGGAAGAAGTTGAAGGCGCGGGCGGAGTATTAGTGCAACGCCACCCGGAGGCCGATGAGGCTGTTGTGGCCTGCTGGGACGACCCTGTCCCTGTTCGCGGAATACAGGTCCGTCGCCAGGTGGGCCCAGGTCCCGCCGCGAAGCACCCGCGAGGTGCCTGAGCCCGGCCCTGTCGGATCGGTCGCCTTCCCGCCATACCCTCCGTACCAGTCCTGACACCACTCGTAAACGTTTCCCGTCATGTCGTGCAAGCCCCACGCGTTCGGCTTCTTCTGTGCGACGGCGTGCGTCTTGCCAACTGAGTTCTTCGAGTACCATGCGTAGTCGACGAGCTTCGACTCGTCATCGCCGAAGCTCCATTTGTCCTTCGATCCCGCCCGGCACGCATACTCCCACTCCGCCTCCGTCGGCAGCGACGCCGCCTTCCCCTTCAGCTGCTCCTTCGCCTTCGCGTTCAGCTTCTCCATGAACTTCTGGCAGTCCTCCCAGCTCACTTGCTCGACCGGAAGATCCGCCCCTTTGAAGTCCGACGGATTCGACCCCATCACCGCCTCCCACTGCGCCTGCGTCGTCTCAGTCGTCTGCATCCAGTAGTCCTTCGTCAGCGTGACTTCATGCGGCGTCGCGTCTTTCTCGCCCTTGTCCCCCATCGTGAATGTGCCTGCCTTGATCCGCACGAACTCCATCTTGATCTTCTTGTCGGCATCGAGGACAAGGACGAACGTATCGACATCCTTTTTTATCTGGGCGACGGCCTTCGCCGCGGCGTCGCGGACCCCCTGGGAGGCGGCGCTGCCGGCGATGCGCTGCAGCTGCGGAAGGGCTCCCTCATCCTTCATCGCCGCCAGCGCGTTGATCGCAAGGATCAGCTCGGTCGCGTCCGTCGTATCGTTCAGAATCTCACGGAAGAATGTCACCGTCGAAGGGGCAGCGATCTCGGCAAGGCCGCCGAGGACCGCCACGCGGTACTCCGCGGGGCCCGTCGCATAGGCGTCCTGGAGGAACTGCAGCCCCGGGCCATCACCCAGCTTCGCGAGGCCATACGCCGAATTCAACCGAACTCCCCAGTCCTTGTCCGCGGCCATCGCTTTCCTCAGCGGCTCCCTTGCGGCGTCGGTGCCGATGATCGCCAGTGCATGGGCCGACATCCTGCGCGCGAGTTCCTCCGGTTCGGATTTGAGCGACTCGCTCAGCGCCGGCACGGCGGCGGGGTCTTTCAGTCTTTCGAGCATCAACGCGGCCAGAAACCGCTCTTCGACTTTCTCGGCGCGGAGCAGCCGCTCCGCAAGGAACGGCAGCGCCTCCTGCCGACGACCTTTTTCAAGAAGCTCCACCAGGTCGCCAGCTTCTTCACCAGTCGCCGCTTGCAGGCCCTTCTCCGCGAGCTTGTTGAATGCCGCCTTGAAGTCGGGGGCGACGTGCAGAGCCACGCGCAGCCCGGTGTCTTCGTGTCGGCCGTACCCTGGTGAGCCCCAGTAGCGGCCCGCGGATCGAGCGGAGGTCGGGCCGTATCTCCCGCTCCCGCCGCGAAGCACCCGATAGGTACCACTCGATGGCCCTGGGGGATCGGACGCTTTTCCCCCGTACTCTCCGTGCCAGTCCTGACACCACTCACGGACGTTGCCGTGCATGTCGTATAAGCCCCACGCGTTCGGCTTCTTCTGCGCGACGGCGTGCGTCTTCGAACCGGAGTTCTTGTCGTACCACGCGTAGTCGCCAAGTGTCGACTCGTCCTCGCCGAAGCTGAACCTTTCCTTCGACCCCGCCCGGCAAGCGTACTCCCACTCCGCCTCCGTCGGCAGCGACGCAGTCTTCCCCTTCAGCTGCTCCTTCGCCTTCGCGGTCAGCTTCTCCATGAACTTCTGGCAGATATCCCAGCTCACCTGCTCCACAGGGAGGTCCGGCCCCTTGAACTTCGACTCATTCCACCCCATCACCGCCTCCCACTGCGCCTGCGTCGTCTCCGTCGTCTGCATCCAGTAGTCCTTCGTCAGCGTGACTTCATGCGGTGCATCCTCCTTTTCCTTGTCCCCCATGATGAACATCCCTGCCTTGATGCGGACGAACTCCATCCTGATCTTCTTCTCGGCGTCGAGGACGATCTCAATCTTCGCCGGCTCCTCCGGCTGCGCGACTTCCACGACCCCAGGCACGGCCGTGAACGACAAGGTCTTCGCCAGACACTGGTTCGCGTCGAACGCCATGAAATCGATCGTCCCCTTGATCTCCTTCGTGTCGGCCGCGATCCTCGCCGGGATGAGGAATGTGACCGCGCCCTCGTGGCAGTCGAACTCGAAGCCCTGCTCGCTCCGATGCAGCGGCTTCGGTTCCTCGATCACGCCCTCCGCCGCGAACCCCTTTTCCAGCGCGATGGTGGTCGGCGAGACGTCTTTCGCCGGCCTCACGGAGTAAATGTGCCAGCCAGGCTCGATCGTTACTTTCAGCGCCACCTTGCCGGCACGCGCGTCAAATGTCGCCGAGACAATGGCGACCTTGCCCGGCTGGACTCTCTTCCGCACCTCCGCAAGCGCCGCCGTCGCCGCGGCATCGTCCCTCTTCGCCTCCAGCGCCCTTTCGTACGCGGCCCTGGCCCTTTCCCAGTCTCGCACCGCCTCCGCCGCTTTCGCCTCGGCCATCGCCGCCGCGTAGCGAACCTCCGCCGACAGCTCGTCGACGCGCTTGGCCGCCTCCGACTTGTCGCCCTCCTGGTCCGCGAGCCGCTGCACGCGCCTCCACAGCGCAAGCGCCGCCGCGGGTTCCTTCTCCGTCCGCGCCTGCGCCGCCAGCTGGTCGAACTGGCTCTTCCGCGCAGCCGCGTCCTCGCGTTCCCGCTTCTTCGCAGCAAGCGCGGCCTGGTAGTCCGTTAGCTCTTTCGGCGCTTCGCGCGCCGCCATCGCCCGCGCCACGAGTGCGATCGCGGCGTCGAGATCCCTTTCCTCGACCTCGCGCGCCGTCGCCCACGCAATCCGCTGCGCGGCGAGCGCTGCCAAGTCGTGCGCGGCCCTCGTCTCCCTCTCCCCCGAGGCGTTCAACTCGGCCTTCGCGGCCGCGGCCGCGACCTTCTGCCAAGCGTCGGCCGTGTCGGTCACCTCTGCGGTTGTCTTCGCGATCTCCGCCGCCGTCAGGTACCCCTGGTATGCCTCGCGTCGCTGCTCGGCCGTCATCCCCGACGTCGCCTTCTCCTCCCCGGCAGACTTCCCCGGGCCTCGTGTCGCGAGGTACGCGACAGCAACGATGACAAGCACAGCGGCCGCGGCGATGGCCGCGATCATTGGCACGCGCGACCGCTTGCGCTCCGGTGGTGAAACATCGCGCGCCGCGACCAGTGTCGGCTCGGTCGCACCGGGGAGCTTCGTCGACGGCGCCTCGACTCGCTCCGCTCCCTCGGGGCCAAGCCCTCCCGTCTCCAGCGCGCGCAGCAGCGCCGCTCCGTTCGCGTACCGCTGCTTGGGATCCTTCGCCATGCAGCGCTCCACGAGCGCCTTCGTCGCCACGCTCACGCCCGCCGGCAGCGGCGGCGGCTCCTTCGTCGCCGTATCGCGGAGGATGACGCCGAGGCTCGAACCGACAAACGGCGCATGGCCGGAAAGGAGCGCGTAGAGCGTCGCGCCCATCGAGAAGACGTCCGCCGGCGGGCCCGCCGTCTTGGCATCCTCGATCTGCTCCGGCGCCATGTAGCCTGGCGTGCCCATCGCGACGTGCGACTGCGTGCCGACGCTCTGGCCGCTTCCCTCGGGCTTTGCGAGCCCTAGGTCGGCGAGCTTCGCCTTCGCGAACGCGAGACCGCCCGCTTCTCTCGGGATCAGGATGTTGTCGGGTTTGATGTCGCGATGAATGATCCCCTTCGCGTGCGCAACCGAGAGGCCTTGGGTCGCCGCGAGCACGATCGCGAGCGCGTCCCGCTCGGAGAGTCCCGTCTTCTGCCCCTTGATATGACCGCCCGCGCTCTCGCCGTCGACGTACTCCATCACGAGGAAATGCGTGTCGTGGTCCTGGTTGACGTCGAGCACGTGAACGATGTGGTCGCTCCGGAGCGCAGCGGCCATGCGCCCCTCGGAGTGGAAGCGATCCGCCAGGCGCGGGTCCTGCTCGACCAGCGTGAAGGGCAGGATTTTGACCGCGACTTCCACCGCCAGGCGCGGGTGGATGGCGTAGTAGACCGCGCCCATGCCGCCTCGGCCGATGCGGCAGATCAGGGCAAAGCCGCCGAGCACGGGGCGCCCCTGGCCGTCGCGGGGCAGGATCGCGAGGAGCCGGTCGCCCGAGAGGTCTTCCTGCGGGCGCGAGGCGGTCGTCGGGGTGTATCGGCCGGCGCCGCCCGTGGGGGGCGTGCCGGGGCTGGGCGGGTCGGAGGACATGGCAACGAGAGTATAGGCCGACGTGGCGAAGCGTGGGAGGGTTTCCCCGGGGCCGGAAGACGGCGCGTTCGCGAAGCGCTATCGCAGCACTACGCGGAACCCGACCTGGTCGTCGCGGTACGACGGCTCGGATGCTCTGCGGGCGGCGGAGCGCGTTTGGGAACCGCCGCTGAGATTCCGCCAGCTCCCGCCGCGAAGCACCCTGCGGGCGCTCCCGGGTCCCGGCCCGACCGGGTCCACCGCCCTTCCGCCATACGCTCCGTACGAATCCTGGCACCATTCCAAGACGTTCCCGTGCATGTCGTGGAGGCCCCACCCATTCGGCGTCTTCCGCCCGACGGCGTGCGTCTTTGAATCCGAGTTCGCGTCGTACCACGCGTAGCCGCCCAGCTTCGGCTCGTCATCACCGAAGCTCCATTTTGTCGTCGTCCCCGCCCGGCAGGCGTACTCCCACTCCGCCTCCGTCGGCAACGACGCGCTCCTGCCGTTCAGCTGCTCCTTCGCCTTCGCGTTCAGCCTCTCCAGGAACTTCCGGCACTCCTCCCAGCTAACGTTCTCGACAGGAAGGTCCGCCCCCGTGAAGTCCGACGGATTCGATCCCATCACGGCCTCCCACTGCTCCTGGGTCGTTTCCGTCGTCTGCATCCAGAAGGCCTTTGAAAGCGATACCTCGTGCTCCGTCGCGTCCGCGTCGCCCCCACGCTCCCCCATCGTGAACGTGCCGGAATCGATCCGCACGAACTCCATCTTGATCTTCCTGGCCGCATCGAGAACGACTTCAACTCTCGCCGGGCCCGACTGGTTCGAGGACGGCGCAGCGCCGCGCGTGGAGACGTAGACGCCGGCGGCGAGGGCAAGGACCGCCGCCGCGCCCATGCCCGCGAGGATCGTGAGACGCGAGGTCCCCTTCGACAGATCGCGAGCCTCGGCGAGCGTGGGCTCGGTCGCGCCGGTGGCCTTTGTCGACGCCCCTTCCGGGCCGACCGCTGCCGCTTCCAGCGCACGCAGCAGGTCCGGCCCGTTCGCGAACCGCCTCTTCGGGTCCTTCGCCAGGCAGCAGCCGACGAGCGCTCTTGTCGCCGCGCTCACGTTCTCTGGGAGCGGCGGCGGCTCTTTCGCCGCCGTATCGCGCAGGATGACGCCGAGGCTCGGTCCGACAAACGGCGCATGGCCGGAAAGGAGCGCGTAGAGCGTCGCGCCCATTGAGAAGACATCCGCCGGCGGGCCCGCCGTCTTGGCATCCTCGATCTGCTCGGGCGCCATGTAGCCCGGCGTGCCCATCGCGACATGCGACTGCGTGCCAACGCTCTGGCCGCTTCCCTCGGGCTTTGCGAGCCCAAGGTCGGCGAGCTTCGCCTTTGCGAACGCGAGACGGGCGCCATCTTTGGGCAGCAGGATGTTGTCGGGTTTGATGTCGCGATGGATGATCCCCTTCGCGTGCGCGACCGCCAGCCCCGTTGTCGCCGCACGGACGATCGCGAGCGCGTCCGGCTCCGCGAGCCCCTGCTTCAACCCCTTGATGAGGCCGCCCGCGCTCTCGCCATCGACATACTCCATGACGAGGAAGTGCGTGTCGTGGTCCTGGTCGACGTCGAGCACGTGGACGATGTGGTCGCTGCGGAGAGCCGCGGCCATGCGCCCTTCCGAGTGGAAGCGGTCGACAAGGCGCGGGTCCTGCTCGACCAGCGTGAACGGGAGGATCTTCACGGCGACTTCCACCGCGAGGCGCGGATGGATGGCGTAGTAAACCGCGCCCATCCCGCCGCGGCCGATGCGGCAGATCAGCGGGATGCGGCCGAGAACCGGGCGCCCCTGGCCGTCGCGGGGCAAGATCGCGAGGAGCCGGTCGCCCGAGAGGTCTTCCTGCGGGCGCGAGGCGGTCGTCGGTGAGTATCGGCCGGCGCCGCTCGTGGGGGGCGTGCCGGGGCTGGGCGCGTCGGAGGAGGACATGGGTGAAAGAGTATAGGCCGAGTTGGAGAGGCTGAGGAGGCTTTCCCCGAGTCGGAACATCCTCTTCGGCCCAACGTCTGCGCTTGCTCTCCGTTATGAAGGGCATGGGAGAAGTCCGGGCGCCGCAGTGGACGCTGCGCACGCTCATTGCCGTCGTGGTCATCGTCGCCGTGCTGGTCTGCGTTGCCGTGCCAGGGCTGCGGGATTCGCAGCGGGCGAGCAACGAGGTCGCCGCGTCCTCCGCCATGGGATCGCTCTATCGAGCCGATGAGGATTTTCGAGAGAACGATCGCGACAACGACGGGGCGCAGAACTACTGGGTCGGCGATGTCTACGGCCTGTTCGCGCTCACCCCGGCGTCGGCGGGCACCCTTCAGCCTCCCGATCCCGCGCGCATGATCCGGCTGATCGAGCCGCGTCTTGCCGCCGCGGACGTTACAGCGTGCGGCAACTGGCCAGGCGCTGTCGCGGTGCAGGATGCCGTTGGCCGCTGGGCGCCGCGGTCAGGCTATGTCTTCTTTGCGTTTGCGCGCTACGAGACGACCGCCGGCTCGGAGCCGTTCGGCGAGTCCGGGCGAATTGCGGCGCGAGGACGGGGCCTCAACGCCACGAGGTTTGCCCTCTGCGCCATGCCGCTGAACTACTCGCAAGGACACCAGATGTTCATCGCCTACAGCGAGTTCGGAATCCGCCGCGGTGATCCCGGATCGAGCTATGACGGGATCTATCGGCGCGGGGGCCAGCGTGCGACATTCCAATGGACCGGCGCGAAGGTGGGTGGGACTCCGTTCACGCCGGAGGTGCCATTCCCGAGGTCGCCGGGGGGCGCCGGCTGGTCGTCGTTCGATTAGCCATCTCGGCAGCGCCGGAACGCATCGAGCGCCGACCTCCGGTCGCGCAGTGAACAGCTCCCGATGGCGAGCAGCGCCAGCAGCCGCTGCGCCCGCACCGATCCAATCCGCTCCAGCGTCGCGATCGCCCGCTCACGAAAGAGAGCGTCGGGATCCGCGTCGCGAGAACCGATAAGGACCCGCAGGACCGTGAGAAGGCGTCCCTCGGCCTCCACTCCTGGGGCGTCGAGAAGGAGCGCTTGACGGATCGCCCGTTCGCCCCGCCAGCCCAATTCGACCAGCCTGCCCAGCGCCTGCTCTCGCTCCTCGGGGTCGGGCGACTCAAGAGCATCGATCCACTCCGCGGCAACTGCATCGCCTCGCGGTGGGCGGAGCATCCGCTCCAGCGTTCGCACGGTCTTGTCGCCCTCTTGAACCAGCGCCCACATCGCACCATGGGCGGCTGCGGACTCCGCCGACAAGTCTGCAATCGACGCGCGGGTGTTCGCACTCACGTCCCACGCCGCAACCTCGCCCTCCGCGCTCGCGGCGATCACGGTGCGCAAATCGCGCCACGCAGCGCCAACCGCGATCGTGCTGAACGCACGAATCGAAGCCACACACCCTCCCGAGCGAACCTCCCAGAGGTTGATCACTCCGTCGTTTGCGCACTCCGCGAGGTACGCGCCGTCCGGAGAAAAGGCCAGGCCGCGCACCGCCGATTCGTGCGCTCTTGTCCGCCACACTTCGCGATCGGTTCCGAGTTCCCACACGACGATGTGACCGTCCACCGTCCCGCCGGCGAGCAGGTGCGGAGTGGCCGCGATCCTGATGAACGGTGACTTCTCGAAGCCGTGGAGCAAGTCGCGGTCGTCGGCAGGAGTCACCGTCCAGATCTTCCCGTCCGCGGCCAGGATGATCCGGCTCGGAAGGACGACGACGGCGTCGCAGGAAACGCGCATGGTGAATGTGGCGCGTTCCATGTCCGCCACCGGCAGGACGAGCGTCGTTTGGGACGTCCGAAGGCCCGCCAGCACGCGATCCGGATCGAGCCAGCCGATGGCCGAGAAGTTCTGCTGCTGAAGAGAGTGAGCGCCGATCCGCGCTCGCGCCTTCAGCTCCCAGACGACGGCCTCCGAGCCGGCTGCCGCGAGTCTCGACCCGTCGGGCGAGAACGCCACCGCGAACGCCCCCTGCTCGAGTTCGAACTGCGTCGATCCGTTGGAAGTGTCAAGAACGGTGATGGCCTCCCCCGAGACAGCGAGCCGCCCTCGGTCCGGAGAGAGGTCGAATCCGCCGATCCACTCGCCAATCGTCTTCGTCCAGAGCCGCTGCGGCGACTCAGCCGACAGCGGCGCGAGGCGCGGGATTTCCGAATGCGTGCAGGCCGAGAGCAGAAGTAGGAACAAACTAAAGCGCCGCATTCACTACCTGAACCGCTGCAGCAGGCGACGGTTCCCTCTTTCTCTCTCTCCCTCTTTCTCTCCCTCCTTCTCTCTCTCCCTCTTTCCCTCTTTCCCCTACTCCACCACCGGCACCCGCAGCTCCGCCTTCTCATGCTCGATCGTGATCTCGACGTCCACGGCTGTCTTCTCGTCCCAGTGGTCCGCGCCGGTATTGGGATTCCGCCCGTACCGCGGCCAGTTGCTCGTCGACAGGTAGATCCGCAGCTCGTGCCCCGCCGGCCACGTCGTCGCCGTGACGGAAAACCTCAGCGTCATCGTCTTCCCCGTCTCCAGTCTTGCCCGCTTCGCCGCGTCGGCGATCAGGATCGGCTTGCCGTCGCTCCCGACATCGCAGAGCCGCGCGCAAATCGTGAAGTCGGCGCGGTTCGACGCAAACGGCAGCGAGATCTCGACGTTCCCGTTCACGCGGAGCGGCGACGTCAGCTTCATCGCGTAGACGAGCACGTCCTTGCGGCCGTCGAGCTCCGCCTGCGACGTCGGCCCGTGCTTCACCGGCGGCAGGTTCGCCCCGCCGAGCGTCGGCGTCGGCTTGCGCGGATCGCCCGCGAGCACCCGCGTCCCCTTCTTCGCCTCCACCGCGATCGCCCCGTCGGGGTTGAGATGCAGCGTCCGCGTCGACCGCTTGATCTTCGCCCACTCCTCCGCGTCGCTCCACGCCTCCTCGTTCACCGTCCAGTAGCGCACGCGCGCGGTCTTGTCCCAGCCGTTCTTCTGATCGCGCAGCCAGAAGTCGAAGAACGCCTTCGCCGCATCGGCCGACATCTTCGCCGCCTTCTCGAACTTCCAGTCGCCCTGCTCGACGATGCCGATCGAGACGTGGTCCCACGGGCCGATGAGCAGCTTCGACCCCGGCCGCGCCTTCGCGCCGAGGTCGTCGAACGTCTTGATGATGAGGTCCGGAAAATTGTCCCACCAGCCGGTGATCAGCAGGCACGGGACCTCGATCGTCTCCGGCCGGTACGTCATCCGCTCGGCGTATTTCCAGATCGGCGCCGACGGCAGCGGACTCTCCTTCACCCGCTTCCCCACCCCGAAGCCGAGCTGGTCGAGCTTGTCGACGTGGCTTTCAAGCAGGACCCCGCCCTCGTAGTAGCCGTCGTACGTCGAGCCCATCGACGCGATGAGCGGCACCGCGCAGACCAGATGAGGAGGATGCTCCGCGCACGTGTCGAGCTGCTGCTTGCCCAGTGCGCTCCCGCCCCACATCCCGATCTTCCCGTTCGACCACGCCTGCGACGCCAGCCACTCGACACAGTCGTAGCCGTCCTGCCCCCGCTTCCACTGCTTCGGGTCGACGCCCTCCATCGCGCCCTTCGACGCGAAGAAGCCGCGCCAGTCGACGACGCAGTAGACGTAGTTGTCGCGGTCGAGAAGTCCGAGCGCGTCCGAGATCGAGCCGCGCCCCGTCTCGTTCGAGGTCGCATCCTTCGAGCCGATCGGCTTCCCCAGGCCCTTCTTGTTGTAAGGCGTCTGGATCAGGACGACGGGGTACTTCCCCGCTTTCGGCGGCAGGAAGAGATCCGCGGCGAGCGATTTCCCGTCGCGCATCGGGATCTGGACGTCCCTGGCCTCGACCTTCCACTCGTCCTGCGGCGCCAGCAGAACGAGGAGCAACAGCGTGATTCTCATGCCGGTGGTACCGCGGGCGGCGGACGGCGGTTGCGGGAATTGCGGAGAGAAGCCCTCTACGGCAGCTGCTTCTTCGCGCGCTTGCCCCACTCGGTCTGCGCGAATTTCTCCGCGCAGCGCTTCCAGACGTCAATCGCCGCGTCGCCATCGCCCCTCTCGCGCAGCAGCGTCCCTTCGAGGAACATCCAGCGGTCCATCAGCTTCGATGTTTCGTACCGCTTCTCGCCCGCACGCAGCGCCTTGAGCGCATCGTCGGCCTGCTGCTTCCCGAAATAGAGAGCGAAGACCCGTGGCAGCACGACTTCGTCGCCCAGGCCGGACACGTTCTCCGGATCGCTCTTGTCGAAGAGATCGGCCATGCGCTCCGCCTCGTCCCACTGCTCGTCGTCCGACGTGATGGACGCGAGCTTCGCCGCCGCAACGGCGACGTTCTTCGCCGTCGCCGATTTCAACAGCTTCGAATACGCCGCGGCCGCCCCCGCCGGATCTTCGAGTCCCGCGCGCGCCGCCGCCACCGCCAGCAGCCCGTCATCGTCCGCGAGCTTCTCGGCATCACGCAGCTTCTTCACCCGCGCAGGGATCGACGCGAGGCTCGCCGCCAGCGCCTTGGCCTCCCGGAAGTCGACGATCCGCGAGACCGTCTCGCCCTCCCCGCTCACGATGAAGGTCGACGGATGCACGCGGCCCTGGTACAGCTCCTTCCAGAGCTTCGCCTCCTTCGCGACGTCGAGCCTGACGCAGACGAACACGCCCATCGCCTTCGCGACCGCCTCGTCCTTGAACGTCTCGTCCGACATGCGCTGGCACGTCCCGCACCACAACGCCTCGAAGTGGACGAGCGCGAACGTGCCGTCCGACTTCGCCTTGGCGATCGCCGCTGCGTGATCCTTCTGCCAGTCGATCTGGAGCAGCGCCGCGAGCAGCAGCGTCACTTCGCCACCTCCGTGCAGAACGCGTCGAAGTCCTTGACCAGGATCACCAGCGCGTCGGGCGTCACGGTCGTCGTCCGCGTCTCGCTGCCGCGGCGATATTCGATCTCGACCGGCATGCCGCGCCGCAGTCCCTTGAGCGCCTCGACAAGGGTCGCCTCCGTGACCTGTGACGAACCGATCCGCACGATCTCGTCGCCTTCATCGAGCCCCGCCGATTCGCTCGGCCCGCCGAGGACGCAATCGCGCACGCGCAGCCCCTCGTCGAGTCGGATGCCGAGCGCGAGCCGCAGACATCCGTCGCGCCGGAGCTGCTCCAGCTCCTCGGCCGAGGTCTGCATGACGCCAGGCGTCACCGCGAAAGCGCCGCGTCGCGTCCGGAACGTCGCCGTCCCGGTCGCCGGCTTCGCGAAGACGTCGCGGACCGACGAGATCTCGACGAGCCGGTCGCCCGACCTCATGCCCGCCCGCCGCGCCGGGCCGCCGTGATAGATGAACATCGTCGGCGACGCCTCGATCGATGCGGGCGGCCACGCGATGCGGAAATCGAGCCCGGCGTTGGCGCGCGCCACGAATTCGGCCAGCTCCGCGTCGGCCGTCGCGCGATCGCCCAGGGTCCCCTTCAGCGTGGTGCGCTCGCCACCGCGAAGGACGACAAGCTCCGCCTGCTCACCGCACTTCCTCGCCGAGAGCAGATCGGCGAGCGACGAGGCGGTGATGTCGTTTCCGTCGAGCTTGAGCAGGACGTCCCCGGTCTTCATCCCGAATGGATTGGCGAAGCGCGGCGCCGTCACCTTCAGCTCCTGCACATGGGCGCCGAGGTAGAGCTTCGCCGCCTCCGCGCCGACCGCTTCCACCGCCTTCTCCACGAAGGTGCGCAGTTCCCCGAGCTGAAGCACGATCGGCGTCTCCTTCTGATCGCGATAAACCACGACGTCGCGGCCGCCCGACGCCAGCAGCTCGGCCAGGGCGCGCTTGGTCGACGGTTTCGCGAAAACGTCGCCCTTCTGAAGCCCGGTCTTGCGGCTGACTTCATTGACCTTGAGTGCCGGCCCGTCCGGGTCGAGTTCGACGCCGAGATGGAACTCCAGCATCCCCGTGAGCTCCGCGAGCCGCTCCTGCGCGACCGTGAACTCGCTGAAGACGACGCCCAGCGTCACGCGCTCCGACCCGCGGCGTACGACGACGTCGGCCTTGTCACCCAGGCGGATCGACGAGACTTCGTCCGCGAAGCTCTCGACCGTCACGGGCCGTCCGCCGATGCTCTCGATGACGTCGCCCGGCTTCATGCCCGACGCCTCCGCCGGGCTGCCCTGCTTCGGCTCGAGGACCAGCCCTTCAAGGTGCGCCCCGAACCAGCGGCGCGCGACGAGCGCCGCTCTCAGCTCCGCGAATTCAGCGTCGAACGGCTGGAAGTCGTCGAGCGTTACGACGAGGTCGAGCTTCTGGTCGCCGCGCACGACGCCGAGTTTCGCCGTCTTCCCGCAGGCCAGCAGGACGTCGGCGAAGTTGCGCTCCGAGACGTCGCGGCCATCGACGGCCACGCAGATGTCGCCACCCTGCGCGCCAGACCGCGCGGCCGGACCGCGGTTCCACGTCAGCAGCTTCACGCCGGTCGGCGTCGCGATTCCCAGCTTTCGCCGGTCGATGTCGCTGAACCAGATGTGATCGAGATCGGCCCCGAGCCGCCGGGCCGCTACGCATTCGGCGCGGAACCGCAGGACGTCGTCGGGATGCGAGGCCGGCGTCGTGATCACGACCGGCAGGGTGCGCGTCCGCCGAGGGTCGCGAACCGTGATCTCGATCGTGCCGCCCGCCGGAACGGCGCTCCAGAGGGTGCGCTCGTCCACATCCTTGCCGTTGATCTTGAGGATCACGTCGCCGCTCGAGATTCCCGCACGGGCCGCGGCGCCCCCGTAGACGGTGGCCGACAAGCTCCCGTCCTTCGTCGTTTCCAATTCGATGCCGAGCCGCCGCCGCGCGATCACCGCGCTCTTGAGGCGGTCGAGCTCACGCGACTCGATCGTCGGCGTCGGACGCGAGCGGAAGATGAGCGCGACGGCCGCGATCATGATCACGGCGCTCAACGCGGCGACGATCGCGACGAGCTTGTTCACAAATGACAAGGGCCTCCGAGCGGAGGCCCCTGGTTCCCTGTACTGGCTACCGGCTGCTGTCCACTGGCTATTTCTTCTCGCTGAAGGTGACTTTCACCGTCTTCTTTTCCTTGCCGCGGATCACGGTGAATTCGGCGATGTCGCCTGCGCCGTATCCGGCGATGATCTCCGACATCCCCTTCTCGGTGACGTTCGTGGAGCCAATCTGGATGATCACGTCGCCGGTCTTGATTCCCGCCTTCTCCGCCGGGCTCCCTGCTTTCACCTCGAAGACCTTCAGCCCCGCGCCTGCTGCCAGGCCGAGCGTCGCCCGGTCGTCGTCGCTGAAATCGTCGGCCGAGACGCCCAGGTACGCCTTCTTCGCGGGGACCTTCGGCGGGTCCTTGGGAGGATCCTTCGGCGGCTCGCCGAGCATGCTCTCCACCTGCGACTCGAACTCCGCGCGCAGCACGAGCTTGCCCTTCGCGTCCTTTTCGAAGTACTGGTCGACCGCCTGCTGCACGGTCTCAAGCCCGCCCTGCTCCAGCGTCTTCTTGACGAACTCGAGCCCCTCCTTGGTCTTGAGGAACTTCTTGAGCTTGCCGGTGAGCGCGGCGTCCGACATCTGCGCGGTCAGATCGTCAATCTGCGCCTCGATGGACTTCTTCGGTGTCACGGTCTTCGCAACGCCGGACTTCTCGAGTTCGGCCTTCAGGATCTTCGCGATGTCCTCGCGCAGGCGCTTCTGCGAATCTTCGAGCTCCTTCTGGACCCGGTCGAGGATCCGCTTGGCCGGATCCTCCTGCGCGCTGGCCGGGACGGCGGCGGGCGCGTACGTGTCGAACCGCTTGATGAAACCGGCCGCGTTCGTGAGGCCCACGACCGACTCGAGCGCCTTGCCGTCGCCGTCGATGAAGATCACGGCGGGAATGCCCTTGAAGGCGTACTTCTTGCGGCTCGCTTCGTAGGCCTCGGCCTCGGTGCAGTTGATGAGGACGCGGATGAACGACTTGGATCGGTTGACGACCTGGTCGTCGGAGAACGCGCCTTCATCCTGCTGCTTGCAATAGGGGCACCAGTCCGCGGTGAAGTAGGCCATCACGATCTTCTTGGCCTGCTTGGCATCCTTCACGGCGGCGTCGATGCCGACGCTCTGCCATTCGATCTTGCCGCCGTTGGCCGGCGTGGCGCCGCACAGCAGCGCGAGAGTGATGATCAGCCGCATGAGATTTCTCCTCCGTCAGGAAGCGAAGCTTACCATAGCTTATCGGCGAAGTGGCAACCTCCCGCGCAGGAGTTTTGTTATAGTCCGACGCTCCTCATGAAGCGGCTCGCCCTCCTCTCGCTCCTCGCCCTCTCGGCCTGTGAAGGCCACCCCGGCTCCGCGCCTCTGCCCTTCACCCTCCTCACGCCGGCGGAGGGCGCCGCCACGGTCCCGAACCTGCCTGTCTTCACGTGGAACGCGTCACCGCGCGCGATCACGTACCGCCTCCAGATCGCGACGGTGAACGACTTCTCGGTGCTGATCCAGGACATCAGCAACATCGGGACGGTGAGCTTTGCGCTCCTCACGCCGCTTGCCGACGCGACGATCCACTTCTGGCGCGTCCTGGCCGACAACGAGAACGGCGAGACGGCCTCGCCGACGCAGTCGTTCGCCACGACGGTGCTCGCGGGCAATCCGCCGGCGGCCTTCACTCAGACCGATCCCGCAGACCTGTTGACCGGCGTCTCGATCATCCCCTTCTTCAAGTGGGCGATCGCGCCTGGCGCCGACAGCTACACCGTCGAGGTGGCGACCGACGTGACCTTCCTGCTGATCGTCGTGAACCAGACGCTCATCCTGCAGCCGTCGTTCCTCTGCCCGATCACGCTGACGGCGAACACGGTCTACTTCTGGCGCGTGACGGCGGTCAACGTCATCGGACCGACGATGGCGGCGAACGCGCCGCTGTCGTTCACGACGACGCCTTGAAGAAGTAGCGCGATTCTCTTTCCCTCTTTCCCTCTTTCCCTCTTTCCCTCTTTCCCTCTTTCCCTCTCTCCCTCTTTCTCTCTCGCATCGGCTTGCATCAGGCCGGAGGCACGTAAGCCGGGTTCTGTTCATCCCTTTCGGGACGAGCGATCATCAATCCAGGACGGCGCTCGCGCGCCGTCTCAAACGGCCTACCCATCCCCGCAGGTACCTTTCGGTCCCTTCGCGCGGGCCGCGTGTGCTTTCGCGCGGAGATCTATTTGGCCTTTCTCCGGGTGGGGCTTGCCATGCGACGCGCGTCGCCGCGCGCCCGGGGGTCTCTTACACCGCCTTTTCACCCTTACCGCGTACCGCGTTGGAGCGTGTGAGGATGAGAGTTCGAGTGTTCGAAAACCCTCTCACTCTCCAACGCGATACGCGGCGGTTCATTTTCTGTGGCGCTTTCCCTCGACGCGCCATCACGGCGCGCCGGGTTCCCGTTAGGAACCACCCTGCCCTGTGGAGCCCGGACTTTCCTCCCGCCCACCGCGCAAGAGAGTGCAAGCGTGGAACGTGGGAGCGTTCAGACGCTCTCACCCTCCAGCTCTTTCACTCTCCAACGCGATGGGCCGGCGACCGCCTCGGCCTCCGGCCAGATGCAAACCGCATTGTCAAAGATCGCCCGGCCCTTCGAAGCACGGCGCGAAGAAGCGCTATCGAACGAAGAGCCGCCGGTACTCTTCCAGCGTCGCCGGATCGACCTCGCTCGACCCCTTCAGCTGATCATGCAGGAGGCGCGCGTTCGACGCCGTCAGCTCCGCCACCTTCTGCGCCACCGCGATGAACGCGAAGCCCTTTCGCCTCACCGTGTTCTCGACCGCGCCCGACAGCGCCTTCGCCGCCGCCGCCGCGGTCTTGCCGTCCACGGTGCTGAAGACGCGCGCCTCCGTCATGAGCGCGCCGCGCTCCATCCCGTAGACCACGATGATCACGCTGCGTCCCCACATCTGCACGATGCCGAGGTCGTAGCGCCCGTAGGTGTAGTAGATCGACCGCCGGGCGTCGCGGTACACCATCTCCGCCTGGAGCTGCAGCCCCTCCAGATCGTCGAACAGGTACGTCCGCTTCCAGTCGCGGCGCTGCTCCGCGGTCGCCGTCTCGTCGAGCACCGGCCGCCCGATCTGGTACTTCGACTCCTTCAGCTCCCGCAGCACGCCCGCCGTGAACGGCAGCTCGTCCAGCAGGAACTCGTAGACGTCGAGCCGGCTGTTGACCTCGGTCCGCGCGAGGTCGACGATCGCCGTCGGCGCATCGACAACCGTGTGCACTTTCTTGGACTGCTTCTCAGAGAGCGCCGCCCACGGGATCTCGTACGGGTCGCCTGGAGGCACGTCCGGCACCGTCACGCCGGCACACGCGCTCAAACCGGCGAGCACCAGGAAGGTTGCCGCTCGCGTCCCGAGGGCGTGCGACGAAGCCGCGCAAGTCGAGGGGCTCACAGGACTCCGATCTTCTGCTCTGCCAGCGTCAGCGCGGCCTTCACATCGCCGGGACCGCCGCCCTGCACGAAGTTCGCCGGGCCGCCGCCCTTGCCGGCGATCGCCGCGAGCGCCTCCTTGCCGATCGGGCGGAGGTCTACTCCTAGGTCCTGGCTGCGACCGAGCACGATACAGCCCGCGCCGCCGATGAGCGCGATCATCCCCGGCTTCGCGACGATCTCGGTGGCGACCGCGCGGATGTACTCGAGCTCCCTTCCGTCGAGCACCTTCACGACGATTCGCGCTTTCCCTTTCGCCACCGCGGTGGCCGCGAGTTCGACGGCGTCGAGCCCCGCGAGCCGCTTCTCGGCGCCGCGAAGCGCCTTACGAGCCTCGCCCGCCTCTGCCTGGATCCGTTCAATCGCCGCCTCGAGCTCCAGGCGCGACGAGCTGATCTTCGCGCCCGCACCCCGCAGGATCGCGTGGCTCTTGCGCGCGAACGCCACGGCGCGATGGCCGCAGACGAACGAGACGCGCGCGCCGCCTTTCCCCTTCTCGAGTCCGAGCACGAGCGCGACGCCGACCTCGCCCGTCGACCGCGGATGAGTGCCGCAGCAGGCGGAGCAGTCGAAGTCGCCCGCGCGAACGACGCGAATCTTGCCCTCGACCTGCGGCGGCTTCCGCAGCGGCAGCTTGGCGACTTCCTCTTTCGTGAAGTAGCCGATGGCGATGGCGCGGTTCTCCCAGATGACGCGATTCGTGCGGTCTTCCGCTGCGTCGAGATCCGCGGGCGTCACCGCCTTGTCGAGATCGATCGTGCAGGTCTCGTCGCCCAAGTGGAACGACGCCGTCTCCGCGTGCGCGATTTCGACGAACGCCGCCGAGAGCAGGTGCTGGCCGTGATGCTGCTGCATGTGGTCGAGCCGCCGGTCCCAGTGGATGGCCCCCTTGAGCGAATCGCCGGGCGGATCGAGATCGAGGACGTGGACGATCTCCTCGCCCTGCTCGACGACGTCGAGCACGCGGGCGCTGCCGAGCGTGCCCGTATCGTTCGGCTGCCCGCCGCTCGTCGGGTAGAAGGCGGTGCGGTCGAGGATGACCGCCGGCTTGCCGTCGTGCGTGAGCCGCTTGACGACCGTGCCGGTGAACTCGCGGAGATACTGATCGTCGTAGAAAAGGCGCTGTGTCATGGGACGCGGATTATAGCGGGCCGATCAATCGAGCTTGGCCATCGCCTTGATCTTGACGAGGACATTCGCCGGCTGCTTGTCGTCCTTGCCTGTTACAACCCACACGTACGCTCCCCGGTGAATGACCCCGGTCCGCCTCTCCGGCTGCGCGGGCTTCGCCAGGAACCGCACTTCAGCCGCGGCGCTCGCCGCCTGGTCGGCATTCTTCACCTGGCCCGCGATGAGGCCGAAGGACGCCATCGCGTCGCTCGCGGACACCTCGATGACGTAGTCGCCTTCGAACGACGAGTCGAAAGCGGCCATCTTGATCTCGCCCGGCGAGACCGCGAGGCGCTGCTCGACGAGGGTGACCCATTCGCGGGTCTGAGCGCGGTACCACTGCCATCCAAAGTACGCGGCCGTGCCGAGGACGGCGAGGACGATGACGGCCTTGACCCCCTTGAAAACCAGCGGCTTCCACGCGCTCCGAAGTGCCGCGCCGCGGATCAGCGGCGCTGAATACGGGGCCGGCGGCGGTTCCTTCTGTGCGCGCTTCTTCACCGCGAAGTTCGCGCCGCACTGCGGACAGAGGCGGACGCCCTCCCCCAACGGCGCGCTGCACTTCGGACAGTTCACTTGCGCCGCTTCACCATCATGTGGACGACCGCTTTCGCGTCCTTCGACGAATTCGTGATGATCCAGTGGTAGTACGTCCTGCCGTCGCCCTCGAGCCCGGCCGCCTGCACGTACCCCGAGACGCCCTCGGTCTTGCCCTTCGCAACCCGCTTCAGCAGGACGGCGCCGGTCTCGTCCGCTCTCAGCACCGAGCCCCTGCTCCCGGTCGACCCGATCCCCACCTCGCCGTCGAGGCATTCGACCTCGAACTCGTACTTGAACGAGGTGTCGAGCGAGCCGGTCTTCGACTGGCCGACGCCCACCACGCCCGTGCGCGTCTCTCCGCCCGCGAGGGTGAAGGTCTTGTCCTCGAGCTTTTCGTACATCCGCTCGTCAGGCGAGGTCGAGTTCCGCGTCGTCCACCAGTTGTAGCCGAAGTACGCGGCGACTCCGAAAACGGCGAGGCCGATGGTGAGCTTGATCCCGCCGGCCAGCGCCTCGCTGACCGCCAGGCTTCGGACGCGTCGGGCCATCGCTCAAGTGTACCGTCCGAACACTTCCCGGTGGCCATCTGTCCCAATCGGCATGAACCTGCCTCTCTCGTTCGATCCCGTCTCCAACGGCGAATATCTTCCCCGCCCGAAATCGGGCGCCGACCGCGCGGCCGAAGCGCTGGCGCGCGAGATCGTCGACGCTGCCGCGCGACGGGCCGGCGTCGCCCGCCGCGACTTCCTGCGCACGTCATGCGGCCTCGCCGCCTGCTTCACCGCGATCAACACGATCACCGGGTGCAGCGGCGGTTCGTACGAGATGCCCAAGGACGCGACCACCGATCCCGCGGCGGCCGATGCCGCGCTCGCCGGCAAGGAGTTCATCTTCGACATCCAGACGCACCACGTCATGCCGGGAGGCGACTGGGAAAAGAAGAACCCCGGCATGCGCGACTTCCTCAAGTACCTCCCCGGCTCCACCGACTACGGTCGCTACGCCTTCGTGAAGGAGATCTTTCTCGACAGCGACACGACCTGCGCGGTCCTCAGCGCCGTCCCCGCCACGCCCGAGGGCCAACCGCTGCCGCTGAAGGAGGCGACGACGACGCGCGAGATCGTCGACCAGCTCGGCAAATCGCGCCGCGTCTGGCTTCACGCGCTGGTCACGCCGAACGTCGGGCCGCTCGACGCCAACCTCGACGCCATGGAGCGCGTCTCAAAGGAGTTCTCCATTGCCGCGTGGAAGGTCTACACGCTGTTCGGCGAGCGGGGCCGCGGCTACTGGCTCGACGACGAGAAGACCGGCATCCCCATGATCGAGAAGGCGCGCGCGCTCGGCATCAAGACGATCTGCTCGCACAAGGGCATCCCGCTCTTCGGCGCTTCCGGCGGCTTCGAGCGGCCGCGCGACGTCGGCATCGTCGCGAAGCGGTTTCCCGACGTCAACTTCGTGATCTACCACTCCGGCTACGACCCCGACACGAAGGAAGGGCCGTACGATCCCACAAAGGCGAAGAAGGGCATCAACTCGCTCATCAAGACGATGGAGGAGAACGGCATCAAGCCGGGCTCGAACGTCTACGCCGAGATCGGAAGCACCTGGTGGCTGCTGATGAAGAAGCCCGACGAGGCCGCGCACGCGCTCGGCAAGCTGCTCAAGTACGTGGGGCCCGACAACGTGCTGTGGGGCACCGACTCGATCTGGTATGGCTCGCCGCAGCCGCAAATCGCCGCCCTTCGCGCGTTCGAGATCTCGCCCCACCTCTGCGAGCAGCACGGCTATCCCCAGTTGACGAAGCAGCTGAAAGCGAAGATCTTCGGGCTCAACTCCGCGAAGGTCTACGGCGCCGATCCGAAGGCGGTCCGCGCGTCGATCAAGAAGGACGAGGTCGAGAAGCTCAAGCAGAGCTACCTGCCGAAGAAGGACCCGAGCTTCGCGACCTACGGACCGAAGACGCGCCGCGAGTTTTTCGACCTGATGCGTCTGCGCGGAGGGAACCCTGCGTGAAGCGGGTGCTCGTGTCTTCCGAATGTCCCCGCAGAGGCCGCCGCGCCACGGACCGGTTGTCACACCCCCCAGGGGTGTGTCAACTTGGTCAACCGGTTGTCCCAGTTGACACACCCCTGGGGGGTATCAACCGTCGTCCTGCAAGCGAGAGCTACTTCTTCTCCCCAAAGATCAGCGCGTAGCGGTAGTACGTCTCCAGCGTCAGCGCGTTCAACGCCGTCAGCGCCACTCGCCCACCCTCGAAACCCCACCGGTCGGCCGCCGGATCCCACGATCCGTTCTTGCAGCCGTCCTTGCCGGTGAATTGCGTTGGGACGATCGCGTTCTTGAGCGGCTCATTCCACCGCTTCCATCCCGGGCCATCGGGGCCGCTCACCTGGTAGATCGCCATGGTGCCCCAGAACCAGTAGTAGGCATCGCTCTTGAGCTCGCGCGAGTCGGGAAGGTCGTTGAGCAGCACATCCCCGGCGCCCAGCGCCAGCTCCTTCCGGTTGCGGTTGATCACGATCCGTCCCGCCATCGCCGCCGCCGTCATCGTCGCGTGATGCTCGAACTTCTCATTCCTGCCCGGAACGAAGACCTTGCCCGTCCCCTTGTGCGTGTAGCCCGCGATCCAGTACTCCTCGCCCGTGACCTCGTCGTACCACGCCAGTGCGCCCTCGTACGCCTTGCGCGGAAAGCTCAGGTCGGCCAGCTCCGCGGCGCGCAGCGCGGCGACGCACCAGCTCGTCACCGACGTGTCGTTGTCGCCGGACTTCGCCGCGTAGCGCCAGCCCTTGCCCTTGTTCTGCGCCCCGACGAGGAAGTCCACCGCCGTCTGCGCCGGCTTCTTCAACGCGGGGTCCTCGGTCATCCCGTACGCCTCGCAGAGCGCCATCGTCGCGATCGCGTGGCTGTACATGTACTTCGACGCCCTCGCGCCGACGCATCCCTCCTTGTCCTGCTGCTTCACGAGCCAGGCGATCGCCTTCGAGGTGACGTCCCCGAACTTCAACTGGCGCTCCGCTTTCGCAGGATCCGGATACTCGTCCTTCGAAAGCGGCGTGTAGCCCGCTCCCAGGAATGCAAGAAGCGCGAGCGCGGTGACGCCCGCAGTGTGTTCGCCCTCGCCCGGCCCGTCGCAGTCGCCGCGGCTGACGCAATTCGCGCCGAACCCGCCCGCGCTCCAGGATCCGTCCTCGCCCTGGTGACGCGCGAGCCACTTGAGCGCCGCCAGCACGGCGCTCTCGGTCGCCCGATTGCCGCCGCCGCGCGCCACGAGATTCAGCTTCCCGCCAAATCGGGTGCCAAACCGGCCGCCCACCGGCTTCTTCAGGATGACCAGCAGCGCCTCGGCCCGCTTCTTCAGGTTCTTGCCGCCGTTCGCGACCGCCTCCTCGAGGTGCGGGATCGCCGCCGCGCCCGCCCCCTTCAGCGCCGCCTCGGCCTTCTCCTTGACGTCGTCGTCGTCGCTGGCCAGTCCTTCGATCATGGCCTTGAACCGCTTGCCCCCCTCCTCAATGCGCGCCGCGATCCGGCCCGCCCAGAACCGGACATTCTCATTGCCCTCCGCCGCCTTGCGGATCGCCGGCAGAACGGCGTCGCCTGCGGCGAGCAGCGCCCTGGCCGCCTCACCCTGCACCCGCCAGTCGTCGTGCGACAGAGCCTTCACGAGGGCATCGACCGGCGCATCGTCGCCAATGGAGTGGTATTCCGACGCCGCCGGGATGCTGGCAAGCAACTTCCCGGCGCGCTGCCGCAGGTTCTTGTTCGCCGACGCCTTCGTCTCCTCCAGGTAGGCCGCCGCCCATTCGCTAAGCGCCCTGAGCTTCGACTCTGCCGCTTCTTTCTCTTCGTCGTCCGCGCTGCCGAGCTTCTCGACCAGCGGCCGCGCAACCTTGGCGGTCTCGTCGATCTTCGCGAGGATCCGCGTCACCCATTCCTTCTTGTCATCCGATGCCTTGTTCAACGCCGCGACCGCCGCCGGGCCGCGCAGAGCGAGCGACCGCGCCGCGAGCGCCTGCGCCGCGAAGTCGGAGGAGGAGAGACGGTCGATGACCGGGTCGAGCTTGTCCTGCCGGCCCGCCTCGAACTCGGCGATGAAGCCGACCGCCGTCTCGATCCGTGTCCCCTTGCCGCCCGGCCTCGCCTTCATGAACTGGGTCTGTGCGTACTTCTCCACGACTTCCCTGAGAACCGTGACGGCCTCGGCGCGCTTGTTGCCGAGCCAGAGATTTACGCCCTCCTTGTACAGCTCCGCGGCGGCCGCCTCCGCGTCCTGCGCCTGCGTGGGAGCGACGAGCATGAGCGCGATCAGTCCGTACCGCATGGAGCCTCCTACAAACACTCTCTCATCCTTACCACAACATCGTCGATGTCGCGTTCCGTCGTCCGAAAACTCGTGATGCACGCGCGCACCACGGGCCGCCGGCCCGCGATCCGCACCGAACTCATCCAGGCGATCTGCTTTGAGAGCAAGCGCCGCAGAAACCGGTCGACGTCCAGACTCTGCCTGGTGAAGCAAACGAGGGGAAACGGCGTCCGGTTCACCCGTTTCCATCCCGCCGCCGTCAGCGCGGACCTCAAGTACTCCCCCATCCGCGCCTGGTGATCGATCCGCTCCGCGATGCCCCGCTCGCCCAGCTCCGCGATCGTCAGGAAGAGCTTCAGCCCGATGAAGCGGCGCGACCACTGGACCGTCGTCTCGAAAGGATGATCGGTCCCCGCCGTGCCGGCTGGCATGTACGGCGTCTCGACGGCGAATGCCCGTTCGACGGCGTCGCGATGGCGCGTGAAGAACATCCCCGCCCCCATTGGGACCGAGAACCACTTGTGCGCGTCGCAGGTGATCGAGTCGGCCCGCTCGATGCCATCGAGATGCCGTCTGAGGGAGGGCGAGACCGCCGCCGCACCGCCCCATGCCGCGTCGGCGTGGAACCATACATTTCGCTTTTGCAATATGTCGGCGATCTCGCCCAGAGGATCGATCACCCCCGACGACGTCGTCCCCGCCGTGCCGACGACCAGGAACGGCTTCAGCTGCTTCACCTTCGCCGCCAGGTCCTTCATCTCCATCCGCCCGTCGCGATCAACATCCACCCGCCGCAGCGCGTCGGTCCCGAGCCCCGCCATCACCGCCGCCTTGGCGAACGAATGATGGGTCTCGCTCGTGACGAGGATCACCGGCCGCCCGCGCACGCCACGCTTTCGCCACGAGGGGAAGGCGCGCGCCATCGCGCAGAGCAGCGCCGACTGGTTCGCCTCCGCCCCGCCGCTCGTGAAGTTCGCGAACTCCGTGATGCCGAGCTTCGCGCCGAGCCAGCGGAGCACGTGGCGCTCCATCTCCTGTGCCGCGGGGGCATGGCTCCACGACGCGAGCTGCGGGTTGTAGATTGCCGCGATCGTGTCGCCCACGATCCCCGCCAGCGTGACGCTCGGATTGAACAGGCCGAAGTAGCGCGGGTGGGTGACGTGCACCGTCCACTTTGCCAGCATCTGCGTCACGTCGCGCACCAGGTCGAGCAGCGCGCGCGGCTCGACGAAGTCGAACGACGCGATCGCCCTGCGCACCTCGTCGACCCCGACGTCGGTGCACACCGGCCCCTTTGCAACCTGGTCGGCCGCCGTCTCCGCGGCGCGGATCAACTCATGAAACGCGCGCTGCATGCTCCCTCCGTATACTGGCGCCGTGGACCTGGTGAAGCGCCGCTGCCCCCTCTGCGACGGCGACCGCCACCGCACCGTCTTTCGCGCCCGCGACCTCAATTCGAAGACGACCGATCACGACTTCGACGTCGTCCGCTGCCGCTGCCGGATGACCTACCTCAACCCCGTGCCGCGCGATCTCAGCCGCCACTACCCGACCGCCTACGACGCCCACCGCGATCTCGGCGACGGCACCAAGCGCCGCCGCCATTCTCACCGCTTCGACCGCGTCCTCGATCTGCCGCCCGGCGACCTCCTCGACGTCGGCTGCGGCTCCGGCTTCGACCTCCTCGCGATGCGCGATCGGCACTGGCGCGTCGCCGGCGTCGAGATGAACCCCCAGGCGGTCGAGCGCGCCCGCGCCCAGGGACTCGATGTCCGCCAGGGGACGCTCTCCGAAGCGAACTTCCCGGCGGCGTCGTTCGACGTCGTCACGCTCTTTCATGTCCTGGAACATGTCACGGACGTCCTCGCCCTCGTCCGCGAAATCCGCCGCATCCTCCGCCCCGGCGGCGTCATGCTCGCGCAGGTGCCCAACTTCGACGGCGCCAACGCCCGCCTCTTCAAGGCGGCGTGGTACGAACTCGACGTCCCCCGCCACGTGAATTTCTTCTCGTCCGCCACGCTGCGTGATCTCGTCGGCCGCGCCAGCCTCGAGGTCGCGTCGCTGCGCTGGATCGAAAGCGCCGCCGACTTCCGCCGCAGCTTCAAGAACCGCTTCGGCCACACCGCGGGGCTCCGCGCCGCCAAGCCGCTGCTGAAGGCGGCGTTCACGGTGCTCAACTTCTGGCGCACCGGCGACATGCTCGAGATCGTCGCGCGTCATCGTGTCCGGTAGATGCGCACTTCGTCGCCGCGCTTCGACTTCTCGACGAGCTTCGCCAGCGTCCACGCCCGTTCGATCTTGTCGAGGTAGTCCGCCTCGGCGCGCGGAAGGCGTTCGGGGAGGATCACGACCCATTCGGCGTTCGTCCGCGTCACCTGCCGTTGAAGGTCGTCGAAGCGCAGCTCGGCGATTTCCGAGATGCCGCCCGCGTAGTGGTCGACCCGGCGGTCCATCGAGACGAGCACCGGACGCGACGTCGAGTTCGCCCGAATCCAGGCGCCCGCCTCGACGAGCGTCCGGCGATCGAGTCCCGTGGGGCGCCCTTCTCGAACCACCAGCGCCGCGAAGAACAGGACGGCGAACACGAGCGAGAGCCGGGGCCGGTTGATCCATCCTCCCACTCGGAGCAGTCCGAGCGCGACGATCGGGCTGAGCCACACCATCGCCGGCAGGAGGAATCGCGCGCTGAACCACGTGCCGACAATCACGTTGAGGAGCGGCGGCAGCGCGTAGCCCGCGCCGACGACGAGCACGAACGCCTGTCCCCAGTGGCGCTTGAGGCCGAAGAAGCCAATGAGCAGGAAGGGCGCCAGGCCATAGCCGGCGACCTTCAGCCACGTCATGGCATACTCGACCGGCACCGACCGATCGACCCTCGCGATCGGCGCCGTTTCGACGGCCTCGCCCGGAATGACGACCTCCGTTTTCGACAGGCCGAGCTTGTTCTTCACGGCCGCGATGACGGGACTGTCGGAGATGTCCCAGCGTCCGGTCTTTTCGTGCACCCACCGCGCGTAGGGCGAAACGACGAGGATGAACGCGACGATCGCGAGGCCGATTCCACCCGCGCGCCGCCCCCACGATTTCAGCGGGATGCCCCTGACGATCGTCCAGACCGTGACGGCCGCCACGACGTAGAGGCCCTCGGGCCGCGTCAGCGCCGCGAGCCCGCCGGCGAATCCCGCGAGTCCGAAGTCGAGAAGCGCCGCCCGCTCCGTCGCCCGGTAGACGAAGAGCATCGCCGCGAAGAAGAAGAACATGAACGGCGCCTCGCTCATGACCTCCGCGCCGTGGCGGACCGCGTCGGGAAGGAACGCCGCCGCCGCCGCGGCGAGCGTGGCGACGCGGCGATCCCAGATCTCGCGAGCCAGGAAGTAGATCGGGATCACGGCGAGCGTGCCGAGGACGACCGCGACCGCCGTGCCGCTCCCGAAACCCAGGACGAGCATCGGGTAGAGCGGCGACATCCGCGGCCAGACGTTGAGGCCGTCGTCCCACCGGCCCTCGGCGAAGAGCCGCGCCATCAGCGTGAAGCGCGCGCCGTCCTTGTGGATGACGAAGGTCGTCAGCGCGATCGCGAGCCGCGCGACGAACGCGCCGAACAGGAGGGCGCCGAGCGCCTTCCGTTCATCATCCCACCACTTTTTCTGCGGTTCCAATTTGACTCTGCTGAATTATGGGTTACGCTTCCTATTGGAGAGAGAGGGCGCGGTAGGTAGTAAAGCACGTCGACCGGTTTTTCCCCCTGCCCGCGCTCATGTTGTTCTGTCACTTTATGCAGGGCCGGGAATTCCGGCGATTCAATGACCAAGTTCGCATTCTACCCACGCGACCGCGCGGAGCGGCTCGAGCTCTACTCCGCCGAGTACTCCTTTGTGCAGGATGAGGCGACGCCGTGGACGCCTCTCAAGCACGACCTGCGCGACTGCCGCGCGGCGCTCGTCACCACGGCGGGCCTGCGCCTGAAGACGCAGCACGAGTTCCGCGCCGACAAGACGAAGGGCTCCGCGGAGTTCCGCGAGATCAGCCTCTTCGCCGCGCGCCGCGACCTCGCCTACGACTTCACCAACTACGACCCCGCGGAGGCCGAGAAGGACCTCAACGTCATCGTCCCGATCGACCGCGTCAAGGAGCTCGTCGACCGCCACGTGATCGCCAACGTGCACGAGACCTTCTTCTCGTTCTACGGCCTGTGCACCAACGTGGAGGCGCTCAAGGTGAGCGCGCGGGAGGCGGCCGCCCGCTGCAAGGCCGACATCGCCTTCCTCTTTCCTGCGAATCTCGTCTGCAACCAGACCGTCGGAATCATCAGCCGCGAATTCGAGCACGCCGGGATTTCGACCGTGACGCTCACGACGATGCGCGAGGTGGCGCAGCAGGTGAAGGTGCCGCGTCCGCTCTTCATCAACTTCCCGTTCGGGCGGACGCTCGGGAAAGCCAAGGATGTCGCGATGCAGCGCTCGATCATCGACGAGATGGTCCGCTCGCTCAAGACGCACGACCGGCCCGCGCGGATGACCGATCTGCCGATGAAGTGGACCGAGATGCTGGAGTGACCGGGCCTGGTCATTTCTCGTGATTGGAAAGGTCCGTGGCGAACCCCACGCCGCCCTCTTTCCCGTCTTCGCCCTGGCTGATGACGTCGAACGGCCAGCCGCCGCTGCCCGGCACGCGAAAAATGAGCGGGTTGCCCCAACCATCGCGCGGAGGCGCCTTCAAGAGAGGCCGCCAGTCCCGTTTCGCGTCGACGTAGGCGGGACGGACCGCGGATGCGAGGTCATCCAGGGAGTCCGGGTACCGGTTGTGGTCCAGCTTGAACAACTCAACCGCGTCTGAAACTTGACGGAGGATCGCTTTCGTAGCGTCCACATCGGATGCGCCGCTTCGTTTCCCGCCGCCGCCGATGCGCGTCGCAATGAGCGCAAGCGTCTTGTCGACGCGTTCCTTCAACTCCGCCATCGGCACATTCTTGTCCGGCAGGCTCTGACCGGAGACCACGACCAGCGACGTCCCGACGCGCCGCGCTCGAATGACCGTCCGCCCGGCGTCGGGAATCTCGAGCGTCGCCGTCACATCGTCGCGCGCAACCTCAATCGTCGCACCGCCCGCTTTCTGATTGTCGGCGAGCATCAGGAGCGCCTTGATCGCACTCGCCTCGTCGCCCTTGGGTGTCACTTCGAAGTGCAGGCGCATCGTGGCGGCGCTGATGTCGGCCTTCCACGTCCCCTCCGGCGACGGGTGCTTGTAGATCTCGGCGTCCTTCGGAAAGCCGAGGGAGGCGAGGTCGCCCGGCTGGACGGGGAGATCCTTCGGCAGGTCGGGCGGCGCCGGCGTTTGATCCGGATTCGGCACCGGGGGAAGCGGCAACGGCTTCGGAGTCGGCGCGGGCGTGGCAGGCTTGTCGCAGGCGGCGAGCAGGACGAGCGCGCACAGAAGTCGCTTCATGGAGTTCACCGCCTGGCAAAGATCCCAAGGACCCAGATCGCAACCAGGACCACGGCCACGATCGACACGCCAAGCGCCAGCCCCTCGGTCGCCGTCATCTGGCGCCACGCCCAGCGGCGCTGAGCATCGCGAACCGCGCGCACCCTGGCCGCGTCGACGGGGATCGGCTCGGGCGCGGCCGCCTGCACGGGAGAGCGCATCATCGCAGGGGCGGCGACCGGCCTGGGCGGCGCGAGCGGCGCCGACATCGGCGCCATCGGGATGATGTCGTGAATCGGCTCTGCGACTTGCGTTTCGGCGGGATCGACCGGCGGCACCAGTGGCGCCACGGCCGCGGGCGGCGACACGGCAAGCCGCTTCATGTTGATGAATCCGCAGTGCGGGCAGGTCGGCGCTTCGGTGGAGAGCTGGCCGGAGCACTCGGGACAGGTCGTGAGGGCCATGGGGTTTTCAGTATATACAAGGCGGGGGGAAGGCGCGCGCGAGCGATGCGAGTCTTGGGTGTGCGTAGATGCCGGGGACCGGACTCGAACCGGTAACCTACGGCTTATGAACTCGAACAGCGACTCCGACGCAAACCCTTCGGAATCAAGCAACTGGTTGGACGAGAACGCTTTGCCCGGTTTGTGGTGATTGTGGGGGTTGTGGGGAAATGGCCGTTTTTGGCCTTGCTATGGACACATTTTGGACACCTGCTGTCGAGAGAAGTCGACTGCTGTGATGACGTGACGGTTCGCGCCCGGGGCTTCAGTTCCCGGGCGGGTGTTCTGTGACAACCGGCTGACGAGAACCTTGTGTTCGACGTGGGGAGCATGTTCCGACCCGGCCGCACGAAGCTGCTTGCTTCGCTGCGGCCGACATCAGCGACGGCATGTCCGTCCTACGGGGACCTGCGGCGGAGGAGGGCGCTCTCATGCGCTCTCCTCCGCGCGGTCGCCCAGACGAGCCGTCCGCAAGGAACAGGTGTCGCCGTCTCGGTCTTGGACCGGCACGGCGATAAGTCCCGCTTCTCGCGGGCGACTTGATCGTGCTTCTGTTTTCACCCTTCGGGGCGGCTCTCATGCCGCTTCGGTGGGCCTTTTCTTTCACCCGTGGCCGGCACGTGCCGGCTGCCTACGCGCCCCACTCACGGGGCGTGCTGACCGCGCGGCGCTTCGACGAAGCGCGCGTGATGACGATGGGTGGCCCCACCCGGGCCATCAGGTGCGCTCGGCGCACCCGCTCCCCACTTCCGTAGTTGCCGGTGCCGACTCGCCATCGAGCCACCTCGATGGTCCAGAGTCGCCGGCGACGAATCACATAGGTTCTCGTCGAGACCGTCCCGGCGGTGGTGCGCCAGGACGGACGGAGACCCGGTTCCCGGGCTCCGACTCTGCTTCGCGCCCAACGTGGCGCGGCGCAGGGGAACGCAGTGGGACCGCCGCGCGGTCCCGAGGGAACGCCCGACGCGAGTCGGCGTGCGCAGGAAGCGCGCGCCGCGCGAGCGGGAGGCCGGCTGACGCCGCGAGGCGTGCACGAAACGGCGGCTCATGCCGCGAGTTTCGTGCGCCGGCCGCGGTTTTCCGGCGCTTTCCGAGCGAAAAGCGCCGGCTGTCTACGGAGTCCCGCGAGCCGCCTACGCCGATCGCCAAGATCGGCTGCGGCGTGCCGAGGGGACTCAGCTCTAAACGTGAAACGCGCGCGGATTTTGAAGGAAGGCTCACCCTGAGCGAGGCCCGCGGATTGCAGGCCACGTCGAAGGGCGCAACCGGATACCCAGTCGAGGTCTACCCCGAGACGAATTCACACGAGGTGTTCGATGTCGCTACACGAGATGAAGGACGATCTGCACGACGCGCTCTGGAACGCTCAGCAGGAGTGGTTTGCGCTCCGCGAGGAGGGCGAGACGAAGCACGGCCTCAAGATGGCCGGGCTTCGGGACGCGGGCGACCCGAACCGTTACACGCGCGACGTGCTCTTCACGGGAAGGACGCGCGCGACGTACGAGCGCGACCTGCGCGAGTTCGTGAAGTTCTGCCACGAGCGATTCGGCGTTCAGCACCTTCGCGACATCACGGACAAGCACGCGCGCACGTTCTTGGAGAAGGCGATCGATGAGCACTGGGCGGCGAAGACGCTGCACAAGCTGCGGAGCGAGCTGGCCAAGCTCGGCGCGCTGATTGGGAAGACGGCGTCGTTCGTTGCGCTGTCCGCGAAGTACGGCGGGATCATCCGCGGGCTGCAGGCGGCGGAGGTCGTCGTCGGGCCGACGCGGAAGACGCCGTCGGCCGATGTGGTGGCTCGAACCATCGAGATCCTCCGCGAGCGCGACGCGCGGTACTACCTGGCGGCGCGGCTCCAGTCGGAGACGGCGGGTCGGAACATCTCCACCACGGACCGCGTCACCCGAGAGTCCTTGAGGGACGGGAACATCGTCGAGCTCGTCGGGAAGGGCGGGAAGGTGCAGATAGTGGTGATTTCGGCGGAGCTGCATGCCGCGCTGCGAGCGCATCTGACGGCGCATCCGGGACCGCTGGCAGATCGGGACGCGTACCGAGCGGCGCTGGCGCGCGCCATTGCAGAGGCAGGCGGGCGGGTCTCCGGGAGCCACGGCCTGCGGCGTCGTTCAACGCGAGACTACTATCGGGAGCGGTACCGCGAGCGCCGGCAGCGCGGCGAGACGTCCCAGCAGGCCCGGGCCGGAGCGCGCCAAGACGCGGTCGAGCGGCTGGGCCACGGGAGAGACCGCATCGACCAGGCTAACGCCTACTTGGGGCCGGCTGCGTGAGGTACTGCGTTTCCCCCTTCAGTCCGCACGCCTCCCAAGTCGATAGTGCGCCAGTCTGCGACGGCAGGCTACTTCAGGCTACTTCTCTATCACAGCCTCCAGGATGTTTGGTCTGCCCGGAAGAACTGCGACCTTCGACTTGCCCGTTGCATGGAACTCCAGGGAGAGTGTTGGATCCCGCGACTCCACCTCCCAGGTATCTTCAAGCGTGCAAAGGCCCGACCATGAAGCGGGGACTGTCGCCAAGTGGGAGACTCTAAAGCGTCCCTCCCCGTCAGTCTTCATTACGCAGAGACCGTTGGAGAATAGCCCGCTCTTGAGCGTCAGCCTCGCATTAGAGATTGGAACTCCGTCGTTCTGAATCACTCCCTCCAATTCGAGCGCACCCTCAGGCCGTTCGATGGAAACCTGCTGCGTGTAAGTCCGCGTGTCGATTCGTCCTTCTCGAAAGAACATGCCGAGTTCGGGATGATGGATGCAGATCCATATTCTGTGGCCTTCCAGCATCTCCGGCGTGCTATCCGTGTGGATGCTCAGCTGAAAGGAGAACGTGCCGTCATCAGCCGCGCTTCCGCTCTCGCATTGGTTGAATCTGGGGTCCCCAACGATACGCTCGATCGTCGCGGTAACCTGCATGTCCTTTGCCGACATGCCCTTCGGGAGTGATGTGAGGACCCTGAATAGGGGGTTCGCGGCGCGTCGAATCGTCGCATGATATGTACCGAGAACCGGTGCGAAGACGAAAGCACTCTCTTGGTGCACGCTCAGGTTGCTGATCGTCTGATGCCGGCATCCATCATTTTCGAAAAGAAAGAACGCCAGGACAATGCACCCGGGCACTTGCGCTACTTGAAACTCTCCACGATCGTCGGTGTGGCGCACCAACTCATTGTCGCCGATTCCACGCAGCTTCAGAAATGTACCGTGGGCTGGGTCACCGAGACCGGCCCGCCAGATAAAGGTAATCGGGACCCTGACGTGGGGAATCGGGGCTCCAGCGCCGTCTTCAAGGCGGCAGAGAATGATGGACTCGCGCGGGATCTGGATCTCGATCACGGAATCCGCAGCCTTTCGCACGTCGGCGCCGTCCAGATCTCTCTGTCCCCACAGAAAGCGCTGGCCGCTGTCGTAACGACACGCCATCACGCGCATGCCGCCTAGGGTCTGGGTCGTGGCGATGGTGATGTCGGCTTCGCCGTTCGAATTTGCGATCGTGAACGCAAGAGGATTGGGTGTGGACATTGGGACCGGGACGAGGGCGATGCGAGCGCCCGCCAGTCTTGAGCCGTCCTGATCCATGACGACAATTCTGAGATGCAATTCCCCCGGCGGGATGGGATCCTTCGGGGGAACCGGCACTTCAAGGTCGGGCTTGCCGACTTCACTGGAGTGTGGCGTGGCCCTTACGTTAGCCTTCCTGTGAGCACAGTCGTGCAGAAACACCGCTGCCAGCACGATAACGGCTGCCAGGAGAAGGCCCAGTGACGCGCGACGTACGATTATGGGGGACCTTCCTTCTTGCCGGGATCACCCATGGTCGCTCCGTCTATGCCGTCTCCGCCACCCCCGGGTGTGGCAATACCTTTGTTCGCGAGAGCGGCACCGCCCGTCCCGCCCTTACTTCCCATGCCCTTCCCCGTTCCGCCCTTGCCGCCCATGGCGATTGCTCCATCAGGCAGGCACAAGGCCTCGGCGCGACCGCCCGTCCCGCCGTCTCCGTGGTTGGTGGCCTTCCCGCCAAGACCACCGATCGCGATCGCAATCCCCGGCACCTTGGGCGATACAGGTGCCTTCGCCTTGGCGTCTCCGCCGACTCCTCCTCTTCCGATATTCACTGGACCTCCAACACCGCCCCTCGCAATGGCTTGGTCCGCCGTGGCGACTCCGTTGCCACCTCTCACCCCCTTTGCGTCACCGCCTCCAAACGTGCTACCTCCACCATCTCCACCCCTCGCTTGGGCGAGCTTTATTCCCGAGGCGTTGGCGTCCCCTCCGCGACCACCCCGTCCATCCTCGACGTTGCCCGGATTGCTGCCTCCATTTCCTCCCACGGCGAGTGCCTCGTATCGGACCCCTGTAGTGGTTGCGATGACGTCTCCTCCGATCCCCGTCACGAACATGCTATGTCCTCCGTACGCCTCTGCATTTGCGGTGGCACTCGCCGACTCACCGCCGCCATCGCCCTTCTTGTTGTTTCCACCAGCGATTACCGCGTCCGAGATGTCGCCCTCTGCAGTGGCCGCGGCCTTTGTCCCGTTGTCCTCGGCGCCGCTCGCGTACGCTCCCACCCTCTTGTGTTCCTTCAGGCCCTTCGCTAGCGCCACGCCCTTGAGTTGATCATTCGTCGCAAGCACGATCTGGTCGTCTCCGGTGCTGGATCGGGTCACGGGGCCATACCGAAGATTCACCCCATAAAACGCCGATGTATCCACGTTGCCTACGTGTTGTGCGGCTTGAGGATGTCCGCGGCTTCGTTAGTTTTGTAGGGAGGGCCCCCGCTCCGATACAGTCGGAGTGAATCACAAAGGAGGCCCCCATGTCGAAGCGTACGGCGACGGAACCGTCGGGTCAATTGAAGTTG
>Ga0247727_10001196_pt1 | contig 63047 bp, 57 predicted proteins | sample WisWelCaveWW1625_FD_202498 | JGI IMG/M metagenome (GOLD analysis project Ga0247727, IMG submission 202498) | Biofilm microbial communities from Wishing Well Cave, Virginia, United States - WW16-25 | ecosystem: Environmental > Aquatic > Deep subsurface > Groundwater > Cave microbial mat | place...
TTATTGGGACTCATCGGATCCATGGCTTCACCCATGACCGTATCCCACGCGGAGGAGCCAGGCGCGATGGTTGATGGCGCAGGGTTTACCCTCTACGGTACCGAATCGATCAAGGGGTTCGATGCCGCAAAAGTCGAACGGGACCCGATCTGCGACCAAAGCAAGCGCCCACGGATCGCCAAAGTCGAACCGGACGAAGCCAAGCCGGGCGACAAAGTTGTTATTACCGGTGAGAATTTCGGCTCGAAGGAGTGTTTTCATACTGTGACCTTCAGCGCGGCCCCGAACACGCCCGTGGTCTTCAAATTCATGAGCGACTCGGCGATTGAAGCAACTGTGCCGGATGCGAAAGCGGGGATGTCGTTCGTCATCATCGTCGCGGGCGGCGGAAGCGCCCAGTCAAAACCGGTCTTGATCAAGTCCAAGTAGGCGGCTCCCCTAGCCCACATTATTCATGAGCGCTTCTGCGGCAATTGAGGATTCGCTGCTCTTGCGCGTGAAGTGTCAGTAACCGTAATGCTCAATGTTTAATGTTGGATGTTCAATTGAACATCGAGAATTGCGCATTGAACATTCCTTGGAAACACGAGATACGCTTCACGAGGAACGTGCGCTCGGGCGATTTCGCCACGAACCGTCATGAATAATGTGAGCTCAGCCGGCCCCTTCTACCCCTTCCTCCCTCGACACGACTCCTGATCCTATGCTAGCGTACGCGCTCATTTTCGCCTGATAACTCTCGCAGAATCGCGAGCGATCTGAGGAGACAGGGACCGGTATGTTCAAGAAAATTCTGGTGGCCAATCGCGGCGAAATCGCCATGCGGGTTATCCGAGCCTGCCGCGAATTGAACCTCGCTACCGCAGCCATCTACTCCGAAGCCGATTCGACCGGGATCTACGTCAAGAAGGCGGACGAAGCCTATATGGTCGGCCCGGGACCGGTCAAAGGCTTCCTGGACGGCCAACAGATCGTCAGTCTGGCACAACGGATCGGCGCCGATGCCATCCATCCAGGCTATGGGTTTCTCTCCGAAAACTCGCAATTTGCGCAGCTGTGCCACACCTCCGGCATTACCTTCATCGGCCCATCGCCGCAAGCCATCGACTTGATGGGGAGCAAGGTCAAAGCCCGCGAGCTGGCCAAACGAGTCGGCATCCCGATCGTCCCCGGTACCGAAGGCGGAATCACCGACGTCAAGGACGCCCTGTCGTTCGCAAAAGACACCGGTTACCCCGTCATGATTAAAGCCAACGCAGGCGGGGGAGGACGCGGCCTCCGGGTGGTGCGGTCGGATACCGAACTTCGCGAGAATATGGCAGTCGCGTCACGGGAGGCCCTGGCTGCCTTCGGCGACGGAAGCATCTTCCTCGAAAAGTATATCGAGCGACCTCATCACATCGAATTCCAGATACTGGCCGACCGGCATGGCAACATCATCCACCTGGGCGAGCGCGATTGTTCGATTCAGCGCCGGCATCAAAAGCTCATCGAGATTGCGCCATCTTTGATTCTGACGCCACATCTTCGTGCCGAGATGGGTGAAGCGGCCATCACCATCGCAAAGGCGGTCAGTTATGACAATGCCGGGACCGTCGAGTTCCTCCTCGATCAGGACAGCCGCTATTACTTCATGGAGATGAACCCGCGTCTCCAAGTCGAACATACGGTGACGGAGCAGATCACGGCGATCGACATCGTGCGCAATCAGATCGCCATCGCAGCCGGCATGCCTCTTGAGATCACTCAGCAGGAGGTCACGCTCCAAGGCCATGCTATCCAGTGCCGTATCAACGCGGAAGACCCCAAGAACAACTTCCGGCCTTGCACCGGCACCGTCACAGCCTATCTCTCGCCGGGCGGGATCGGGGTGCGCATCGACGGAGCAGTCTACAAGGACTACACGGTACCGCCCTACTATGACGGCCTCTTGGCCAAACTCACCGTGCGAGGCCGTACGTGGGAAGAAACCGTCAGCCGCATGAGACGATCGCTCGAAGAGTACGTCTTGCGCGGGGTGAAGACGACGATCCCCTTTATGATGGAGATCATGCAGGACCAGGATTTCATGGCAGGACATTTCGACACCTCCTATCTGGAGACGCACCCTGACCTGTTCAACTACGACGATTTGGAGCAGCCGGAGGATCTGGTGCTGGCACTCTCCGCCGCCATCGCCGCCTACGAAGGGCTGTAAAAAACCAATGTGAGTTGTGAATGCTGAATGGTGAATTCTCCTATCGATTCAACATTGAACATTGAGCATCCAACATTCAAAATTATCGTAAGCCAATGACCGCGAGACCAAAGAAAAACGCTGGTAAACGAAAGCCGTCAGTGCAGATCGAGCCGGCGGCGGGCAAGCCCATCCTGATCACCGATGTCGCCTTGCGCGACGGTCATCAGTCGCTCTTGGCCACGCGCATGCGGACAGAGGACATGCTGCCCATCGCCCAAAAGCTCGACGCCGTCGGCTATTGGTCGCTCGAGGTCTGGGGTGGCGCCACCTTCGACACGTGCCTGCGCTTCCTCAAAGAGAATCCCTGGGAACGGCTCCGCGCGCTGCGCGCCGCTATGCCCAATACCAAACTCCAAATGCTGCTCCGGGGGCAGAACTTGGTCGGATATCGACACTATGCCGACGATGTGCTGGAACGGTTCATCGAACGGTCTGCCGCCAATGGCATCGACGTCTTCCGCATCTTTGACGCGCTGAACGATATCCGCAACGTCGAACAGGCCATGCGAGAAGTGAAAGCCTGCGGCAAACATGTCGAGGCCGCCATCTGCTATACCGTCAGTCCCGTCCACAGCATCGACCGTTTCGTCGACATGGCCAAGAAGCTCGAAGATTTTGGCACGGATACCCTCTGCATCAAAGACATGGCCGGGCTCTTGGCGCCGCTCGACGCCTATCACCTCATACGCCGTATCAAAGCGGCGGTAAAAGTCCCGATCCATTTGCATTCACACTACACCTCGGGGATGGCCTCGATGACCTCCCTGATGGCGATCCTGGGCGGTCTCGACATGCTGGATACGTCCATCTCGCCGTTGGCCGGAGGTACCTCGCATCCGTCGACGGAAACTCTCGTGGCCGCGCTGCGCAATACCCCGTACGACACGGGGCTGGATCTCGCCTCGTTCCTCCCGATCACCGAATACTTCCGCACCGTTCGACGAAAGTATCGGCAGTTCGAAAGCGAGTTCACGGGGGTCGATGTCGAGATCCTCACCTCGCAGATTCCCGGCGGTATGCTCTCGAATCTCGCCGCGCAACTAACTGAGCAGAATGCGCTAGATCGAATGAAAGAAGTCCTGGATGAAGTGCCGCGCGTCCGAAAGGAAATGGGCTATCCCCCGCTCGTCACCCCGACTAGTCAGATCGTGGGCACCCAAGCCACACTCAACGTCCTGACGGGCGAACGGTACAAAGTCATCACCACGGAAACCAAGAACTACTTCCTCGGACTTTACGGGCGTGCGCCGGGACCCCTCGATCACGACATCATGGCCCGCTCGATCGGGGACGACCAGCCGATCAAGACGCGGCCCGCCGATCGGTTGGAGCCTGAACTCGAGGCCACCAGAAAGGATCTGCCCTCCTCGGCCACCACGGTGGAAGATCAGCTCTCGTTCACCCTATTCCCCACCATCGCACGAGACTTCTTTGAGGCGCGCGAGAAGGGGGACCTGACGCTGGAGCCCCTCGAGAGCTTCTTGCCCAGCGGGCCGGCTGCGGCCACCGAACTCCATTTGGCCCCCGCCGAATTCAACGTCACGGTCCACGGCGAAACCTACCATGTGAAAGTGTCCGGTTCCGGACGCAAGGTCGACGGACGCAAACCCTATTACATCCGGGTCAACGACAAACTTGAAGAAGTCTCATTGGAGCCGATCCAGGAGATCCTGGCCGGCGTGCCGGAAGCCCCGGACGCTGGTACCGGTGCCAAACGCAAACGGCCCAAGCCGTCCAAGCCAGGGGACGTGGCCCCCCCGATGCCGGGCCGCGTCGTCAAAGTGCTCGTGGCTAACGATGCCGTGGTCAAGGCCGGTGACCCTCTCCTGATCATCGAAGCCATGAAAATGGAAAGCCAGGTCCCGGCGCCGATCGACGGGAAAGTCATCGCCATCCTGGTCGCCGAAGGCGACAACGTGAAAACGGATGAAACAGTCATCCAGCTGGAGTAGTCCGATAGACCCGCGTGGCCCCGGTCGTGCCAGCAGACAGCCGCACGTTGCGCTGCTCGCCTTCATCCTGTTGTGTCACATCATGACCGCCTGCTCGTCTTCATCGTCGATTCCGACGCAGTTCGAGGCCATTGAGCGCATGTCCATCCAAACTGTCCTCATTCACGACCAGCGGATCGCCTATCTGGATGTGGGCGCAGGTCCACCGGTCATCCTGATCCACGGTTTCGGGGGATCGATGTGGCAATGGGAACAGCAGCAGCACACGCTGTCGCAGCACTTCCGTGTCCTCACGCTCGATTTGCCCGGCGCCGGGCTGTCCGATAAACCTGAGATCGACTACCGGCCAGATCAGATGTTGGACTTCTTTGTCGGATTCATGGATGCCGTGAAGATCCCGCAGGCCACGTTAGTCGGCAATTCCATGGGCGCCGGCTTAGCTATCGGCATGGCGCTGGCACATCCCACACGCGTTGCCAAGCTCATCCTTATCGACGGGCTGCCACAACACGTCATGGAGAAACTCACCAGTCCGTCAGTTAGGGGGGCCTTGGAAACCAGTGCGCCATCCTGGCTCGTCTCATTCGGCAACATACTGTTCGGCGGACTAATGATCGAGTCCGTCTTAAGAGAAATCGTGCATGACCCGGCACTCCTCACACCAGCCGTCATCGAACGATCCAATCGCAACCGCCAGCGCCCCGGACTCATCAAACCCATTATGACCGTCAGAGAAAACCTTCCCCTATGGGAGTCCGGATTTGCCACGCGCATCGGTGAGATCACCCACCCGACGCTGGTGATCTGGGGAAATGAAGACCGGGTGTTCCCAATCGCCGTAGGCGAAGAGCTCCACCAGACCATCAAGGGGTCACGATTCATCCGAGTCCCCAAGGCAGGACACATCCCGCAGTGGGAACGACCGGACCTGGTTAACCAGGAACTCATCACCTTTATTCAACGCTAGGAGGATGCTGAAACAGTCCACCAGCATTATTGGAAGGTTCAGGCTAAGGTTGAGGCTCAGATGAAGAGAGTCAGGTCTTCGCTCAGCCTTGACCTCGACCTCATCCTAATTCACTCGCTGTGGACCATCGAAGTTCTCGCGTACCAAAATAGTTTTTTAGCATCCCGTTAACAACACAAGCACACGCCACTGTATTCTTGATAGAATGGCCACCGTTACTTCACCAAGGAGGGCAATATGAGGGCAGCACATCGAACGATCATCGGGGCCACACTCTGCATGGCGATCGGGTTGGCCGGATGCGCAAGCACCGGCAGCTCCAGCGGCACCAGTTTTCTCTACAAGAACATTACCGTCGCTGGCGGCAGCACCATGGCTGGTGAAGGCCATACGGTCCTCTATAAGGGAAGTCCCTTGGCCCTCTCGGGAACCGGCATTAAAGTCGGCGACCCACTGCGGGAGGCGAATCTGACACAGGTGGACCTGTCAATAGTCACCATCACCGACACAAAGGGCAAGGGTAAGGTCCGGATCATCAGCGTCGTGCCGTCGCTCGACACCCCAGTGTGCGAACAGCAGACCCACTATCTGAGCGAGAAGAACAAGGGTCTGGACAAGATGGTCGAATTGGTGACCGTGAGCGTCGACACCCCCTTTGCACAGAAACGCTTCGCGGGAGAAGCCCATATCGCCAACGTCACCTTCCTCTCGGATTATCGGGATGCCGAATTCGGGAAGACCTATGGACTCTTTCTCAAGGTCCCCCACATCCTGGCTCGTACCGTCATGGTCGTCGATGCCCACGATACCGTGCGGTATCTGCAAGTCACTCCCGAACTGACCCAATTGCCGGACTTGGATGAGGCCTTCGCCGTGGCCAAGTCATTGATCACCGAAAGCTAGGTCCAAGAAAGGATGAGGCTGAGGTCGAGGTTGAGGCTAAGAAGAGGGTGCCCCATACTCCCCCTCAACTTTAGCCATAACCTCAGCCTCAATAGGCAAGAAATTTGATGGCCCAATACGATCTTCTCGTCATAGGGACCGGGCCCGCCGGTCAGAAGGCTGCGGTCCAGGCTGCCAAGCTCGGCAAGAAAGTCGGCATCATCGAGCGCAAAGAAGTTGTCGGCGGCGTTTGTACTAACACTGGCACCATCCCCAGCAAATCCCTCCGCGAAGCGGTCCTGTATCTCTCGGGGTTCCGCCAACGCACCCTGTACGGAGCCAAATATCGCCTGAAAAAGACGATCACGATCGAAGATCTCGCCTTTCGCGCCAACCACATCATCAAGAACGAAATTGAGATCGTGCAGAACCAGATGGCGCGCAATCGCATCGATCTGATCTTCGGGGAGGCCCGCTTCGTCGATCCTCACCGGCTCCTCATTCAACATGCCGGCACGTCGAGTGAACATCGTGCGCATGTGATCATCATCGCCGTCGGGACTGAACCCGCTCGACCGGCCGAGATTCCCTTCGACGACGACACCATCATCGATACCGACGGCTTCCTGACGCTGAAGCGCGTTCCCGCCTCCATCACCATCGTCGGCGGCGGCGTGATCGGCACAGAGTACGCGTCGATCTTAGCCACGATGGGCGTGCCGGTCATTCTGATCGACCAGCGGCCGCGCTTGCTGGAATTTGTCGACGCCCAGATCATCGGCGCTCTGCAGCAGCAAATGACAGACATCGGTGTCACGCTCTGCCATGAAGAAGAAGCGGTCGCGATCCGGAAAGAGTCCGATGGACAGGTCACGGTCTCGCTGATGCACCGACCACCGATCACCACCACGACGCTCATGTATGCCATCGGCCGCATCGGCGCAACGAAGCACTTGAACCTGGAGGCCATCGGCATCACGCCGGATACGCGAGGCCGTGTGATCGTGAACGACCATTTACAAACATCAGTTCCCCATATCTACGCCGCCGGCGACGTCATCGGCTTTCCCGCCTTGGCCTCCACATCCATGCAGCAAGGACGCCATGCCGCCTGCCATGCCTTTGGCCATCCCGACCACACCGACACGGACCTGCTGCCCTACGGCATCTATGCCATTCCGGAAATTTCCATGGTGGGACGGAATGAAGAAGATCTGGCCAAGGCAGGGATTCCCTATGCGGTCGGCACCGCACACTATCGGGAAATCGCCCGCGGACAGCTCATCGGCGATGAAACCGGCATGCTGAAGCTGCTGTTTCATCGCCACACCCGCGCGCTCCTGGGCGTCCATGCCATCGGCGAAGGGGCCACCGAGCTCATTCACATAGGCCAGGCCGTCATGGCGTACCAGGGAAAGATCGACTACTTCATCGACACCGTCTTCAACTACCCTACCCTGGCGGAATGTTATAAAGTCGCCGCGCTCGACGGCATCAATCGTTTGCCGAGGCCCTGGCCCCAGCAGACAATAGACGTGAAACGTGAAACGTCTCTCGGTGGAGGACGGAGCGTATAGCTAATGGTTTATAGCGCGGACAAAGTCGAGTTCCATCTTTATTCTTCAGCCGACGTTCATTAACCATAAGCCATACGCCATCTGCCATACGCTCTTTTCTTGTGAATTACGCTTCACAAGATACGTTTTTTCTGGGAAGGAGCCGACGATGTCGTTTTCCGACCATCTGCGTAAGCTGGCGCAACCGATTTGGAACGCGCAGCTCACCCATCCGTTCGTCGTGGCGTTGGGCAAGGGGACTTTACCGGAACGAAAATTCAAGTACTACATCCTGCAGGACGCGCGGTTCCTCGGCGACCTCGCCCGTGTGTTTTCTGCCGGAGCGCTGAGAGCGCCGGATTCAGAATCGGCCCTGCGTCTGACGAAGCTCGCCGAAGAAACCATTGTTGTCGAACGCAGCCTCCACGAAAGGTACGGGGCACGGTGGAGGATGAGCGCCAAACAGATGTCGTCCGTACCGATGGCGCCGACAAATTACGCCTACACCAGGCACATGCTCACCGTCGCCCATACGGGCTCGGCAGCAGAGATCACCGTCGTCGCTCTTCCCTGCGCCTGGATCTACTGCGTTGTCGGGCAGCATCTCTTGAAACAGGGCCCACCGAAAAATAATCACCCTTATCGGGACTGGCTCATGCTCTATGCATCTCCCGAATTCGCCGAGGTGCAGCGCTGGATGCGCAAGAAAGTGGACCAGTGGGCCAAGACAGCGGGGAAAGAAGAGAAGCGGCGGATGGAAGAATCGTTCGTCATCAGCTCGCGGTATGAGTGGATGTTTTGGGAGATGGCCTGGAACGAGGAAACCTGGCCCGTGTGAGCTGACGGGTCCTGGCGCTGATCAGCCCGTCCGTCCTCGCACCCCGCCCGGTGTAGGGACCCCGCTGCGGGCGGACGGGCGCCCAGGTCAACGCCACCCGTCAAGTCACACGGGCCAGATTGGGGGGAGATAAGAAGCGGAAGCCCATGGGTGAGTGCCCCTGTGCTCGCAGAACGCGCACGATAAAGCAGTGCTCGTCCGATGCGCGCACTATGGGGCATCCCACCCCCGGCTCAGGAGACACACGGCCACCGATTGAAAAGAGAAGTAAGAAGAGAAACAGGCGGCGCTCGGTAGATGCGCGCAGTTCAGGGCAAACCGGTCTCCGCTATTTAAAAAGCGCACGATCAGAATGTGCCCGTTCGGCGGCCACAATCAGGCCAGCCCAACTATCTCTCGCTTTCTCGAGTCGTGAGTGAGTTTCGGCTGCGATGACTAAGAAAGAAAAGAACGTGATAGAAGTCCTTCGCCAGCATATATGCCAGGTTTCCGCCGATGATGTGCAACACGAAAGCTATCCAGAAGAGATTGGTTTTCCAAACGGCGAGAGGCCTTGTGATGCAACGTGGCGCGGACCAAACACTACATACGCCGTAGAGCACACAACGATTGATAGCTTTATCGGACAGCGACACGACGATGACCGCTTTCGCAAGCTGATGGGGAACCTAGAGAAAGAATGGTCGGATCATCCTGATGATTGGCTCGAAATAGCTATTGATGTTAAAGCAATACCAAATGGCGTGAATTGGGGCGATCTGTCCAATCAAATCAAGGCGTGGTTAAATCAGAACGTTCCTTCTTTACCGTGTAACTACCAAAGTACGGTTAAGATTCCAGGCGTTCCTTTCGATCTCTGCATTTACCGGGAAATGCTACCTGGACAAGGAAGAGTGGTGGTGGCACGCCTGAAGCCTGTTGACCTATTAGAACAAAGCGTCGTGGTCATCCGCGAAGCACTAGATAAAAAGATTGGGGTGTTGCAGCAATACAAGAACCGGGGATATTCATCCGTACTCTTGATCGAATCTTCGGATTTCGCTCTTTCAAGCAGAGGCACCATATTCAAAGCACTGTGCAACGCCTATCAACCAGATACTGATGCTCCTGTGTTCGATCAAATCTACATCGCTACAACTGGCACAGAGCCATGGTGCATCGTGCCTTTTAAGAAAGGGGAAAAGATACTGAAGGAACCGAATCCATATTGGCCTACTGCACCTGGTTACCCTTTAGGAATTAGTTGACTGTTGAGGTGGGAATTACCGGTTGAGGCAGACACGGTTAATGCTGCATTAGACTTGGAGCGGATTAACTCTGGTCTTGCATTTTGGGCAGTTCCAGGCGGTGTTGCCAGATGATAGCAGTTGCTTTACTTCTGATCGAAGCACTTGCCTGCAGCTTGTACAAAAAAATGTTATCCCTGTCCTTGCCTCTTCAAGCTTGGACTCTTTTTCTTGGATGAGTGCTTTATATTTAGAAGATTGCTTTTGCATCGATTCAAAAGAGTTTTTCGCCAATGCAGCGACTACGGCTCCACCAATGGCCGAAAGCCAGATAGCGTTAGTGTCTGAGGTTTTCGGAGAAAACACGGCGATAAGGATTAGAACTCCTATTGAGCATCCTAACCAATACGCCCAAAACGGATATTTGGTGAAATGCGAGGACAAAATCTCTTCATATTTCGACCTAACATCTTCCTGTTGTTTTGCTACTCGTGCTTCAACCAGCCTTTGGCGGGACTCTGCTTCTTCTCGCTCCTTGCGTAATTTCTCAGCTTGTTCTCGATCTACTCGCTTGAATGTCTCGTTAATTGCTCTGCCTTCAGCTATGTGCTGAATTACAGCAATAGCTTCTTCGGATGAACACCGAAACCATTCTTTCCCCTCTCTAAAGCTGGCGAGAGCTTTATGTCCCTGCTGTTCCACTCGGAACGGCTCTTCGATAAGCATTTCGTATTCAACAACGTACGGGTGCGGCGACCCAGTGTTGTTTAGTTCCTGAGCTCGCAACTCGGGATCTTTTGTGGAATGACCAACTTTTATTAAGCCAGGCATTGCCGGATTCGAGATAATGTAAACCCAACCCTTCATTTGATTACCGGTTTAGAGTTAGAGTTCAGGAACATTCTCGTGGTTCACAGTTTCACCTGGCAGGATTCTTGGCCGAGCATGACGGCTAGCCCACTGGTGAACACGAACCCGACATAGCTTGCCCACATTGGAATCACCACACCTCCGATAAGAACCTTCCAGCCCCTTAGGATGCGGAGCAAGTGCAAGCACGCGACGAGCATGAGAATGGCAACAGCGACAGTGGAGAATAGCTTCATGGGAAGGCCTTTCAGGCGATCAAGAATTACGCCGAACCACGATGGAAATCAACCGGACAGAGCACTCTTGATGGTTGTGGGGTGAGACAACCCTATGCCCCGCACGGCACCTTTCTGGTACAGTTTCGCCTGTGACCAAGCGGAAGATATGGCTGAAGCTTGGCGGGTATGGGGTGCTGATTGCCCTGCTCACAATGGTCTGTTGGGTAGCACACGGAGCCGCGGGCAGTGCCAGAGTTACTAGGCTCGCTGCTAGACAGGCCCGGCCTGCCGAGTATACTCTGCTAGCTTTGCAGTGCTGATTCAGGAGCACTCATGATATTGAAGCAGGTCTTGACGATTGCGGGTTCGGATTCCGGTGGAGGCGCGGGGATTCAGGCTGACATTAAAGCCATGTCGGCTAATGGCGTGTTTGCTATGTCGGTGATTACTGCCGTCACGGCGCAAAATACGGAAGAGGTGACCGACGTCTTCGAGTTGCCTGCCTCGATTATCGCGTCGCAGATCGATGCGGTGTTCGATGACTTCGACGTCGCTGCGGTAAAGACCGGGATGTTGTCCTCGGCAGCGATCGTCGAGGTCGTCGCCAAACTCTTGAGGCCTCAGAATGTCACGAATCTCGTGGTGGATCCGGTCATGATCTCGAAAACTGGCCATGCGCTGCTCAAGCCGGAGGCGATCGATGCGGTGAAGAAACTTCTCTTCCCCCTAGCGCTGCTTGTCACTCCGAATATCCATGAGGCCCAACAGCTATCCGGCATGGAAATCAAGACGCTCGCCGACGCACGCCGGGCCGCCAAAGTCATTCACGGATTCGGCTGCAAATACGTCTTGATCAAGGGCGGTCATTTACCGGCAGAACGAGGGACCGACCTGCTCTATGACGGCCGGTTCTTCAATGTGTTCAAGGGAGAATTCATCGATACCCCCCATACGCATGGCACCGGCTGCACCTTCGCCTCGGCCATCGCCGCCCATCTCGCTCGAGGCAAATCTGTACACGATGCCGTCCAGACAGCCAAAACCTACCTCACAGAAGCCCTTCGCCATAGCCTGGCAATCGGTCATGGCACCGGACCCACGAATCACTTCTATTTTCTCCCGACATAGCTTATTAAAAAACCACCCTTTGTCCTCCGCCTGTGACTCGCCACTCCTCAGAGAGTAACGTTGCCCGTTTCTCATGTGCAGGATCAGACCTCCAGTATCCATACTCTGAAAACCACAAATATGTAACCTGAAACTCCACAACGAGATACACTTTACCGGGATCAATGACATTTGAGTGCACGGTGTCAGCGTCCTGTTAGGGAAATCACTACATGGGTCGATTCAGTTTCCGCCCACTGACGTTTTTGATCACAGGGTTTGGCTGGCTCCTGCTTTCTTCATTGGTAGGGCTGGCCGTTATGATTGGATTGGTCTATGGCACACTGTTGCCCTCTTGGTTGAGGCTGGTCCATGTGCATGCCGCCCTCATCGGTGGCATCCTGCAACTCATGGTCGGCGGGCTGCTTGCCTCCTTGTCGGCCACCGGCCAGAGCGACCGAACCCCTTCGGACTCCCATCTAGGGCTATTCATAGCCCTGAATGCCGCCACAGTCGCGTTGCTCATTGGATTCGGACTTGGGAACCTGAAGATCGTCGGCGTGGCGGGGATTGTTGTGATTGGAGCAGTCGCCTCCATCGCCACGGTCGCCTGGCAGTACGCGCCGCAAAACCTCCCTCAGCCGGCCAGTCCCTCCTGGTTGTATCGATTCTCACTCATCGCCTTACTAGGTGGATTGGCGATTGGCGTCGCGATGGCCTTTCGATTCATGCCGGAATACTATGCCCATGCGCGGCTTTTTCATCTGCACGTGATTCTGCTGGGTTTCGTCACGATGGCGATGATCGGTGCCACGCATCGCCTCTTGCCGATTATCTTGAATGCCGAGCTATACAGCCCGCGACTCGCTCGCTTCGTGATGGTAGTGCTGCCCGCCGGCTTCACCATCTTGATCGGTGGGTTTATTACCTCGTCCTTACGCCTTGAACTCGCGATCGGCGGGCTACTCGTCCTCGGCATCGGCCTCTACGCTTACAACCTGCTGCGCACCTGGGTGGGCTCCGGTCATCAGGGAAACGCCGCTTCCGATCACCTCATGATCGCAACGTTTTTCCTGGTCCTCATGATGATCATAGGCGTGCTCGTCGGAGCCAACTTCCTCCCGCAAGTGCCGGTGCTGACGTTTGGGTCATTGCACCTCGCAGCCTATACCCATATGGCCTTGATCGGGTTTATCTTTCAGACCGTCGTGGGGGCCTTGTCCCATGGCATTCCGGAGATACTGGTGACCAGCCGAATCGCGAGCCGGAAAAAACAGGGACCCTATCGAGATCAACTCGCAGCCATCATGGACCGGTGGCGAGCCGTTCAGCTGACTGGATTGAGCTTCGGGACAATGGGCTTCGGTGTACTCGCTGCGATGACCTGGAACTTCCCGCTTAGTTCGCTCTCCATTCAGATCGCAACTTGGGTTACCGTCGGCCTGCTCCTTGGCAGCTTGACCATCTTTACTGCCAAACTCGCCTGGGCATTGGGGGTTCGTCCTCCGGAATAATCGTCTCTCCCCTAGCAGGCCGCTGAAAAACAAACTAGGCAGAACAATAGTTCGATGGTACGTACGTTTTGACAACAGGAAAACCCCGTACAGGATGCTCAAAAAGGCTGTCCAGCAAGGCCGCAGCCGATGAAAGCACTGGAGGCGTAGCCTCTGGGCTACGTTGAGGATGCTTTCGAGGCGAGAACGCCGCTGGCGGACTTTTTCAGCATCCTGACTGAAAGACCATCTTATGGAAGAAGCCCTGACCTTTCATGATCGCCATGGTCACGGCATTGCCGCGATACTGAGCAGGCCCGATAAACCGACTACGAGTCTCGCCGTACTATGTCATGGATTTCTTTCCGGCAAGAACAGTACGACCAACAAAACTCTGACCCGCCTCCTTAATGACCAGGGCATTGCAACTTTCCGGTTCGACTTTTTCGGCCAAGGAGATAGTGACGGGCCGTTTGAAAAGATCACGACAACCCTGGCCGTGCATCAAACCCAAACCGCACTGGATCTGGTGACCGCCAGGGGATATGACCGAATCGGGCTCGTCGGCTCAAGCTTTGGAGGACTCGTCGCCATCCTCACGGCAGCCCAGCGTCGCGATATCGCCTGTTTGGCCCTCAAATGTCCTGTGGTGGACTTTGCAGAAGAGCTTCGCTTAACATTCGGGTCAGAAGAGTTGGCACGGTGGCAATCCACGGACACGATTCCGAACATCATGGGAGGGCTGGATCGGGTCCGTTTGCGGTATGACTTTTACAAAGACTGCCTCAGACAGATCGCCTATGGGCCGGCTGAACGAATCACCGTACCCACACTGATTGTCCAGGGTGAGCGGGATGAAAGTGTCCCCCTCCATCAAAGCCGGCGATTGCATGACGCGCTGGGAGGCCCGAAGAGGCTGGATCTCCTGCCAGGCGCCGATCACCAATTCACTCGGGGAGAAGATTTTCATCAGATGACCACATCGATCAGCGATTGGCTCTTTACCCATCTCACGACAAAGACCTAGCAGGATGCTGAAAAAGTCCGCCAGCGGCGTTCTCGCCTCGAAAGCATCCTCAACGTAGCCCAGAGGCTACGCCTCCAGTGCTTTCATCGGCTGCGGCCTTGCTGGACAGCCTTTTTGAGCATCCTGCGGAAGGGTTTTTCCTGTTGTGTCGCCCGACTGAGCTCGTCCCAGGTACACGTGCGGATCATTAAAGTTCCAGCTCTAAAATAGTTTCCGCGTAGCTTGCTTCCCTCTCCCGCTCTCATAATTCCGATCAGCTGCGGCTTGCCTCCGGAATAAATTGATATTTTTCTGGCGCACCACGCACGTCCACGACACAATGCGGAGAGGCACAGGCAGACGCCCGGACACACGACATGGCTGGCCGGCTGGGATGATGCTGAGCCTGCTGTTAGCCCACGCCGGCGTAGTGGGAAAGCAGGGTAGACTATGAGGATGGATTGCCCATGAAGAAGGACTATTGGCTTTACGGATTAGCCGTCGTGACTGGATCTGTGGTGTGGGCTGTCGTATCCACGGTTTCCGGCAGGAGAGAGGCGTGGGATTCCCAGTGGTATTTTCTCATTGGCACTCCGGTGGTCTGTGTCGTATCTGCCGCGCTCGGTTTTGTTGAGCCGAACAGGTCGTGGCGTTGGGGGGTCGCTCCTCTTATCGGCCAGTTTTTTTGGATGCTGTTTACCCAAGGGCCGGGTAATCTCTTGCCGCTTGGGGTGGTGGTGTTCGGTATACTCTCCGTGCCATCGATCATTACGGCACAGATCGGCGCATTCTTTGGAAGCAAGCGTGCGAAATAACATGAAGCCTCATGCAGCGTACTGGCTGGTCGCGGCCTTCGTGATCAGCTTCTTCGTCGTGGGTGTTCCCTATTGGCAGATCCCCTACGCGAAGGTCTCGCTGCCGAGCACCTTGTATGGCATGGGTCTGCTTGTGGTCGGTGTTCTAGCCGCTGCCGCCCGCGCAGTTGGTAAAGCCCGCCTCCTGGCGGTGATTGCTGCTGTAGGTGCTGCCGTGCCCGCTCCGATACTCGCGCGGATCGCTATTGATACTGCGAAAGACCCAACCTCGCATAATCTGTGGCCGTTCGAGTTCATTATTGCAGCGGTGATCGGAGTGATCTGTTCGTCGGCAGGGGCCTTGGTTGGAAGCTTGCCCGCATTTTTCTCTCGACATAATAGCGCAGCGTAACCCGCGCTGGAGGCGACCGTGCGGGGAGAAGAGATGAGGAGATTCTGGATTTTGGGAGTCGGAAACAGCATCAAGAACCATTTCGCGGCGCGTAGCGAGGCACCGTTGTTTTTGAGGTGTCCCTATTTCCTAGAGAGGGTCAGCAGGCTCATAAACAATGGATTCGGCTTGGAGCACAGGCAAACCTCAGCTGAGAAGACTGATCGTCTGAAAGAAGACACCGGACTCGGATTTGTGGGTTATGTACCAGAAAGAAAATAGTGAGTATGTTGCCGTTCATGGTTCGACAAGCTCACCACGAACGGCAGCCCTGAAGTCCGTTCGCCCTGAGCGTGTCGAAGGGCGGGAACCCGCTATTTGCTGGCCTCATCAGTATATGGCCTACCAGGAATGATTCCCGTGACAGACATCGTGACGCCCCGGTTCCAGCTTACCGTCCTTGCTGTAATACTACTCCAGGCCCTGCAACCTATAGCAATGCCCATGATCATCTCAGCTGCAGAACAAGAGATGCCACGCCGCCATAGCTTGATTCACCAGCCAGCTGTTGAATCCGCTGCTCTGCCTACAACGACGGCAACCGCGCCCATCACGAAATCGATGAATGCTCCTTTTTCTGGAATGACCTCGACTGGCTCTGCTGGGGCCGCTCCGACCGCTCCCTCTCCGTTCGCCGGAGCGGCAAGCGTTCGCTCTGCGGCCTCAGCAGGAAGCGGCTCAGCTCCCTCGTCTAGTGGTTCACGATCGGCCTTGAACTTGCTCCGGAACTCTGCGATCGCGAACTTATTACAACCCTCTATTCCTGTTGTTACCACACCTCCATCACTCCCTCCCCCTTCGACTCCTCCCTCTACTCCTCCCTCTACTCCTCCCTCAACTCCTCCCTCTACTCCTCCATCAACTCCTCCTCCCAGCCCATCGATAGGGAACGTGATACTCACATGGACGGCGAATGGGGAACCTGATCTGGCCGGCTACAAAGTCTACGTTGGCACGGCTTCTGGCACGTATAGTTTCCCTGGGTCGGCCTTCCTGATAGGAAAAGTCACGAGCTACACCGTTTCCAATCTTCCGAAGGGCCAGACCTATTTCTTCGCCATTTCCGCCTACGACAGTGCCGGCAACGAAAGCTTGCTATCTGCCGAAGTCAGCAAGAGCCTCTACTAGCGGCGGCTGAAAACGGTCCCCAGCTTCGTTCTCACCTCGTCAACATCCTCAACGTAGCCCAGAGGCTACGCCTGCGGTGTTGCCATCGGCTGCGGCCTCGCCGGATGACCGTTTTGAGCAGCCGCTCAGGGAATGGGACGGAGGAGTGACTTCCCAGAGCTGTGAGAGCGCATTTCATATTTCAAGACTGGTGCTATCGTTCACAGTCCAGGGAGAATTGTTAGCAAGGCGTCGATGAATCTGGAACCGAGAAATACCGAGTCGGCGGTGGACGGAGTCGTGTTGTGGTTGAGTATGGCGATTTGTTCGCCGGGAACGAAAACCCCTCGACATTCGCAACATCTCGCAAGCTCGATGTGAGTTATTCTACCGTCAAGGAGCGTTTTTTGTCCGCAACGAGGACAATGCCTTCTTTCCTTTCCTGACAATGGCTCAAATGTAGGATGTTGAGACTCTTGCTCTTTCTGGAAACTCGTTATGGCCTCCCGATATAACTCAAGCTCACCGGGATCAAACCATACACCTCGGCACCAGAGGCACTCGTCTACGGCAATCTCTCCCCGGTACGATCTCTGTTCCAACGGCTTTCCACAGGAAGGGCATTCCATCGCTCTCTCCAATTTATCGTATCAATGATCGCGCGCAACGAAACCCAGTATAACTATTCCGCGTTTCCGGAGGCAGCTTGAAGCGGCCATAGGTGAGGAGATACTTCGGCAGGTCGGACCACGACCCACCGCGTAGCACTTTGAACTGTCCCTGTTCAGGTCCTTGCGGATTTCGTCCCGGCGAGACTTCGTAATAGTTTGGACCGTACCAATCCTGCACCCACTCCCAGACATTCCCGGCCATTTGCAAGAGCCCGTATGGACTCTTGCCTTGCTCATAGGTTTGCACGGGCATCAAGACCTGGCTATAGCTGAACCGCGCACCCAACGCAGAATTCGCCAGATCCTTGCTTGGCTCCTGATTGCCCCAGGGATACAACCTTCCATCCGTTCCTCTGGCCGACTTCTCCCATTCCGCTTCAGTGGGAAGCCGCTTCCCCTTCCACCGACAATAGGCATCAGCGTCCGACCAGTCCACGCCGATCACCGGCCGATCGCTATGCTGCGACAGATCGACAGTGTTCCATTGCCAGGGCGCGAGACGATTCGTGGCAGCGAGGAACACCGCATACTGTGCCGTCGTCACTTCGTGGAGATCCATGAAGAATGCGAGCAGCCAGATTTGATGCTTGGGGCGCTCATCTTCGAGAGCTTGAGTCCCGTCGAAGCCCATTGCAAACAGCCCTTCCGGGATCTCGACCATAGCAGTTTCGGCCGTGGACGGCTGCTCCAAAGCCTTCGATCTTCTAAGCCGGTCAAGCTGAGCGTTTGCATTAGTATCGAGCATGAGAGGGAGAAGGATGGTCAAAACGATCATCCAGCAAGGCCGCAGGGAGTTTGAACGCCGAGGCGTACGCGATTGGTACGTTGAGGCGTTCAAACGACCGAGAACGAAGCTGGGGATCGTTTTCACCATCCTTCTCAATGGATGATTCCGCTGACAACCCAATGCCGATCATCAATCACATCAATCAACAGGCGCGTCAGGTTCATCCGCGCCAACTGTGCACCGATTTCATCTTCCGTAAATGCTGCGAGCAGCGAGTTGTAGAAGTCTCTCCTGAGAATGTCCGGAGCATCGGGGGCATACCGATCGACAATGGCCTGCGCTTCTTCCGGCGAATCCGGTCTGAACAGATCCATCACGAGCACGGGAGAGCCGGGCTTCACGGCCAATCGCAGCTTGTGCCAAAACTGGAGGGGGTTCGGTACATGATGTAGCAAGCTATTGGAGATCGCTGCATCAGCAAAACTCACTCCGGCGAGATCCTGAAATCGTTCACAGCGGAAGGTAATACGATCGGACAAACCGGCCCGATGCACGCTTTCTTCAGCTAACCGTATCATCGGCTCCGATGCATCGACTGCGATGATGCGACAAGAGGGCAGTGCCCGCGCAAGCCGGACAGGAATGTCGCCAGGTCCACAGCCCAGATCAATGATGTGGCCACCGGCGAACTTCGGAAAGTACTCGCGGAAGCGATCGACAAAGCCTTGATTCTCCTTTTCGAAATCTGCTCGTGCATAAACGAGCGCCTGCTCAGGATCATCCATCAGCTCCGGTTCAAGTGTACGCTCCATGACTTTCCTCTTGTAGGGTTAGGCCGAGGTTAAGATTTAGTTCGATCAGACTTGACCTCAGCTTTGACCTTAGCTTGGTTCTATCGTGACCTCATCGCCCGGTCTCACCACGCCCCCACGCAGCACTTTTGCATAGAGCCGACTCCATCCTGGGTTCTTTTTCTGGGAAACGCGCTTAATGTCTCTGTCCCGGAACCACTGGGCATTCTGATCGCAGGGATTCGTATAACTCATGATCTCGAGCTGGACGTCTGGCCCGACCTCGAGTCGGTCCCCCGGTTTCAGCTTCTCCCACTCAAGCCCGGCAAGCGTCAGGTTCTCTCCGGAGGAACCGGCCTCGATCAAATGCCCCTCGTCCTGCAGCCGCTCGATCAGGTCTTGCGAAAAAAGGCAGACAGCGCGATCGGTTCCGCCATGCACGTTAAGATTCCGTTGGCGGTCGCCCTCGACACCGGTTGTGGCAATGACGGCCTCCAGCACCGGACGTTTCGGCACACCTCCATCTGACACATTAATCTGGTACACGTGGGGATAGGGCGGTCGTCTATTCTCAGTCATCAACTCACTCCTTCGCAGGATTCCGCCATCAGCAATTCCAACGCCACCCAGCCCTCTTGTTCACGCCGTTGAAACAACATGGGGCCGACCTTGGAGAACGCCTCGACAATCTCTTGCTCTTGCTCGAGCAAAATGCCGGACAGCAAGAGCCGCGCACCGTGGTTCATGTACTGCGCCAGTTCATCGCACAGCAGTATCAGCATCTGGCAATCGAGATTGGCGAGAACCAGATCCGGTCGCAGCACGCCCTGCCGGTCAACCTCCTCCAGCGTTCCGCACCGGAATTCGAGATTAACCCCAAATCCGTTCTCTGTGGCATAGTCTCGTGCACAATCCACCGCAACAGGGTCGCAATCCACCCCAAGGGCCGAGGCTGCCCCAAGTCGCAACGCGACCATCGCCAGAATGCCGCTCCCCGCCCCTACATCCAGCACGGACTCGCCACCGTGAACGAGATCTTCAAGCCATTCCAATAACATTCGTGTCGTCGCGTGATGACCCGTGCCGAATGCTTGCTTCGGATCGAGCACGATCTCAATGTCCTGTGCCTGCAGCGCCACCGGCTCCCAACTCGGCCTGATCACAATCCGCCGACCGATCCGAATCGGCCTGACAGACTCAGCCCACTGCCGATTCCAATCCTGATCGGGCAATTCCAAAACACGAATGTCCTTCTCGGTTGAGGCGCCCGGATCGACTCCCTGCAGAATACTATTGAGGCGAGCATGTGCCTCCATGCTCCACTGTGGTTTCGGCCAATAGAGATGGACAACCCCGTTCTCCTCCCATCCGCCTCGGATCACGGGATCAGCCAACATGCCGAGCAACTCTGCCGCATCAACGGCGGTCCGAATCTGGACATCGATCCACTCCCCAGACATCATGACGGACTAGCCCTCATTATTCATGACGGTTCGTTGTCCCCCACTCATCCCTCCCCCATAAATATGGGGGAGGGAGGGGGGCCGAGACCGGCGCGCGGAGCCGTGAGGACCCGATGCGTACTCGTGCAGTACGGTGAGGGTCCGAGGGGCGAGCCCGCCGGCCGGAGGCTTGTCGTAGCAGCGGATCGGCGATTGCAGCAGAAGCGCTCATGAATAATGCGGGCTAGGAGCCTGTCCAGCCTTACCTTTCTACTGCGGCGAACGATCCGCGACCATCTGCATCGTTCTCAGCCAGAAAAAATCCTCAATGTATTCCAGCGAATACACCTCCGGTTTTTCCTGGCCTGCGGCCTTGCATCTGGTCGCACCTCCTTCGCCTCGTCACGAACGGCAATGTCGGACAGGCTCCTAAAGTTGACGCACTCTTCCCCTTCCAGTAAGGTCGGCACTATGCTCCAGAAACAGCCCGTGACGCCTGTGACGAAAGCCCATTCGCTGACACGCCTGGTGGCGAAACTGGACCGCGTGATCGCCCTGGCCACTGCTTCTAGTTCGGCACTCACCCGCTGGCGTCTCATCCTGTTCATCGTCGGAGCGATCTGCACGGTAGCCCTCTACAAAATGGGATGGTATCAAGCCGGCAATGTGGCGCTCGCCGGCTTCGTCGTCCTATTCCTGATTGTGGCCGCCTATCATAACAGGCTCGAACGTCGCGTGCACCGGCTTCGTCTCTGGAAACAGATCAAGCTCGTGCACCTGGCACGTCTCCAGTTGGATTGGCATCACATTCCCGCTCGTCCATCGAGCGCTCCCGAACACCATCCGTATGCCAAAGACTTGGACCTAGTCGGCCCCCATTCGCTCCTCCATCTGCTCGACACCACCGTCTCCTCGCACGGACAGGCGCGGCTAGTATCGTGGCTTCTTGAACAACCGCCGAGACCTGACCAGTGGCTTCTACGCCGTCGCCTCGTGCAGGAACTCATTCCGCGATCGCTGTTTCGCGATCGGCTGGGACTCGAAGCTCAGCTCATTGGCGAACAGGAAATCAACGGCCGACGATTGGAAGCAGTCCTGAATCATGCGGTCGGATTCCCGCATCTCACGACCGTCTTAGCGATTCAAACCCTGCTTGCCGCCACCACCATCGGGCTCGGCTTGAGTGCGCTGCTCGACTGGCTGCCGAATTATTGGATGTGGTCTTTTGCGGCCTATGCCTTGCTTTATTTCTGGACCGATCAGGGCGAAGAGTTGTTGGAACATGCGGTGGGCGTGCACTTCGAACTGGAGAAACTGGGTGCCGTGCTCGGGTTTGTCGAACGGCACGCCCGGCATAGACACACGGCGCTCGCCGACTTGTGGGCGCCGCTACTCGCACCTGGCGTGAATCCGCCCCAGCTCGTCCGGCAAGCAGCCCGCACCCTGCATGCGATCAGCGTCAAAGCCCATCCAGTCATCCATCTGATCGCCAATACGTTCTGCCCCTGGGACTTGTGGTTCACCTATCGGCTCCAACGGATTCAGGCTCAGGTGACCGCCCACCTGCCAACCTGGATGGATCGACTGGCCGAGGTCGAGGCCGCCTCAGCACTCGCCACGTTTGCCGCGCTCCATCCTTCGTATCGCTGGCCGAACCCACACACCGCCGACCCCCAGCGTAACGGAGCAGAGGCCAGGCTTTCGGCCAAAGACCTCGCCCATCCGCTGATTCTTGAGACGCACCGAATCCCGAACGATCTTGCCCTCGAAACACTGGGAACCGTGCTCTTGGTGACCGGGTCCAACATGTCTGGAAAAAGCACCTTCTTGCGAACTCTGGGCATCAATCTCTGCCTCGCCCAGGCAGGAGCCCCGGTCTGCGCCAGTCTTTTCGAATGGACTTGGGTGCGCCTCGCCACCTGTATCCGCGTGGACGACTCTCTGGAAGCGGGCCTGTCTTTTTTCTATGCCGAGGTGAAACGCTTAAAAAGCCTGTTTGACGAGACGACGGATGGATCCAGATCGCCAGTACTCTTCCTGATCGATGAAATCTTTAAGGGAACCAACAATCGTGAACGGTTGATCGGGAGCCGTTCCTACATTACCGCTCTCTCGCGAGGCAACGGGTTTGGCTTGGTGACAACTCATGATCTGGAATTGACCGACCTCGACAAGACGGTGCCCGGATTGCGGAACACCCACTTCCAGGAAACGGTTGCAGCCGGCGCGCTGCAATTCGACTACAAGCTAAGACCCGGTCCCTGCCCCACAACCAACGCGCTACGGATTATGGAATTGGAAGGATTGCCGGTTCCGCGCCAAGATGATACCAAGCGGGCATAGCAAAACTAGCGGTCTTGGAACTGAGCGGAACCCCGATAGAGCAGAGACAGACCGACCATCTGGATCACATGGTAAAGATCGTTATGGTTGAAAGACGGGTGCAGGGCAAACCCGCTTTGTTGAATAACCGATGCCACGCATGTGACGAGCACACCGGCGACGATCCACCCAGCCGATGACCTCTTGCGTACGATGCCAGAAGAGATCTGGATTACAAGAATCACAGCGAACGTGACGCCATAGTTGTAAATCACATATCGGAAGTCGTCGTGCAGGCTCATCCAGACAACGTACCCCAGCAGCTGAACACACGAAAGACTGATCAGCCACTGCCTGAGAGGTGGAGCGACCGAGGCGAACAGCGGGCCGATTAGAAAACAAGAACTAGAAATACCGACGGCGAGTCCCGCCGCTTTCCAGAGCCCCTTGAGAATCGGTGCGCTCAGTACCAACGACAGCCCGTGCACGGCTCCACCAGCCAATGACGCAACTCCGAGTGTCACAAATCCTAGCGCCCAGCTGCGGACACTCCACCGCCCAGGTTCTTCCCCTCTCTTCCAGAGCCACCAGGCACACAGAGTGCAGAGAATGGTCAACCCATAATCTGTCAGCATGGTGACCGGCTCTGTGATGCGCATAGTCAGGCGTCCACGCTACCATGCAGGGGGCGCGTTCGGTGGGACTGCCCAAAAGCGATGATGAAGCTCGCCAAAACCCAATGGAAGAAAATTGGGATCGTCCCGCCGAACCAGCGGGCCTCAGGATAGAGACTCATGAGGATAATGTAGCGAAGGATCATTGCGGCCAGATAGACGTAGCCGAACCAGAGCACACCTCGGCCGAACATAGGCCTAGCCTGCACGAAGTAGCCATCCCCTCGCGTAAAGTCCAAGCAGACCTTCGTAGAGATCGCAATGATGAGCAGCTGCGTCGGAAGCAACAAAGGATAGGCCATCAGGCCGGAATACCACGCCTCCATCGGCGGAAGCCACGGGACGTGAAGAAAGGCAACCAAGGCCTGGCCTAGTACGCGGCAGCAGAATGCGAACAGGAGCAGCCACAACAACCAAACCAATCGGCGTGGCGGATTGATCATAGACGATCGGCAAACATTGCCTTGTAATGCCGGTACCAGTCGCTCTGGAATCGTTCTTGCGGATCGTGCCTCCGCTTCAACCGAAGAAACTCGGAAAACTGCGGATAGCAGGCCTCGACTTGCGCGCGAGTCGCCCACTTGTGATAGGTCAAAAAGTAGCTGCCGCCCCGTTTCCTCGCCAGATCGATCAATCGGCGGAACGATGCCGCTGCCCGTTCGATGCCAGCCGGTGTGTGGGACACGTGAAGATTCAAGACAGTGCACGCCCATGGCTCCTTTGCCCAGGCAAGAAACGATTCGTCGTCCCGTTCGATTAGGCTAATCGTGCCGTACACGACTTCGACGTTGTGTGTCCGGAAATCCTCCCGCATGTCCGCAAAGAACGACGCCAATTCCTGCCGAGGCACATAGAGCTCCGAAATCATTTCCGACCCGGGAGTCCCAGCTTGCATCTTGCTGTCGAGCGATCGGTGATAGCCTTCCGGGTAATAACTCATTTGATGCGTATCGGACCAATAGATCTGTCCGTTCGTCGTCAGATATTCGCTGGAATACACCTCGAACGCTTGTGTCTTATCTACATGGGCTAAATAGAGCAGGCGCAGCCATTGCTCCTCGGCGATTTCCCGCTGGTGAGCAGGAATCGGCATGGTGGGATCGACCGGCTTGTAGCAAGAAAAAATACTGCGGCTGAGGAAGTCCTCGGAGGCCGGATCGAGGGCAAACTGACAATCCCCATAGAGAAATCCCTCTGCGATCCGTTGCTCGAACCGCTGCATGACGTCGTCGATTTGGACCAGCTCGACGACACGCTGAAGCTTCTGCCGCTGCATGAGTCGGAGCGTGACCGACGATACGACGCCGAAGAGACCATACCCGCCGATCGCTAACTTGAACAGATCGGAGTTTTGCGACCTGCTGCACGTCACCACCTGTCCATCGGCTGAGACAAGTTTGAAGGACTCGATATCTCCGATGAAGGGCTTGAGCCTCAGCCCTCGCCCGTGGATGTTGGACGAAAGGCCGCCACCGATGCTCAGCCGATCCGCACCCGTTTGCTTCTGGACAATGCCCCATTGCTTGGTGGCATCAGCCTGCATGGTCAGGGATGCCTGGATCAACTCAGGCCATTGTATCCCGGCCTCGACCTCGACCAAACCGGAGCCTGAATCGAAATTCAACACTCGGCTGAACGATCGCATATCGAGATGCAGCGTGTCGGTTCCGAACTGCTGCCCACCCATCGCATGACGACCACCGGCAACAGAAATGGCCGTCCGGTCCCGAACCGCGCGCTCAACTACACGCTGGATGTCCTCAGACGATCGCACAGGGATTACGTCGCGAACGGTCGTCGGATTCAGTCCCGAATGCACATCGTTCAACAGCACAACGGTCGGTGCCGCATGCCACCGGGCGCAACCCCAGGGCATCAGGGCCGCAACCCCAGCCAGCTTGAGAAAGGCTCTCCTATTGATCATCGTGAATCCTTCGTATGGCAGTCGTGAGACCACCCTATCAACTCCCAAGTCCTTGTCAACTCTGAAGCTATTTTCGTTTGAAGTGATTGCGGCTTCCTGCCTACCCTTTGCAGCGGTCAAGCCTCAGCAGATCCGTCGGTCCTTCCTACTGAGGCCTGACCTTTGCGGTCTTTTTATTCCGTTCCTGCTGTGTTATGACTCTGCACACGAATCGGGCGCAAACACCGCTTGGGGAGCGCCATGTCCATCCAACCTTGGATCACCTGCCTGCAAAGCGGAATACTCATCCGTCATCTCGAAGCTCGCTACCCCGAACAGGCATCGAAAGTAGATTTCCAACGGGTTATGGGGGCAGCCGAATCATTCCAAGAAATTCAGGATGCCCGTGCGTTCCTGACCGATACCAGCAATTGGGTCCCCGTTTCAGTCTTTCGTGAATTGATCATGGCCTGTGAGCTGGCATCCGGCGAGAAAGACTTCACCTATCTGGCCGCTCTGGCCTACTACGAAACCGTCAAGACGCAGACCCCGACACTTATTGAAACGATTGCGATTCTCCTCAACGACGTAGAATCGGTCTTTCGTGCTGTCGGCGACTGGGCCTCGGCTTATACGAATTATCTCCAACTTCAGTCGTTCGTCTGTCCGGATGAAGCACAGACCTTGCACATTCTGTCCCGAAACTTGCTGCCGGTCGATCCAGGACTTGGAAATATGCGTCTGGTGCAAGGCAATCTCGAAGGCATTGCTAAACTGGACCCTTCTGTCGAAACCGCCGCCTGCGAGGAGGCCTACTCACAGCTCCGCTTAGAAACCGTGGTCAATGAGTTCGGCGACGGCTATGTCATGACCACGAAGAACGATCGGTGCACTGTGGCCCGCCGATCGACGGGCGAAGTCGTGATCACGGGACGAATGATTCGTCTGGTTCATACGCTGATCCCCATCAAAGCCGATCCTATTCCCGCTCCGCCTGGTTCCGACGAACAACTTGTCGCCACACTTGAGCAGCAGGACCATCTCTCGGTCTGGACGGCTGAAGAGCCGGTCCGTAGATCCAAGACACATATCCCCAAGCAGGACGATCACTGCACCGCTATCCGCATCGAACGCGGCGGTACTCTCTCGGCTGGATCACTCAGCACCACAATCAAGGCCGGCTCGATATACAACGCGCCTTATACACATTATCGGCTAAGTTGGACGAATCGCCCTCCACACGCGAACAACGCCGCTGCCGCCGGCCGCTCGCAACTCTTCACGGACCGGCGCGCCTTCGCACACCAGCTCTTTACCCATTTGAAAAACCTACAGGCGACGCATCGGCACATGCTCACCATGTTCCTCCGCAATGTGAAACTGGCGCAGGAGAATATCCAGCTGAAGCAGGAGCTGTCTGCGCAGCAAGAAACCGGCGGCATTATCGGCAAGAGCGCTCCACTTCTAGATCTTCTTTCACTGATCAGAACCATTGCTCCCTCGGACACAACCGTTTTGGTAACCGGAGAAACAGGGACGGGGAAGGAACTCGCCGCCCGTTTGATCCATCAACTAAGCCGACGCAAGGACCGCCGCTTTGTCGCCGTCAATTGCGGAGCACTGCCCGAAACACTCTTGGAAAGTGAGCTGTTCGGCCATGAGAAAGGCTCGTTCACCGGGGCGATAGCCCAGAAGAAAGGAAAATTCGAGCTCGCCGAGGGGGGCACGCTGTTTCTCGATGAGATCGGAGATATCTCGCCCTCGGTGCAAGTGAAACTACTCCGAGTTCTGCAGGAACGGGAATTTCAACGCGTCGGAGGAACGAGCGATCTTAAAGCGAACATCCGGCTGATCGCCGCCTCTAATCGTGACCTCCTGGCGATGATGGAGCAGAACCAGTTTCGGCAAGACCTGTTCTATCGTTTGAATGTCATTCAGCTCTATGTCCCGGCCTTGCGGGAACGTCCGGAGGATATTGCTGAACTCGCCCAGCATTTCGTCCAGCGATTCGCCGAGAAAACCGGAAAATCCATCGCTGGCTTGACGCCTGACGCGTTGCAGCTCTGCCTGGCCTACAAATGGCCCGGCAACATCCGTGAACTGGAGAATGTCATGGAGCGCGCCGTGACCTTGGCGCCGGAAGGTAAGAAATGGATCACTCCTGACCTGCTCCCGAACAATCTACGTTCGACCACGGAATCGGCGCCCTCGCTCGATCTTGCCGAGTTGGTGGACCGTGTTGACTGGAATGCGCTGCTTAAAACCCTAGAGACACGAGGATCGCTCACCGGGCTCTTGAACTACCTCGAATGGACCATCACGCGCCGCGCCGTCGCCGAATACGGCGGCAACAAAAGCCGCGCCGCGAAAGTACTGGGCCGAACGTATCGGTGGCTCAGAAAACTTGAGACGGAAATGAGCAATCGCGAGCCGCCGACTTCTGGATCCACGCCGGACTCCTGACACTGACACATTTTCACGTTTCGCCTACCCCCATGCATCCATTCTTCCCGGCCCCTATGAACAGAAGTTCTCTCTCCATGAACTGGTGTTCATAGTCTCGGTTGAAGAAGTCTCCACCTAACCTTTTCGTCATCCGCTTCAAAACTTCGACCACTTCTCCCCAAAACCTCCGTTCCTTCGCGAACTTGGATCAATGCAGCGTTTGAGCCGCCGGCAAAATGCTGACCGCGATCACGTGCGGCACACTATTTGACATCCTTGCACCAACAACAGGTCCACGATCGGCGAGTGAAAGGAACTGCCCCATGAAATGGTTTAATTCTTTATCGCTGGGACTGGTTCTTTCCCTCGCACTAAATGCCTGTGGTAGTGGCGGCGGGGATGCTGGAACCGGAAGACCAGCAGGGAGGCTCGTGAAATGACATCTCTAACACACACTGACAAGTTCTCATTTTACACGTGCGCCATCATCTCGTTCCTCGAGAGTCGTGTGTCTACATACGTAGACAACCTTGAGCCGTTCTTCCGATGCGACGCAAAAACATTAAAGTGGCTGCATGAGACTTGGTTACCTGAGGAAGCCGCACACGGTCGGCTCATGAGATCTTTCGTTGAGAGCGCCTGGCCAGACTTTGACTGGGAGTTTGGATTTGCGGAGTTCTCCGCACTCTACATTCCTCGATGCGCCACTGAAAAGCTACGCCCCTCAGTCGGGTTGGAGGCCCTAGCCAGATGCGTCACAGAAACGCAGGCCACAATGGTTTATCGGTGTCTCGCCAGTTACACAAAAGATCCGGACTTGAAAGTACTCCTCAAGCGGATGAGCGCGGATGAGGCTCGTCACTTCCGGAAATTCAAGGATCTCCACCTACTCAACCAATCTGCAGAGAGAAATAGCCTCCTAGAGCGGGTGCGTACTTTGTTGGCGAGAAGTGAATTGGTCAGAGACGAGGATCTTGCCTTGGCTTTTGCTCCGCTTAATGGAGCCTGGAAATGTCCGCCTCCTTTCTCGCCGTGGTCCTACGCTGCATTCCTAGAAGCCACCGCGCAGGTCATCAAGCAGCATTTTCCCTTCAAGGAGGCCCAACGCATGCTATTTAACCCCCTGCGAACTTCCTCGCTAGTATGGCGCGTGGGGTCGCCAATTATAGCGAAACTCGTGTCTCATCAATTCCTGCGGCATGCTTTTTAGGAGTATAAAACAAAAATGGAGGTCGCAACATGAAGATCCCTCACCGCCTCATCAATGTTCTACTGCTAATAACTCCAATGCTGGCGTTAGGTTGTGCCACCATCGTTGTGGGGGATAAACAATCTCTCACCTTTGACTCAGAGCCAGCCGGCGCTCAGATCATCATGAACGGTACGCCGATGGGTGTCACTCCGGCAACAATAACGATAAAGAAATCTGATTATCAAAACGCGACCGTCGTTTTCAAAAAAGAGGGTTACACTGATCAGCAGGCCACCCTCCATACAAAAACTACCGGGTGGTTTTGGGGAAATATTCTATTCGGCGGCCTTTTGGGGTCTACTACTGACTCTAGTACCGGGTCCATGTTGGAATATGACCCAGCTAAATTCTTTGTGACGATGCTCCCAGTAAAGGCCTCACTCAGCGAAATGGCACGATGGGATTATCAGAACAAGGTGAGAATGTATATTTTACTCAGCCACCAACACTTGGTTTCCGATCTGGCTAAAGGATCAGGTGAGCATCTAGCTAGCCTCTATGTGTTGCTTGGATTAACCGAAGTCAGGCAGCAAGGGGCCATCCGTGAATTAAGAGCGTTAGCGACGAGCTCCGAAAATGCTCCCGCGTTTGCGGAGGCAGTGCTTAAAGTATTTCCGAATGGATAGATTACTCTGATCTGGCCGGATGTCCTAAACCGGTCCCCCGCCTGCCCACAAAGCCCCCGTCGAGACACCGGGGGACTTGTTCGGCAGGCGGGGGACTGGATGGACGGAGCAAATTCTCAGAATCGCGGCAGGGGATCGCCCCTCACGTCTAGGCCGCCAGAGCAACCCCTTGAATTCCAAAGGGGAGGAAGGGAGACCAAGGACCGTTGGATCGCTTAGAGTTTGACAGCCAAGCCCGGGCGGAAGCGGCGGGCTATCACAGGGCGAGAAATTGTCCATGAGGTTCACCGTGGGTTCAGTCTCCCACTCGATTTAACTAAAAAATCGGTCAGAGAGTCTTTCTCTGACTGGCTATCCGAACCGTGCAGCGCCGGTGCTCAGATGTGTTCTGGTCGAGGAGGGAACAATGAAGAAGACATTCAGTTATGCGCTGGCACTTTTACTGGGCGGTTGCGGGCCGCACTACCTCATACCCGGTAGCACGGGCGCGCCGCAGAAGATCGTCGTCAGCGCCTATACGAATGATGGCTGTGTTGAAACTCTGAACGAGGAAGCGGCAAAACAAGGTGTTACGGTGAAATTGACGAATGTGGAAAGTGACCTGGGCTGGGGAATCTTATTCTGGCCCATCTATAAGAGCTACAAGTGCACCGGCGAAGTCGTGAAATAAAGCAACGATGGAGAAAACAGTTCCAGGAGCCGTTTCCTGTTATTCACTGGCCACCCTTGTGCGCGGCGCGCCCCATGCCTTGTTTTTCGTTGAATCGCCCATTCTGGTGGTGACATAATTTTCCCCGTTAGCTCTTGCTTGGTGACCTTCAATGCGCGTTCCCGCCATCATAAGAGTCCTGATTCTTTCGCTGCTCATGCTGCAACAGGGATGCACGCCCTTACCGTTGAGGCCGCAATCGCCACACGTTACAGAGGACGTACGGGCCAAGATCAGCACAATCGGGATCGTGGTATCGGAAGAGCTGCCTCGTGTGACTCTCGATCTTCCGTCGAAGGGCGCTGCCAGCGGCGCGGGACGCAAAGCCGGGAAATGGTCAGGGAACTGGGTGATGTCGGCGGGCAGTATAGCGGGTCAAGGAAGAGAGTTTGGTTTAACGACAGGAGCCGCCATGCTTGCGGTGACTCCGGTCGTGGCTTCGGCAGGCGCAGTGTATGGGGCAATTGAGGCGCCCTCGGCTGAGACAGTTGAATCCCAAGAGGCGCAGGCTCGCAGGGTCTTACAGAGTGAGCAATTGATTCATCAGTTGGGAAGTCAGGTGCTCACGCAAGTCACGGATCGGACCGATGTAGTGGCGACTATTCTTCCCAAGGTCGCTGGGAATCAACCCAGTCATCAGGAGACCGTCACGGCCAAGGGTGGCCAACCTGATACGAGACTGACTATTGTCCTGAAGTCCATTGACTTACGAGGGAAGAGCGACGTCGACCCGCCATTGGCACTGAAAGTCACGGCGCAGGTCACCCTCACTGGTCCTTCTGCCGCAACGCTGCTCGACATGCATGCCTTCCAGTATTGGACTGGGGCGCGTCGGCTCACTGAATGGACTGTGGATGACGCGAAGATTTTCCGCGAGGCCGTCGACCTCAGCCTGGCTCGGCTGGCAGAGTTGATTGTGGACGACCTGTTTCTGACCTATCCATTTGTCCATGAACAACAGAGAGAGGTCGAGGCTTCAGACCAATTACACAAGGTGAGGCATGGGCCTTCAACACACCGTCAAACATCCAGCGCCGACTGATCTGCAATGGGGTGTCGTCCATGGCGCGATTCTCACTCTGTCGGCTACCTGTGTCCTCCTGGCTGCGGGCTGTGCCCCCAAACCTTATGTAGTTGGTCTGAAACCAGAATCTCCCATCGTCGAAAGTGAATCGCAAGTCGACACGCTGCGTCCGACCTTCCGGTGGGAACGATTTCCCAGGGCAAAGGATCTTGAAGAGCTCGGCCCTCATGCCGGTGAACGAATTGGCGCCGTGAGCTATGAGTTGCGTCTGTGGAAAGTCGGAAAAGAATTCTCCGGGAAATTTGAGATACATGGGACAACTGGCTGGATTGGTGCACCTGATGATTATAAGTATTCGTGGGGCCATGGATGCCGGGATACTGATCCCGGAGAGCTGGTCTATAGCCAACAAGGACTAGTAAATCCCGAACACACTCTGGGGACTCCCCTTCGGCCACGTTCGCTCTATTTCTGGACCATCCGGGCCCATTTCATGCTTGACGGAAAGCGCAGAGCCACTGAATGGAGTGAGCAGTTGCCCGCTTTTAGATTCTCCGCAAGTTTAGGACTTGAAAGTTGGAAATATGGGTGCTCCGATCCGGCGACTTTCCATCTGATTCGAACTCCTTAGTACGCATCCCCTGCTGTCCTGCCCCAAGACTCACGAAGTGGGTCAGCAATAAGATGTAGAGCAAGGGAAACGAACCCTAAAATTTGGCTTCAACATTCCATGCCAACTTCTGCCACGTCTATGAACGACACGACTCTTCCTATGAACACCGGTTCATAGATTTCCCGGTCTCGATCCAGCCTCTGCGCCACGCCGGCGCCTTCACGCTCCTCCCTTCCTTCTTGCTGATCACCCTAAGACATCGAAAATGCAGCGGTTTGGCGCGGCAGGTTGCTGCTCATCCTCACACACACCGAACCGGCACAGCGCTTGCCCTTCTGCCTCAATAGACGAGGATTGAACGGCGAAGGGAGGGCACTATGAAACCGAGATGGCTGGCTCTAATTGCCTTGCTTCTTGGGACCTATGCCACCGTTCCCGCGATCGCGGCAGCCGATGACGTCGAACGGCATTGCATCGGCCTGCTGTGGTGCACAGAACGGTCTGCGGATGGAACATCCGTTGACGGCCTGTTGTTGCTTTATTCGGCTGAGGAGCGCGGCAGTTATTCCCGGCTGGCTGTGCGACCTCTGTACTCCATGGAAGAAGATCCGACGCAGAATCTGCTGCGGCGAAGTATTCTCTGGCCCTTGGGAACCTACGAGCGGAGAGGAGACCAGGCCTGGGCGCATGTCTTTCCTTTCTACTGGCACTCTGAGCAGCCGTGGCGTGAGTGGACCTTTACCGTCCCGCTGTATATGAAATCGATACATGGTGACAGCTCATGGCACCATCTGTTTCCCTTGTTCAGCCGCCATGTCATGGGCGAGTACTATGCCAGGAACTTTGTGCTCGGCCCTCTGCTGATTACAACGCGCGACACCAGCACCGACTTGGTTCAATGGGATGTTCTCTTTCCTTTCTTCCACTATCGACAGGATCTGAGTTCGTCGAACAGTTGGCTCTTCCCACTCTATTGGTCAGGCGAGGACCAATCGAAGGGAGAGGCCTATCGCTATCTCCTGCCGCTCTACGGCTCCTCGGGCGACCAGTCCCAACGATACAATTTTCTTTTCCCGTTTTATGGCTACGCCGACAACACCTCGGCTCAGGTCACGCGATTCAGCCTGCTCGGCCTACCGCCGGCCAAGGGATTTTCCTCGATACCCACCTTAGCGCTCTTCGAGCACGTGACGACGGCCGATGAGACGAGTCATCGGATATTTCCGCTCTACCGCTATGTCTCAGGCGTGGATGACAGCAGCACCTTCGACGTGCTCCTCCTGTACCGTCATCAAACTGCGCCATTCGGCACCATCGATCGATTCTTTCCGTTGTATCGATACGAGGGCAACGCCGACAGCCAAACCCGTGAATTCGATTTGTTCGGCTATCACGACGCGTCTTGGTTTCGCTATGAAGACGACCCGAACCACAGTACGCACCGACTCCTTGGTCTCTACAACTACGACCACAGCCAGGACGGATCTTCACAATTCTCTGCCTTTGGCTATCGCCGCTTCTCGCTCTATCTCCACAGGAGCCAGGACGATCTGACCGAAGATCGGCTCGTTCCTTTGTACGACTACTTCCGTGACGGTGATGACAGTTCGTTGTCATTCCTTGGTGCGTCCGAAATCGCTTTGTATCGCCAGGAATCGAGTTCGTCTCTGTTTCAACATCAACTGTTTCCGCTCTATCGATACCGGCACGACCTTGCGAAGGACGAGACCCAATTCGACACGTTGTTTCTGTATCGCCATCTGACTACGCCGGTCCAGACGGCCGATCGACTGCTCCCCTTCTGGGACTATGCCGGAGTGACCGCCAAGGCAGACTGGCGTTTCAGCCTCCTCGGGGTTGAGTCGATGGCGCTCTATCGCCACGACAGCAACGACGCGCACATAATGGACCACCTGTTCCCCTTCTACGGCTATCGCAGCGAACATGACGGCGAAACTCGGTTCAGTGCGCTGGGGCTACCACCATTCGGCCAACTTGCAGCCTGGTCCCTCTACGAGCATGACCACTCCTCAACAGAGGTGAGCGACCGTTTCTTTCCCCTCTACCGTTACCAGAAGGACACAACACAGCAGGCGTCCGCATTCGACATGCTGGGGATGGGATTCGCCTCCCTCATTCACCACGAGGCGACTCCGTCCAGTGTGACAAACCGTGTATTCCCGCTCTATCGATATGCTCACGATGAAGAAACAGGGCAGACCACGATCAATCTGCTTGGAATCGAACCGGTGAGTCTCTTCCGATCTCAGAGCAGCCCCACACAGAGCGCTCATCATACCTTCCCGCTCTACAGCTATCGTGCCGACGACACAACCGGCACCACCTCATTCTCCGCGCTCTGGATGTTCTGGCGGACGACGTCGCCGACCATCAGCAAGACGAGCCTCTTCCCCATCGCGAGCCTGTCAACCGATGAGGCCACGGGTGAAAGAAGCTGGTCGATGATCGGACTCGATCCCGCCCTCCCAATCAGCTGGATCAGGCACAGCTGGACACAGGACTCGGCACGCGGTCTGTTTGTCCCCCTCTACGACTACAGCAGGGAACAGGACCAGACCACCTTGTCTATCGGAGGGCTGTCCTATGCGTCGCTCTACCGCCAGGAAGACTCTTCGACCCTCCACAGCCATCGCGTGTTCCCCATTTATAGTTATCGCCACGACTTGGCCCAGGACATCTCACAAACGAGTGTCCTGCTGGCCTACGAGCATGAGCACACGTCGTCACGAGACACCGATACCCTGGTTCCGTTATGGCGTTATGAACGGGGCCATAATCAGGACGAGACTCGATTCAATGCGCTGGGACTCGGAACATGGTCGCTCTTCGAGCACCATGCCACGTCGACGGGCACGACCGACCGTCTCTTTCCCCTGTACAAGTACGCGTCCACGAGTGAAACCGGCGACGCGGAGTTTGCATTCTTGTGGCCGCTGATCGATTACAAGAGCCGGCAAGGCGTTGTCACATCGGCCAGTCTGCTGTGGTGGCTGATCTCATACGAGCATCCGGATGCAGACCATTCCGACTTCCATTTCCTTGGAGCCTCAAAGATGGCCTTGGTCCGGCGCATGACCTCGCCCAGAGAGTCGGTCTTTGAATTCAACCCGATCATCCCGCTGTATCGGTACAGACATGAGACGGAGAGGGGAACCTCCTGGGATCTCTTCGGAGGACTGGTAGGAATGGACAGGGCCAAGGAACAGACTCGTACGAAGCTGTTCTGGCTGTCTCTGTGAAGACAAGCCGTTGTGCGACTCATCCAGATCGAGGGGAAGGAAACATTTGCCTCCGACTCCAAACACTGGCACACTGCGGACCATACGAGGCCTTTCCTGGTGGACAGTCTCCAACACAAAGCTACAGATATTAGCCCTATTTCGCACCCCCTTCGCGGCCTTCTCATTGCCCAATTTTGCGGGGCGTTCAACGACAACGCCTGGAAGCTTATGGTTGCCTTACTGGCCATCCGGCAAGCCACCGCGCAGATGGCGGCAGGCCCTGAGCTGGAAACTGCGGCACAGACGCAAACCGCGCTCACCTTTATCATCTTCACCTTGCCGCTGATGTTGCTGTCGTTGGTCGGCGGTACCTTGGCCGATCGCCTGAGCAAACGCGCGGTCATCATCGCGATCAAAATCGTCGAGGTGTTCCTCATGAGCGCCGGCGCCGTCGCACTCTGGCTGAACCCCACAGGCGGCATTCTGCCGTTGATCGTCTTATGCGGGATGGGCGTACACAGCGCGCTCTTCGGCCCGTCAAAATACGGCATTCTCCCCGAGTTGATTCCGCATGAACGTCTCGCCGCCGGCAACGGCCTGTTGGAGATGTGGACCTTTGCCGCCATCCTGACGGGCACGGCAGCCGGAGGCTTTCTCTTGCAGACCGCCGGTGACCAGCGCTGGATGGCGCCTCTCGCCTTGGCCGCCTTGTCGGTGGTCGGCCTGGTTGCAGCCTTTGCCGTTCCCCACGTCTCGCCCGCCCGCGCGACCGGCGGCGTGGGCTCAACGATCCGCTGCGCCTGGGCTGCAATTCAGACAGAACGCCTGCTTCGCCTTGCCATCCCCGGAGAAATCTTTTTCTGGACGATCGCGAGCCTCTTCGCCCAAAACGTGCTCGTCTATGCCAAAGCCGTTCTGCATCTTTCGGATGCAATGTCGGGGCTCCCGCTCACGCTGTTGTCCGTCGGCATCGGCGGCGGCGCCATGCTGGTCGGGCGACTGTCTCAAAACCGGATTGAGTACGGACTGATCCCCTTGGGAGCCACGGGTGCATCCATCGCACTGTCCTTGCTCGGCGCACTGACCCCGCCATTGTTCGGAACGTTTCTGGTATTGGGACTCCTCGGAGTCTCCTGCTCTTTCATCTTCGTGCCGCTGAACGCTATTCTCCAATGGAGATCGCCGCCCGATCGGCGGGGTGCCGTCATTTCATTTTCCAACACTTGCGTCTTCACCGGAATTCTATTGGGATCGCTCGCCGGCGGCTCGCTCGCCAATACCGGTTTCTCGACAAGCAGCATTTTCCTCGTCACCGCCGGAGTGACCATAGGCGGCACACTGTGGGCCCTCTGGCTGATGCCCGATGTGTTCCTGCGGCTGCTGCTCGTCATCTGTACGAACACGCTCTATCGCCTCCGCATCGTCGGCCAGCAGCATGTTCCTCAATCCGGCGGAGCGCTTCTCGTCCCAAACCATATGTCGTTCGTCGATGGCTTCTTGCTCATGGCCAGTGTCGATCGGCCCATACGGTTCGTGGTGGATGCCGCCTATGCTACGCACCCGCTGTTCAGATGGTTGATGACCGCCATGAAAGTCATCCCGATTACTTCGGCAGGCGACACCCGCATGATCCTCCGGGCGCTGCGCAGCGCGGGGCAGGCACTCGACGACGGAGAGATCGTCTGCATCTTCCCTGAAGGACAGATCACCCGCACCGGCACGCTGCTGCCGTTCCGTCGCGGCTTTGAGCGGATTGTGAAGGGACGGCAGGTGCCGATCATCCCCGCGCACTTGGATCGCGTGTGGGGCAGCATCTTCAGCTTTGAGCGCGGCCGTTTCTTCACGAAATGGCCTGAGCGCATTCCCTACCCGGTCTCAGTGTCCTTCGGCACACCGCTGCCATCGGACACGCCGGCGCACAAGCTTCGCGATGCGATTCGCACTCTCGGAGAAGAGGCCTGGCGCCTGCGCAAATCCTATCGCCGCCCGCTGCACCGTGAATTCATCCATGCCATGAGGCGGCATCCCTTCCGCTTCGCAATGGCGGACCAGACCCGCCCGCATGTGTCGTCGCTCCAAGCCCTGATCGGGTCCATCGTACTTGCCAGAGCGCTTCGGCGACATTGGGAAGACCAGCGCCATGTCGGCATCCTCCTCCCTCCGACCGTCGCCGGCGCATTGGTCAACGTGGCTGCTCCACTCTGCGGAAAAACCAGCGTGAATCTGAACTACACGGTCGGTAAATCCGGCCTCGAAGTAGCCGTGCGACTCGCCGGCCTTCGCACGATCGTTACCAGCCGAGTCTTTGTCGAGAAGGCCAAGTTGGAGTTGCCGGAAGGGCCGTCGATTGTTTGGCTGGAGGACGTCGCCCGCACCATCGGCACAGGACAGAAACTTGTCGCGAGTCTCCTCGCCCTCTGCGCCCCTGCGCGAATGATCGAACTGGCCTGCGGACAGAACACCCCGCTGACAATGGACGACCTGGTCACCATCATCTTCAGTAGCGGGAGCACGGGGGAACCGAAAGGCGTGATGCTGTCTCACTTCAGCGTCGATTCCAATGCGCAGGGAGTCGGCCAGGTCCTCCATCTCTACCAGGACGAGCGAGTGCTTGGCATTCTTCCGTTCTTCCATTCGTTCGGCTATCTCGTCTTCTGGTTCGTCATGTTCAACAACGCGGGCATGGTCTTTCATTCCTCCCCGCTCGACGTCGCCGCCATCGGCGAACTTGTGCGCCGCTACCGCATCACGTTCCTCGTGACCACGCCGACCTTTCTCCAGCTGTATCAGCGCCGTTGTACCCCGGAGCAATTCAGCTCGCTGCGTGTGGTCCTGACCGGCGCTGAGAAACTTCCATCCCGGCTCGCACAGGCGTTTGAAGATCGGTTCGGCATCGGACCGATCGAGGGCTACGGCGTCACCGAATGTGCGCCCGTCATCGCCGTCAATTGTCCGGACTTCCGAGCCTCCGGATACTTCCAGCCGGCCTCACGGCGTGGAACTGTCGGCCAACCGCTGCCCGGTGTGTCTGTGCAAATCGTCGATCCCGATAGCTTCGCCTCATTGCCCCCCGATACTCCAGGTATGTTGCTGGTCAGAGGTCCCAACGTCATGAAGGGGTACCTGGGGCGTGAGGATCTGACGGCCAACGCCGTGCGCGATGGCTGGTACATTACGGGCGACATCGCGACGTTGGATGAAGACGGATTCTTGACGATCACCGATCGGCTCTCGCGCTTCTCGAAGATCGGCGGTGAAATGGTCCCGCACGGCCGCGTGGAAGAGGCATTGCAGCAGGCCGCCGGCGCCGACCTGCAAGTCTTCGCTGTCACCGGTATCCCGGACGAGAAGAAGGGCGAGCGCTTGGCAGTGCTGCACACGTTGGATGAAGCCCGTGTCCCCGAGATCCTCGATCAACTCGCCGCCAATGGGCTCCCCAACCTCTTCATTCCTTCCCGCGCCAACTTCGTCAGGGTCGAAGCCCTGCCGGTGCTGGGGACCGGCAAGATGGACTTGCGTAGTCTCAAACGGATTGCGATGGAGCATCTTGTAAAGGACGTGAGGGGTGAGGCGTGAGGGGTAAGGGGTGAGGTGATAGAAGAGAGATGTCACCGATCATGAGTGGCGCATGATGGTTGAAAAAACCTTGATCGACTGCCACGTGCATCTCGCCGCGCTGCCCGACGGCGACAACGGCTGCTACATCTCGCCAAAGATGCTGCGAAGTCCGCTGTTTCGCTACTTGCTGTGGAAGCACCAGCTCTCTCCAGAAAAGCCACGAGAGGCAAATCAGAAATATCTCGACGACCTGCTGACAGAACTGCGCGCGTCACGGTATGTTCAAAAAGCCGTACTCCTTGGCATGGATGGAGTATACGACCAAAACGGGCGGCTCAATCAGGCAGACACGGATTTTCTCATCAGCAATGATTACGTGCTCAAGACCGCGAAAGCCTACCCCAGTGAATTACTGGCCGGTGTTTCGATCAATCCCCAGCGACAAGATGCGGTCGAAGAAGTGCACCGTTGTGCAGACACCGGAGCCACACTGGTCAAAGTGCTGCCCAATGCGCAGCAATTCAATCCTGCTGACCCGCGTTACAAAGCCTTCTATCGTGCGCTGGCGGAACGGAAGCTGCCATTCCTCAGCCACGTCGGGTACGAGTTCAGCTTGATCGGGAAAGACCAGTCCGTCGGCGACCCAGATCGACTCCGTGTGGCGTTGGATGAAGGGGCCACGGTCATCGCGGGACATGCCTGTAGTTACGGGCTCATATTCTATGAGAAATTCTTGCCGACCTTTCAAGACCTCGCCAAACGCTATCCTCATTTCTATGCCGATATCTCCGCACTGACACTGCCGAATCGTATGCGCATGCTGCTGCATCTCCGCCACTATCCGGAGATTCACGAGCGCCTCCTCTTCGGTACCGACTACCCCCTGTCTGTGCTCCACATCGCCGCCTGGGGCCGTGTGGCCTTCGGCACGCTGCGCAAGATGATTCGGACGAAGAACCGATTCGATCGGCAAGTCGAGGTCTGTAACGGACTGAAGCTCGGCTTTCACTCGCTTGGAAATTTGCTCCCTCATTCAACGGCAAAGACGACGCCCTAGAGCGACCTATCGATGGATCGAGACACGATTCTCAAATCTCTCCGCGAAAGGATTCTGGCCTTCGCTACATTACGAGTATCGAGGGCACAAGCCGAGGATTTGACTCAAGAGGTGCTGGTGGTCCTCCATGAGAAGTATGCGCGCGTGACAGAGCTGACCGAGCTGGTTCCCCTGGCCTTTCAAGTCCTCCGGTTCAAGATGCTGGACGCCCATCGCAAGTCGCTCAGACGAGGCGAGTATAATCAGGAATCGGTTGAAGGCCTTCCGCTCGCTGATCCCGGCGATGACCCGGCGACGCAACTCGACCAGAAACAGCGAGTAGACCGGTTGCTGGCCGCCATGGCTCAGCTCGGCGAGCGCTGCCGCGAACTATTCAAGTGGAAGTTGGAAGGGAAAAGTTTTCCAGAAATCCAGAAGCTCATGGGACAAACCTCGATCAATACGATCTACACCTGGGATCTGCGCTGCCGGAAACAGTTACTCAGCCTAATGGGAGGCTCTTGGGAATGAGGTATTTGCTGCGAACCCATCGCCTCACCCCTTACCCCTCACCCCTCACCCCTTACGTTTTCCGGTGACCATGTCTGAACACGACTTCGAAAAACTGCTGGGCGGATTCGCAGCCGACACGCTGACGCCGGAGGAGAAGCAGACGCTCTATACCGCCGCGCTGCAAGACCAACAGCTGTTCAATGCACTGGCCGATGAGCAGGCTTTGAAAGAGTTGCTCTCCGACCCAGACGTACGCCGCAGACTCTTCGCTTCATTGGAGCAGAAGAGCGCCTCAGGCGTCGGCGGTTCTCTGTCATGGCTGGATTGGCTCCGCCGTCCAGCAGGCCTTGCCTTCGCCGGCGGCCTTGCGGCAGCTGCCCTCGCAGTGGTTCTGGGCATCAGGATTTATCAGGACAGTCTGAGACAGGCGGCACAATCGGTCGCAACCGAAGATGCAAAGCCCCCGTCTCCACCAGCTCCGATACCTCCAGCATCTCAACCGCCTGCACCTCAAACCGTTGAGCCGCAGGAGAAAGCCAAAGAGAACGTAGCTCCGGCGATCGACCTCCCGAAGAAAGATGTCTTGATCGGCAAACTGGCCAAGCCAGAACGGTCCGCGCCTCCTTCGTCGAAAAAAGAACGAGCCTCCGATGTAACACGAGACAGTCTGAAACGGCGAAGTGAACAAGACGAAGTCCGCAGGCAAGCCGACGCGCCCGTCGCTGCGCTCAGCAGGTCCGCGGAGGAAGTGACCTCGTCGGCCGATCAGAAACTCGCGGTAAGCTCTGCACCACCAGCCACCGCGCCGGAGCCCAAACAGATACAAACGCCGGCCGGTGGACGAGTCGCTGCCACCGCCACACCGGCACTCAGCGTTCGTGCCCTGTTCTATGGAGTAGAGTCAGGCCGAGCCGATACGCGATCGATGGCCAAAGAGCAAGAGCAGGCCATGAAGCCCCTGGCCGAGTCAGCACCGCAAGCGAACCGGCCTGAACGACCACTGGAAGGGCTTTCACAACTTGGCAAAGCAGCGGGCACAGCCGCCCAACTCAGGCCCCTGGGACTCCGCTACAGCTTTGTCGTTCGTGGAACAGATGGGCAGGAGCGAGAAGTGGATGCAGCGACGGCGTCGAAGAGTGTACAGCCGGTATTTCTCACCATGGAAGCCAATCAGGACGCCTATCTGCAAGTCTGGAAAACGGTTGGTTCCTCAACGCCGCAACTGCTATGGCCCGAGAATGAAACCGGTCAGTTCTCCCTGAAGATGACAGCTGGTCAACGGCAACACATTCCTCTGCCCATGGAGAGCGGGCCCGTCACCCTCACGGCTCATCTCTCCCGAATCCCGACCGGGTCAATTACGAGGCAAGAAACCGCCATGTTCGACCGGCTCTCTTCCAACCAACTCCAAGAATCCATCACCGCAAGCAACCGCACCGGCTCACAAGAACACGCCACCTACGTCGTCAACCAAGATCCATCCACAACCGTTCAGCTCGCAGTCGATATTACCCTCAGCCGGTAGCCGCAATTGCACGGTCTTAACTCGCATTATCCATGAACGCTGCTGCTGCTTTCGCGAATCCGCTGCTAAACAGGCCAACGACCGGCATAGGTTCGTTACAGCTGATTACTCCCCACAGACTTTTACCTTCCGCTCCTCTAACGCCAAAAGAGTTTCCTTTTTAATGGCAATTTTATCCGCTTTCTCGCCCTCAGGGGTGGCACGTTCCGTGTCTAGTGCTTCTGCATATATACGGGCGGCCTCAACACACGCTTTACTAGGGGCCGTTTTTGACTCGCATGCCGCAATAGAGATTGTGCAAGCTAGAGCAGCGGTAATAGGTATGACAAAACGTGTGATCATTATGTACATCCTCCAAGATTAGATGCCCAACCACTGCCTATACCGACCGCCATAGTACGCAAAACCGGCCCACAAATTCCACTGCGATTGTCGTGTCGGTTTAAAGACTTCCCAAAGATACCTACATAGCTGGTTTGGCGTGCTATATAGATCGGCATACCGCTACAAATTTGGAACATTCTGAATTCTCGTCGACAGCCAGAGCCCTTGCGACCGCTGTTCGCACAGCGTTATCGATCTTCGAGCCGTCCAACTTTGCTTTCGATCGCCCTTTGTAGTTTATCTGCGGCTTCGGCCACGGCGATCTCAATTGTCGCTGCCTGATGGCTCACCGCGATAGGCTGGAGACCGGCCAGCCTGGCTTCGAGCAAACACCGTTTGTCGTCACCCTTCGATTTGTGACTGTTTGTGTCACTGAGGTGAGCCTCCACGCGGGTAATCCGGTCGCCAAAACGGCCTATAGCCCCCTCGACACTGGACTGGACGAGGCGCACGACATCCTCACGTCCTGTGATGTTGTTGTCTGTATGGACCTGAATCTGCATGAATCCACCCTCCCCGCAAGGACCAGACCGAACCCTAACTATTAGCCCGCATTATTCATGACGATTCGTCGCGAAATTGCTGAGCCGCGTCGCGAGACCAGCGCCCGGAGCCCTGAGAACCCGATGCGTACTCGTGCAGTACGTGGAGGGTCCGAGGGGCGAGCCCGCTGGCCGGAGGCTTGTCGTAGCAGCGGATCGGCGATTGCAGCAGAAGCGCTTTCGAATAATGCGGGCTAGGCCGAGAAATGTCAATCGGATGAATGTACGGGGTCCAGACCCCGTTGTTTCCTTCCATGGCCATTGCTTCGCGCCCATGGTTCAAGTTGCACTACCAGCTGGCTGTCATCAGTCAAGCCGTCAACATTGACTGACGGCACCTCGTTACAGGATGCCCACCCCATGACGCTACCCCTCTTGCCGAGGTACTATACGAGAACTGATGTACTCGAAAGACGCATGAATAAGATTGCATTCACTGGCACAATTGTCAGCGTGAAAGCCCGCATTCGTTTGATCCGGTCGTTCGATGAAATCCCAACCCATCAGTACCAGGGATACACGCTGATCCTCAATGGAGCGGTGGACGGCGTGCTCCGCAGCCGGTTCAAAGTGGCCATAGGCCCTAAAGCCCACGAGCAACACCAGTTTCGGATTGGCGATGCTATTAGAGGGTATGCGATCCCCGTCCAGGACGCTGAAACAGAATGGGCGGAGTTCTATAAGGTGAGTGGGCTTCAACTCAACGAACGGAGACACCCTGGCGATTGGCCACCTGGTCCGGAAGGCGGCATCGCGCCGCCGCTAGAACAGTACCGTGCGCAGGGGCATTTCAGACTGAAGCGGGAAACTTGCGAGACAGAGTGTGTGCAATGCCCCTTCGGCCTGACGATGCCGACGCAGATCATCCTCGATCACTGGAATCCGTCGAAAGTGAAGTGGCGCTTTGAAACCCACTGCTACGGCCCGCGAGGCTGTCCGCGCTACAAGGCTGGCCGACCCTATCGCGTACCCGGCCGCAGATCCGGCATGGTGTATGTGGACGATGATGTGGAGCGCGCCTCCCGAGGGGAATGAGACCGACCCGCCTAGTATACGATTGCAAGACTCGACCCCAAATCTTCGGAGATGTCTACGGAACAGGGGTAGCTCAGAATGCCCCCTTATTTCTCCTCAGCGGACTTATTTCGGCAGGGGCGGGCCATCTGCCGGGACGAGCGTCACCTCCACTGGTTCTCCAGGGTTGTGACTCCTGATCCTGAACTCGTCTTTGCTCAACTTCAGGATATCCACCTTGTATGGGATGCCCTCTTCAATCATGGTCAATACTGTGTTCTCATACTTCCACATCCCAAACGCGGGTTTGCCGTGGTGTGAGGCGAAAACCAAGGTGCCCTCTTCCAAAAACACATAAAGCGTCCCCGGCGCAACACTGGACGATGTACTCACCCTCCATACAATGTTGACAAAGCTTGCAGCAAAACCTTCTGACCCATCAGAGCCTCGCGTGGTGGGGACGGTCTGCCCGGAGCATGCCGAGAGTAGGAGACTCGCCGTAAGGATGAGGGTGAGGTTTCGAAGCATGTCTTTGACCTGCTTAGCCATTTTCTAAATTTCCCTTTCACCCAATCTTGAGGCCTCACGGCACGGGCATCCACTGCCGTGCGCAGCACCGTCAGCTGCAATCGCCTGTCAGCCGGCAGGCCTTGTGCCGCACTTCGACTCAAGGTTTCGGAGCCATCAAGGAGTTCCTGAGATCGATCATGGCTTGTTGACTCACCTTGAGCAACCCCTCTGTTGGACGGTCGAGATCTGCAATCAGCACCATGACCGCCGAAAACGTGAGGACGAGCGCAAGAACAGCGAGTGACCGGCGGGTACCGGTCAGTCCGGCGTGATAGCCCACTGCTCCCAAGGCAAAAATCGCAATGAAGTAGAGCACTGCCCAGATGGTTCCGGGTACGCGGGTCCGCAGACCCAGATTCACTCGCTTCGCGTGGAGGTCGATCACCTCATTCAGGGACCCGATGAATAATCCGACCACGATCGAGCCGGGGTTCTTCTCTCCGACGGTGACCGCCTGAGACCAGAGACGGCCATGCAACTCATCCGACTTGTGCAATGCTTCCTCGGTCTTCCCCGGTCTGACGAGTTCCAATCGAACGTCAACATATTCACGCAGGAGATTGCGGACCTCCGTTCGACTGGGTTCTGCAAGCAGTCCGGCACGCAAGTAGGTTGTCCCGATGGCGTTGGCCTCATCCACGACAAAGCCCCTTCTCATATCGAAACGTGATGCGGCCAACCCGAATGTGAACGCCAGCATGAATGCGAGCAAGCCGAGCGTGGCCCCAACCATCACACCGACCGGCGCCTCCAGTTCCGGTTCCGGGTGTTGTCGTCTGTACTCCCCCAGTCGGTGGCCTCCCTCAACCGCGAGCAGGATGATAACAACCGTCGCCACATACAGGCCCCAGAGGGGAAGACTATCAAGCGGCCCAGCAGACTGCATGCACGATCCCCCACGCGATCAATGATGATCCAACGCAACCCTAGGCGAACTTGAATTCAATCTCCAGCAGCCTCTACAACTCCGACGCTTGTGGCAAGGTGCCGCATGCCTGAGCAGCAAGACGGTTGCTGGAACCATTTTCCGTTCTCGCACCAGAATGCTCGGTCTTCTCCGCCTTGAATGCCATTGATCGATCCTTGCTGCTGTTATCTAACGACCACGATCAGGCGAGCTTAACTAAGCCCAACGGCTCTTGGGGGCTTTTCCCCCAAGCTCATAATCTTTCCTCTGTGCAAGGTCAAGCAATGACCCCATCAACATGACTGTCAGGTCATAGAGAGGCTGAATTCCTTCAACCTGACAATCCGACCGGCTCTGTGGGCCCTTCGATAATACTGCTCATCGGCGGTCACAAGCGTCGCACTGGATTCAGTGAACGCCACGGCGTGGTACAAGGTATCGAACACATGCTGTTTCAGCGAAGCCGAAAGATCGCAGGCTTTGTGGTAGACCTCTACGCCTGTCACGACAGGAAATTCAAGCGCGTGCAGAAGCGAGACGGCTTGACGAGCCCGGCCTGGATCCAGACGCACGATAACCGCAGCTGCCTCAGCCAGCCAGTGCGGCGGCTGGACGACGGTGACCCGAGACTCTTTGACGAACTGGAGAATCTGGAGGGCCTGGAGGGAGTGTGACTCTTCGGCGCGATCAGCAAAGACCCACTTGACGATAACGCTGGCATCGAGAACGACCGTCGTCACGGTCTTCCGCGTCTCCTGGCTGCTCGAACGGCTCTATCAGTGATTCGTCGTGTCCGTTTTCGTAAAACCAACAGCTTCTCAACGACCCTGACTCTCCGACGACGACGCTGCCGCTCGTCCACAGCCTGCCGCATTAACTCAGTCAACACCGCACTCTTGTTCTGGCGGCGAAACGCCTTGTCGAACGCTTCCTTCACATCGGACGGCACACTAAAGTTCACCGTAGCCATAGCGAGCATCCTGTTGTTGAATATTTCAACAACAGGATGACAGTCAACGGGCTCACTGTCAAGAATGAAGAAGACCTGCAACAGTTCGGCCAGGAAGAGATGCGTGAGCAGCGGCATGCCGCCAGGAGAGTCGCTAATTCCGACGATCTCGCAACTTGCGCTCGATGTCTGAGGCGATCAATGGTTGCTGAAACCTTTTTCTGTTCCCCGAAAGTAAATAAAATGCTGCTCGGATTGCCAAGGCGTCACGTGGGTCTCTCGGCGAACCTCCTGAAGCTGAAACTCCGCACCCAATTCCGCAAGAATGGACGACTCATCGTATCGCCTAACATCAAGGCCGCTGCACTTCGGCGGGCTGTCCAGCGCGAACGTGGACAGCACAACTGTGCCGCCCGGATGCAAAGTCCGTCGCAGCGTCGCAACGTATCTGCGGCGGCCCTCCGCTGCCGTCAGGAAGTGAAACACGGCTCGGTCATGCCACAGATCAAAACGATGCGGCGGCTGGAACGATGTCACGTCTACCTCGAACCACTCGACTCTGTCCGCCCGCGCACCAAGCCGTATGCGACTATGGTTCAACGCGACACCGGACAGGTCCAGCACCGCAAGCCGCGTGTAACCGTCATCGAGCAGGAAATCAACGAGCGTGGATGCCCCGCCGCCGACGTCGATGATGCCTGCATCCTTGCCTACGCCAGATGCAGCAATGAGCGCCAGCGACAAGTCGGGGCGGCGTTGATGCCAACTGACATCCTGCGACCCTTTGGTCTGGTACACCTGATTCCAATGTTCCTGACGATTCATCTGGTGATCTCAATTCCGCTGAGGTCTAGGTGCTTTACGAGCAATTAATCGTTCCTGGAACCTTTTTCTGTTCTCCACTGGTATCAGTGATTGTTGCTTCTGTCGTTTGAATGTTGCGGCGAACCCCGGCGAGGAAACGGGATGCGAGGCCACTCGTTCTCTTTGTCGATCCTGTTTTCCATGACTTTAACGAACAAGGAAATAAGCTCGCTCATCACGCGAAGTGCCGGCTCGACCACATCCTTGTTAAGGCTGTCGCGGTTGGTCGAGCATCCGTGAAAGATCTGATTCCTCAGAACTCGCACGCGGCCCCACAGAAGGGCAGACAAGTATGGGTAAGGATCGCCTGAGTCGAGGGCGTCTTCGGCTGCCGTCGTCTCTTCTTCCAACTGCCGCTTGAGGTTAGCGCTATAGCCCTGACGCCAGTACTTTTCCGACAGATACCTCGACTTCAGCAGCGCGTGCCCCTCCTTGCGGATCGCAGAAACCGCTGATTCGATGAGCCCGGTACCGGCGTCAAGATCGCAGATCATGCGAAGAAACCATCGAGCATCGTCGTCACCCGGACGCAGATAGCGTCCATTGCCAGTTTCGTTCACACGGCCGTACAGCGCGTTGAATGCGATCCAGTAAGTAATGAAGGGGACTTGCGACTCGGAAGGATTCTCGTCGTCGATCCCAACGGACTCCATCTCCCGCGCACGCTTCACCCAGGATCGTGCGCGCTTGATACGGTCCCAGTAGCCTTGGTTGTTCTCAGTCAGCCTGGCCATCTTGCTGGTCACGTTGCAGAACCGAAGTCGGCAATGAGTGGCGGCTCGCCTGAGTGATCAATCATGATCCGCCGCAACGGTGGCATCAGCTTGCCCTGATTGTTGTATTTCAGGATGCGGCGGCCTTGCCAGATGAGCTCGTCCTCCACATGCTTGCAGAGGGCCATCTCAACTGGTGCCACGAAGATCGTATTGCCGGATTGATGCATGGCAGCGTCCATTGCATAGCCGTTGCCACCGCGGTATCGTCCCTCCAGGCCTTTCGAAGCTTTACCAATTCGCAATGGTCGCCCATCCGCGTCAGCCTGAACATACACACAGGCCTGATGTGAAAAGACCGCTCGCGCATCGGTGAGCTTGGAGAACTTCAACCACCGGAGTCCAACTCGAATTCTCGACTCCATCGTCCTTGTATTCCCTAACCATTTGAGTAAGCTGCGACGAGAACCCTGATGCTGGCAGTCTATTTCCAAGAGTCCCTGATCCAAAGTTTCCAACCACTATCGTTACTTACGGAATCTCTGTCAAGCACCGCTCTTTGAGAGCCACACAAACCGATCATCCTTCCAAGCTTGCTCGTTTCTGCTCTTACGAGTGTGGCCTGCTCGGTCTCCCACTGCGCGTCTTACTTCTCCCCGTAGCACCCCTATTCAGCGAGGCGGCTGACATAGTCTCAACTGCGCGCGTCCAACGAGGGCCTTCTCAGGCCGCGCGTTGCGCGAGCACAGGAGACCACTCAAACTACGTCTCGATTCTTATCAACTCTCCAAGGGGAGTATCCAGATTGTCCTTTACTGCGCGCATCGAGGGACCGCCGTATCATCGCGGGGCCTCTGCGAGCAAGAAGGACAGTCTGGCTACTCCCCTCTCCATCCGCCTCACCCATCTCAACAGACGACGCGCGGTACCGTATCGCTCAGTGGGATAGTGGAATCGGCGCGCACCTGCTATAGTTGAGACCGCAACGTGAGATGTCACCCCATTCGATTGCAAGGAGGACGACCATGCGACAGATCCGCACTCGGCTCTCATCCCTCATCTGCCTGATCGCGCTGGTGCTGTTCGCGGCGGGCTGCACACTCAAAGGCACGGTTAAACAGACCACGGATACCACCTCCAACGTCACAGGCACGACCTCCGGTCGCACCTGGTTCACCGAAGACGGCCTCTTGCATCCAGAACATAAACTCACCGCCTTCACGGCCTTGAACCAAACGAATGTGGAACAGGACCTGGCGCGAGGACAGGGGGAATATCTCACATCGCTCGGCACCCTCTTGGGACTATCGAACGACCAGCAAGCGGCCTTTCACGTGAAGGCGCAGGGGGCGTTCGAGACGCTCATAACGTCCGATCATGAAGCTCGGCTCCAACAGCTGCGGATGCTGGCTCGCTAGCAACGAAAAACTACCGACACACCGATGCTCCCATTTCGCCGGATTTTTCATCCCACTGATTTCTCCGCCGAAGACTCAGCGGCGTTCGCCCATGCCGTGAAGCTCACCTGCCTTGTGCAGGGAGAGCTGACGATGATGCACGTCGATCCGACGATCGAGCGCAAAGCCTTCGAAGAATTTCCTCGGATCCGACCGCTCCTCGTTCGCTGGGGAGTCTTGCAGGAAGGCTGCTCGAAGGATGATGTCGCGAAGTTGGGTGTTCAGATCAAACGCGTCCGCGCCGTCGCAGATAATGCCACGGGCGCACTCCTTCAACAGCTGACGGCGCATCCAACAGAGCTGTTAGTGCTGTCTACGCACCAGCGTGAAGGCCTTGCTCGGCTCACGCACCACGCGGTCGCCGAGCCTTTGGCTCGCGGCACCCACTCCAGAACGCTCTTTGTCCCAGACGGCGTCGCGGGGTTTGTCTCAGCGGAGACCGGCCGCACGAACCTGACCCGGGTGTTGATCCCGATCGCCCATAAGCCGCACCCGCAACCGGCCATCGATCTTGCCGCTGACCTGGCGAGCGCGCTGGGCAGCGAGACGGTTTTATTTGAACTGGTGCACCTTGGGAAGGAAGCTGACCCCCCGCAATTTACTCAGCCCGAGCGGCCCGGCTGGTCGTGGAACACACTTGTCGCCAAGGGCGATCCGGTCGAATGGATTTTAGCGGCAGGAGCGGAGTTCGATGTGGATCTGATCGTGATGACGACGGAAGGACATACCAGCCTGTTCGACCTCCTTCGCGGAAGCACCACCGAACGGGTGGTCCGTGGCGCGCGCTGCCCCTTGCTCGCTATTCCTGCCTAACCTGATTGGTCCGTCCGCTCCACTCAATCTGCTCGTTCGGTCTGTCCGCAGCCTCCCGCCCCAAAACAGCCCGCACCACGGTTCCGTCACGAAATACTACGAAGTTCGACGGCACGGCGGGCACACGCGGACCCGGCAAGATGACTCCTGCGAGATTCAACGGATCGCTGGCGGACAGTTTGATGTCGTGAGAGGCGGCACCCGCCTCGTTCCGTTTTCTCGCCGCCCGTAATGATTCGACAGCTTCCGGCAACGCGAATTGCTCCCCTGTAAAGCCGCTCACAAACCTCCCCCCACGAATCTCGCCTTGCAGTTCCATCCGACGGTACTGCACCAGCAGATCGCGCCAGGACTGAACCAGAGACTCACGTGCGAGCAGATCCCGGAAGACAACGCCGTAGCGACGTAACAATTGGCGAGCAACTGGCTCGATCGAGCGTGAAGCGCAAAGCATAAGGCGTGAGGTGACTAAAGTCGCGGGTTCAGAGCTGACCGCTGAGTGCTGAGCGTCGATTGACGAATGACGATTGACCATTGACGGACTCGTCGGTCTCAGGAGTGACCACCGCCCGGCTGAGTGTCGAGGCCGGCGAGACCGTTCCCGTCCTTCCGCACGGCGGCGACGCGGGTCCATGAGGGCACGGAGATTGTCGAAGCCGTCGGCCGTGACCAAGCCGGCTGCCACGAGCTCCCAGAGTCCTTCTTCCACTTCAGTCGGAAGATGATTGGTCATCCGCACAAGGTCGGCAAAGAAGCTCGCACCTCGCTCGTGCAAGGTACGACGCAGGTCTTGCGCCACAGAACTTAATTGGGCGAACGGGTCAAGCCCATTTGATGCGGCGTCATCGTGGAAGACATCCCTCAACCACTCGCTCTCCTCCCGTGGGAAGAAGCTAATTGGCGCCACACTCGTCGGGATGATCCGACGTCGTTCAAGATCACCAATGTGCGCAAGCCGTGGATGAGGAGACAGCCTGCCCCAGCTGACTGCCCCGCTCAGACAGAGCCGATCCAAAAGCTCCGGCTCATACTTCGCCAGCCTCGCCCGAAGCAAATGCGGCTCCCAGGCTGAGGCTGCGGCTTCAAAGCCGGCCAACTGCGCGACGATGTCCAAGAGACCTGCCTCGCCATGAAGACGCGACCCAGGGGAGACATGTTGCCATTGAAATAAAAATCGCATGAACTCTGCCGCAGTCACTGGCTCAACTTCTTTTCGCAGCCTACCGATGGTCAGCCGATGAATGCGCGCGAGGAGACGGCGGTGACACCATTCGATCCCGTGAGGCGTAAGGCGTGAGGGGTAAGGTGGTAATCCGCTCGCCTCACGCCTGACGCCTAACGCCTCACCGCGGCGTTCACGGAACTGTCCGCGGAGGACTTGGCCGGATGCTTCGAGGCGAACAAGTGATTGATCAATCACCTGAGTTGGACAATGCAATCGCGTCGCGAGTTCGATCGCCATCGTCGGCCCGATGCTTTCCATCCAGCCAAGCACGATGGCATCGAGCGTCGTATCATCGCCACTCGCAAAAACCGATTCGACCTGCACCTGATTCTCCGTCGCCACCCATCCTCTTACTTCTTGCGCCTCACCCCTCACGTTGAGTTCAACCGCCCGCCCCTCCTCGATCAAGCGTGGTAAGTGGATCGCCCAGTCCTGTACCTCCTCGACCGGCAGCCAGAGTAGCGTGAGCAAGGCGTCGTGCAACTCATCCGGATCGCGCACGACAGGCCAAGTTTCCCGTTGTACCTCCTCAATCGCTGCTGGGTCCAACGCCCCGACCTCGCCGGCAAGCTGAGCCGGCAGCGTGCGCCGCATCTCCACCGCCCGCGCCCGCCGCTCCTCCAACGGCGCATCGTCGAGAAACGCATAGGGGTTGGCATTCAAGATCTCGTGCGAGAACGGAGAGGGCATCGGCGTATCGACCGCCACACAGCGAACGGCCCCGGCTTCAATCTGCTTGAGGAGCGCGGTCAACCCGTCGAGGTCCATCGCCTCGGTGAAACAGTCACGCAAAGTCTCGTTCACGAGCGGATGATCCGGGATCCGGCGAGTCCGTTCGCCGACCATATTGTCCTGACAGGCCATTGCATCAGGGAAGACGGCGCCAAGAAGATCCTCCGCCTTCATCCGTTGAATCTGCGGAGGAACCTTTTTCCCATGGGAGAAACGCAGCAAGACCAATGCGCGGCTGACGTTCCAGCGCCAGCGCGTCATAAACATCGGCGCCTGGAGCACGGCGGGAAGCAAGACCTCACGAAGCGTCTGGCTGTGCAGGAACCCGAACACCGCCTCGAGTGGGAAGCTGTGCTTCTCGCCAAGCGAGATCACGATCCCGTTATCAGTCGCCGCAGCTTGCAATTCGAAATCGAAGGTCACGCACAACCGCTTCCGCAAGGCGAGACCCCAGGCCCGATTGATCCGGCCCCCGAATGGCGTATGCAATACCAACTGCATCCCGCCGCTTTCATCGAAGAATCGCTCTGCGACGATCGTCTGCTGCGTCGGCACGATTCCAAGCACAGCCTTGCCTGCCAGTACATACTCAATAGCCTGCTGTGCTCCACGCTGATCCAGGCCACACTTTTGCCGCAGCCATTGAACAGGTGAGGCGTAAGGGGTGAGGGGTACGGGGGTTGCTTCAAGAAGGTGATCGATATCAGACCGAAGACGAGCCACTTCAGCTGAAAGCTCTGCCGTCCGCGACGGAGCTTCACCGCGCCAGAAGGGAATGTTAGGCGGTGCTCCGTGGGCGTCTTCCACCCGCACCTTGCCCATCTCCACGCCCTTGATCCGCCAGGACGTGTTGCCCAGCAACATGATGTCACCGGCCAGACTCTCCACCGCAAAGTCTTCATCGACCGATCCCACAACCGTGCCTTCAGGCTCCGCGACCACGGCATAGTTCGCTGTGTCCGGGATGGCCCCGCCGGACGTGATCGCCGCCAGTCGCGCCCCTCGTCGGCCTTTGATCCGGCGATTGATCCGATCGTGATGCAGATAGGCTAGACCCCGCCCGCGATTGGTCGGAATTCCATCCGCCAACATCCGCAGCACCTGATCGAACTCCGAACGCGCCAACATCCGGTAGGGATCGGCCCGTCGGCAAAGTTCGAACAACTCGTCTTCCTGCCAAGTCTGCGTCGCCGCTGCTGCCACCAACTGTTGCGCCAAGATATCGAGCGGAGCCGGTGGCACGGCAATATGATCCAAGGCTCCTGTCCGAATCGCACGCATCAGCGCCGCACATTCGAGCAAGTCATCTCTCGTCATCGCAAAGAGACGGCCCTTGGGAATGGCCTTGATCCAGTGACCGGCCCGGCCAACCCGCTGCAAACAGGTGGCAATTGCGCGGGGGGAACCGATCTGACAAACGAGGTCCACGGCGCCGATATCGATGCCGAGTTCCAGCGAGGCCGTGGCGATGACGACGCGCGTCTTGCCGCTCTTGAGCCGTTCTTCAGCCGATAAGCGAATCTGGCGCGAGAGGCTGCCATGATGCGCTGCAACGACGTCGGCGCCTAAGTCCCGTAGCCGTTCTTCCAGGGAGTGCGACACTCGTTCGGCAAGGCGCCTCGTATTGACGAAGACCAAGGTCGACCGATGTTGCCGGACCAGCTCGGCGACGCGATCATAGACATCAGCCCAAATCGCGTTCGTAGCCACAGCGCTGAGTTCGTCCTTCGGTACTTCCACGGCCAGATCCATCTCACGCTTGTGTCCCACGTCGATGATCTGACAAGGACTCGTGAGACGTGAGGAGTCAGGCGTGAGGGGTGTGAACAGGGATGTCTGAGCCGGCTGTCGATTTCCTACCAGAAATCTGGCGACAGTTTCGATCGGCCGTTGTGTCGCGGAAAGCCCGATGCGTTGAGGTTTCGTGAGCGTCAGCGCTTCCAATCGCTCCAGCGACAAGGCCAGGTGGGCGCCGCGCTTATTCGGCGCAACGGCGTGGATTTCATCGACGATGACGGTCCGAACCGTCTGCAGAAGTCGGCGGCTCTTCTCTGCCGTCAATAAAATGAAAAGCGACTCCGGCGTCGTGACGAGAATATGGGGTGGCCGCTTGAGCATCTGCTGGCGCTCCGTCATCGGCGTGTCGCCGGTGCGAACCAGTACACGGAGTTCCGGCATCAAGAGCCCGGCAGACAACGCTGCGTTGCCGATTTCAGCAAGGGGCTGCTGGAGGTTTTTCTGTATGTCGTTGCTAAGCGCTTTCAGCGGCGAAACGTAGAGCACCTGTGTATGGTCATCGAGTTCACGCGCGAGAGCTTGTTTGAGGAGACGATCGATGCAGGAGAGAAAAGCGGCGAACGTCTTGCCGGAACCAGTCGGCGCGGCAATCAGAACATCAGCCCCCGACTGAATAGTCGGCCAAGCCTGAACCTGGACATCGGTGGGCTGACCAACCTGCCTGTAAAACCATTCGGCGATGATGGGATGGAATCGGGAGAGAGACATGGGGGGAATTTTAGCACGCGCAGGAAGGCGGCACTACCGCAGATCAGGCAAGCAAGAAAACGGCGGTTTCAGGTAATATCAGGACATGACTGGACCAACTACGATACTCATTCTGGGCGCTGGGTACACCGGCCGGCATTTCTATGCAACGGCCAAGGGGCAAGGACAGCAAGTCCTCGCGAGCAGTCGCGATCCCACTAAACATTTGGCCTATGCCAGCCGCACCGATCGGATCGAATTCGATCTCACACGACAAGCGACCTGGAAGAATATTCCCTCTGCTGCCGACATAGTCTGGTGCTTTCCCGCCACACCATTTGCGCAGGTGCAGGCCTTCGCACGCACGCTCGACGCGCCACCTCGACGCATTGTCGTCTTAGGGAGCACGTCAACTTACGATGCACCGAGTCAATCAACTGAATACCCTCCACCCTGGATTGACGAATCCTCTCCGGTCAACCTGACCAAGCTACGCGTGCAGGGGGAAGAGTTCTTGCGAACCAACTGTGGCGCGATCATCTTGCGCGTGGCCGGCATCTATGGACCTGGACGGAACCTGCTGGATTGGATCAAGAACGGTCGCATCGGCCCATCACGCAAATACATCAACCTGATTCATGTCGAAGACTTGGCCACGATCTGCCTCGCAGTGCTGGAGCATGGGAAGCCCGGCGAAGCCTACAACGTCAGCGACGGTACACCGCGCACTTGGAATGAGATCTGCGCAACTGCGCAGCAGCGATGGGGTGCGGCAGCGGCAGCGGTAAAAGAAAACCTCTCACCGGGAAAACGAATCAGCAACGCCAAGCTTCGAGCAGAGCTAGGCTACGTTCTAAGGTTCCCAGACTTATACGAGGCTCTAGCGTCGATCGAATCAGCGGACGGGGTGGAGGCGCAGGATGGTCAAAATGGCTTCCAGCAAGGCCCGAGGCGAGAAGGAACCGGAGGCGTACCCTCAGCAGAGAACTGAAGGCAGATATCATTCCCGCCAATATTGATATAGCACCAGCCCTCGTTTTCTCATTGCGGACGGTCAAACTGACTCTCCAACTAGGCCGCAGACGAGCACAAACCGGAGGCGTAGCCTCTGGGCTACGTTGAGGATTTGGGTGAGTTGAGAACGACGTTGGAAGCCAGTTTCACCGTCCGATTAACGGAGGAGGGCCATCACGGCGAGACACACCAGCAGATTGTTGATCGCATGGGCGAGAATACCGGGCAGGAGGCTTCCGGTCTTTTCGTAGCTCCAAGCCCAGAGCACTCCACTCCAACACACACTCAGTAATCCCACCAATCCATAGCCATGGGCGATGCCGAAGATGATGGCGCTTATCAGCGCAGCCGGCAGAAAACGGAACTTGCGGCGGAGAATCGCGAACAGCAATCCACGAAACGCGAGTTCTTCGAACAGCGGCGCAAAGATCACGTATTCGACTAAACTCATGGCCGTCAGGGAGGGCGTGCCCCAGACGAGATCTGCGTCGAACCATTCGGCCCAGTGACTCGTGAGATGGAAAGGCTCCGTCAACCGATCCATTACCCACCCCCCCCACAAACCGGCTGCTACCACCGCCAATACGGCAATCACCAGGCGACCGGCACGGGCCCATCCGATTTCCAGCCCAAATCCATCATCGAACGTCATGCCGGACGGACGGAAGAGATGACGGTAGGCCAAGAGGAGCAGCGGCACATTCGTCATCGGAATGGCCAGCGCCCGGAGCGGGACATTGTCGGGTGGCGCATAGAGTAAAAACAGCGCCGTGAGCATCGCACCGATCGCGCCCCCGCGCAGCAACACCGCCGCGCCGATGCCGCCAGGCCACGGCGGCGGCACGCCCGGTTCATGCAGCCGAAGGAAACTGGACGGTTCATTCCGTCTGAACCAGAGCAGCACGCACGCCACGGTGCCGACGGCCATTGCGCCGAGTTCAACGAACGTCAAGCGATGCGACCGGGCAAACTGGCGGTCGACACGCACAGCGGCCTGCTCCTGAATCCTGGCCAGGAGCGCGGCATCGTCGGCACGCCGTGCCAGGCGTTCAGCCAGGCGATCGTAAAACCATCCGGCAGGCAACGCCTCTGCCACCTCTGCTTGCCACAAAACATACCTGTCCGCCTCATGAACCGGTCCTTCGCCATAGGCGGCCATTACCAGATCGGCAAACTGAGGAAGCGGGTCTGCTGCCCTGGCCCACTCATGCGCGGAGAGGAGCGCCTGCGAGACATGGCCGGCCTCGGCTTGGAGAATCGCCAATTGAAGGGGCACCAATGGATCTTCAGAGATCTCAGCCAGTTCTCGATACCATTCAATCTCGTGCAATCGTTCAGCCGCGTCGCCGCCGGAGGTCCAGGCCAAAAGCTGCTGTTCCCAATTGGGCGCACGCTTGAGCCCTTCCTCCACATCCCTGGTCCGACTGACCATCAGACTGAGCGCTTGCTCAGGCGACTCGATCCGATCCAGCTTAGATGCCGATGTCGACAGCCCTACCATAGAACCCAGAGCCACCGTGAGAAAGAGCGCGGACAACAGCGTGACCATGGGCGAGAACCGCCCGGAATAGACCCCGATCGGCGGCGGCACATTTGTGGCTCGCCACCAGGACTTGGACTCATGCGGTTCATTGAGAGAGAGAGAGGCAGGTTCCATAATCCTTGAAACTATAACATGCTGTTTTTCTTTCTCGAAACCCCTCGGAGGGGCTAGCAGGATGTCGGCGCGTGAAACGCGAGAACTGGCTGGTTGCTATGGTTTGTTTGATTTGTCTCGTGTATTTGCTTGACCAGACGAACCAGATCAACCAGAGAAACCAAAAGGAAGGAGACCCTTCAGAATACCCGTGGCCTAACCCGCGTTATTCATGAGCGCTTCTGCTGCAATCGCGGATTCGCCGCTACGACAAGCCTGGACGCGGTTGGCCCGGCGTCCAGGCAGGCGGGCTCGCCGTTCAGTCGGTCAACATACCGTTTCAAGTATGCCTCCCTCCCTCTCGGCTCCGCGCGCCTGTCTCGCGTGGCGACTGCGCAATTTCGCGACGAACCGTCATGAATAATGTGGGCTAAGGCGACTGAACTCCGCTATACTGCATTTCTCATAACTACTCAGGCAGATAGACTGAAGGTGTTTAGGGGTTGGGCTTCTTGCGCATGAGGATGCATCTCTACTTGAACCCAGGGTCGTAGAAACCAAGAAGGTGTTGAATGGCTTGGTTCGTGCTTTGCGAGATCATTTATAGCCTTCAGCCTTCAGCCTGAACACCTGAGTTGTTACCATTTCTCTCGTATTTGGAATGATATGCCAGTTCAGAACTTTACCCCCCCACGCCGGCTGCTCCTTGGCCCAGGACCGAGCATGGTGCATCCGCGCGTCCTGCGTGCCCTCTCAACTCCACTGCTCGGCCATCTGGACCCAGCCTTTCTTGCGATCATGGACGATATCCAGGCCCTGCTGCGCTTCGTCTTTCAGACCAAAAACCGCTTCACCATCGCAGTCTCCGGCACCGGCTCAGCCGGTATGGAGGCTTCGATGGTGAATATCGTTGAGCCGGGCGATGCGGTGATCGTCGGGGTCAATGGCGTGTTTGGCACGAGATGGGCCACCATCGTCGAACGTTGCGGCGGTAAAGCGATCCGCGTGGAAGCCCCCTGGGGACAGGTCATTGATCCAGACGCCATTGATCAAGTGTTGCGCCGATCCGGCCCGGTCAAAGCTGTGGCCATCGTGCATGCCGAAACTTCGACCGGCGCCTGGCAGCCGCTTGAGCCGATCGCCCGCCTTTGCCGTGACTATGACACGCTCTTCCTCGTCGATGCCGTGACCTCACTGGGAGGCGCACTGGTCGAGATCGATCGTTGGGACATCGATGTCTGCTATAGCGGCACGCAGAAATGTTTGAGCTGTCCGCCCGGGTTGTCGCCCTTCACCCTCAGCGACCGCGCATTGGCCGCCATCAAAGCCCGGCGCACCCCGTGCCAGAGTTGGTACTTGGATATGGCCTTGATCGCGGACTACTGGGCCGAAGGAACCAGAGCCTACCACCACACGGCTCCGATCTCTATGCTCTATGCCCTGCGGGAAGCGCTGCGACTCGTCGAAGAAGAGGGATTGCACGCCCGCTTCGCTCGCCATCCGCTTAATAGCGAAGCCTTGATCGCGGGCTTGACCGAACTCGGGCTTCTGCCCCTTCCCCCGGCAGGACATCGACTGCCGATGTTGACCTGCGTCACGGTCCCCGCTCATATTCCTGAAGCCGAGATACGGACGAACTTGCTCTCGACCTATGGCATTGAAATCGGCGGCGGGCTCGGCCCACTCAAAGGAAAAGTCTGGCGCATCGGCTTGATGGGTGAATCATCGACCGAGGCTCACGTCTTGACCTTACTCAATGCGCTGGAGGAAACGTTTATCCGCGGCGGTTGGCTCTCCACTCCCGGGGTCGCACTCCAGGCTGCCGCACGAGTCTATGGCCGTACAGCATCTTGACAGCAGAAGACATCGATCGCATGAAGAACAAACGATTACTCTGGATGCTCGCCGGCGGGGCCATTGTCTTTCTCCTCATGATCGCGTACTTGATCTTCGCCCTGACGCTGGCCGATCTCATGCAGCCGGATCTCGTTCCGCCGGACAGGGCTGCGTCTACAACGTCGGCGATGTGATGGGCGGCATCATCGCCCTTCCCATCGATGCACCATGATGAAGTCCGTTACCATTCGCTCAGTGCGCGTCATCGACGGGACTGGTCGGACGATCGAACGGGCCACGGTTGTCATTCGCGGCGCCACGATTGCCGCTGTCGGATCGGATCGAGACCTCTCTCTCCCGCGTGGGACGACCAAGATCGATGGCCGAGGACTGACGCTATTACCAGGTTTGATCGACTGTCACGTGCATCTCTGCCTCGGTGCTGAACCGGATGTCGTCGACGCGATCACCAAAGAGGCGTCCGCGCTAACATTGCTCAAATCGAGCCAGGCCGCGCGACAGACCTTGGAGGCAGGCTTCACCACCGTGCGCGACGTGGGGTCGCGAGACCATTCTATCTTTACATTGCAACAGGCTATCGACACAGGACTCGTTCCCGGACCTCGTATTGTCGCGGCAGGCCTGGCAATTTGCAGCATCGGCGGCCACGCCAGATTTATCGGTCAAGAGGTGGAAGGAGTCCAACAAGTACGAACCGTTGTGCGCGCGCAAATCGCCGCCGGGGCCACCGTCATTAAAGTCATTGCCACAGGCGGCGTCCTCACACCCGGTACCTCGCCGGACAAGGCGCAAATGACCGTGGAGGAACTCCAGGCCGCCGTGGAAGAGGCGCAGCGAGCCGGGAGGAAAGTCGCCGCCCATGCCCATGGATCGTCGGGGATGAAGAATGCCATCCGAGCCGGAGTCCATTCGATCGAGCACGCCACGTTTATGGACGAAGACGCCGCGACCATGATGAAGCAGCGGGGTGTCTTCATGGTGCCGACACTCTCTGCGCTGGCCACGACTGCCGCCTGCCGACTTGGGTGCGGCATTCCAGAAAGCACCTTGGAGAAAGCCAAATCCATGACGAAGCGCCATCAAGTGAGCTTCATGAAAGCCCACCGGAGCGGCATCCTCATCGCCATGGGCACCGATGCCGGTACGCCATTTAACTACCATGGAGATAATGCCCAGGAGCTCGAGCGGATGGTCGCCTTCGGGATGAGCCCGATGCAGGCGATTCTCGCCTCGACTTCCGCTGCCGCACACTTGATCGGGATTCAGGACCAGGTGGGAACGATCGAGAAGGGGAAACTGGCGGATCTCCTGTTGTTTGAGGGAAATCCACTTCGTCGCATTGACCTGCTCCGTGACCGCAGCAGGATTATCGGAGTGATGCGATCGGGCAAGTTTGTCTCAGGCCCTCTCTCGATGCCGTGAGGCGTAAGGGGTTAGGGGTAAGTGGAGCCGATAGAAATGGCTCTGTAAAACCCGTCTCTCGTCGCCTTACGCCTAACGCCTCACCCTTACCGTCTTTCATAGAACAACTCCAGCGCGGCGGAAAAGCCCTTCATCCGTCCTTTGCGGAATACCTCATCAAGCCCTTCGCGTAGCGATCTGACGTCTCTCTCATCGCTACGTTTGACCACGCCTTGGGACAGCAGCATCTCCATCGCCACTTCGACGAGCCGCTGTTTGCGCCCCTCCATCTCAGCAGTGACAAACTCCTCCATGACCTCCGATGCCCGCGCACGAATCATCTCTTCCTTAAACGTGTCATACCCTTGATCTGCCACGGTCCGCTTGCGAATCACGGCAAGTTCGGCTTTGATCCGCTTCACGTCTTTCATCAAGACCGCGAACACTTCCTTTCGCCCTTCATCGAAGAGCTTCTTCTCCATCTCGTCGAGGATGACGGCTGGGTCAGCCGCTTCATCCCGTGCCGCTTCATCCCCCCAATTGAGCCGGTCGTAGCTCCGGCGCTTGTCCGGATCGCCGACGACTTCGTAGGCCGCATTGATCTCACGGATCTTTGGTTCGGCGTGTGTGCTATCGAGATTGCGGTCAGGATGGTGCTGAAAGACCAGCTTCCTGTAAGCCTTTTTGATCGCGTCGTCGGACGCGTTGCGCGAGACCCCCAGCACCCGGTAGAAATCGATTCGTGCCATGGTGAAGAACTATAGCATGGGCCTTCAGCAGGCTTCACCTTGACTCCTGTATCGAACAACTCTAGCCTGGCGCGACCCCGAAGACATGAGTCGCGCGAGACAGGCGGGACGGACAGGGAAGTTCTGAGTTTTGAGTTCTAGGTTCTGAGTTAGAGGCGAACTGGGAAGAACGTGACGGGCAAGACGGGGAAAAGTTCGAGGTTTTTGGAACTTCGAACCCTGAACTTCGAACTTTGGATCGCGCGTCACGCTCCACGGCCAGTGACGCTGGCGGACTTTTTCAGCACTCTGCCAGAGAGGCGATGGTGTGACAAAAACATCTTGGAGACAGGGTATCACTCGTTATCAATGGCTCGTCCTGTTTATCGCATGGCTTGGCTGGGTATTCGATGCAATGGACGCGACGATCTACGCGATTGTCCTCCACCCGGCGCTGCATGATTTGCTTCAGTCCCCCGGCGAGACCGTCTCCACTGAGCAAATCGGCTGGTACGGGGGGATCATCTTTTCCATCTTTCTCGTCGGCTGGGCCATCGGCGGGATTTTCTTCGGCGTGCTTGCCGACCATCTTGGTCGCACCAAGACCCTCATCATCACGATCCTCATCTATGCGATCTTCACCGGACTCGCCGCGCTGTCGCACGACTGGTGGCACCTGGCTATCTATCGCTTCCTCACGGCGCTGGGAATCGGAGGGGAATGGGCGGCCGGCGCGGCGCTCGTCGCTGAAACCTGGCCGGAAGAGAAACGAGCGAAAGCCGCCGGCATACTGCAATCGGCCTGGGCGGTCGGGTTCTTCCTCGCTGCGTCGTTCAATTTACTCTTGAAGGGCTATGGCTGGCGGGTGATGTTTGTGATCGGCGTGCTCCCGGCCTTTGTGTCGTTGCTGGTCCGCTGGCATGTGAAGGAGCCGGACCGTTGGGCCAAGGCCCACGACCGTGACACGACGATCAGCCCCACACATACAACCGACATCTTTCATCCCCCCTTCAGACGGTCAACCATCGTAGGGTCCGCGCTGGCGTTCGTCGCCGTCTTTGGTTTGTGGGGAGCGACAAACTGGGCGCCTACGCTCATCCGCGAGCTGCCGGATCTCAAGGGCTCCGACCCCGCAACCCTGTCGGCCTCTGTGAGCTATGCCATCATGGCCCTCAACGGGGGAGCCCTCTTCGGCTATTTAGGGTTTGGACCGCTGGCGGATCGATTTGGTAGGCGCGCGGTGTTTGCCTTTATGTGCCTCGGAAGCCTCGTGATGCTGCCGATCACGTACCTGCTGCCGACGACCTATGCCGGCGTCTTGATGTTGTTGCCGCTGCTGGGATTTTTCAATAATGGCATCTTCAGCGGATTTCCGATCTATCTCCCCGAACTCTATCCCACTAAGCTACGGGCCACAGGCGCCGGCTTCTGCTTCAATGCCGGGCGTGTGCTGGCGTCCGCCTCCCCGTTTCTTACCGGCTGGCTGGTGACGGAACTCGGCACCTTTGGGCGAGCCGCAAGCACGGTGGCATTGATCTATCTGGTTGGATTACTGGTCCTAATCTTTGCACCGGAGACCAGGGGCAAACCGCTGCCGGATTAACCTTTTCCGTGTCGGCGTTACACACACACAAGCCCTTGACAATCCACCAATGCGACTTAGCTTCAAACCATGACTTACACGCCACCACCCAAATCCCTGTCGAACGATGAAAAGAAGGCGGCCGATGCCGCCTTCGCAGGCCGCCCATTCAATGAGGCTTGGTCTGCTTCAGCCCGAGCGGTCTACGACGGTATCGTGAAGGTCTTGCCTCGCACAGACGCCGCGATTCCCACTCCTTCCAATGTCGAAGAGTCCGCCGAGGCTCCTTCCGCGCAGAGCGAGCCTCTCCAGCCTCAAGAGCCTCTCGCGCAAGAGCACGAAGGTGGGCAGGAGTTGGTGGAGGGGGCTGCGATGTCTCCAACCCTTCGTGCTCTT
>Ga0247727_10001197_pt1 | contig 63006 bp, 50 predicted proteins | sample WisWelCaveWW1625_FD_202498 | JGI IMG/M metagenome (GOLD analysis project Ga0247727, IMG submission 202498) | Biofilm microbial communities from Wishing Well Cave, Virginia, United States - WW16-25 | ecosystem: Environmental > Aquatic > Deep subsurface > Groundwater > Cave microbial mat | place...
GGAAATATCGAGCGCGAGCAGAGGTTCCATTTTCGGCAGCGTCTCGACGCGCGGCGTTTGGCCGGCGCAGCCCCATAAAAAAACAGCAAAAATAAAAAGCAAAAAAGATAATAATATCGTCAGCGCCGGATCGGAATCGCGCGCGTATTTTTTCTTGGAAAAATTAATCGTCATCTTTCCCTGCGGTCTTGTCTTGGTTGCAAGAATTTAACGATAATTGGCAGGAAATGCAAGGAGGGAATTTAATCCTGAAAATAAAATTGCCCGGCCACTCCGAGTGGCCGGGCAATAATTTTATGCCGACATTTTCTATGAATAACCTCGCGCGACTAACGCCGCTACGAAAATTTATTTGACCAGTACGATCGCCAATTGGGTTGCAGTCGATTGCGGGATCGTCATGCTCATTTGGCCGGTGAGCGCGACGGTCGTTTCCAGATCGGAATCGCCAACGACGGCGACCAACAATGCCTCCTTGGGCGCGAAATATGCCGTGCCGCTGATCGGACCTTCGCCTTCAATGGAAAAATTCATTCCCATATTGACGCCGTTGCCCGTGATGCTGGTTTTGCCCTTGTAGTTCAGGCGCAAACATTTGTAGCCCAACGTATCGACTTCACCGGCCAGCGTGTAAGTCGCCGTGGGGGTCAGGATGATTTTGCTGTTCATTTGCGTCGACGTATCCGGCGTGCTCGTCGTCCACGAATCGCCGATCTTCACCTCTTTTTCGGGAAGCTCGATAAAGCGAAAAGCGGATTGCCGGCCGCCGCTTTGCGCCATGATGCCGGGAAGCTGGACGCTGTCAACGATAACGGTTTTGAGTTTCTTGCCGAAAGCGGTCATGATTTGACGCGTGCGCTTGCCGATCATGCCCTCGGGATTTTTGAGTGTCGAATCCATTTGCGGCGTTTTGATTTTTACTTGCAGCGAATCCAACGCATAAACGTACGTGATGCGGCCGTCTTTGCCGACTTCTTCGACCTCCAGATGCAGCATGCTGTTTACGTCGGAGCCGGTCGCCATTTCACGGCCCTGAATTTCCATCGAATTTTGTACCGTCAAAGTGGTTTTGTATTGCAGGCGCTGGCCTTTTTTCATGCGATAGGCGAGTTTATGCGCGCCGCCCGCAAGGTCTTTTGAGCCGGCGCCGATGGCCAATGTTGCGACCAGAGTGATGACAAATGTACCCATCAAAACTTTCGACAACTTTTGTAAACGCATATTTCCTCCGAAGGGTGTTTAAAATAAATTGATTGCAAAAAAGTTGCGCGCCAACTCGCGTTCTACTGATTCGGCTCAACGTAACGAAAACGTTGGTTCGTGTTTGCCGCTTGCCACGCCACGCGAAACGCCAGCGTCGCGATTTTGGCGATTTTATTTTCATTGATCTTGTCGGCATGATCGCCCAGCCGATGATAATCCGCGTGTTCGCCGGTGTGATAAAATAGAAACGGAATCTTTTTGCGCGCGAAATTGTATTGATCGCTGCGATTGTGATATTGCTCGATGGAGTAGTCGAGGTGCAAGCCCACTTCGCGATTTTCTTCCTCATTTATTTTAATCAGATCCGGACTGCGCGTCACGCCGCCGACCGAGACCGAGTCCGGCGCGTTGCGGCCCACCATGTCGAGATTCAACATCGCCACCGTGTTCGCCAGCGGCAGCAGCGGTTGTTCGACATACGCGCGCGAACCGAACAATCCTTTCTCTTCCCCGGCAAAAGCCGTCAACAAAACACTGCGCTTGGGCTTCTGCTTGGCGACGCCGAAAGCTTTGGCAATCGCCAGAACCGCGCTCGTTCCCGAAGCGTTGTCGTCCGCGCCGTTAAAAATATAATCTTCACCTTCTTTGTGCTGCTTGAGATAGCCGACGTGATCGTAATGCGCGCCGATGATGACGATTTCGTTTTTCAGTTTTGGATCAGTTCCTTCTATCAAGCCGACGACGTTGCGCGTCGATTGTAACATCGCCTCCGTCGTGGTTTGCAATCGCGCTTGCACGTTGGGCAATGCCAGCGAGCGCGGTTGGCGCGTGCGATCAATTTGCTGCTGCCAATGACGCAGCGTATCGCGACGCTGCCCAAAATTTGTTGGATGACGGTCTCGCCCACCTGCGCGACGGGAATTTTTTCTTTCTCGGCCAACGCGAGCGTCAAAGGCAACGCCTCATCTGGAATGCCCTCATACAGCGAGGGCCAGGGAAACCCGCGCGGCGTCAAGCTGCGATGATTGGCCGGATCGGTGATCACCAAAAGTCCGGCGACGCCGTGATCGATGGCATTTTGCACCTTCGATGAAACTTGCGCGTAGTCGGTATCTTTGTCGCCGTTGAACGGGCTCGCCGGATCTTTTTCGCCCGGCTCGTGGCGCATGACGAGCACGATCTTGCCCTTCACCTCAAGGCCGGCATAATCATCATAATCGTGCTCCGGCGCGGTGATGCCGTATCCCGCGAATACCAGGGCGCCGGTCACTTCTTTGCTTGCCGTCATGTCGAACGGCATGAAATCCTGTTTGATCTTGTAAGCGATTTCGCGACTGTCGGTTGAAACCGCCAGCGCATTTTCTTTTCCCAAGCGCACGATGCTCACTTGAAACGGATTAAAGTAGCTCCCGCTCACCGGCTTGAGGCCATAACGCTTGAACTCGCCCGCAATATATTCGGCGGCGCGCTCCAACTCCGGACTCGGCGTATTGCGGCCTTTGAGCGAATCCGAGGCGAGAAAATTTATGTGCTGGCGAATATCGCCGGCGCGAATAGCCTCAAGCGCCTCGCGCGGCGGAGCGAGGTTGTGATTGCTCGGCAGAATAAGAAACGCGACCGCCGCCAAAATCAAGGCAAAGGATTTTTTCATGAAGAAAAAGCTCCTCTTTGATCATTTTTTTTCAAAATACGTTTCAGCCTGCGCCAGCAGTTTTTGCGCGAGAGCTTGTTCGTATTTGTTTTCCGGCGCCATCTCCGAGGCTTTGTCGATTTTAGCCGCAACAACGTCGTCCAAAAGTTTTGTGAATAAAGCCCGGTCTTTTTTCTTCACGGCATAAGTTTCAGCGAACAGGCGTTTAGTGCCCAAAAAATTCGGCGCGATTTCCAGCGCCTTAGCGAACTCGCGTTTTGAATCGTCGAGATTGACAAACGGCGCGCGGCCGCGCGTCGGCAGCACGCCGAAGAAACGATGCGCGGCGCCATAAAAATAATTCGGATTCAACTCCCGCACCCGGGCCATGTAAGTTTCAACCTTGCCTTTATTGCCGTATCGTACCCACATGCTTTTAGAATTCGTCCAGCGCTCGAGATTCGCGGCGGTCCAATAAATCGCCGGCGTCCAACTCGCCTCAACCGTCGCGAGAGCGCGCTTCTCGTCGCGGGTTTTGCGGTAAGTCGTGCGAAAATTTTCGTTCATCGATAAAACGCGCTCGCCGATTTCGGCGCCGCGCAAAAACAGCGAATCCTGCGCCGCCGCATTCGTTTCGACATAGTAGCCGGCAAAATAATACGCGCGCGCCAAACTGGCGCCGATCTCCTGACTCGGATTGGCGAGATAGGCGCGTTTGTAGGCGTCAAGCGCTTGTCGGGCCTTCGCCGGATCGCCGCGCTGCGCCCAAAGATTATCGGCCTCTTTGCTCAACGCCGCCGCGTTCGCCGCGGGTTTGGCCGGCGGCAACGGCCGATCCAAAATGGCCGTCTGGCGTCCCGCGCAGCCGAATATTAAAATCCCAACGACGATAGGAAAAAATTTTTGACAAAAATGAACGAACCACATTCCTCTTCCCTGAATGCAAAAAAAGCGGGCGTCATGGAGGACGGCTCATCCGCCCTGAATGCCGCCCGCTTCAAATTTCATTTCATATATGATTTATGCCGCCGCTTCCTCTTGCAACAGTTTTTCCGCTTTGAGCGCGCCGGAAAATTTTTTATTCGCTGCCGCGTTGCCGCCTGGCTCGACCAGATAATGAAATTTTTTGCGAAACTCGTCGAGCGATATTCCGGCGGTGGCGGCGTATTTCGCCAGCTCGTGCGGATCGTCAAAATCCTCCGCCGACAGGCGAATCATGTAGCGCCGGGCGATGTCATAATATTCCGACCCGACGTCGACCATGCGCACGCGCGTCTTGCCGGTTTTCGGATCGATGATGTCTTTGAAGTACATCGGCACGAAGCGGCCGTTTTGAATCGAGACCATTGCCGCATTGCCGCCGTCAATGATGAAGCGCGCGGCGCAGTAGCCGAGGTCGCGGGTGTATTCCATGTCAAATGGAATCGGATCGGCGCAACGCAATTCGTAGCCGATATTTTTTGCCACAACGGTCGCCTTGAGATTGAAATCCTTGAGTCGTTTCTGCACTTCGTATTTGAGAATCTCGCCGAAATTGACTTCGGCGAGACGAATGTTGTCGTGCGCGTCCCGCTCGATCTCCATCAAGGCCTGCAAATCCTGCGGATCGAGAATTTCAACGAGGCCTTCGGCTAACACCGCGACGCCGTCGGGATGGCCGTAGCTCAAACGCTTGATAATCGCGCCGACGAGAATGTCGACCAATTTCGGCAAAGGCATTTTTTCGCCGGCAAATTCTTCGGGAATCAAAGTTAACGTTGCGCCGGCGGCTTTGCCGATGCCGAGCGCGAGATGGCCGGCTTTGCGCCCCATGGCGACGATGAAATACCAGCGCGAGGTGGTTTGCGCATCGACCATCAAATTCTTGACAATATCGACGCCGATGTGCCGCGCCGTTTGAAAGCCGAACGTGTGCATGCCCAGCGGCAAATCGAGATCGTTGTCAATCGTCTTCGGCACGTGGACGACGTGAATGCGGCCGCCGGCCATTTGCTCCAGTTTGAGCGCGGAAAACGCCGTATCGTCGCCGCCAATCGTAATCAGCCGGTCGACATTCAGGCGCAGCAATGAAGTGACGGTGGTTTCCAAAAGTTTCGGATCTTTGGTCGGATTGGCGCGCGCGATGCCGATGTACGAGCCGCCGCGAAAATGAATGCGGCTCACTTTTTCAATCGTCAGCTCTTTGATCTTGTCGATTTCCCCTTTCATAATCCATTGAAAGCCGTCGCGAATGCCGATGACTTCCGCGCCGCTGAGAATGCTGCGAATCGTCGCCGCGCCGATGACGCTGTTGATGCCCGGCGCCGGCCCGCCGCCGACGAGAATCGCCACTTTTTTATGTTGCATACTCATGGTTTTATTTCCGGATAAATTTTTCTCGACGGGCCGTTGCCAGCCCACAATTGCCAAATATGAAAATAGCGTAAAAAAGCCTGAGAAACAAGCAGAAAGTGAAGTCGGACTTGCGCACGACGAGGTTGCTGATTTTGCAAAATCTCCGTGCGCAAGTCCGACTTCATCGCGCGCTGATTTTTTTCTTGAAAAGAAGAAAGCGGTTTGCTATATTGCAAGCGTTGCCTCAAAAAAGACTTCACAATAACCAACACACACGCCAATATGATCAAATCGACTTTCATTATCCTGTCGCCGCTGCTTTTTGTTTTGCTCTGGAGGTTTATTGCGTATTGCCCGGCACTTTTTGCCAGAACGGCTAACTGGAGACGGCAAGCGCATCCCCTCGACGCCATGCTGTTCGTGTTTTCGGCGGCATCGACAAACAACCGCGAAGCCGAATTTGTTGACGAACGAGCCGTTTCGGGGCGCAAACTGGTCCGGTTGCTTCGCGCTTTATTGTTGCTTAGCTATTTATTGTTCGTCATTTCTTGGCTCAACAATTTGTAAGAGCAGTATGATTTTCTTCACCCCCGAAAAACTTCACGCCCGTCTCGCCGCGATGAAGAGCAAGCGCATCGCGGTGTTGGGCGATTTCATGCTCGACCGCTATCTATGGGGCAGCGTCACGCGCATCTCGCCGGAAGCGCCGGTGCCGGTGGTTGAGATCGATACCGAGACCGAGCATCTCGGCGGCGCGGCGAATGTGGCGAATAATATTGCCGGCCTCGGCGCGCTGCCGTTTCCCATCGGCGTGATCGGCAAAGACGGCTCCGGCGAGCGGCTTTTGGAGCTTGTCGAAAATGCCAACTTTCCGAGCGAGGGTCTGCTTGTTGATGATAGTCGCCCAACGACAATCAAAACGCGCGTCATCGCGCACGATCAACACGTCGTGCGCACCGATCGCGAGTCGCGCCGGGAGCTGACGCCGGAGATGCAGGAAAAATTGCTGCATCACCTCGAACGAATTCTGCCGAAGTTGGACGCCGTTCTTATTGAAGATTATAATAAAGGCGTCATCGCGCAGCCGTTTCTTTCGCGCGTGATTGAACTGGCGCGGAGCCGTCGCTGTCCTATCACTGTTGATCCGAAATTCAATCACTTTTTTGAATATCGCGGCGTGACGGTTTTTAAGCCGAATCGCAAAGAAACCGAGGAAGTTCTCGGCATGAAATTCACTGCGACCGGCGATATTGACCGCGCCGGCGAAATTTTGCTGCAGCGTTTGCACTGCGAAAACGTGCTGATTACGCTCGGCGAACGCGGCATGGCGCTTTTTAGTGAAAATGGCGACAAACATTTAATCCCAACTCGCGCGCAACGCGTGCACGATGTTTCCGGCGCGGGTGACACGGTGATTGCGACGCTCACCGCCGCGCTCGCCTCCGGCGCCGATATTCTCGAAGCGGCGACGCTCGCGAATTACGCCGCCGGCATCGTCGTCGGCGAAGTCGGCGCGGTGCCGATTGGCAAACAGAAATTGATCGAAGCGATTGCGGACCACCAACAGTGGGAAAGCAAGTAATCATTGTTCGGTAGCCAGTATTCAGCAATCAGTTTTAATTCAAGTATTCAAGTGTATTCTAAAATGAACGGCGAGCAACGAGCAACCAGTAAACCAGCAACCAGACATGGGTCGACTTGTTGAATTAGACGAACTTCTCGCGATGCGCCGCGAGTGGCGGCATTACGGCACGAAAGTCGTATTTACCAACGGCTGTTTTGATTTGCTGCATCGCGGCCACGTGGAGTATTTGCGCAAGGCGCGTGAACTGGCTGACGTGTTAGTTGTCGGAATTAATACAGACGCCTCCGTGCAACGCCTCAAAGGCCCGGGCCGGCCGATTACGCCGCAAGAAGATCGCGCCATTGTGCTGGCCGCGCTCGAATGCGTTGACTATGTTGTTTTCTTCGAAGAAAACACGCCGCTGAATCTGATTCGCGCGTTGCAGCCGGAGGTGCTCGCCAAAGGCGAAGATTATCAAGTTCACGAAATCGTTGGGCGCGCCGTCGTGCAAGCCGCCGGCGGTCGCATCGAACGCATTCCGTTAACACCGGGTCGCGGGACGAGTCAAATAATTGCCCGAATTCTAACGAGCCAAAATCAATAGCACGCTGATGACTCAAACATTCCGGCTTCTCGTTCCAAAAATTTTCCAGATTTTTTCTCGCCGCAACATTTTGGCGTTAAACCTCGTTTGTAGTTGAGCGCTATGAAAATCGACGATGCCATCAAACATTGCCGGGGGCTCAAAGGCACAACCGAAGATGTCAAAGGCGCCGAGGAAAACAAAACAACTCATGTCGAAATAATTAGAGTCAAAATTATTTTTTCCAGAAAATTTTATGCGCCTCGAATTGCATTACGGCCGGGGAATCCTCCCGCTGGAAATTCCCGAACAAAATATTCTCGCCTATCGCCAGCCCAATTCGGCATCGTCATCAAAGGCTGATAATCAAAAAATTCTGCTCGATGCGATTCACCAATTCGGCATTTTTCGGCTCTCGCCGATTTTCGCCGGGCGGCAAGTCGGGGTGATCGTCGAAGATGCGACGCGCTCGACGCCGTACGCGGAGTTGCTGGCGGTGATGCTGCCGTTTCTGCGCGGCGCGCGCTTCGTGCAGTTTTTGATCGCCACCGGCAGTCATGATCCCGATACCGCCGGCAACCAACGCATCATCGACGCGATCCGCGCGATCATCGAAGATTGCGATTTTCCCGAATACGACATTCACGCCAACGACAGCGAACGTGACGAGTTCATTGACGTTGGCCAAACGACGCGCGGCACGCCGGTGCGCGTGAATGAACGTTCGGCGCGTTGCGACGTCTTTTTAGTGATTTCGGACATGAAGAATCACTATTTCGCCGGCTATTCCAATCCGCTTAAAAATTTTTTGCCGGGCATTTGCAGTTTTGAAACGATCAAACATAATCATGCGTTGACGCTCGACGAACGCTCGACGTTCGGCTTGCATCCGTTGCATCCCGATCCCGAACGCCGCAACGCGCCGCTGGCGGAAGATTTGTGGGAGGGCGTGCGAATGATTTTGCGGCGGCGGCCGGTTTTGGCGCTCGCGGTTATTTCTTATCAAAATCAATTGCACTGGGCGAAAATCGGCGCGCTCACCGACGCCGCTTCCGCCGGAATTCAGAAAGTTGACGAGCTGACGAGTTTTACGCTGCCCAAAACTGATTTCATGATCGTCTCGCCGGGCGGCTATCCCGACGACGAAAGTTTGTACACGGCGCAGCGCGCGCTGGAGTTGACCAAAAACGCTATTCACAACGGCGGCGAGGCGCTCTTTCTGGCGCATTGCGAAAACGGCATTGGCCCGCAGAAGACGATGGCGCATTTTTACGATTTGCTCGCCAAAACGATTCCCGAAGTTTTAAAGAGCATCGAAGTTGATTACGAGTTGTATTCGCACAAAGCCTACAAATTCGCGCAGATGATTCAACAATTAAACACGATTCACGTTCATTCGAGTTTGCCCGGCGAGGCGATTGCGCGCATTCACTTGACGCCGTGTGACGATCCGCAGGCGCTGGTGAATCGGTGGCTGGCGCGGAATCCGCAGGCGCAAATCAACATTTTCGATGGCGCGAATAAATTGGCGATTTATGCAACGAATTAAATCGCATTCGGGAAAATCCCATTAATCAAAATAAGAGGCTATGGGATTTTTTTGCCGCTTCGCAATTTGAAGCAGCTCATTTTATCATCAAATAGGAAAGGAGAAGTTATGCGAAAGTATTTCGTTCCATTCCTCGCCGCGTTCGGCATGCTCGCGCTGTGCGGTTTTCAGAAAAATGATTACCGCCCGGTGAAGCAGTACACCATCGAGCAGTTCATGAACACGACTTCAATTGGGGGAAGCTCGCTTTCTCATGACGAGAAAACCATTTTGTTCTCCAGCAACAAAACCGGCATCTTCAATGCTTACACGCTTCCGGTTACGGGCGGCGAGCCGACGCCGCTCACCAATTCGAAAGACAACTCCGTTTTCGCCGTCTCGTTTTTCCCGCACGACAATCGCATTCTTTATTCGAGCGACAAGGGCGGCAACGAGATCAACCATATTTACATGCGCAACGAAGACGGCAGCGTGCGCGATCTGACGCCAGTTGACACGGCGAAGGCGCAATTCCACGGCTGGAGCTACGATGACAAAAGTTTTTTCTACGGCTTCAATCAACGCGACAAACGGTTTATGGACGTTTACGAAATGGATATCGCGACGTTCATGTCGAAGCTGGTTTATCAAAACGACAAGGGGCTGAATTTCGGCGGCATTTCCCGCGACAAACGCTATTTCGCTTTCTCGAAGAGCATCACCACCAATAATTCCGACCTTTATCTTTACGAGCGCGACACCAAAGAGCTGAAGCATCTCACGCCCCATCAGGGCGACGTGCAATATGCGCCTTCGAGCTTCAGCCCCGATTCCCAAAGCCTCTATTTTTTGACGGACGAGAACGGCGAGTTCATGTTTCTGAAACGCTACGAAATCGCCGCCGGTAAATTCGAAAAGGTCGAGGCGACGAATTGGGACATTCAGTACGGTTATTTTTCCCGCAACGGCAAATACCGCGTCGTCGGCATTAACAACGATGCGAAAACCGAAATTAAGATTTACGACACGGCAACCAACAAACCGATTGCGCTGCCGAAATTGCCGAACGGCGAGATCACCTCGGTGAACATTTCGCGCAGCGAAAAGCTGATGACGTTTTATCTCAACGGCTCGCGCTCGCCGAACAATCTGTTCGTGTATGATTTGGCGACGAAGAAATACACGCAGCTTTCCAACACCATGAATCCGGAGATCGATCAGAACGATCTGGTGGAGGCCAAAGTCGTGCGCTACAAATCGTTCGACGGCGTGGAGATTCCGTCAATCTATTACAAACCGCATCACATCAAACCCGGCGAAAAAGCGCCCGCGCTGGTTTGGGTGCATGGCGGTCCCGGCGGGCAATCCGGCGTCGGTTATTCCGCGCTCATTCAATATCTCGTGAATCACGGTTACGTCGTCATCGCGGTGAACAATCGCGGCAGCTCGGGATACGGCAAGACGTTTTTTAAGATGGATGATATGAAGCACGGCGAGGAGGATCTCGCCGACTGCGTTGAAGCCAAAAAATTTCTCACCGTCACCGGTTACGTCGATCCGAACAAAATCGGCATCATTGGCGGCAGCTACGGCGGCTACATGGTGCTGGCCGGCTTGGCGTTTCGTCCGGATGAATTTGCCGCCGGCGTCGATATTTTCGGCGTGGCGAATTGGGTGCGAACGTTGAAGAGCATTCCGCCCTGGTGTGAAGCGTTCCGCGAAGCGCTGTACAAAGAAATGGGCAATCCCGCGACAGACGAAGAATATCTGCGCCGCATCTCGCCGCTGTATCATCCTGACAAAATCAAAAAGCCGCTGATCGTTTTGCAGGGCGCCAACGACCCGCGCGTGCTCAAAGTCGAATCCGATGAAATCGTCGAGGCCGTCAAGAAAAACGGCGTGCCGGTTGAATATGTCGTTTTTCCTGATGAAGGACATGGTTTTGTCAAAAAAGAAAATCAGATCAAAGGGTACAAGGCGATTTTGGATTTTGTGGACAAACACCTCAAAGGTACGCCCGGTTCTTTATAAAATTTCTGATTAGTCTAAAAAATTTTGCCAACGGCGGATGAAAGGCAACCAGCTGATCAAAGGCAAGACGATTTAGGGCAAAACTATTCAATCTTGTTTTTAAATCGTTTTGCCCCTAATTGTTTTGCCTTCAAAAAACCTTCGTCCCGTTTGTCGGGATGATGGTTTTTTCGAAGTAAAATCCGTTGGTTGCTTTTTAGCCGCGGGGAATTTTTTGTCAAATTTGATTAGGAAGGGAATCACAGTATGAAGCACAAGAAAAATTTAATCTTCAGCATTTTACTCATCTTGCCGGCGATCGTCTTCGGGCAAATGAGCATGAACGACGGCAAGCCGCCGGTTGCCAAGATTGTCCCGCAAACGACGACTTTGCACGACGAGGCGCGCGTCGACAATTATTACTGGCTGCGCGAAAAAACCAATCCGGAAGTGATTTCATATCTCGAAGCCGAAAATAAATACACCGAAACGCTCTCCAAACCGTTCATCGGCCTGCAGGATAAAATTTACAACGAGATCCTCGGCCGCATCAAGCAAACCGATTTGAGCGTGCCGTACAAACTGGGCGGCTATTGGTACTACACGCGCACCGAAGAGGGCAAGCAATATTCGATTTATTGCCGCAAACCAGACGGCATGGACGCCGCCGAGCAAATCGTGCTGGATTTGAACGAGCTGGCGAAAGGCCACAAATTTCTCGGACTCGGCCTCTATCAAGTCAGCGACGACGGCAACCTTCTCGCTTATTCGCTTGATACGACGGGTTTCCGCCAATACAAACTGCAATTCAAAGATCTGCGCACCGGACAAATTCTCCCCGACAGCATCGGCCAGGTCAACTCCGCCGCATGGGCTGCCGACAACAAAACGTTTTTCTACATTAAAGAAGATCGCGCCAAGCGCGCGTATCGTTTTTATCGTCACGTGTTGAGCGGCAAAAATGACGAGCTGCTGTTTGAAGAGAAAGATGAGTTGTACGATATTTTTACCAACCGCTCGAGCGACAAAAAATTTATCTTTCTTGTTTCGACGAGCGCGGAAACCGGCGAGACACAATATCTGCGGAGCGATCAACCCGGCGGCTCGTTTGAAATTCTCTCGACGCGAGAATTTGATCACGAGTATGAGGTCGATCACCGTGACAATTTTTTTTACATTCGCACGAACAAGAATGCGAAGAACTATCGACTCGTCACCGCGCCGGATGCCGATCCGCGCCCGGAAATTGGAAAGAGCTGAGGCCGCATCGCCCCGCCGTCAAACTTGAGGGCATTAATTTATTCAAAGATCATATCGTTTTCAGCGAGCGCGAAAACGGTCTGATGAAATTGCGCGTGCATGATTTCCGCTCCGGCAAAACGCAGGACATCGCTTTTCCCGAGCCGGTTTATTCGGCCTTTTCCAATGTCAATCCCGAATTCAATACAAAAATTTTCCGTTACGGCTATCAGTCGTTTGTGACGCCGAACTCGGTATTCGAGTACGACATGGAAACCGGCAAGAGCACGCTGCTGAAACAAACCGAAGTGCTCGGCGGCTACGATTCAAAGATTTATCACTCCGAACGCATTTACGCCAAAGCCTCTGACGGCACGATGGCGCCGATTTCGCTGGTTTACAAAAAGGAAACGAAACGCAACGGCGCCAATCCATTGCTGCTTTATGGCTACGGCTCATACGGCGCCTCAATGCCAGTTTCGTTTTCGGTTCCACGCTTGAGTTTGCTCGATCGCGGCGTGGTTTATGCTTTAGCCCATATTCGCGGCGGCGGCGATTTGGGGGAAGAGTGGCATGACAACGGCAAGATGATGAAAAAGAAAAACACCTTCACGGATTTTGTTGCCTGCGCCGAACACTTGATTCGAGAAAAATACACTTCGAAAGAACGTCTTGCGATTCAAGGCGGCAGCGCCGGCGGCCTGTTGATCGGCGCGGCAGTGAATATGCGCCCCGATCTTTTTAAAGCCGCGCACCTCGCGGTGCCGTTTGTCGATGTGATCAACACGATGCTCGATGAATCGCTGCCGCTCACGGTTGGCGAATTTTTGGAATGGGGCAATCCCAAGAAGAAAGAGGAGTACGATTATCTCAAAACGTATTGTCCGTACACCAACATCGCGGCCAAAACGTATCCGAACATGTTGGTGACGACGTCACTGAATGACAGTCAAGTGATGTATTGGGAGCCGGCGAAATACGTCGCTAAAATGCGCGCGACGCGAACCGATCACAACTTGCTGCTGCTCAAAACCAACATGGGCGCCGGACACGGCGGCGCGTCGGGGCGTTACGATGCGTACAAAGAGCAGGCGTTCATTTTTGCTTTTATCCTAAATCAACTTGGCGTCGATCAAAACGCGCCGCCGAATCAGTAATTTTGCGAAGCCGGACTTGCTGGCGAGATTTTTCTGATTAAGAAATTTTTTGCGTGCGAGTCCGGCTTCGCTTTCTTCCCCATTCCCTCTTGACATTCCCTCCGTTAATTTGTATAATGAGTAGTCGTTGAGCGTAATAAAAATTTGGTGAGCCACACAACGGCTTTGCCGTGTTGGTTTCTTATCTTTTTTGACGCCTGTATGCCCAAAAGAAAAAATTTTCTCGCCGGACGCGCGATCTCGCCCAAAGGGATTCATCCAAAAACCAGCGTGGTGGAATTAGTTGAAGGCGCGTTTCTGGCGTATAATGCCGGACGCATGCGCGAAGCCTGTCAGGTTTTCGTGCAGAAAATGTTGCGACCCGATGTTACTGTTGGCATGAGCCTCACCGGCGCGCTCAGTCCCGCCGGGCTTGGCATGGCGGCAATCATTCCGCTCATCGAGAACGGCTTTGTCGATTGGATCGTTTCCACCGGCGCGAATCTTTATCACGACACGCATTTCGGGATCGGTTTGTCGATGCATCGCGGCACGCATCAGGCCGACGACGTCGTTCTGCGCGAGCAGGGCGTCGTGCGCATTTACGATATTTTTTTCGACTATCGGGTGCTGCTCGACACCGACGCGTTTTATCGCCAGATCATTTCCGCGCCGGAATTTCAACGCACGATGAGCACCGCGGAGTTTCATTATCGCGCGGGAAAATACGTGGCGGAACGCGAGAGAAAATTGGGACTCAGGAAAAAATCGATTCTCGCCGCGGCTTATAAATGCGGCGTGCCGATTTATACGTCATCGCCAGGCGACTCTTCCATCGGCATGAACGTCGCCGCGAAAGTTTTAGATGGCAACAAGCTGCAATATGACGTCAACGCCGACGTCAACGAAACGGCGGCCATCGTGCTCGACGCCAAACGCCGGAGGGGCAAAAGCGCGGTGTTGATTTTTGGCGGCGGTTCGCCCAAAAATTTTCTTCTGCAAACCGAGCCGCAAATTCAGGAAGTGCTCGGTATCGCCGAGAAAGGCCACGATTATTTTCTGCAATTCACCGACGCGCGTCCGGATACCGGCGGACTTTCCGGCGCAACGCCGGCCGAGGCCGTGAGCTGGGGCAAGATCGATCCCGACCAATTGCCGGATACGATCGTTTGTTACTGTGATTCGACGATCGCAATGCCGATTCTCACCGCGTATGCGTTGGCGAAACATCGACCGCGCCAATTGAGGCGTTTGCATGATCGCCGCGCCCAACTTATGGAAAGGTTGGAGCGCGAGTATGCCAATGCCCAACGACGGAGCGGTCAACGATGACCAATGCCGAGGCGGTCAAATTTTTAGAAGAACGACACGCGGCGTTTCTCGAAACGGTAAAGGGCGTCGATCAAGCCACGTCGCAACTGCAACCGGCGCCGGGGGAGTGGTCAGTTGGAGAAATCGTGCACCATCACATTATGATTGAGCACGCGATTAGAAAATTGATTCGCGGCTTGCGCTGGCGTTTGATTGGCGAGAAGGCCGGCGGCGCGAAAAAGCCGGTGGCGTTGGAAAAAGTTGGACAGCGCCTTGGCCGGGCCAAAACCATGCGCCGGTTTATTCCGACGCACGGCCAGTCATTCGCGCGACTGATGAATGCGCTCGAACGCGAGCGCCAAAAAACGATCAGGCTGGCGCGCCGCATCAATTTGAGCAAGCTCCGGCAGCGCGCGTTTCGGCATTATATATTGGGCGCGATGAGCGGCGAAGAGTGGCTGGTTTTCAACGGCTATCATCAGGAACGGCACCGCCGCCAAATTGAAGAAGTGTTGCAGCGCGTAACAAGCGAAACGTAAAAGCTAAAACGTGAAAAGTAAAATGCCAGATGCTTCGACAAAACTCCGTGCAAACATTTTGCGGCGGCTGGATGAAAGCCTCAAAGTCTTAGAAAAAAGCCTGGCCGGGCTTGATGAAAAAGATTGGAACATGCAACCCGCGCCGGAGCGATGGTCGGTCGGCGAGATCGTGCATCATCTCGTGCTCGTCGAAGTGCAGCGCTTGCAGTATCTGAAAGAGCTGATTGACGGCCGCCGCGAGAGCGCGCCGCCGCGCACCGAGCCGATTGCAGATATCGCCTCCTATCGCCGCAAAGAACAGCGCGTGCAAACGAAAGATGACATGCAGCCGACGCTCGGCCTGCCGCCGAAAGTTTTGTTGACCGGCTTTCGCCGCGGCCGCGCCGAGATAAAGGCTTTTGCGAGCACGATTGAGTGGACAAAATTACAAAACGTTTGGCTCACAACGAAAACATTCGGCTCACTCAACGGCGCCGAGTATTTGGAATTTCTCGCCGCGCACACCGAGCGTCACGCCGATCAAATTCAAAACGTGCGCCAGCAACTTTTTAAAAACTGATTACTTTTTACTGCTTACTCATCATGTTCTTCCTGCAATTCATCAGCAAATTCATCAAAGTCATGCGGGCCGGCGCGAGCCCGGCGCAAATTGCCGGCGGCTTCAGTCTTGGTTTTCTTATCGGGTTGACGCCGTTTTTTACCTTGCACGGCGCGATCATTTTGGGCATCGTCTTTCTTCTCAACGTCAATCTGTCGGCGGCGACGTTTGCCATTTTTATTGCCAGCTTCGGCGCGTTTCTGCTCGATCCGCTTTTTCACAACCTCGGTTTTTATTTGCTCACCGGCGTTCACGCTTTGCAGGCCTTATGGACGAAGCTTTACAACATGCCGGTGGCGCCGTTGACTCGTTTCAACAACACGGTCGTGATGGGAAGTTTTATCGGCGGCCTGGTGTTGCTCGCGCCGGTTTATTTCGGCATGAAAAAATTTGTTGTCGCCTATCGTGAAGGCCTTGAAGCCAAAATTAAAAAGTGGAAAATCGTGCAAGTCATCACCGGCAGCAAAGTATGGCAATGGTATGAACGCCTGCGCGATTGGCAATGGTAAAAATCAAAAGCTTTTGAACGCGGATAGCACGGAATATACGGATTTTCACAGATTACAAAAAAAGTTATGCGTAAAGGCGCCATTTATTTTCTTGTGGTTTTCGCCGTCATCGCCGGCGTTACTCTATATTTCTTCCGCGCTCGTTACGTCGAACGCTGGATCGAGAGCGCCTGCACCGAGGCCAACGGCGCCAAAGTTGAAATCGACAATTTCCATTTCAGTCTGTTTCGGCTGACCTGCAAGTTCGACCGTTTGCAGTGGACGGATCCGAAAGATACGTGGACGAATCTCTTCGAGACCGGACCGGCTGAATTTGGCGTCGAACTGCGGCCATTGTTCTGGAAAAATTTTATTATTCGCGAAGCAAAAATTTCTCAAATTCTGCTCGGCACCAAGCGCGCCACCAGCGGCTGGGTGGATCTACCGCCGGAAGAACCCGGCATTTTTGATGAAATCACTGCAAGCATCGAAAAAGAAATCAAAGCGCTGCCGATTTTGAATCTTGGAGCGCTCAAACAAAAAATCAATCTCGACAGCCTGATCAACGTCGATCAGCTCGCGGTCGCGCAAAGCGTGCGGGCGATGCGAATCGATACGGATACAACCGGCGCGAAATGGCAGCAATTCATCAAAACCTACGACGCGCCGGCTAAAATCGCGGCGCTGCAAACGCAGGTGCAGAGCCTCAATTTGCAAAATCTCAAAACCGTCGATGACTTCACCACGAATTTGCAGCGAGCAAACAAGCTGCGCGACGACGTAACAGCGCTGCGGAATGAAATAACTGCCAGCCGAAAAAATGCCGAACAAGATTTCAGCCGCCTCGCCGGCAAGATCAAAAATCTCGACAATCTGGCGGCGCAGGATTTCAATGCCGCCAAACAAAAACTCGGCGTCGCTGATTTCAACGTGAAGGACATCGGCAAAATGTTGTTTGGCAATCCATTCAGCGGTCGATTTACGGAAATTATGCGGTACGTTGATTTAGGGCGTGAATATCTGCCGACCGCGCAGAAATTGATGGCGATCAATAAAGTGGAGAATCCGCCGCGCTTCAAAGGACAGGACATTATTTTTCCACGCCCGTTTGCGTATCCGAAATTTTTATTGCGGCACGCGCTCATCTCCGGCGCAACGAATGCGAACAGTGCTGAGGCTCTGCAAATCAAAGGCGAAATTTGGGGCATTACCAATGAGCCACCGGTTTATGGCAAGCCGACGATTTTCGAGGCGCAGGTTTTTAAAGAGGCGTCGAACGCCTATCAAGTGCGCGCGGCGTTTGATCACACGACGGATGTCGCCAAAGACACCCTGCATTTGCGGGCGGCCAATTTCCGCCTCGGCGAAGTGGATTTAAAAAATGACAAATCCTATTTGCCGTCGCGTCTTCTGGCCAATCGCGGCGCGGTGAATGCGACGTTGACGTTGTCCGGCAAAGACGTGCTCGGCCGCATCGAAATGAATATTAACCAAGTTGATTTTCAATTCGGCGCGACAACCACCGACGCGATCACCGAATTGATTCGAGGCGTGTTTCGCCCGCTGGAACAATTAAATGTTCTCATCGACGTGCAAGGTCCCAGCAATGCGTTGCAGCTTAACATTGGCTCCAATTTGGACAACATTTTTGCGGCGCGGGCGAATGAATTGATTCAAGCAAGTTTTGAGCGCGCGCAACAGGAAATTCGCCTGCGCCTCGATCAAGAAACGGCAAAACGCCGGCAGCAGGCAGAAGCTTTTCTCGCGGAAAAACAGAAATTCGTCATGACGGAGCTTAATAAATATCAAACGCTGATCGATGAGCAGCTCGCCGTCGTCGAAAACAAGAAGAAGGAAATCGAAAAGCGGATTGATGAAGAGAAAAAACGCGCCGCGGGGGAAGCGAAGAAAAAACTGGAAAAGAAGTTGAAGGGGTTGGTAAAGCCATGAGTTGATTTGCCCGGAACATTTTGTTGAATCATTTTATGTCCACCTCGATATCAGCTTCAAATTTTTCCCCTCTCGTTCCGGCTCCCGACGACGCCTTTCTGCGCCAGTGCATTCATTGCGGTTTTTGTCTTTCTTCCTGTCCAACGTATAATATAACGGCGCGAGAAATCTCTTCGCCGCGCGGGCGCATTCGCCTGATGAAAAACATCGCCGAGGGCAAAACGCCAATCGACGATATTTTCATGCGCGAGATGTTTTTCTGTCTCGACTGCCGCGCCTGCGAAACGGCGTGCCCGCCGGGGGTGCAATACGGCGCGCTCGTCGAAGCGGCGCGGGCGCAGGTGGAACATTTTCGCGCGACGCAACAAAATAAAAGTTCGCCTCTCAAAAATTTCATTCTCGGCCAACTTTTTATGCATCCGGCAAGATTGCGGCGTCTGGCGAAACTGCTGCGGTTTTATCAAAAATCGGGGGTGGAAAAATTGGCGCTCACCTTGCGTCTGCCAAGAGTGTTGGGCAAGAACGCGATGTCTCTCGCGCCGATGGCGCCGCGCATCGAAAGCAAATTTACATTTGAACGACTTCCGGAGAAAATATCGCCGAGCGGAAAAGCTCGCCGCCGCGTGGCTTTGCTCGCCGGATGCGTGCAGGATGTGGCGTTTTCATCAGTCAATGAAGATACGGCGGCGGTGTTAGTCGAAAATGGCTGCGAGGTGATCGTGCCGCGAACGCAGGTTTGTTGCGGCTCGTTGCACGGCCACACCGGCGATCTTGAGAATGCAAAATTACTGGCGAAAACAAATATCGAAGTTTTTGCAGCGGCTGATGTCGAAGCGGTCATTGTCAACGCCGCGGGCTGCGGCTCATTTATGAAAACCTACGACCATCTCTTTGCCGATGATCCGGCGCTGCGCGAACGCGCTGCAGCGTTTGCCGCGAAGGTTAAAGACATCAGCGAATATTTGGCCGAAATTGATTTCAAAAAGCCGCCGCAAATTTTATCGGCGCGCGCGACTTATCACGATGCGTGCCATCTCGTGCACGGCCAGAAAGTGGCGCGCCAGCCGCGGGAAATCGTTCGCGCTCTGGCGGGAGAGAATTACGTTGAGCTTGAGGAAGCGAGTTGGTGTTGTGGTTCCGCCGGAATTTATAATCTCACGCATTTCGAAATGTCGATGCAGCTTTTGGAGAGAAAGATGAAAAATATTCTGGCCAGCGGCGCGAAGGTGGTGGTGACGGGAAATCCAGGTTGTGCGATTCAATTGCAATATGGCTGTCGTCAGGCCGGCGCGCCGATTGAAGTCGTGCATCCGGCGACGTTGTTGCGACAGGCATATGAGAAAGTAAACAGCGAGCGGTAAGCCGTGTTATTTCATAAAGCTTTTGTATTTGGCAAATTGATCTGTTTCCCCGTTTTCAACCGGTGCGGCAGAAACTTGTTTGACGGCGATGATGCGATTTTCCTCTAAATTGATGTGAACTTTAAAGCGTTTTTTCCCCACCGTTTCCACCACGATTGCCTGCCGGGCCGGAGTAAAAAATTCCACCTCGAGATCATTTAAATTCAAATTGAATTTTTGAGCAACGGCGGCAATGTCGGTTGCAAAACTGCCGAAAGCGTATTCGTTGTGCGTCATTATTTTTTCGAGCAAGAAGTGAGGGTCTGACCAGTTACAGCGACAGTCAATTTACCGAATTCGCGCGGAAGGCGCAAGAGTTTTTTTGAAGCGGGCGTCGTCGGGCCTGCTTGGAGAGATTTTATAAAATTTGAAAACATGCCGAACGTGAGTCCGAGCGCATCACTTCTCGATCAGCTCAAACTTCACTTCCAATTCCGGCAAGACCTGACGAATGAGGCGATGGGGAAATTGGGTGTCGATATTTAAAATTAGACGCGAGTTGCCGAGAAACGCTTCAAGACGAAAGCAGTCAAAATTTCCCGCCGGCACGGTGACGGTCTCAACTTTGGCTACCCAGGCGCGCGCCAAACTTTTTTCATTCAGCAGCGCATTGAAGAGCGGAAATTGCAGGATTTTTCCAACGCCCAAAGACGAAGCGCGGAAGAGATATGGCGCCGAATAAATATCGGCGGCGCCGCTTGGTAACACGACCTCAATCACGCGCGAGCCGCCAAATTCCGCAGGTCGACGAACTTCGCCGGCGACCCGTTGTCCATTAGCAGTATAATTCAATTGCAATTCGTGATATTGATTGTCGCGTGAAATGACGGCGTGACTGGTCAGCGGTTGCAGGCTGTTGTCGTCGCGGATGGTGACGATGGCGGTTTGCTCGAACAAACCGGAGATCGATTCGACGATATGAATGACGGCGGCGGCATCATCACGGCTAATGGTAACGGTTGAACTGCCGACTTCGACGACGCCGGTTAATAGACGATAGCGTAGTTTTTCCGATACTAAGGCGGCGGGATCAAACTGGGCGCGGACCGGAGTGATGCTGACGAACCCCGAAATGAAAACGGCCAAAATTTCCTTCATGGCTTTCATCTCTTCTTCCGTAAAGAGTGCAACGAGCGGTGCTTAAAATTTTGCAACGAAATTTAAATCAAAATACCAACAACGGCGTCAAAATGCGAATTTGATTTCTCTATTTTGCTGCAAAATTTTTTCGCCGTATTGTCTTTTTGTGCTTTACTCATGCCGCAGCGCCACGATAGGGTGCAACCTCGCGGCTTTGCGCGCGGGAAAGATGCCAAAAAAAAGTCCAACGGCTGCCGACATGATTACGGCAACGAAAACCCAACCGAGGGGCATCGAAAACGGAAAGCCGATCAGCAGCGCAGGAATGAGCGCGAATCCGAGTCCGACAAAAATCCCGACGATGCCGCCGATTCCCGAAAGCGTCGCGGCTTCGATTAAGAACTGCCAGGTGATTTGCGCGCGTGTGGCGCCCAACGCTTTGCGCACGCCGATTTCGGCGGTGCGTTCGGTGACGGAAACGAGCATGATGACCATCACGCCGATGCCGCCGACCATCAGCGCGATCGAGGCCAGCACCACCAAAGCCAGCGCCACTTTGTCCGTGATGCTTTTGGTAAATTCGATCATGGCTTCGGAAGTGATGATCGCGAAATCATCCGGCTGGCTGAGCGGCACTTTGCGGCGCATGCGCATCAGCGCGCGCATGTCCTCCGTCACTTGGTCAAGATAGCGCTCGCTTTCAACCACGACGTGGAGTTCCGGCCCTTGTTTCCACCACAAAAAATCCCGCTCGAAAGAAGTATAAGGAACGGCCATAAAATTTTCGGCAAAACTGCCAAAGATGGTTTTGCGTGAAGCAAAGACGCCGACGACTTGGTATTCTTTGCCATCAATGCGGATGCGCTTGCCGATGGGATCCTCATACGGAAACAGCGACTGCGCCGCTTTGTCGCCCAGCACGGCCACGCTGCGGCGATGCTCCTCCTCGAACTGCGTAAAATATCTTCCTTCGCCGATGCTGATGTTTTGAACATTTAGAAACGGTTGATTCGTCCCGACCACTTGAATGAGCTGCGACTTGCGGTCTTTGTATTTCACCACCGTGCCGCGACCGTATTCGATCATGACGCCGCGCACGTGCGGCAGCGTCGCCAAAGCCTCGGCGTCTGCCGTGGTGAAATTTTTGCGCTTTTCCCATTCTTTATGGCCTTCGCCGGCGAGGAAATTCACTTTTTGCAGAGACAAAATCGGCGTGCCTTCGCCGCTGATGGAAACGGCAATAAATTTTTCCAAACCGGACAAGGTGGCGACCATACCCATGAGGCTGGCGACGCCGATCATCACACCGAGAATCACCAAACCGGAACGCAGACGGTTGCTGCGCAGCGTGTTCAACGCCTCGCGCATCGCTTCATAAATTTGCGCGCGAATTTTTTCCCAGGATTCTGCTTGATGCTTTTTCATAAAATTTTGGGGTGACAATAATAACCGCGTCCTTCCCTGAGTGACAACAACAATCTCACCCTGAGCAAAAAATCAACTTGAATGTTGTCTTTTCATCGTTGTTGTCTTTTTTTTGCCCTACTCGTATCTAAGTGCCTCCACCGGATCCAACTTCGCCGCTTTGCGCGCCGGATAGACACCGAAAAACAAGCCGACGATGAAAGAAATGACGAGAGCAACGATGATCGACCAGAGCGCGATGCGATACGGCAGCGGCGAGAAAGCCGCCACCAAATAGGCCGCCATAAAACCAAACGCAATGCCGATCATTCCACCGATGAGTGTCAGCGTGATCGACTCGATAATAAACTGCATCGTGATGTTGCGGCGTTTCGCGCCCAACGCTTTGCGAATGCCGATCTCGCGCGTGCGTTCGGTGACGGCGACGAGCATGACGTTCATGATGATGATGCCGCCGACCACCAGCGTGATGCTTACCACGCCAAGCAGCGAACCGAAGATGGCGCTGCTGATCGTTTGCCACAAAGACAGTAATTGTTCGGAAGCCGTGATGTAAAAGTCGTCTTCTTGAGACGGCTTCAGCTTGTGGCGAATGCGCAAAATCTGCCGCGCTTCTTCCTGCGCCGCTTGAAACGTTTCCATGCTCACGGTGCGAACCGGAAAGGCAAGCGACCGCCAGCGCGAGCCGAAATGCTTCAAATGGGTCGTGACCGGAACGAACGCAAAGATGTTTTGATTGGAGCCGAGAACCGAGGCTTTTTTCTCGCAAACCCCGACGACCGTATAATGCCGCCCGCCGATTTTGACGGTCTGTTGCAAAGGGTCGGCATCGGGAAAAAGGCTGTTGGCGATCTCCCAACCCAGCACGCAAATTTCGCGACGCTGTTGGATGTCGACGCGGCTGAGATGTCTGCCGCTTTCCAATGCGAACTCGCCGATGGCGGAATATTCCTCAGTGCGGCCGCGAATGTTGACTTCATCGACAAAGCGGCGGCCATTGCTCACACGCTCGGTGCGATTGATGGAGGCGTCGGTAAATTCAGCCAGCGTCATCTCCTCGCGCAGCGCTTCGAGATCTTCCAACGTCAGGCGAGGATTCTTGAGCGACTTGAGAAATTTATCGAAGTCCGTCAAAATCTCCCACTCGTTGACGCGGCTGATCGTGAAAACATTGCTGCCTTGCGAGGCAATCTTATCTTTGACATAAAAATCCATGCCGTCGACAATTGAGACGACGGCGATAATCGAAGCAATAGAAATGACCACGCACAAAATCGTCAACGCCGACCGCAGCTTGTTGGCCCACAAAGCGCGCAAGGCGATGGCAAAACTTTCCCAGATCTGTTGCATAAACTGGTTGCTCGCAGCTGATAGCTGGTTACTCGTTGCGTAAAAAGGAATGCGTAAAACGTTTTATCAAAATTACGTTTTACTTGTTGCGAATCACTTATCTTCTTTTTTCGCTTTTTTCTCGATTTTCACGAGATCGTCATTGCGCAAACGGCGCAGCGCGCTGAACGGCCCGATCACGACTTCATCTTTGGGTTCCAAGCCGGAGGTCGCCTCAAAGAAACGATCACCCGCAATGCCGGTTTTGACTTCGTGGAATTGAACTTTGCCATCTTTAATCACAAAGGCGCCTTGAATCTCTTTTTCTTTCGTCGTGTCACTCGCCGCCTCGCCATTCGCCGCTTTGGTTTTGCGTTCTTTCGGATTCAGCGGTTTAAGCTCGGAAGGCTTGCGCAGGGTTAGTGCCTGAATCGGTATCGCGATAGTTTTCTCGCGATAGCCCGTGGTGATTTCAGCTTTGCACGAGAGACCGGGCCGCACGTTCGGAATCGCTTCGGTCAATTGCACGATCACTTCGAAGCTCGTCGCTTGCTGTTGTCCCGCGCCGGCTGCCGTGCTCAAAATCGGACTGTGTCCGACTTTCGTCACTTTTCCTTTAAACGAGCTGTCCGGATATGCATCGACTTTGACCGCCGCTTCCTGATCAATGTGCACGTTAACGATGTCGGTTTCATCGACTTCGACTTCGGCTTCGATCACGGAAAGATCGGCCACCGTCATTAAAACGGTAGCGGGATTGTTGAATGCGCCGACAAAAACATTCTCGCCTTCTTCGATGTTGCGTTGCGTGACGATGCCGGCAATATCGGAATGAACATTCACTTTTTGCAGCTCGTGGCGGGCGCTTGAAAGAGAAGCTTGCCAACGTTGAATTTCTTGTTCGGCTGCTTGGGTTTGCAATTTTTGAACATTGAACGACGTGCGCGCCTTTTGGACAAGCTCTTCCGAGGTCAAATTCTTTTTGAAGAGAGATTCCTGGCGCTCGAGCTCCATTTGCGCTTGTTGCAAATTGGCTTTGGCCAAATCGAAATTGGCTTTCGCCGCGGCGATACTGGCCTCGATTTGCCGGACATTTGCTTCCGCCGGCGTGGGATCGATTTGTAAAAGGGGCTGGCCTTTGTCGACCACATCACCCTCATCGACGGCGAGCTTCACGACTTTGCCGCTGGTGCTGGCGCTGATATCGACAGAAGTTTTCGCGCGAATTTTTCCTGAAGCCGAAACCAGCGCGCGCAGCTCGCGCGCTTCGACTTTTTGGGATTCTACTGTGGTCGCGCTTTTGCGGTTCATGCGCAGATTGGCAAAAATCAAAATGCCGATCACCACCGCCAAACCGGCGCCAATCCAAATTTTCGTCTTCTTTTGCATAATCCTCCACTCTCACGTTTGGTTTTACTAAAAAGTTTTCAGCTTATCAGGTTATAAAATCGCAATATTTTTACGAAATGGCAAGCAGAAAGATGCACGAATATACAAGTATTTTATTGGAAATGATTTAGCCGGGCGACTTAGGCGCTCATTTGCGCACATGCGCCAGCACATGATTTCCGTATTTCTTCTGCACTGATTCATTGAGACGATAATCCGACCCGCGTACAACCTCGCGGCAATTGCTCGCGCCGCACTTGCAGCGCAAAACGAAATTTTCATCCGTCTCACTCATGGCGTAGTCGTAGGTAATCTCCTCGCCCGTTTTGATGTCCCGCCGCGCCACCATTGTGGCGTCGTCGACGAACCAGGTGTTGGGATCGCAACTGTGGTTCATGTAATCCGCCGGGTCAAACGCGGCGCCATCGACCGGGCCGTGATACCATTCGTCGCCGACCTGATAAGCCAGCCGGAAAAATTTCTCTTGTTCTGCTTGCGGCCAACTGCGGATGGTAACAATGTGGTAACGCGATTGATTCGGATTCTGCCGCCAAGTTACCTCGCCGGTCTTGACGTCGGTGGTCGCAAACAACCCTTTGCCTTGAATGCCGCTGTCTTTGATGGCGATGGCTGGGTGCAGCATGAGCAACGCATCCTTTCCTATGTAAATTTGAAAGGCAAAACGATTAAGGGCAAAACCATTGACAGCGTCCGTGGGATCTCAAAAGCGAAGACGACTAAAGCGTTTTTAATAGTTTTGCCAAAATGGTTTTGCCATTCATGCTTTTGCCTTAATCCGTTTTTTAAACAACCCGGCTTTGAGATAATCATCGCCGGCAAAATCTTCGCTGATCGGCACGTTTTGCGCCAGTTTGAATTTTGGCGCAAAAAGATGGAAAAATTTTTGGCGCGGCCAGCCGCGATAGTTCGTGCACGCGAGCAGGTGGCCATCGGGCCGCAGCACGCGATGAAAATCATCTAACATGGCGCGATAACTCTTTTCAGCCGTAAAGCGGGCGCCGGATTTCTGCGTCGAATAGGTCGGCGGATCGCAAATGATCAAGTCGAACGTCGCGTCCTTTTGTTTGTGCAGGAAGTGGACGGCGTCTTCCCGGCGCTGCCGCACGACGGTGACGCCATTGAGCTCCTGATTTTCGCGCGACCACCGCAACCATTTGCCACCGGTATCGACTTCGATGACGCGACCGGCTCCGGCTTTCGCCGCGGCAATCGAAAAACCGCCCGTGTAAGAAAACAAATTCAAGATTTCATCACCGGGCTTGGTGATTTGCTGCACCAGTTTTCGCGCGTGTTTAATGTCGAGAAACAAACCCGTGCTGTGGCCCGCATGAAAGGAAACGACGAATTGCAGATTGCGCTCCTCTATGCGAAAACGCGGCGGCGGCAATTCTCCGATCAGCAAAACCGGATGACAAATTTCCGAACTTTTGTCGTCAACTACATGTGAAAGATTGTCCGGTCGAAATTTTTTAATCGCGCCATGAAAAGGCAGGCGGAATCGTTCCAAGGCGCGCACAAACGCCGACGCGATATTCACCAATCGTTCTTGCGGAAAGTTTTGATAGTAGGTGCAAAGCAAAAAACCGGCATAATAATCGATGGTGAGATTGGGATATAACTCATGGTGGCAGAGCCTGAAAGCCGTAATGCCAGTAAAAAACTGTCGCCGTTTTTCAACAAGAGCGTCGATAGTGAAAGAGTTTTGTAAAGTTCGCGTTGTCTTTCGCGAGATCGACTGATTCGTTGCCATGCCATAATTTATTTGACAGGTTTGGCAATGTCAAGACAAAGTTCTAACAAAAATGAATGAGAAAATGTTTTAAGTTGATACAAAAGATGGAGAATTTGAAAATTTTGTAGCATTTGGTTGATTTTCAACCACGTGGTTGATTTTTGGGCGGCACACGAGCATTTTAAGCGGAAGTGCAGTAAAAATTAGATTCAACTCGCTTTTTATCGACGCAACTTTAGAACAATACTTCTATCTTTAAATTTAGAAAAATAAATAAGATTTAACGCAAACACAAATTCTTGAATTTTTTTCAACAAATATACTGCATTTTGTGGGTGATGGCATATTGATTGCAAAACAGAAAGATTGTTTTTGTCAAAAGGATTTTGGAACTACGGGCCTCAGAACGAGGCCCATTTCACCTAACCTTGGATAAGCAACCGTGGACCACAGGACGTCAAACCTCCCGGAGGAGTCGATGGAAAAAAGCATCGTACAGATCTTTGGCAATGGCTCGAGCACTTCAACGCAATTTGAAAACCTTCTGGAGAGCGAAGGCTATGTCATGCAACAAACGCTGAATCTCGATGGATTGCAGGAAGTGGTGTTGCGTGACAAACCCTCGGCAGTGATTATCGATATGGATGAATTCGGCGATCGGGCTTGGTCGGCGTGCCAGGAATTGAAAGACAATCTCGCCACTCGCAAAGCGGCGTTGATTCTGCTCTCGTCAAATGAAGATGAAAACTTGCGCGTCAAAGGCCTCGAAAATGGGGCTGACGATGTGGTGGCGAAACCCTACAGCCCGCGCGAGATCATCGCCCGCATCAAAGCGGTTGCGCGCCGCATCAGTTCCGGCGACGCCAAAAGAATTCGCGTCAAAGACATTGAAATCGATTTGGACGAGCACCGCGTTCGCAAAGCGGGCAAGCCCATCGATTTAACATATATCCAGTTCAAGCTTCTCTATCTGTTGGCTTCACGCAGGAACAATGTGTTTAGCCGTAAGGAAATCCTCGAGAAGGTTTGGGGCAAGAAGGTTTATGTCACCAACCGCACCGTGGATGTGCACATCAAGCGACTGAGAGAGAAGCTTGGCGAAAACAAATATCCGTCCCAATATATCGAGACGATTCACGGCACAGGTTATCGTTTCCTCTAATACCTTATTTTTTCCTCCCTCCGGGCCCCTGGCGCAAGCCGGGGGCTTTTTTATTTTCGAAGCTCTACACCGCCACCCTCTGTTCCATCCTCTCCTGCATCGCAAATTGTAATTGATACAGCCGGTAGTAAATGCCGCCCAACGCCAACAATTCGCTGTGCGTGCCCATCTCGCGGATTTGACCTTTGTGCAGGACGATGATGCGATCGACGTGTTGAATCGTTGAGAGTCGATGCGCAATGATAAGCGATGTCCGGTTTTCCATGAGCCGTTCCAGCGCTTGTTGAATGAGCAGCTCGGTTTCGGTATCGACGCTCGAAGTGGCTTCATCAAGAATCAAAATCGCCGGGTCGTAAGCCAAAGCTCGCGCAAAGGCGAGAAGCTGCTTTTGTCCAACCGATAATGAGTTGCCGCGCTCGATCACCGGTTCTTGAAATTTGCCGGGCAGGTGTTCGATAAAGCGCAGCGCGTTCACGTCCGTCGCGGCTTGGCGAATGCGTTCCGGTGAAATTTCATTATTGCCAAGACTGATATTTTCTCCAATCGTTCCCGCGAAGAGAAACACATCTTGTAAAACCAAGCCGATTTGTTGGCGCAAATCAGCCAACGGCAGATTTTGAATGTCGTGCCCGTCGAGAATGATTTGGCCCTGCTGCGGCGTATAAAAATTTGACAGCAAGCTGATAATCGTCGTTTTGCCGGAGCCGGTCGCGCCGACAATCGCGACCTTCTCGCCGGCTTCGACTTTAAACGAGACGTTCTTCAACACCATCTCGTCGTCGCGATAGCCGAAGGTGATGTTGCGAAATTCGATTTCGCCGCGCGCGCGGCCAAGCAACCTGCCATCGGTTGCCGATTGTTCCTTGCCAAGGGTCGATTCTTTAGGTTCATCCAGCAGCTTGAAAATTCTTTCGGCGCTCGCCATTGCAGTCTGCAGGATGCCGTATTTTTCCGCCAGATCGCTGATCGGCCGCCAGAAACGATCCATATATAAAATGAACGCAACCAACGAGCCAAACGTCAATGTGTTCGCAATGACCTTGCCGCCGCCATACCAAATGATCAACGCCACCGAGAGCGCAAAAATCCATTCCACCACCGGATAAAAGACGGCGTGGTAGAAAATCGTTTTGCGATACGCTTCAAGATGATCGAGATTTCTCGCGTCGAACTGCTGAAAGTTTTTCTTCTCGCGGTTGAAAAGCTGCACGACGGCCATGCCGGTGATGTTCTCTTGCAAAAAAGCGTTGATCTTCGCCAGCCGCAAACGAATTTGGCGCTCCGCGTCGCGCACTTTATTTTTGAAAATCTGCGTGGCGATGAACAGCAAGGGCACGACGCTGAGCGTGATCAGCGTCAGTTGCCAGTTCATCGTGAATAGAACGACGATGATGCCGGTGAGTGTGAAGAGGTCGCCGAAAATCGCCACCAAGCCGGAGGAGAACATTTCGTTCAGCGCCTGCACGTCGGAAGTGACGCGCGTCATCAAGCGGCCGACTTGATTGCGGTCGAAAAAGCGCAGCGGCAAATACTGCAAATGCCCGAAAATCTCGACGCGCAGATCGTACATGATTTTCTGGCCGAGCCATTCCATCATGTACATGCGCGCGTAGTTGAATCCGAACTGCAACAACAACACGCCAAGATAGAGCAGGGCGATTTTCGCCAGACCGGTTTCATTTTTGTGAACGATGTAATCATCAATGCCGATCTTCGTCAAATACGGGCCGGCGATTTCAAGCACGCTGGCGATAAACAACAGTAGCACGGCGAGCGCCATGCGCGTCCAATACGGCCGCACGTATTTCAGCAAACGCCGCATCAAGGCGGCATCGTAGGTCTTGGTGAATTTTTCTTCTTCGTGAATATTCATCTTTGGAGTTATGGAGTATTGGATTTTTGGAGTGGTGGAGCGATGGATTCCAGTAATCCTTCACTCCAGCCCTCCTTAGTCGATTGTTGCCAAATCTTCCTCCAACTGCTGCTGGCGATACAGCTCAGCATAAAGGCCGTCCTTTTGCAGCAACAAGTCGTGCGTGCCTTTTTCGGCGATTCGCCCATCTTTGAGAACGACGATGAGATCGGCGTCCTTCACCGTCGAGACGCGATGCGAAATGATGATGCTGGTGCGCTCGCGCATGACGCCGCTGAGACCGCGCAGAATCTCGTTTTCTGTGTGCGTGTCGACCGAGGAAAGCGCATCGTCGAGAATAAGAATGCGCGGCTGCCGAATGATGGCGCGGGCTATGGCCGTGCGCTGCTTTTGGCCGCCGGAGAGATTGATGCCGCGCTCGCCGAGCATCGTGTCAAATTTCTCCGGAAAATCTTCGATCTCTTTGCGGATTTGCGCAATCGTCGTTGCGGCGATTATTTCGCCGTCGTGCTCGTGGTTATTCGAGGTGGCGCCATTCCCAGTCGCAAGGCCGAAAGTGATGTTCTCGCGCAGCGTGTCCGAGAAGAGAAACGTCTCCTGCGGCACGTAGCCGATCTCACGCCGCAGCACGGCGAGCGGAAGGCGTTGAATATCCATTCCATCAAACAGGATTTTTCCCTCGGTCGGATCGAGCAGGCGCGGAAGGAGATTCACCAACGTCGATTTGCCGCTGCCGGTGTGTCCGACGATCGCCAGCGTCGAGCCGCGCGGAATTTTTAAATTGATGTGGCGCAACACCCAATCGCGGCCGGGATACGAAACGCCGATATTTTGAAATTCGATTTCGCCGCGAATCGCCGTGATGGCAGGATCGGTTTGCGCATCATCTTTGATGTCCGGCTCCTCGTGTAAAATGCGATTGATGCGGCCCATCGAGGCCGTGCCCTGCTGCATGAGATTGATCACCCAACCCAGCGCGATCATCGGCCAGGTGAGTTGGCCTACATAAACGAAAAAGGCCACAAAATCACCGTGCGTGAAAGGGCCGCGAATAACCTCATAACCGCCGACCCAAAGCACCGTTAGGGCGCTGAGGCCGGAGAGAAAGCCCATCATCGACCACAGGACGCCTTCGAGCTTCACGAGTGAAAGGTTTTTCTTGAAATATTCCCGGCTCAAATTATCGAACGTATCAATCTCGTATTTTTCGCGCCGGTAGGATTTGATCACGCGAATGCCGGAGAGATTTTCCTGCACTCTGGTCGTCAGCTTGGAAAATTGCGCCTGAATGCCCTCGTAAATGGCGTGGATTTTCCCCATGGCGTAATTGACCGTAATCGCCATGATCGGCATGGGCAACATGGCGAAGAGCGTGAGCTTGACATTCATCAGCAGCATGATCACCAGGGCGCCAAGCGCGCCGACGATGGTGTTGGTGGAATACATGATGCCCGGGCCGAGCAATGAGCGCACCGAACCCAGGTCGTTGGTGGCGCGCGCCATCAAATCACCGGTGGGAACGCGATGGAAGAAACTGCGCGACAGGCGCTGCAGATGGCGGAAATAATCGTTGCGCAGATCGTACTCGATCAAGCGCGAGACGACAATGATCGTTTGCCGCATCCAATAGCGGAAGAAGCCTTCGGCGAGCGAAACGAGCAGAATCATGCCGCCCCAATAGAGCAGCCGCGCCGCGCTGATTTTGCGCTCGAGGTCGTCGATGGCCTGGCGCAGCACCTGCGGCCCGTACAGAAAAAAAACGTTGGTGAGAATCGTAAAAACCAACCCGGCGATCACCTGCCGGCGATATTTGCGCAAATAGGGCAGCAGGGTTCGCAATTCACGAATTTCGGCGAGCCGGCCTTTTTGGGGATTTTTTTCTTCACTCATGGTGACGGCGTGTGTTTCGTGATAAATTCCCAGATTTTTTCAAAAATGATCGCCCGATCATAATCAACGGTCAACACGTGATAAGAATTTTCAACCACCATTTGCTCGCGCCGCGGCGATTTGACGCGCCGCATCAGCAGGTCGAGATTATCGAACGGCACGACGTGATCGGAAGGCGAATGAATCGCCAACAGGGGGGTGGTTACCGCCGACAATTCGGCGCGTATTTGGCGGAGCATGCGCATCAATTGCCGCACTGCCGACATTGGATAACGATCATAATTCCGCAATTGCGCTTTGCCATTACAATCATTGACATCCGAGCCATTGCGTTTATAGCGCACGGGAACAAACGGCGCGAAGACATAGCTGGCAATTTCTTGCGACAGCGGCAAGCGCAACGCCGCGGCCAGCGTCACCACGCCGGCGAATTGATGATGCGCGGCCAGATGCAGGGCTAAAGCCCCGCCCATCGATTGCCCGATGACAAAAATATTTGAATGATCTTGTTGCAGATCGAGAAACGCCTTTTCGCTCGTTTCAATCCATTCTTGATAAGAAAGGTTGCGCAGATCATCCGGTTGGGTGGCATGGCCCGGAAGAGTCGGCACGGCGACCGCACATTCCTGACGGCGCAAAAAAGTCGCCAAGCCTTCCATTTCGGCAGGACTTCCCGTAAAGCCGTGCAGCAGTAGGCAAGCGATGGGGTTGTCTCCTTTCCTTAACATCGAGATTCAATATATTGTTTGTTGAACTAAAAGTCAAGGAGGCAACAGAATTGGCCATCCGCCATAAAATTTTAGCCGACCAATATCAGCTTGTTTCAATTATCCGACGCATGTTAAATTATCTTAAATTATTTCGACAACTCGCGCCTCTTGCCGATATATAGATTGTTGGTTAATAAAATACAAAGAGCGAATAATCCGTTTTTGCGGATGCTGGCAGAACGAAAATGTAATTGACCTTTCGTTTTTGCGCCGGGTTTACAATAGTTTTTGATTGACTACGGACTAAACCGATGGTAGGCGGCGCGGAGTTGCTGCTGGCATCGGATTCGCCTGACCCATGGATGGCGCGGCGAACACGAACTTCAACCTATGGGTGTAAAGCTATGCGATACTTCGGCAAGGGAGCAGTACATCTGTTCCTGCTTACCGTTTTTTCCTTCACATTCTCTGCCTTCGCTCTCGCGCAAGACGAAGAGGATCAACGCGACAACAATCGCGGCGCGCAATATTTTCTCGGCGAACAGGATGAATTGCTGATCAAAGTCAACATTTGGGGATTTGTCCGCAAGCCGGGACAGTACATGGTGCCCAAAAATACCGATCTCATTTCGCTCATTTCTTTTGCCGGCGGGCCGCTGGAGCAAGCAAAAATTAAAAAAGTCAAAATCATTCGTGAGATTGAATCGGCTGCCAGCAACAGCAGCTCGCCCAGCAGCAACCGGGTTAATCAAAGCGAGCTGATGTTGGCCAGCCGGAGCGGCAATATTGATTTGAGCAAGCCGTCCTCGGCGCAGCAAGTCATCGAAGTCAACATCAAAAAATATCTCGACACCGGCCAACCGGCCTTGATTCCGGAATTGCGTCCGGGCGATACGATCGTCGTGCCCGGCAGCACGCTGCATTTTCTCGGCAAGGCGCTGGATTTTGCCTCCAAGTTTGCGGTGATCGCCCAAATTTATTTTTGGGTCAATGTTGCCAACCGGAATTAATTGACGCGGCATTTATAATTGGCGGATTTTAAAATTTTCGTTATACAGTTTGAGAGAGCATCCCATGGAAGAGTTGCACGAACGACAGGTGTCGTTTAACGATTATCTCCGCATTTTTTATCGAGGTCGCTGGGTTATTATCACGACGTTTTTGCTGATAATGGGAATAACCGTTTATATGACCTTCACCGCGACGCCGGAATACGAAGCCAGCGCCAAGCTCATGATCGAAGACAAGGGCGGCATGGAACAATCCCTTTTCGATATCGGCGGCCTGATGAAAAAGGAAACGATGGTCAACAACCAGGTCGAAATTTTGAGAAGCCGGACGCTGGCGGAAACTGTGATCAAGCGCCTGCAAACTTCGGAGCATGCCGAGCAGTTGAGTTTGCTCAAGCCGCCGGAGGAAAATCATGACGGCTTGTTTGCCGACATCGGACGGTGGGTGAGCGAGCTTTTTAGTTTCAGCGATGATACCGCGGACGCTTTTACTATCGACGATATGATTATCGAGCTGCGCGACCGGCTGGTGATCACGCCGATACGCGACACTGACATGATCGAGCTGCGTCTCACCGGCCCGACGCCGGAGGAAGCGGCGTTCATCACCAACACCCTCGCGCAAGCTTATAGCGAAAAAAACCGCCTCGAGAGCCAGGAAGAAGTGCGGCAGGTCAAAAATTTTCTCGACGAGCAGTTGAATATCGTTCAGCAGCAATTGACGATTTCTGAAGAAGAGCTGAAGGATTTTAAAGAAGGCGAGAAAGTGGTGGCGCTGTCCGATGAAACCGAAGAGCTAATCAAAAAAATGGCGGAGTTCGAAGGCCTTTACAACGAAGCGCTCACCGAATATAACTCCAACCTGCAGCGGCTCAAATACGTCAACGAGCAGCTCGATCGCAGCCGAAAGAATTTCGATCTCAATAACATTGCGACGGCCCCGTTCATCGATGGACTCAAAAGGCAGCTGGCCGAACTCGAAGGCAAAAAAGCCGGCGCGATTTCCAGCTTGATGAATGCCGGAGTTTATCGCGACGATGATCCGCAGGTGCGCAAATACGATGAGCAGATCGGCTTGGTGAGAAAACAACTGCAAGAGGAAATCACCAAATTAGCCAGCGTTGAAGTGTTGGATCCGGTGGCGATGAGTGAAAATTTGGCGGCGCGCAAAATTGAGATCGAAGTCAATCTGCAAGCCCTGCAGCCGAAAGTCGAAGCGCTCAAACGCATCGTTCATGATTACGACAAGCAATTGGAATCGCTGCCGGATAAGAGCTTGCGGCTCGCCCGTCTCCAGCGCGAAGCGCAGGCGGACGAAAAAATTTATCTGATGATGCAGGAAAAATTTCAAGAGTCCCGCATCACCGAAGTCGGGCAGCTTGGCCAGGTTCGCCTCATCGATCCGGCTCGGCCGCCGCAGGAGCCGGTGCGTCCGCGCAAAAAACTCAATCTGCTGCTCGGCTTTATCGTTGGAATCGGCCTGGGCCTCGGATTGACGTTTTTGTTCGAATACATGGATAACACCGTGCGTTCGATTGAAGACATCGAGCGGCTCGGCATTACCGTCCTCGGCTCGATTCCCGTCATCAAAGAAGACGAAGCGGTTAAACGGCTGAAAGTTTTGCCGGCAAGCATGACCGGCAAAAATGGCGGTTTGGATACGCCGGAATCACGCAAAATGGTTGCCCGGCTCATCACCCACTTCGCGCCGAAATCGCCGATCTCCGAAGCGTATCGCACGTTCCGCACCAATATTCAATATACCAAGCTCGATCGTGACTTGAAAGCGCTGTTGGTCACGAGCCCCGGCCCCGGCGAAGGCAAGTCCACTTCCGTGGCGAATCTGGCGATTACGATGGCGCAGATGGGCAGCAAAGTTCTGCTGATCGACTCGGATTTGCGCCGCCCGGTTTTGCACGCCATTTTCAATATCGATCGGCGCATCGGGCTTTCCAACGTGCTCGTGGGCCGCGCGACGATTGAACAAGCGGCGCAAACGACGGAAATCGAAAACCTTTTCGTCATGCCCTGCGGCACGCTGCCGCCGAATCCCTCGGAGTTGCTCGGCTCTTCGGCGATGAAAACGACGCTCGAGGCGATGAAGGAAAAATTCGACATCGTGCTCTTCGATAGCCCGCCGATCATCGCCGTGACCGACGCCGCGGTGCTCAGCTCGCAGCTCGACGGCGTGATTCTCGTCATCAAATCCGGGCAAACCGACCGCGAGGCGGCGTTCCGCGCCTCCAACTTGTTGAAGAATGTCAAAACCAGAATTCTTGGCGCGTTATTGAACAGCGTGCACATCGAGAGCATGTACGGCAGTTACTATTACTACTATCATTATTACTATTACGGCAAGGACGGCGACAAGAAAAAGAAGAAAACCCGAACCAGAAAGCAGGAAACTTAGGACGAAGAGCGCAAAGTGAGCTAAAATTTTTTTGCGTATTCCGTGGGCTATGAAAAATAAAAATCCGAAAATGTTCGTCATCGGCCTGGACGGCGCGCCGCCGGAGCTGGTTTTTGAAAAATATCGTGACGAGCTGCCGAATATCAAGCGGCTCATGCAAAACGGCGTATCGGGCATATTGCAAAGTTGCCATCCGCCGATCACGGTGCCGGCGTGGACCGCGATGATGTCGAGCCAAGATCCGGGCCAGCTCGGTTTTTATGGATTTCGCAATCGCGCGGAGTACGGTTACGATAAAATGACGATAGCCACTTCGCGCGCCGTGAGAGCGCCGCGCGTTTGGGATTTGCTTTCGCAAGCGGGAAAACAAGTCGTCGTCGTTGGCGTTCCGCAAACTTATCCGGTCAACGAAGTCAACGGCGTGATGGTCTCGTGTCTGCTCACGCCCTCGACGCAAAACGCGTACACTTTTCCACATGCGGTGCGCGACGAGATTGCCGCGCAGGTTGGCGAGTATGTTGTCGACATTAAAAATTTTCGCACCGACGACAAAGATGATTTGTTGGCGCGGATTTATGCTATGACGGAGAAACATTTCCATGTCGTGCGCCATCTGTTGCGCAACAAACCGTGGGATTTTTTTATGTGTGTGGAAATGGGCACTGATCGCCTGCATCACGGCTTCTGGAAATTCGCCGATCCGGCGCATCGGAAATATGAATCGAATCATCGTTTTGAAAATTCGATTTGCGATTACTATAAATACCTCGACCACGAAATCGGCGCGATATTGAATTTGATTGACGATGACACGACGGTTCTTCTGCTCTCCGATCACGGCGCGCAAAAAATGGACGGCGGCATTTGTATTAACGAATGGCTGATGGCGAACGGCTATTTGTTTTTGAAAGAAAATCCCGACGGCGCCACCCCGCTCGCTGAATGCCGGATCGACTGGTCGAAAACGCTGGCATGGGCTGAAGGCGGATACTATGGCCGGTTATTTATAAATTGCAAAGGCCGTGAACCGCAGGGAATCGTTGAATGGCGCGATTACGAAAACCTGCTCGTCGATTTAGCGGCGCAAATCGAAGCGATTCCCGATCATCTTGGCCAGCCGATGAAAACGAAAGCGCTTTTGCCGGCGCAGCTTTATCGCGAGTGTCATGGCGTGCCGCCGGATTTGTTGATTTACTTTGATGCGTTGCAGCGGCGCAGCGCCGGCAGCGTCGGCAGCGGCGCTGTTCATGCATTTGATAACGATCTCGGTCCGGATGATGCGAATCACTCGCATGAGGGTGTTTTTATCATGCGTGATCCGATGAATCCCAACCATGGCCAAACTCCGCAAGGAATGAGCTTGTTCGATATCGCGCCGACGATGTTGCGTTCATTTGAAATGGATGTTCCCGATTGGATGATTGGCGAGCCTCTCGTGTAACGTGTAGCGATTTATGATCGAGAAGTGGCCTTGATTTCGCCGATTTTCGCTTAACCGGAACGTTGAAAAGAAAAGTTGAAAATGCAGAATAAGACGATTTCGCCTCGCGCGTGCACCATTTGGTTTACCGGACTTTCCGGAGCCGGCCGATCGATGATTCTCGACGATCTGGTGCCGCAGCTAAAAGCGCGAAAATGTAAAGTTGAAATTATGGATGATGCCGTGGTGCGCGTCGAGGTGAATCAGAATTTTGTTCTTTCTCATCGTGATTGCGCGAGTTCCCAAGTGCCTCTCGTTGTGACCTGTCGCCAATCAAATTCGGGCGGCGCATTTACTATTGATACGATGAACGCTGCCGAAATCGTTTGCGAGGCGAACCGGGAAACGCCGGACGAGTGCGCGCAAAAGATCATGCGCCAATTGGAACAGTTGGGGTGTCTGTCGCCGTTTGGAAATAGAATTGAAAATGATCGTCGCGCTTATTCCGAGGCCGAAGAAGTATTGGTAACGCAGCGATTGGCAGAGCTGGGATACGTGTAAAATGTTTGCCTGTTGCCGGTTAGCCTGTTAACTGGTCAACCTCGGCCTGCAGCAGGGCAGGCTGGCGAAGCGGCAAACGGCAAACTTGGTTTTCATGATAAATGTTTTGCGAAAAAATCACTCGCCACGCGTTGTGGTGATTTCGCTAGACGGCGTTCCGTATAGTTTTATCAAAGCGAGAATTGCCGCCGGTGATTTGCCAAATTTCAAAACATTGTTTGACAACGGCTCGCTGCGGCGCATGAACTCCGTGCAGCCGTGCGCCTCGTCGGTGGCGTGGGCGAGTTACATGACCGGCAAGAATCCGGGCAAGCATAACATCTTCGGTTTTGTCGATAAAAAGCCCGGCACCCTCGAGACTTTTGTGCCGACTTCGGCCAACATGATGAGCGACACGATTGGGGAAATCATGAGCCGCGCCGGCAAAAAGGTTTTTGTGATGAATGTGCCGGTGACTTTTCCGCCGCGCCCGGTGAATGGCATTCTCATCGGTTGTTTTCTCGGCACCGGCCTCGAGAAAATCGCTTATCCGGCGCAGGTTTCAGCCGAACTGAAGAAAATGGGCTATCGCATCGACGCCAGCGCGGCAATCGCTCGCGAGAATCTGTCGCGCTTCATCGACGAATGCAACGACGTGCTCAACAAGCGCGCTGAAGTGATGTTTCATTATCTCGCGCAAGCGTCGTGGGATTTTTTTCAATGCCATATTATGGAAACCGACCGCATGAACCATTTTTTCTGGGAATGCGCGGAAAACCAAAATGCGCCTTATGCCAAAGCCTTTGTCGATTTTTATAAACGCGTCGATGATTTGATCGGAGTGGTTGAGAGAAAAATTGGCGACGAAACCGAGCTGATCATTCTTTCCGATCATGGGTTTTGTCCGATCAAAAAAGAAATTTATCTCAATCGGTTTCTCGCCGCTGCCGGATTATTGAAATTTAAAACAGCGTCGCCGAAAAGCTTGAACGACATGCAGGCGGAGTCCGTTGCTTACAGCCTAATTCCCGGCCGCATTTTCATCAACTTGCAGGGCCGCGAGCCGCAAGGAACGGTGGCGCCGGAACGCTATGAAGAAGCGCGCGAGAAAGTCGCGCGAACTCTGCTCGAATGCAAAGCCCCGGATAGCGGCGCGCCCATTATTCGCGACGTCATCAAGCGTGAAGACGTCTATCACGGCGAGCATTTTTCAAAAGCGGCGGATTTGATCGCCGTCCCTCACGACGGCTATGATCTGAAGGGCGATGTGACGAAGTTGATTTTCGGCGAGAACACCGCGCTCACCGGCATGCACAAGTTTGACGACGCTTTGATCTTTGTGCGCCAGCGCGAAATCAAACCGGTGCAAGAGAATTTATGGATCGGCGACGTCGCGCCGACGATTCTTAAGCTGATGAATCTAACCGTACCGGCGGACATGGACGGCGCGGCATTCGTGTAGAACCGGCGGCGGCATCGCCTGTCAGCAAATAGACAAGTTAAAAGTTTTCTTTGTGGACAGGCTGCCAGCCTATCCCGCATTCTTTGATAAAAACGAAATGAATCTTGCCAAAAATTCGATCAAAGCGTTTAGCATTAAAATTATCGGCACGTTGTTATTTACCGCTTATTCGATTTTTTTGGCAAGAATTCTCGCGCAAGACGATTACGGCACGGTAATGTTCGCGATTGCCGTGGCGACCGCGCTCGGGCCGATTTGTTTGCTGGGCTTCGACCGCACGACGACGAAATTCGCGACGATTTATTACGCCGAGAAACAAGTGCCGTTGTTGCGCGGCCTGATCTCACGGGCGCGTCGAATCGGCTTGGGATTCAGTTTCGCGCTTTTGCTGCTCGCCGGCGGGCTTATGCTGCTCGGTCTTTTAAAATCTTCGGAGAGCAAACACCAAGCGATTCTGCTGGCGATGTGCGTTCTGCCGTTTTGGGCGTGGGTGTTGCTCAACCGGGAGTTTCAACGCGGCTTGAAAATCCTGGTTCCGGCGTTGGTCGGATTCCAAATCCTGCGCCCGGGGCTGGCGATGTTATTTACGGCGCTCTTGTATGTTTTCGGCATAATGAATTCCGCTTCGGCGCTGGCCTGTCTTGGCGGCGCTTTGGCTGTTGCAATCATCATCGACACGCGCCGGATCAACAAAGCGCTCGGGCCGGCAGAGGGCCAAATCGTTTATGAAAACGACAAATGGTTTGGCACGGCCAAGCCGTTGATCTTTTCCATCATCATGTACACGATCGTCATGCGCGCCGACATGTTGATGGTCGGAGCGATTCTCGGCATGGAAGAAGCCGCGCGCTATTCGGTGGCGTCGCGGCTCTCGGCTTTTCCGGATTTTATTCTCGAAGCGATCCGCATCGTCATGGCGCCGCTGGTGGCCGAGCACTTTCATCGCAATGAGTTGTCGCAGCTTCAACAGCGTGTCACCCGCGCGTCGCAGATGGTTTTTCTGGCCGTCGTGCCTTTTGCTGCGGCTTTTATTTGCTTCCCGAAATTTTTTTTGGGAATATTCGGTGCGGCATACCAATCCGCCGATCGGATTCTGATTTATTTGATCGTCGGCCAGTGCATCAATGCGCTGTGCGGCACGGTCGGCGTATTGATGACGATGACGAACTTGCAGCGCGAGCACGCGCGCATCGTTTCAGCCGGCGCCGTCACGATGCTGGTGTTGGGTTTTGTGTTGATTAAAACCCTTGGCGCTGAAGGGGCAGCGCTGGCTATGGCGATCACGATGAGCTTGACGAATATCACGATGGTTATTGCCGTCAAAAGAAAATTAGGGATTGTGAGCTATATGAAACTGAGTCGGACGGATCGCTCCGGTCACAAGCAAGCGGAAATGCGGAAGAGGAGCGAACATTGGGTATGAAAAAGCTCAAAGTGATTTACGTGGCCGGCGCGGGCCGCAGCGGATCGACGGTTTTGGATCGCATTCTCGGCACCATTCCCGGAACGGTATCGACGAATGAGCTTAATCGCATTTGGATCGACGGATTTGCCGACAACAAGCGTTGTTCCTGCGGCGCGGCATTTCGGGAATGCCCGTTTTGGCGCAGAGTCGTTGCAGAAGCATTCGATGACACGAGCCAATTTGATGCGGCGAAGATGCAAAACATTTGGGCCGCCGTCGATCATTCACGGCATTTTTTGCAACTATTTTCACCGCTCAAAAGCGCCTCTTTCAAAAAACGCCTCGCGGAATATCAGGACATTCTGCGCCGGCTGTATTTTGCGATTGCCAAAGTTTCCAACGCCGAGATCATCGTCGATTCCTCCAAAATTCCTTCGGGCGCGCTGATTCTCAAAGATATTCCCGGTCTCGAGGTGCACGTGATTCATCTCGTGCGCGACGCCCGCGCCTGTGTTTATGCCTGGCAAAAAAAGAAACAAAACCTCAAAAGCGGCGTGGCGCTGCGCCAATATACGCCGTTGCGCACCGTGATGTTTTGGATGATGCGAAACACGCTCGCGAGTTTGCTGGCGGCGCGCTTGCCGTACGTGCGCGTGCGTTATGAAGATTTGTTGAAGAATCCGCAACGGGAATTGCAGAGATTGTTGGACCGTCTCGGGCCGTTCGCCGGCAAGCGTTTGAACTTTGCAACGGAGCGCGCGATTGCGCTGCCGGAGTATCATTCCATTTCCGGCAATCCCGATCGTTTTTCCGCCGGCGTCACCAATTTGCGCTTGGATGTGGAATGGATGACCAAGATGAATGAGCCGACGCGCCGAATGGCAACAGTGTTGACGTATCCGCTGCTCGCACAATACGGCTACACCAACGGGCTTTATCATCAATTGCAAGAGAGTCCGGCGGCAGATGCAAAATGACCGGCGACTCATTCTTGTCACCGGCGTGCCGAGGAGCGGCACCACGGCAATCGGACAGATGCTGTCGTTGGCGCCCGGCGCCGGCGCTTTGCACGAGCCGTTCAATTTTCATTCGGGTTTGAAAAGTGTCGGCTGCTATTTTGAAATTCCGGGATCGCAAGCATTCCCGGTAAAGCAGCTCGATCAAACTGTCGAGCAAATTAAAAACTTGAATCTCGTTTTTAAGCCGGGCCTTTTTCCTTTGGACAAAGGCTTGCGACGCGCCGTAAAGTATATCGTCGGGGCGCGACCGTTGAACTCGTATCGCCGTTTGCGCTTGCATGGAGACTTGCGCACGATCATTTGGAAAGATCCGCTCGCTTGTTTTGCCGCGGAACGCGTCACGCAGCATCATCAAGTTGAAGTGCTCGTCACGCTGCGCAATCCCTACGCCGTCGCCGGAAGTTTTAAACGCATGGAATGGGCTTTTGATCTGCCGGATTTGGTCGCCCGCTTAAAACAGATTGATTTTGATTTTACCGACGAGTTAGCGTGGCTTGAGAAATCCCTTCATGCTTCGGTAACGAACGGGACGGTGTTGTGGAGTGTGGTGTATTCGATCCTTGCACGATGGGCGCAATCGAATCCACGCATTCGATTGGTCAATCTGGATGATGTGGTCGGCGATCCGGTCGCAACGTATGCCAGGCTCTACAAGTTGTTGGCGCTTGACTGGAGCGACCGGGTTGCTGAGAAAATTGCGGCTTATTACCGAAACGAATCGTCGCGCAGCGCGCCCAAAGAAAAGAAGGCGCACGATCGCAGCCGCAACGTCGCCGAAGTGAACACGTACTGGCGCGGTTATCTCACGGAACCGGAAAAAGATTTTGTGAGAGAAGTTGCTGAGACGCAGTGGAGCGAATTGCGGAAAATTTGTGTACAGTAGGATAGGCGGCCTCGCCGGTCTTTTTACAAAAATATTACGCTGCGAAACTGCGCAAATTACGCCGATGCTATGATAAAAAATACTTGGCTGTGAACATTAACCGAAGGGAGCCTATTTTGTCAAAGCGAGGCTCGAAGTCCAATGCTTTAGCATGGCGAGCATCAATGAGTCTCGGAAAAAACGAATAAACAAAATTTCAAACGCCGATGAAACGCATGGCAGGGAAAATTCGACGAGTGGGTGGAGCGCTCTTCACCGCCCTGTTAATCAACGCCGCCACTTTATCGCACGCAAAAAATTTGTTGCCGTCCGTCAAGCAGGACTCGCGTCCGAATATTCTCGTGATCATCACGGATGACCAGCGCTTCGACACGGTGAAGGATTTCATGCCGCGCACGCAAGCGCGAATTTTTAACGAAGGCATGACGTTCACGCGCGCCTATGCCACCACGCCCTTGTGCTGCCCGAGCCGCTCCAGCATTTTGACTGGCATGTACGCCTCGCGTCACGGCGTGCTGAATAATGATTCCACGCTCAAGGTTCCCACTTTCGTCCCGGGGCTGCAGCAGTCGGGTTATTACACCGGATTGGTCGGCAAATATCTCAACTCGGAAATTGCGACGCCAAAACCCGGATATGATTATTGGGTCGGTTTGCCCGATGAAGGAAGCTATAACAATCCTCTCCTCAACCTGAACGGCAATTGGGTTGCGCATCAAGGCTACCTCACTTATTTGCTGCGCGATTATGTCATCGATTTTTTGCGAAAGGCGGCGGCGCGCGGCGATCAACCCTTTTTTCTATTTTTCAATCCACGGACGCCTCACACCCCGCTCGAAGCCGCGCCGGGCGACGAGAATTTATACCCCGATTTATTGCCGCATCGACCGCCGAGCTACAATGAAATCGACCTCTCGGATAAGCCGCGCTGGATATTGAGCCGGCCGATGTTGGATGCGCGCGCGGATCAAGAGATCGATAATTTGCGGCGCAAGCAGCTGCAAATGCTGTGGTCGCTCGATCAAAGTATCGACGCCATTTTGGAAGAACTGAAAAATCAAAATCAGCTCGACCGGACGGTCATTCTGTATGTTTCCGATAACGGCTATTTTTGGGGCGAGCATCGCTTGATCGGCAAAGTGCGCGTTTACGAGCCGGCGAGCCGCATTGCATTGGCTTTGCGTTATCCGCCTCTCGTGCCGGACGGAACGGTCGAACCGCGATTGGTGGCGAACATCGATTTGACGCCGACCATCATGCAATTAGCCGGATTGACGATTCCGAACGATTTGGACGGCCGCTCTCTCGTTTCTTTGCTTCAAACCCAAACCCCGCCATCGTGGCGCAGTGATTTATTGATTGAAGCGTGGCCGTTGGATCAACCGTATTCTGCCGTGCATACCGGACGTTACGTTTATGTGGACAATGACAATGATCGGCCGGAGCTTTATGATTTAATCAAGGATCCCGACCAACTGCAAAATAGCGTTGACGATCCCGCTTATGCGGCCGTCGCCTACGACATGCGACGCCGTTTGCGACAACTGCTCACCTCGGTCGGTGACACGACCGCGGATGATCTGCTGCCGTCATCTTTCACGCTTTTTCAAAATCACCCGAATCCTTTCACGCGCGCCACGACGATTCGTTTTCATATCATTCAACCCGAAGAGGTCAGCTTGCAGGTTTTTGATCTGAACGGCCGTTTGGTCGCGACGTTAACGAACCGCCGTTTTTATCCCGGCGAATACGCGCTGAAATTCAACGCGTTGTCCTTGCCAAACGGCGTGTATGTTTACCGGTTGCGCGCTGGCGCCTCGGTGCAACAACGAAAATTTGCGATCATTCAATAGTATCAAATGACGATTACGCCCATTGGATATGCTATCATCGCGCTCGGTCTCGTTGCGGTGATGCTGCCGTCGCGAACGGCGATTTTGTATCTCACGATTTTTTTTATGCCGTTCACCGCCACGGCCGTCATCAATTTGCAAAATCCCTCGTTCGGGCTGCAGCCGGGATATTTTCTCGGCGCGTTGTTGATGGCGAGACATGTCTTCGAATGGTTGTTTAGCCGTTCGCGTCCGCGTCTCAATCATTTTCAGCGCTTGACGCTCACGCCGTTCGTTATTTTTGTTGTGGTGGCGGGTTTGTCGATTTTGCTCATTCCCTTTCGCGACCACGTTTACGTGCGGCGGCCCTCGGGCGATTATCAGATGCTGCGCATTGGCATGGAGAATTTCACCCAATTCTTTTATCTCGTTTACGTGATTTTGCTCACGATCAGTATCGCGGCGTGCAAACTCGAATCGAATGAAATTCGCCGCGCCATTCGGGTTTTGCTGGCTTCCAGCATTTTTGTTTCATTGTGGGGATGGCTGCAGCTTTACATGTATTATGCCGGCATTCCGTATCCGGATTTTATTTTCAACAACAGCGCCAGCTTTCTGCAAAAGTATGAACAGAAAATCCGCCTGCTCGGTTTCAAACGCATGAACTCCGTCGCGCCGGAACCGTCGATGTTTGCGCGCTTTCTGTTGATGCCCACGTTTCTCTGCTTTTATTATGTCTATAATAAAGCCGGCTCGGTGCTCAAGCCGAAACACGCGATGTGGTTGGCCATCTTTTTTGCGCTCACGCTCGTTTTCACCAGCAGCTCGACCGCCCTCGTTGGGTTGGGCGGCAGTCTGTTTATTTTCGTGCTGTACATTTTGTCAAAACGCGGGCGGGTCAGCGCCAAAACCTACACGATTAATGACGGCATTCGAACCGTCTTTTTGGTTTTTGCCAGCTTCGTCGGCATACCGTTTTTTATTTACAGCATCGCGACCTTTGCCTTCGGCTTGACCACCGATCAAATGTTCCAATTTGTCGAAATTCTATTAATTGAAAAGCCCGATTCCCAATCCGGCAGCACGCGATTCGCCGGCGCTTTGCAGGGCTTGCAACTTTTCTCTGCCAACCCGCTCTTCGGCGTCGGCTGGGGAAGCAACCGAACCTTTGATTTGTTGACGAATCTCCTTTCCACGACCGGGATTATCGGCGCGCTCATGTTCTTTTTGGGGAACTGGTTGCTTGCCAGGCGCACGGCATGGTTGAGCAAGTTTTTAATTCGGCGCAATCAGATTTTGCTCTCGGAATATCCGAAGGCTTTGTTTTTCGCCTTGATCGTTCGGCTCTTTGGCAAATTGCTATCCGAGCCTGACATCTTATATTTGGATCACTGGCTTTTGGTCGGACTTATTGTCGCCACTCTGCGCTGGGCGAGTTTGCCAGAGCTTACGGCCAAGGCCAATCCATTGGACGTCGCGCCGCCGATGAACGGCAAGTTGCACGAAGCGATTGCGGTTTAAAATGAAAATCGCCATCAACGGCAAAGCTTTGGCAGCGGCGGAAAAAACCGGTGTAGCGCGCGTCGCCTTGAGTTTGATCCGCCACCTCGCGCTGCTGCGCCGTGATTTTGCTCTCGATATTTTTACGCCGGGCGGCGAAACGCTATTTGATTTGCCGGACAATGTCAAAGTTTATCAAATCGGCGGCAACTTCGCCGGCAATAGTTTGACGCGTTCTTTTTGGGAACAGATAATTTTACCGTTGCATTTGCGCCATCGCGGCGATTATGATATTCTGCTCAACTTGACCAATTCCGCGCCGGTTTTGTTTTTTCCGCAAGTGCCGCAAATTTTGTTGGTGCATGACGTCGGCTTTCGCAACACCCAATGGTTTTCAAACTTTTTTTCATCTTACGTGAATTGGGTGGTGGAGTCGGCGGCCAGACGAGAGGTTCGGTTCGTGACTGTGTCAAAAACCTCGGCGCAACAACTTGCGGAAATGTTGCCCAATAAAAATCCCGTGGCGGTTGTTCCAAACGATGCGGATGAACCGCCGGCCGGGTTGGTCGCAAAAAAACTGGATTATCGTTACGGTCTGTTCATTGGCTCGCTCAACCCGCGTAAAAATATTTCCGGCGCAATTTTGGGTTTCCAAAAATTCTGCGCCGCGACTCGTGACGATATTCGACTGCATATCGTCGGTGGAGAAAATTCGATTTTCGCGGCGCTGCCGCCCAATTTACGCGAGTTCCGCAACGTCGTTTTTCAAGGCTTCGTTGGCGACGCGGAAAAATGGGCGCTCTTGAAAGGCGCCGAGTTTTTGCTGCTGCCTTCCTTTCTCGAAGGATTCGGCTTGCCGGTTCTCGAAGCGCTTAAAGTCGGCACGCCGGTCGTGGCGTCCGACATTCCAGTTTTTCGCGAATTGTTCGAAGACGCGATTGAGTACGTCGACCCGCATTCGCCGGAAGACATCGGCCGCGGCCTGCGCGAAATAGTAGAAACTCACAAGAAAAAAGCGAGGCTGATCACGCGCGGTTACGAGATTGCCCAACGTTTCTCATGGAAAATCGCCGCACAAAAATACGTGCAGCTTTTGGAAGAAACCATTCATGCAAATAGCTAAAACAATTTTTGGAGCATTTGGCTTCGGCGCAGTGGCCTTGTTGTTTTGGCGGCCGGCCGGCAACCTCGCCGTTTGCTCGGATTCAAATGACACGCCTCCGCCGGTGTCTTACAAAATTGAATTTGGCGAAAAATCGTTTTGGGCGGTGCACAGCCATATCACGCGCTTGGAACCAGCAGATAATGAGTTTGCCGCGCGTGAACAAACGTTTCGCGTTGCCAAAAATATTGGCATCAACTTTGTCCGTACAGGTTTTATTTGGCGAGACATTCAACCCGAACCCAATCGTTGGCAGTGGACGAAATTCGACTCAGTGGTGCTTTCGGCGCGCCGGCAGCGCGTGCATTTGCTGGGCCTCGTGCACACGCCGCCGCAATGGGCGTTTCCGGCGCACGAACATCTCAACGAGTGGACGGTGTTTCTCGATTCCGTGGTGACGCGTTACGGCGATTACATCACTGATTGGGAAATTTGGAACGAACCGAATATCGACAAATTTTGGCCGACGCGCGCGCCGATTGAAGGTTACTTCGAATTGGTCAAACGCTCGCATCAACTGATCAAGCAAAGAAAGCCTCGCGCCACCGTGCTTTTGGGCGGCATGGCAAATCAACCGAGCGCCTTTGTGATGTGGGAAAAATTGATGGCGTTGGGCGTCGCTGATTTTTGCGATGGCCTCGCTTATCATCCGTATGGTGTTGTGGGCGAGGAGCTTGTTCCCATCCTCCAGCGCATTCGCGGCATCGTCGCGGCGCACAGTTCCTCCCCGAAACCGGTTTGGATTACTGAGTATGGCTGGAGTTCCTGGCGACATCCGCTGCATCCGGCGCGTTCCAACTCATTTGCGCAAGTGTTGCAATATTGTTTTCAGCAGGAATTGAAAATCAATCGTCCCGCCAACATTTTGGTTTTGGATGATATGTTCTCGGCGGCGATGGAAACCTGTGATTTGTACGAACCGTTGCGCCAACAATTCGAAGCGTTCGGCTGGCGCGCCGATCTGATTGAAGTGAATGCGTTGTTGAAATTTTTGCAAACCACGACGCAGCCAACGCGAGAGAATATTGTTGTCGTTCCGACGAATAAATTGCCGGCGGAATTGGTGCAACCGCTCATCAATTTCATTCAACGCGGCGGCTCGGTTGTGATGTTGAGCGGCGTGCCGTTTCCCAACAACGCGGCGCGCTTGAACGTGAAGTGGACGAGCGGCCAGAATGAAGATGATGCGCCGAAATTCGTGAATCGAATTCCAGCGCCGGTGAATCTTCCGGCCAATGCCCCGGCGAAAAATTTTCTTCTCGATCCGGCGGCAGCGGCGGAAGTGCGATACGTTCCGCTATTGAGCGCTTCTCAAGCGGGCAAGCCGCTTGGCGAAGTCGCGGCGCTTTTCGACTATCATGGCCAGAAAAAAGGCGCGCTCGTTGCGTTTACAACGAGCTTGACGATTCGCTCCAACCGGCACAGCGTGACGTATCATGAGCACGCCACGGATATTTTAAAAACCGCTTTGGTTTATTTGCTCGAAGGCGGCGCGCATTTCTTCGTTTATGAATTTCGCGATCAGCAAGCGCAAACCAATGACAAATACTACGGCCTCGTTGAAAATGATTTTCGCCTGAAAGACGCGGCGCAGGCCGTCTTCTGGCTGGGACAACAGCTTGGCAAAGGCGCGGTCGTGCGCAGCAAAAATTATTTTTCGAGCGGCGTGTTGATCGAGATGGAAAGTCTCGATGGCGCGCGCTACGTGATAACCTGGGGCGCGGAGGCGATGACCCGATTCAAAAATAATTTTATGAGTAAGGGCCGATATACGCCGGAAACTTGTCATCATTTTTCGGTTGAACAATTGCTTGCTGGCCTCGAACGACAACAAGAGGGCGCGCTCGCCAACGTCATTATCTGGCGCGCCGCGAATTAGTATGAAAATAGCATTAGTCCACGACTGGTTGGTTGCGATGCGCGGCGGCGAAAAAGTGTTTTTGGAAATTTGCCGCTTGTTTCCCGACGCAGATATTTACACGCTCGTGCATGCGCCGGGCAAAGTGGAAGCCGAAATTGAATCGCATCGCATCTACACCTCGTTCGTGCAAAAAATTCCGGGCGGCAAAAAGCATTATTCTAAATTGCTGCCGCTGTTCCCGATCGCGATTGAAGCCCTCGATCTCACCGCGTACGACGTCGTGATCAGCAGCAGTCATTGCGTTGCCAAAGGCGTCATTACGCGGCCGAACGCGTTGCACGTTTCGTACATCCACTCGCCGATGCGTTATATTTGGGATTTGCATTTCAGCTATTTTCCCAAAGGCGAAGGCAATTTTGTCAAGCGCGCACTTTATCGCAGCGTCGCAAATTATTTGCGAATATGGGATGTGGCTTCGAATCATCGCGTCGACAAGATGATCGCCAACTCACGCTTTGTCGCGCAACGGATAAGGAAGTACTATCGCCGCAAAGCCAAAGTCATTCATCCGCCGGTGGAAGTCGAAGGGTTCAGTGTCGCGGCGAATGTGGATAATTACTATTTGGCCTTTTCCTCGCTCGTGCCGTACAAGCGCCTCGATTTGGCGATACAAGCTTTCAACGATCTGCGCCTGCCGCTCAAGATCATCGGCGCCGGCCCGGAACGCGCGGCGTTGGAAAAATTGGCCGCTGCAAATATCGAATTTTTGGATTGGCTGCCGGACGATGAAATGCGTCGCATTTTGGCGCGCGCAAAAGCGCTGGTCTTTCCCGGCCTGGAAGATTTCGGCATCATCCCGGTTGAAGCGAACGCCGGCGGCGTGCCGGTGATTGCGCTCGGCGCCGGCGGCGCGTTGGATACGATTATTCCGTTGGAAGAGAGCAGTCGCTCAAATCGACAACCGACCGGATTGTTTTTTGCCGAACAATCCATCGCAGCTATCATGAAAGCGGTCGAGCGTTTTGAAAAATATCAAACGCGCTTTCAAAATCGTCAGGCCATTCGCGAAAGCGCCTTTCGTTTCGCGACGCCCGTTTTTCGCAAAAAATTTGCCTCGTACATGCTTTGTGCAACTCGGCAGCGCGGCTTGGATTTGCAACAAAAAATTGTTGAGCCTGGCCGGCCGCAGAAAAAAATAGAACTCGCCCGCGCTTCTGAGACTTGTTTGGTTTGATTGGAGAATCGAGATGCGATTCAGGTTAACAACGACATTGGCATTCTTGAGCTTGTCATTCTGTTTGGCCAACAAACTGGCCGCCACTGCGAAGCAAACTTCTTCCGCGCGGCCAAATATTCTTTTGATTGTGGTTGACGACTTGCGGTGGGATGCCCTTAGTTGTACCGGCCATCCGTTTTCCCAAACGCCGAATATTGACCGTATTGCCAAAGAGGGTATAATTTTTCAAAATGCTTTTACCACGCACTCGCTGTGCAGCCCGAGCCGCGCGACGCTATTAACCGGACTTTACTCCCATCAACATCGCGTGCGCGACAATAACACGCCGCTCGATGCGAAATTTCCGATGGTTCCGCAAATTCTGCAAAAGTCGGGTTACGAAACCGCTTTTATCGGCAAATGGCACATGGGACATTCGGAAGCTCGCCCCAAACCCGGCTTCAACCATTGGGTGAGTTTTATCGGCCAGGGACAATATACCAATCCCGCGATCAATGTGAATGACAAGTGGTATAGCACAACGGGCCATCTATCCGATATTTTGACCGACTACGCGCTCGAATATTTGTCGCGTGATCGCAGCGCCCCGTTCTTTCTCATGCTTTCGCACAAGGCCGTGCATCAACCTTTTACGACCCAGCCGCGGTTCAAGGGAATTTATGCCAACGCCAATATAATTTTTCCTCCGACGTGGGAAGAAGATCTATCGGACAAACCGGCTTTTTTGCAAGACTATCTGGCCTATTTCAAATTCGATTTAAAACTGTTGACGCGGCAATATTATGAATGCCTTGCGGGAATCGATGACGGCGTCAAAAAAATTCTCGATAAATTGACGGAAAAAAAAGCGCTTGACAATACGCTGATTATTTTCATGAGCGATAACGGCTATTTCTTCGGCGAGCACAATCTCGGCGACAAGCGCTTGGCTTATGAAGAATCGATGCGGATTCCTTTATTCATGCGATATCCGCCGTCGTTCAGCGCTGGCACCAAATCCGCTAAAATGGCTTTGACCGTAGATCTCGCACCGACGCTTTTAAATGCGGCAGCGATTCCCGATTCTTTTAACCTGCCCGGAGTCCCTTTGCAAAAGCTGGCTGCGAGCAAAGCCGAACGCGCCAGTTTCTTATATCAATACTTTGTCGATCCCGCGCTCCCAATCGTTCCAGCCATGCGCGCCATTCGGACACGTGACTATAAATATATTCTTTATGGCGATTCAACCGCAACGCAAGAGTTATATAATTTGAAAAAAGATTCGATTGAAGCGAGTAATTTAATCAAAGAGCCGGCTTATTCACCAGTGGTGAAACGGCTGCGTTTTCAGCTTGATAGTTTGCGCTTCGCGGTCAACGATACTTCGTTAATTAGCTCCGTCGATGAACGGTCATTGGAGATTCCCGTGCAATTTGTATTGCATCAGAATTATCCTAATCCGTTCAATCCAACTACGACGATCAAATATTCGCTTCCGTCAGCGGCGCACGTGCAATTAAAAATTTTTGATGTCAACGGACAGGAGGTAGCGACTTTGATCGATGCGATACAGAATGCGGGAGTGCGATCGGTGCAATGGGACGCGTCGGGTTATGCGAATGGCCTCTACTTTTGCCGATTGGCGGCAGGCGCATTTGCTCAAACGCAAAAACTGACGGTGATCAAATAATGGGGGTGATCGTTTGTTGGAGATAATGAAAAAATTAGGGTGGTTATGGTGTATGAAATGGCGCCTGACATTTTCTATCATGATGGTTTCCTGCACGATAAGTTCCGGGCAAACTTATTGGAACCCGGATTCAACCGGCTATCATTATTTAAGTCGCGGCGACAATATAAATCAATGGCTGGCGTTGGCCGGAACAAAAGTCGAAGTGGATCGCGCCGCTTTTTTTGCAGGCGGCGGTTCGATCAAATGGACGATTCCGCCTCACAGCGGTACGGCCACATTGGAGTTTACGTTTTTTGATGTCGATTTGCGCGACCGAGTCATTTATACGACTTGCCGTCGCAACAATCATCCGGCGACGATAGAAGCCAGCCTCATCGTCTCTGAAGGAAAAGGTTTTCGACTGCCGACGCCAGTCAATGTTAATGATCAAGCTGCTTATCTCCCGGTGGACGTCTGGCAAAAACGCGGACAATCGGCGTGGTTATGGCCGTTTGGCGGCGCGACCCGCGCTGATCTTCGGAATGTTAAAAAAATTCTTTTTACGGCAGCGGATGCCGAGGTCGAACAAATTTTATGGATTGATGAAATTAAATACACCCGACCGCGAGGACCGGCTTGTATCATTAATTTCAATCATTATCGTGATAATGCGGACAGTTTATTGACGCCGTGGTTAATCGCCAAAGGCTATCGAGCGAATATCGATTTCACCTTCGATTATGCCGAGAAAAGGTTCGCTCACAATCGCGCCAATGGTGGGTTATGGGTGCGTTACGTCGGATTGAAGCGCATCGCTGAGTTGGTTAAACAGCACGGCTGGAGCACGACACATCACGGCGCTTTTTATGATGATTTGCGGCGATTAGCCAAAGAGCAGCGTTTGCAGTTATATTCTTTGGAACCATTCACGCAGGCCCGCTTTACGACACACTGGTGTTTCTCGATTCCGATGGATTGGTCGACGCCGGAAATCTTTGCGGAGATTCAAGGCCTCAACCGCTTTTATACGATTCGCAATCAATGGGATAAATTGCCCAACGAACTGCCGATTGATAATCCCTGGCGCTTGCGTTTTTATCGCATTTCTTCGGCCTCGGCAGGTCCTAATTTGCCGGGACAGCCGGAAACGCTGACGCAAATGCGCAATCGTATTTATCAGGTTTTTATCCGAAAAGGGCTATTGATTTTAAATTTTGATTCAGTAGTAACTACTGCTTCGCCGGATTATAAAGACATTGAGTTCAGTATGCTCAGCGATGATCAGGCTTTGATTCAGTACGCGGATTCTCTCGGCTTCGCTTTTTTGACGTTTCAAGATCTTTTCGCGCCCGATCCGAACTACAAGCAGCGCGTGTCAAGCAATCACGATTATTTTAGCAGCGGCGCCGGACGCTTCGATACGTTGCGCGTCTTGCAAAATGATCTTGTCCCGATTCAGAGATCGCTGCGCATCGCCGCTATTGGCAATCCCTCAAACGGGCAAGCGCTGATTACAACAAATCAGCGCGCCATCGTTTACATCCCGAAAGCGAATTTCGCCGGCCTTGACCGTTTTGATTATATCGCCACCGACGGCGTCTTGTCCGACACCGCAACGGTGTTCGTCACCGTGTCTCTTGCTACCACCGCGCACGAAGGCGAAACACCTACACGCTTCGCGTTGGAGCAGAATTATCCCAATCCCTTCAACCCGACCACATTGATTCGTTACTCGCTGCCGGCATCGAGTCATGTGCGATTGGAAATTTTTGATCTCGCCGGGCGAAAGATCACAACGTTGGTTGAGAACACGCAAAGCGCGGGAACGAAAACGATTCGGTACAACGCCAGCGCTATTCGCAGCGGAATATATTTTTATAAATTGACCGCCGGAGATTTTGTGGAAACAAAGAAAATGATTCTCATGCGATAAAATTTTAGCGCGAGTTGTTCGCAGTTGACGCGAATTGAATCTAAATTAATAAGGCGCTTTAAAAGTCGGATTTTTGCAAGAGACAAAAGCTTTTTTAGTAGTATCCGGGTGATTCGTAAAATCCGGCTATAAAATTTTTCCAGCTTGTTCGAGTCTGAATATATTGTGCAATCTCTCACGGATGAACGGATTGCCCACAGCAGGGACGACATGATGATGAAAAGCAAACGGCAAATTACATCTTTGCACAACTTCTTCGATCTTTGCCATGTTCAAAAAACACGCACGACTCCTGATCGTTTTCCTGGCTGTCGGCGATTTGTTAATCACTTTGGGAGCATTTGTTGGCGCATTCAGTTTTCGCTTTTATTCCGGCTTGGTGCCGGCGGAAAAAGTTCCGCAATTCGAAAATTACCTCGTCCTGCTCGGTTTCATTTTGCCGCTGTGGCTGGCGCTGTTCGCGCTTTCCAGGCTTTATACCTCGCGCCGCGGCGACTCGGTTTTTGCCGACGCGCAGCCGCTGGCGTTCAGCATCGCGCTCGGCGTTCTTTTTGTTTCCGCCTTCACGTTCTTTTATCGCGAAGCTTCTTTTTCGCGGTTAACGCTCCTGCTCTTCGGCGCGCTGGATTTCACTTTGCTTTTCGCCGAACGCCTCATCATTCGCATCGTCCTGCACGTCTTGCGGCGGCGCGGCTACAATCATCGCCGCTTGTTGATCGTCGGCGCCGGTGAATTGGGCGAGCGTGTCGCTGAGACCGTGCAGGAGCATCCGGAGATGGGCTATCGCATCGTCGGTTTTCTCGATGATTATGTGAATGACGTCGGGCTTGCAAGAGAATACGGCTGGGAAGTTCTCGGCAAAACCTTCACTGTCGGAGAAATTGTCGAGCGCTACAATGTCGACAAAGTGATCGTCGCGCTGCCGATGCAGGCGATTCGCAAAATTTCCAACATCGTGCAAATTTGCGAGCATGAGGGCGTGCCGACCGACATCGTGCCGGATTTTTTTAAATTCATTCAACCGCGCACGCGCGTGCAGGATTTCGCCGGTTTGCCGCTGGTCGGCGTGCGTTTTACGCCCGTTGATTCGGTCGCGTATCGCCTCGGCAAACGCTTTTTTGACATTGCTTTCGCCAGCCTGGCGCTGTTGATTGGCGGGCCGCTATTTTTGCTCATCGCGCTCGGCATCAAGCTCAGTTCACCGGGGCCGATTTTCTTTTCACAGGAACGCATCGGCGCCAATCGCCGCCCGTTCCGCATGTTGAAATTTCGCACCATGCGCGTCTCGACGGCGCGCGAGAGCGACACCCGCTGGACGACGCGAAATGATTCGCGCGTCACTCTCCTCGGCGCATTCTTGCGCAAAACCAGTCTGGATGAATTGCCGCAATTCATCAACGTGCTCAAAGGCGACATGAGTGTCGTCGGCCCGCGCCCCGAGCGCCCGTTTTTCGCGAATCGTTTCAAAGGCGAGGTCCCGCAATACATGCTGCGTCATCAAGTGAAAACCGGCATCACCGGCTGGGCGCAGGTCAACGGCTGGCGCGGCGACACCTCGATCAGCAAGCGCGTCGAGCACGATTTGTATTACATCGAAAATTGGTCGCTCGGATTCGATCTCAAAATCATTTTGATGACCATCTCGAACGGCTTGGCGAATAAAAATGCTTATTGAAACCGCCTCTGCCGGTAAGATGAATCTCTTTCAAATGATTCGCCGTTTCAATTTTTTTTTGAAATCAAAACTTTGGCGTGATTTTCCCAGACCGCTCATGTATTACAAGCAAGCCGTTGAAACGGCAACAAGGGATGGTTTATGTGTTCTTCACGCCGGCGGCGGCCGCAATAAGCATAATCTGTTTCAAGGCCGGAGGATCACGCGCATCAACGTCGATCTCGATTACGATACGCTCGTGCAGGACAAGACGGCGGCGCTGCGGACGCTGGCCAATCTGGAAAAGCTGCCCGTAGCCGCAAACTGCGTCGATCTCATCCTCTGCGAAATGGTTTTCGAGCACGTCGCCGCGCCGGAAAAAATGATCGGCGAATTTTACCGCTGCTTGAAACCAAACGGCCGGATTTTTTTTATTACGCCGAATTTTATGTGCTATCCATATCTGGTTTCGCGCCTCATGCCGTATTGGTTTCATAAGCTCTACGGCGTCGCCGTCGGGCGCAAAGCCGAAGATATTTTCCCGACGCATTATCGCTTAAATACGATTCCCGCGATTCAGCAATATTTTTCTCGGGCTGGGTTTGATAAAATATTTCTCAAGCAGCTCGATACCTCGAGTGACTACTTGGCGTTATTGCCCGGAATTTATTTGCTGGCGGTGCTTTATTCAAGGTTAATCAGCGGTGTTGAGGCGCTGAGTTTTTTGCGACAATTTCATGTGGGCTGTTTTCGCAAGCCGTAACGTCACTCAAGGATGAGTTCAGCGTGTTCGATCAAAAACCGGAAATGCCTTTTCGCAAACATCGTCGCGAAGTTTTTCTAAAAATTGGTTCGAGGTGGAGAGCGCTTTTGCTTTTACTGTGCATTTTCAAAATCGCTTCTGCGCAAGAGTTGGCCTCTCTTCCCACCAACCATTGGGCCTACGAATATTTACAGCAACTCGGTTTGCGCCATCGTGTTGCCGGCACGATGTTGTTGACTCTGCCGTTGCGCTATCAGCAAGTTGCTGCGATTGTCGATAGCCTCAGCCCCTACGCCGTCAATACCGCCGAGCATTTTTGGTTGCAGCGTTTGCGCGCGCGCGCGGCGTTTTCTGCGTCATCTCATCCCAATTTGCAGGTTGGCAGCCGCATTATTGAACATGCCGGAAAATTGCAAAGTGATGATCTGCGGTCGCGTTTGGCCGTGCGCAGTCATCTCGGTATTTTCCCGGATCGCCATCTCGCGTTGTTCAATGTCATCAACCTGGATCAAACGCTCGGTGACGATCCGCGCTACCTCGGCAAACGCTGGCGCGGCTTCACCGGCTTCACCGAGCAGGCCTACGCCCTGTTGCATTTCGACAAATATTTGGTTAAATTCGGGCGTGATTTCATTCAGTGGGGCAGAGGCCGGGATGCCACGTTGCAGATTTCCGATTATTCTCGGCCGGTCGATCATTTTTTTGCCCAATTCGATTTTCCGCGCGCCCGTTTTACGTATGTCGCGGCAAAGCTGGATCGCACGCCGCTCGCGGATTCATTGGTCGCGCGCTATGGCGTCGAACATGCCGAACGTTATTTGGCCGCCGGCCGCGTTGAATTTGAGCCGCGCAAAAATCGCTTGCGGATCGGCATTTCGCAGTTCGTCGTGAACGGCGGTCCGAATCGCGCATTTGAATGGTATTATTTGAATCCATTTATTTTTTATCATGGCGAGCAGCTCAACGAGAAACAGGGCGGCAACACGTTCGGCGCATTGGATTTCGTTGCGCGACCGCGCCCCGGACTTGAGTTATATGGCCAATTGCTCGTTGATGACGTGCAAATTGAAAAACGCGGGCGCGGCGATTTGGAGCCGAATGAATTTGGCTATTTGCTCGGCGTCGAAAAGGCGCTCGATGCCGCCACCGTTGGTTTGGAATACACGCGCGTCGCCAATCGCACCTACAACACCGTGCGTGAGTGGGAAAAGTTTTTGCACCGCAACCGTCCGCTGGCGCATGCGCTTGGCAATGATTTTGACCGCTGGCTGCTGCACGCGAATTTATACGCGGGAAAACAAGTTCAGCTTTATTTGACGACGGAATTGTTGCGCCGCGGCGAGGGCCGCATTGATTCCACATTTGATCGTCCGTGGGAAAATGCCACGCCGGAAGAGGGTTATCGCGAAAACTTTCCCAGCGGCGTGGTTGAAAAAAGCTGGCAACTTCGCTTCGAAGCGCGCTGGCATCCGCGCCCGGGATTTTTTCTCGCAGCGCATGGCCAATATGCGCGTCATAAAAATTTTGCCAATCGTTCCGGCAACAATGAAAATGACACGGGATTTTTTTTGCGTTTCTGGTGGGAGAAAGATTGGCTGATTTCTCTTGCGCAATAAATGCGAGAGGCGGCCTGCTTGTCAAAAATTAATTTTTAAAATAGCCGGGAAATCGGCGTGAACGAGTTAATTTGGAGAAAGACAGAACAATGAGTCAAACCGAGCAATTCATTCGTCAGACGATTGAAGAAAGCATAAGCGTCAAAACGACGTTGTTACAAAAGTGCGTCCATGAAATTCTTGAAACCGGGCTTGAACTGGGACGCTCGATTCGTGCAGGCGGAAAAATTTTGTTTTGCGGGAACGGCGGCAGCGCTGCCGATTCGCAACATCTCGCTGCCGAGCTTGTTGGCCATTTGCGGCGCGAGCGACGGCCACTGGCTGCCATCGCTTTAACCACCGACGCCTCGATTCTTACTGCCGTCGGCAACGACTATGCCTTTAAAGAAATTTTTGCGCGACAAGTGCAGGCGCTCGGCCTGCCTGGCGACGTGTTTGTCGGCATCAGCACCTCCGGCAATTCGGAAAACGTTCTCGTCGCCGCCCAAGCCGCTCAAAAGCAAGGCATGATCACTATTGGCTTGCTCGGCAACGCCGGCGGAAAAATTGCCGCGGTCGTTGATCACAAAGTCATCGTGCCGTCAAAAGACACGCAGCGCATTCAAGAGTGCCACATCCTCATCGGCCACATTTGGATGGAGATGATCGAGCAGGAATTGTTCGGGCATTGATGTAACACGGACGGCCCGTCTGTCTTGCTCAAAGAATTGAAAATTTTAAATTGAAAATTTCCAATTTAAAATTTTTTCCGCGTTCAAAAAAGCCGGAGATCACCTCTCCGCTTTCCACCCATAGAAAAGCCCTCGACGAATGATTCGAAGAGGGCTTTTTGTTTTTACGATTATGCGAAGCCGATCCTGCGCGGAATTATCTCCGAATTTTTCAATTCTCGCCGTGCAAGCCCGATTTCACGCTTCGCCCTTGATGTTGCTCTCCATCGCCGCCTTGAAACCAAATTCCTTCGGCCTATCGTCACCAAAGATTTTGATTTCCCCAAACGCGCTTTCGTATCGTTGCACATTCTCCTCCAGCGCGCGCACCAAAGATTTCGCATGTTGCGGCGTCATCACGATCCGCGCATGCACGCGCGCTTTCGGCACGCCTGGAAAAAATCGCACGAAATCAATCACAAATTCTGACGGCGTATGATTGATGATCGCCAGATTCGAGTAAATCCCCTCGGCCTCTTTTTCGCCAAGCTCGATGTTGATTTGTTGTGGAACTTTGTTGTTGCTCATGTGTTGCTCCGCAATTCGGGAAATTTTTAAAGTTCTGCTTTGCCAACGGAGGAATGCTGTCAAAGGATTTTTAAAAGCGCTTTATCCGCTGGTAAAATTGTTTTTAAAAACCGATTTGGTTGTCCCGCTTTAAGATTACGAAAACTTTCGTTGATTGTCAATCCAAACTTCGACGTTGTTGACTTTGCAAGTTTTTTGCGTTAAATTGCAAACATGCCCCGAACCTCTAAAACATCTCAATCGCAATTGTCGCTCACCGATTCGACTCCGCCGGCAAAACGCGCGTTTCTCGTCGACGGTTCCGCGTTGGCCTATCGCTCGCATTTTGCGTTTATCCGCAACCCGCTCACCAACTCGCGCGGCCAAAATACCAGCGCCATTTTCGGCTTCGTGCGCGCGCTGTTAAAGCTGATCGACGAAGAGAAACCCGATTATTTCAGCGTGATTTTCGACACGCCGCAGCCGACCTTTCGCCACAAAGCTTACGCTGCGTACAAAGCCACGCGCCAGAAAATGCCGGATGATCTCGTGGAGCAATTGCCGCGCATTCGCGAATTTTGCGAGGCCCTCGGCGCCAAAGTCGTCGAAGTGGCCGGTTTTGAAGCCGATGACGTGATGGGCACCTTGGCCAAAGTCGCGACGCAACAAAATCTTTCGACGTATCTCGTCACCGGCGACAAGGATTTTATGCAATTGGTCGACGAAAACACGTTCATTTATAATACCGGCAAAGGCGACAAGGTGGAGTTACTCGACAGCGCCGGCGTGAAAGAAAAAATCGGCCTGCCGCCGAATCGTGTGATTGACTTTCTCGCGCTGATGGGCGATACTTCCGACAACGTTCCCGGCGTTCCCAAAATCGGCGAGAAAACGGCGCTCGAGCTTTTGTTGCAATATGATAGTGTTGAAAATCTTTTGGAGCAGGCCGATCAGATTAAGCGCGCCAATATTCGTGAGAGCTTGAAAACCAATCGCGAGCAAGCACTGCTCTCCAAGCGACTCGTGACTATTGATACCAACGTCCCGCTGTCGTTGCGTATTGATGAGCTTGCTTATCGCGGTATCAACAACCCGGCCGCGGCCGTTTTGTGCCGCGAATTTGAGTTCAATAGTTTGATTCCGCGTTTCACGGTGACCAGCGCCGAAACCACCGCGGGAAAATATCAGCTCCTGAACACGCCGGAAAAAGTGCAATGGCTGGCGCAGCAGCTCGCGCAGGGTGATGGCTTTGCCTTCGATACGGAAACTACTGCCGAAGATCCGCTGCGGGCCGAGTTGGTGGGGATGAGTTTTGCTTGGGAAGAAGGAACCGGTTATTACATTCCGGTTGCGCCGCCGCGCGCAAAAAATGATCTCTCGGATTTTTTCTTGTTGGATAGCCGACTTTCTCTGAAAAAACTTTTCACGCCGCTGCTCGAAGACTCGCAACGCCCCAAATGCGGCCAGAATGCGAAATACGATATGCTCGTCATGTCGCGCTACGGCGTGCGCATGGCTGGCGTCGTCTTCGATACGATGATCGCGAGCTACTTGCTCAATCCGACCAGCCGCCAGCACAACCTCGACGCGCTCTCGTTGGAATATTTCAATTACAAAAAAATCCCGACGAGTGATTTGATCGGCAAAGGCAAAGCGCAAATCACCATGCGCGAGGTGCCGGTCGAAACCGTCAGCCGCTATGCCTGCGAAGACGCCGATTTTACGCTGCGTTTGCGCAATCATTTTCTGCCGAAACTCAGTGAAGCCGGCGTGAATGAATTGTTCGAGCAAGTCGAAATGCCGCTCGTCACCGTGTTGGCCGATGTCGAGAAAACCGGCGTGAAACTCGATCTGCACTTTCTCCAGAAAATGTCAGCGGAGCTGGAAGCGACACTCGGCACGTTGATCACGGATATTTATGAATTGGCCGGTGGAGAGTTCAATATCAATTCGCCGAAGCAACTCGAGAAAATTCTTTTTGAGAAATTGAAACTTCCGCATTCGCGCCGCACCAAAACCGGTTATTCCACCGACGCGGATGTATTGGAAAAATTGAGTTCACATCATCATCTCCCCAAAAAGCTTTTGGAGTATCGCGAGCTTTCGAAGCTCAAATCAACGTATGTCGATAGCTTGCCGACGCTGGTGAATCCTTACACGAAACGCGTGCATACGAGCTACAATCAAGCGATTGCCGCCACCGGCCGGCTCTCGTCGAGCGATCCGAATTTGCAGAATATTCCGATTCGCACGGAGCTTGGCCGACGGATTCGCCGCGCGTTTATTCCCGGTGAAAAAGGGTGGAAGCTGCTCGACGCGGATTACTCGCAAATCGAGCTGCGCATCGTCGCGCATCTCTCCAAAGACGCCGCGATGATTGAGGCGTTTCGAAATGATGAAGACATTCATACGGCAACCGCAGCGCGCGTCTTCAATATCGATCCGAAAGAGATGACGCCGGAGATTCGCCGCCGCGCCAAGGAAATCAATTTCGGCATTATTTACGGCATGGGCGCGTACGGCTTGAGCCAGCGCCTCGGCATCTCGGTTGACGAAGCGCAAAATTTCATCACCAATTATTACGCGCAATATTCAGGCGTCAATGCGTTTATGATGGGCACGATTGCGGACGCGCATAAAAAAGGCTACGTGACCACGATGCTCAATCGCCGCCGCATTTTGCCCGACATCAACAGCGACAACCGCCGCGCCAGCGAGTTCGCCGAACGCGCCGCCATCAACACGCCGATTCAAGGCACCGCCGCGGATTTGATCAAGATCGCGATGATCAACATTCACCGCCGTTTGCAAAAAGAAAATCTGCGCGCGCGCATGATTTTGCAAGTCCACGACGAGCTTGTTTTCGAAGCGCCGGAAGATGAGTTGGCTGCGTTGGAAAAACTCGTGCGCAAGGAGATGAGTTCGGCAATCAAGTTGGATGTGCCGATCAAAGTGGATATGGGGATTGGGGAGAATTGGCTGGAGGCGCATTGAGTTCAAAATAGCGTTTGATTGTACCGCGTATTTTGCTATATTTAAAATCAGAGCCACGACCAAGCCGTGGCTGAAGCGTTACGAATTTTCATCGAATGTGGAGTCAAATATGTCGTCCTCAATTTTTCTGCGCCGCCTGTTGTTTATCGTCTCGATCAATCTTCTCTTTTTTGCTCCGGTTTTGCTTGCGGCGGCAAATGGCGCGAGTTTGATCGTCACTGGCGACGACGCCGAGTTGCAAAACGCCAAAAAGTTTTTTCGTAACGGCGATATTGACCAGGCGATCAGCACGCTTGAAAAGCTCGTTGCCGGCGCCGCGCTTTCGCCGGCGGATCGCGTCGAGGCGCTGGAGTATCTCGCCTTTTCTTATGTCAACAAGAAAAAATACGACCGCGTCAAAGCCAATTTCGTGGAGATTTTGCGGCTGCGCCCCGACTACGAGCTGGAGGAAGCGATGATGAGCCACACCGGCTTGATGCGCTGTTACTGCGAAGCTCGCAAAGAAGTCGTTGGCAACATTTGGGAGGCCGGTCCGCAACCCGGCATCAAAACCGTGGCGGTGCTGGATTTCGACAACAACTCGATCGACGACGTCGAACGGCTCGCCAATCTTGGCAAAGGTTTGGCGGACATTTTAATTACCGATTTGGCGGCCTTGAGCAAATTGAAGGTGGTCGAGCGCGAGCGCATCCAATTTGTGTTGGATGAAATCGCGCGCAGCGAATCCAGTCTCGGCGGTAAGCGCGTGCTCGATCCCGATTTTGCCGTGCGTCTCGGCAAATTGATGGGCGCGCAGTCCGTGCTCATCGGCAGCTTCATGAAGTTCGGCAAGAAACTGCGCATCGACGTGCGGCTGGTTAAAACCGAAACCAGCGAAATTCTCAAAACCGATTTTGTCGACGGCGGCCAGGATGAGATTTTTGATTTGACCAAGAAGCTGACGGTGAAAGTGGCGCAAAATCTCGACCTCGTCATCGGCAAAGTCGAACGGCAAAATTTAGAACGCTTACAGCCCAAGGCCGTGCCGATGGAAGCCACGATGGCCTATTCCGAAGCGCTCGACATGCTCGATCAAGAGCGTTATGCCGAGGCGCAGAAGATGTTGGAAAAAGCCCTTGCCCTCGCGCCGAATTTCCAATTGGCTCAGGAAAAGATGAAGGTGCTGCAAACTTTTGCAAAGGGATGAAAAATCCCCTAACCCGGTAGTGTCAAAAGTTCTATGAAAACCAGGGGGGATTTCTGAAAAGTCTGGAGAGTTGTTGTGGCTCAGAGTGTGTTTGCGTTTTCTTAGGCATGGAACAATGATTGAACAA
>Ga0247727_10001198_pt1 | contig 62979 bp, 58 predicted proteins | sample WisWelCaveWW1625_FD_202498 | JGI IMG/M metagenome (GOLD analysis project Ga0247727, IMG submission 202498) | Biofilm microbial communities from Wishing Well Cave, Virginia, United States - WW16-25 | ecosystem: Environmental > Aquatic > Deep subsurface > Groundwater > Cave microbial mat | place...
AACCGATAATTGCTTTCGTTATTTTATACCGCCATATTCTATTAGACTAATTGTTGCTCGCGTCTTCGGATGTCAAGATCAGTTTAATCCAATGAGTCAAATAAACTATGCCCCAAAAATCGCTGCATCGGCGGGATCCGGAAAGTAAAGCTGCGTCGTCAGAATTCGCTGGTTCGGCGCCTGTACTTTCACGTGAAAGTGGCGCGTTCGTCCAGGGTATAAACCCGGAACGAATGTTCTGAGGTTGTATCGCCCGGCCGCATCGGTGAATTGATGCCCGCGCAGTTTATAGCCGACGTTGTCGTACTCGCCGTTGTCATCCGCATGCCAGAAGTCGACGAGGGCATTTGCCACCGGCTTGCAGTCGGTCGTCAGCACTTGCCCGGTGACGGTGATTTTGGTCCCGGTGATGCCCGGCTCCAGCAGCGAAGTGCGCTCCGGCGAATTGGGAGTGTAGAAAGGCCCTTCTGTTTGTCTCGGTGTAATATCGTCATCGTCACCGCAATCCGGTGTTGGGGGCAGCGTTGCAGAAGGCACCGGCGTCGCAGCTTCCGTTTGCCGGCCAAACGCCGCGAGCACGAACGTCGCTGGCATAGCGAGCAAGGCCTGCAAAAATTCGCGGCGCGTTCGCTTTGTGGGTATGAGTTTTTCCATCATGATCTCCTTATGCTTTAAAGTGAGTGAAATCTTTGCAAATGCCAAACATGTTCGTTCACTTTGAGATACGGATACCGGAAATGTAGATGTCGCTCACAACCTCCGCTGTCTACTGTGATGCGAGATTGTCTGCTATCACAAATTTAAGCAAATCTCAGCTACTAGCCAATAGGCATTTGTGCCGTTTACTTATGAATTTTCGCCAGGCGCTTTTGCAGTGCAGAAGGGGTAAGGCCGGTTTTGTTTTTAACGAACTGGCTGAAGCTGGCCGGGCCGTCGAAGTCGAGATGAAAAGCGATTTCTTTATGGGAAGTTTCTTCAAAAATCAGCATTCGTTTGACTTCAAGAAGCAGCCGGTTGTGGATGACCTGCAGCGGATTCAGCCCCCAATATTTTTTGGTAATGGCGGATAATTTTTTTTCGGTGAGGTTGAGCAGCGCCGCATAGTGTTGCACCGAACGATTGTGCAAATACTGTTCTTCCAGCAGTTGCTGAAACTGATAGGCCAGCTTTCTATCGTTGGAGGGCGGGTTTTTATGCTGGGCTTTGCGGTGCTCCAGCAATTGAAATATCAGGGCCTGCAAAAAATGCAAGCTGATTTCGCGGGAGTAGACGGAATGTTTTTCCGAAGCTTGTTTCAATAAATCCAGCGTTGCCGAAACCTGTTGCAACTGGCGAGGATTATTTTCAAAAATTGCCGCCGTGTTCATTCCAAAAACAGCCTGCTGCAGCAAATTTTTCAGATCACTTGCTGCAATGGCCTCGTCACGAAACTGCACGAGCCGGCCCGAGGCCTCGGGACTTCTTCTCAGCAAATGCACCTGCAGCGGAGAGACGAGGTAACAGCTATGGCTGTGCACCGGCAACTCGACAAAATCGATCAACTGGCTGCCGCCGCCGGTTTCAAAAAAGAAAATCTCAAAATAATCGTGGCGATGGACCCGGGTAAAATCGTAAGGATTTTTATGCCGAAGGTCTTTTACAAAAACCGGGAACTCACTCTTTGCCAGCGAATGAACCGGCAAATGCTCTTTGCCGGATTTCAAATCGTGATTTTTGCTTGCCGTGGATTTCACGAGGATTGTTATCGCCGCCTATGCTTCCGCCAACTCTCTAGCGAATTTGAAAATAAGATTGTTTTAAAACCTGCTACTCCTTCCGCTTAATCAGCTCAATTCGCTTACAAATCAGCTCAGAAAAAGTTTCTCAAACTCTGCGATACAGTTTTCGATATCCTTGAGTAGCTTGACGCCATGCGAGGTTTGAAGTGACTTTATCAGCGGAAAAGTATATTCTCCTGGAACTTGAAGACGCCCTGATTTATCGAGCCAAGGATATTCGGGGTTAGGGCCGTCCTGCGCCAAAGTGGGCGCCAGACTTTCAATCTCGTAAGCAAGAGGTAGAAGCCGCTTGAAATGACTTCTTAATTGTGAGTGGGTCATGGCCAGCCTTGCTTGCAGATTACCGTTATTGCCGGCAACCTGCATGAATTTGACAAAGGCAGCATGGCTGCGTGTGAGGCGTTCTAATTTGGAATGGCCGGCAAATAAAAGCGCTTTACCCAGTTTCTCGGTGGTCATTTGCAAGAAATGCAACTGGAGACAATCCGGCCATCGTGTTTGACGTGCTCTTTGATAGGCCTCCCAATCAACACGAGCCTGTTTCAGAAATGCTATCTGCCACTCCCGCCTGTCCGTCATACGGTCACCATCTCGCGCGCGTATTCCTTGTGGTTCTCCAAACTCCACGCCTCGGGCAAGGGTATCTCGTCCTGCAAAACCCTTTGCCATTCTTCCGGTGTGACTTGCGCAATGAGCAAAGCGTAAGGGATTTCCCTCGAGGGCGGAAAATAAAACGACAGAACATCCCCCGTGGGAAGAGTGTCGGCGGTGATTTGGATCAAACGGATTTCCGGCGCGGTCTCGGGATTGAGCCAGATCACTTTTTCCAGACTTTCGTCCAGATCGAAGTGCTCTTGAATCAATTTTTCAACAACACTTTCACGATTATTATGATTCTGCGACATGACGGTTTCCTGATGTGATCGTAAGTAAACAGGCGTTATTTTGCTAATCAAAGATATTGAATTTGCAATCAAAATGCAAGTCGTTCGATGCCATATTGTAAGAACAAGCGAATGACGCGGATCGAACGGATTACCCCGGATTTTAATTTAGTTGTAATCCGTGAAAATCCGTGCCATCCGCGTAATCCGTGTTCAAGGCTTTTGCTTTTTGTTATTTTATAAATTTTACCAACTCCACTGCCACTTCCTCAAACGCTGCCAGATGCGCCTCAATATCTTTTTCCGTGTGCAACACTGAAATCGTCCATTGCTCTTCGTGACCTGGCGGGTGCGCGATGATACCGCGATTGAGCATGCTGAACCAATACGCTTTCCAATGCTCACGGTTGATTTGCAGCCAATCACGATAGTTTTTCAGTTGACGAGGCAGAAGATGGATCATCCCGAGCGCGCCGATGTGAACGGCATGAGCCGGCAATTTATTGGTAGCGATAATCGTGTTATAACCATCTGTCAGCTTTTTGCTCATGGCGTACAGGCGCGGATAAACTTCCGGCGTGAGAATATCGCGCAGCGTAATGAGGCCCGCCGTGAGCGAGAGTGGATTACCGGCATAAGTTCCGGCATGATAAAATCCAACGTCGCCGACATGCTGCATCACTTCGCGCGTGCCGGCAAATGCGCCGAGCGGCAAGCCACCGCCGATAGCTTTCGCAAGACAAATGAGATGGGGCTGCACGCCGTAGTATTCACATGCGCCACCAGGTGCAATTTTTAATCCCGTCTTCACTTCATCGTAAATCAGCAGCGCGCCGTTTTCTTCGCAAACCTCTTTGAGCGCCTGCAAAAATCCCGACTCCGGCGTGATAATGCCGGCGTTACACATCACCGGCTCGATGATCACCGCGGCGATCTGTTGCGGATTCTCCCGAAAGCGGATTTTCACCGACTCGATGTTGTTGAAGCTGGCAACGAGCGTATTTTGCCAAACTGCTGCTGGAATGCCGAACGATGACGGGATTTGGTTAGGGTGCATCTCCTCGCCAATCTGCGGCAGCTTGGGTTTGGTGCTCACCAGCAGCGCATCTTGCACACCGTGAAATGCGCCTTCGAATTTGATGATCTTTTCGCGCTTGGTGTAATGCCGCGCCAGCCGCAAAATGTGCGAAGTGGACTCGGTGCCGGAGTTGGTGAACCGCACCATTTCCACACGAAAGCGTTTGCAGATTTCGGCGGCGACTTTCGTTTCGATTTCGTTTGGCGCGCAGTAAAGCGTGCCATCCTCTGCCTGCGCCCGAATCGCTTCAAGAATCTGTGGATTGGCGTGGCCGACGAGTTGGCAACCGAAGTTCATGGAAAAATCGACGTACTCGTTCCCATCCACGTCCCGCATGCGGCCGCCTCCCGCGCGCTGGATGAAAACCGGATATGGCTCGTAGTAACGAAAATTGCTGGTGACGCCAAGCGGCAGCAGATCGCTGGCGCGTTGGTGCAATTCATAAGATTTGCGCGTGCGCTGTTTGTAGGTTTCGATTATTTTTTCTTGCCAGGTCATTGTTGATCTCCATTTCTAAAAACGTTCGTAGTAGCCGCCTTCAGGCGCAAAAAGTACGGAATGAGCAAAAGCTCCCTTGCATAAATTTTTTAGTGAAGCAATTTCTAATTTTGCGAGTTTGATGCCTAAAGGCAAAACTACGAACGCAATGTACTACTACGAACTTCTCTCAACGTATCTTCGAGCCGATTTAAAATTTCATACAACAGTTCATTCGGAATATTCAACGCCGGCTCGAAGCGCACGGTCTCGGAGTTGCTCATGGTGCCAGCGACGAGCACGCCTTTTTGGAAAAGACGCGACACGACTTCCCAGCCGAGCTCGGCGCTTTTAAATTGCATGCCGATGAGCAGGCCCTTGCCGCGCACTTCGGCGATGATGTCTTCATAACGACGCTGCATATTGCGCATGGCGGCCAACATGTATTCACCTTTTCGAGCGGCTTGACCTGGCAAATTTTCTTCGATCGTTACTTGAATAGCAGCGATGCCCGCGGCGCAAGCCAGAGGATTGCCGCCGGTCGTTGAAGAATGCACCTGCGGATCTTTTTCAAACACCGACCAGATTTCCGGCGAGGAGACGAATGCGGCAAGCGGCATCACCCCGCCGCCCAGCGCTTTGCCGAGGCACATAATGTCCGGCACGACATTCCAGTGCTCGACGCCGAACATTTTGCCGGTGCGACCGAGTCCGGTTTGCACTTCATCCGCGACGAGTAGAACACCGTAGCGAGTGCAGATTTCGCGAACCTTCGGCCAATAATCATCCGGCGGCACAATCGCGCCGGCCTCACCTTGTATAGGCTCGAGCACAACGGCGGCGAGTTGCCAACCGATGCGCTCGGCCTTGTGCAATTCAAATTCCAATTCTTCGGCGTCGCCAAATTCAACAAAGCTCACGTCCGGAAGCAGCGGCTCGAAGGCTTTGCGATAGCGCAATTTTCCCATCAGGCTCAACGAGCCGAGCGACTTGCCGTGAAACGCGCCGAGCGAGCTGACGAAGCCATGGCGCTTGGTGTAGGCGCGCGCCAGCTTCATCGCGCCTTCCACTGCATCGGTGCCGTTGTTGATCAGAAAACTATATTGCAAATTCCCCGGCGTAATTTCCGCCAGCACTTTCGAGAGCGCGCCGCGCAGCGGATCGAGCAGCTCCTGGCTCGATAGCGGATTGCGCTGCAATTGCGCCGCGACGGCCTTCACAATTTTCGGATGGCGAATGCCGGCGCTGTACAAACCATAACCGCCGAGGCAATCGATGTACTCGCGGCCAAGTGTGTCGCAAAACTTCGAGGCCTGGCCGATCCATTCGAGACAAGCGTACTCACCGGCTTGATTTACCGATTTGCGGATGTCGGCCCAGCCTTTGTTGACATACGTGAGATAATTATCCAACGTCTCTTCAATCATCGGGCGATGGCGCATTTCGTCGGTAATCGTTCCGGAAATAATGTCGAGCCACTTGCGGCATTCTTTGAGAACGTCTTGATAAGGCTGTTTCTTTTCCGGAGCCGGCTCTTGCGCCGGCAACTGCGGCGTCGGGATTTTTAGATCAATTTTTTTAATTGGATCAAACAGCGGCGGAAACACGTGCACGCCGTTCTTCGGATTTTGCGGCGCTTTCGGCTGAATCGTTGTATTCAACATGGCTGTCTCTCCCTTTGGCTGAGGTGTCAATGAAAAATGTTTTAAGAATAAATTCCCGTTGTGCGTAATCCCTCGAGTGACCGGTGTTGTAGCGCCGGCATCTTGTCTGCAGTCAGGATGACTGCGCTACGTTTTCCACCCGTATATTGAGGAGATACCGTTGTGCCGTCGATCCGCCGGATTTAGAGAAAACAAACAGGCCTCAGTATCTGAAGAGATACCAAGATCTGAAGCCATGATTCAAATTCCGTTGACAGGCGAAATCAATGGCACGAACAGATGAGGTGAAGGAAAGCCGAATCATTTCTGCAAATCGATCTCATGAGCAGAGAAGGCGGAAGACACGACAGCCTTTAGCCTTTGCTGAAATGGCAAAAGTGCCGCGTTTCCACATATGCGCTGTGAGAAATTTTAGGAATGAAAATTCGGCGCGGGAGGGATTCAGCCAAAACGCAAGATGGTGCGGTAGAAGAGCTTTTCGTCGTAGAAAATGCGGAAGAGAATCGAGGTGACGGATTGCAATAACCACGTGCCCAGCGGCTGACCTTCAGAATTTAGTAGGCTTTGCACACTGGTTATCGCGTAGGGGTTTTGGAGCCTGTGCTTCATAGTCGCAGTCCTTTCTGGTTTGGCTACGCCCGTTGAGGCTACGCTACGGCCTTATGGGACGCCTTATTCGGCACATTTCCAATATAGCGAAAGAAAAGCTAATCCGCAAGGGACAAAATGGCATTCTCCAAAACCTCGATACCCTCCGCCAGTTGCTCTGATGAAATGACCAACGGCATAAGCGTGCGGATGATATTAGAGTAAGTTCCGGCAGTGAGCGTCAACAGCCCCTTTTGATAACAACGCTCCTGAATTTTTTGCGCCGAATCTTTATCAGGCAATTTTGAGGTCTTGTCTTTCACAATTTCCAAAGCGCGCATCGCGCCGATGCCGCGCGCCTCGCCGACTTTAGGGCTTTTCGCAGTGAGAGCGGAAAAACGTTGGTGGACGTATTCCCCAATATTGAGCGCGCGTTCACCGAGTTTGAGGCGTTGCATTTCTTCAAGACTCGCCAATCCCGCCGCGCAGGCGACCGGATTTCCACCATAAGTGCCGCCAAGTCCACCTTCGTGTGGCGCGTCCATCAACTCAGCGCGTCCGGTGATCGCGCTCAATGGCAAACCCGAAGCAATGGATTTCGCCATGATGATAATATCCGGTTCAACTTCAGACCATTCGATTGCAAAAGCTTTTCCCGTGCGATAGAAACCGGTTTGCACTTCATCAGCGATGAAGACGATGCCGTGCTCGTGACAAATTTTTGCCATCGTCCGCACCGCAGCGGGCGGCGCGACGATGAAGCCGCCTTCGCCGAGCACCGGCTCCATAATAAGCGCCGCCACTTTGTCCGGCGCGACATGGCCCGCAAAAAGCTCATCGAAAATGTGGCGATACTCGTTTTCCCAATCAATCGGACGCGAGGCAGAATGCCAGCGATATTCGTAGGGATAAGGAATGCGATAGATTTCCGGCAGAAATGGACCGAAGCCATATTTGTACGGTTTGACTTTGCCGGTGAGGCTCATCGCCAACATGGTGCGACCATGAAAAGCATGCTCGAACGTGATAATGCCAGGGCGACCCGTCGCATAGCGCGCAATTTTGATCGCGTTCTCGACCGCTTCGGCGCCGCTGTTGGCGAGCATGGTTTTTTTCGCAAATTTCCCCGGCGTGATTGCATTGAGCTTTTCCGCGAGCGCAATGTACGGCTCATACGCCGTGACGTGATAACACGTGTGAGTAAACTTCTGCGCTTGCTCGCTGATGGCTTGCACCACCTGTGGATTGGCATGTCCAAGATTCATCGCGCCAATGCCGCCGGCGAAATCGATGAAAATATTGCCATCGACATCGGTGACGAGCGCGCCCTCAGCTTTCGCCGCGAAAATCGGCGTGGAATTATACGGCCCGCGCGGCACCGCAGCTTGGCGGCGCTGCATGAGCGCCTGGCTCTTGGGGCCGGGGATGGAGGTTTTGAGGTGGATGGAGGTCATAGGTTGGTTTCCGAGTTCGTTTTATAAAATCGATCGTATGGGGTATAGCATTTTATGTTGCCGCATGCTGAGCAAAGCCCTTTCGCACTAACGTGTCATCAACTATTTTCCGTACCTCGTCACGCTGTTGTTTGCTGAGTGACGGAGATGCTGGTTTGTCACCAACTAGATCGATGATATATTGCCGCAGGATTTCGTTGATACGATCATTGCGGTTTAAGCCACCGCGCCGAGCTTCCGATTCAAACCATGCCAGGATGTCAACGTCAAGATCAAGTGTCACTTTTTTCTTTGGCATGCGCGCGTTTATTGGTAGTTGGTGACGAGCTCTTCGGAGAACAGCATTTTCTGGAATCTCTGGAATCTCCAGAGTAGCATCACTTATTTGTTGCTTCTTCATATCGTTTCCTTTCTTTTTGTGAAACTTTGCGTGCTCCGATAAGTCGGATTATTTCCTGTTGATTGATTTTTCTTTCTGTAAACCAGCAAACTAACAGACGATTCAATTTGCTTGTTCCAATTAACAACCAACGTGTTTCGTCCGTCGAATGCTCCGCATCATAGCTTTCTAGTTTATAGGGATCAAACCAACAGCTTGCCGCTTCTTCAAAAGCAACGCCATGATCGCGTTCGTTAGCGCGAGCTTTTGCAGCGTCCCAAGTAAATTTTAGGCCGGCAATTTCAAGCTTGACGATTTTACTCTGACGGCTCATAACCAAAAGATATAAATTTCGGCATCTTTTTCAAGCATTTCTTTTGAGTGATGTTTATACCCACCCCAACTCGCTGAACTGCGGAAAGCCGCCTTGCCAAATCCACCAGATGAGAAAGAGCGCAACGGCAATGATATATCCAACCAGAAAGAACAGCATGACCGGATTTCGTTTGAGTGAATTTTGTTGCTTTTTCGCATGACGCAGAATACCACCGAGAATCAGAACGGCGCTGGGAAATAGCAACACAACCGTTTGTCCCTCAACAGCGTCGGTGAAATACGCAAAGCTATAGAAGGGTGCGCCGGCAAGCGTCACCCAACTTGTTGGGATGGATTGTAGGTTGGCGGCTAACAGAAGAAGGCTAATCGAGATTCCCAGCATGCCGCTATGCCAGAAAATGTGTCCCATTTTCTCGTCGAAGAAATAATTCAGCCAATAAAGCGGCGTTTGCTCCATTCCCACCAAATGCCGCGCAATGGCATTGGCTGATAAATTCATGCCTTGTCCGTTGATGTAAAAAATTGACGAGAAAAAGAGAATGACGGTAGCAAATCTAACCGTTCGATCCGCAGGAGATCGAGTCGCACGAATGACAAAATACAATTTCCAAACCAAAGGGATGACCACAAATGGCGTGAAGAAATTCAGCAGGTCGCCGGTGGTGAGACCGTTTTTAATGTCGTGCGTCAGAAATGCCGGCACGACGTGCATGAAGGCATAAGCAAAAGCGAAGAGGAAGAGCCAGGCGGAGAGATTGCTCGTGCGATTTTGGGGTTCTATTTTATCGTGCATAAGAAAGCTATTTCGTTCCAAACAAGCGGTCGCCGGCGTCACCGAGGCCTGGAAGAATATAGCCATGATCATTGAGCCGGACATCGAGTGCTGCGGCATAAATGGCGACGTCGGGATGAGCTTGGCTGAGCTTCGTCACGCCTTCCGGCGCAGCAACGATGCAGACAAACTTGACATTCTTGGCGCCGGCCTTCTTAACGAGTCCAGCCGCGGTTGCGGCGGAACCGCCGGTCGCCAGCATGGGATCGACGATGATCACATCGGTTTCGGCGATGGTCTTCGGCAATTTGGCATAGTATTGCACCGGCTCGAGGGTTTCTTCATTGCGATACAATCCGATGTGTCCCACGCGCGCCTCCGGCACGAGCGCCAATAAACCGTCCAACATGCCGAGTCCGGCACGCAAGATGAGCACCAGAGAAATCTCGCGCGCTAGAACTTGAGATTTGGCCGGCATCAGCGGCGTCTCAATTTCAACTTCTTTTAAAGGATAATCCGCCATCACCTCGTAGAGCATGAACGAGGTCAGCTCTTTGACGAGCAGGCGAAATTGCATGTGATCAGTGCGTTTGTCTCGCAGGTAGGTTAGCTTGTGTTGAATTAGGGGATGTTGAATGATAGTCAGATTGTTCATGGCCGGACTCCGGTTAGTTTTGTTTGGTTAAGCTGCAACCGGTTGATGTTATTGCGAGGAGTCACGACTTGCCTTGTCTTTAAAAAGCTTGTTTAATTCTGCCAAAACATAGACAAGGTCGGTAGCAGGATTGCCTTGAAGGGGTGATTCAATAACGTTCCCATCCATTGCGTGGTGATGATTGGGAAAAGTTTTTATTTCCGGGAAGTGTTCTTTATTGTCCCACCTGCACAGAGGTTCCTCATCAAAAACTTGATAGGAGTAATCGCAATGGCCGTGATTATAGTAGATCCGTATTTGGAACGAGAGGCGGGAAAATAGCGTTGTTCTAATTTTGAAAGCAAATTGCTCGGTCGAGAAAAAAGAGGTTTCTGTGATTTGCGTATTTTCGCAAAACCCAGAACTCTCGAGCAATGAAACAAGTTCAGCCAGTAAAGTGCTTAACTTGCTCATTTTGTTCCTTTTCCCCTAAGGCCTAGCCAGCTCTCCAACATCTCGGTTGCGACCTTCCAATCCAGAGCATCTTCCTCTTCGAGCATGAATCGTTTTTGGCTGGCTGGATCATGGGCGAGCTTTTTGGCGCGTTCTGCCAAATAATCATTGAACTGAGTGTATTTCATGCCGTATTTTTTTTCAAACTTCTCACTAATAGCACAATAATGCTCAATTTGATGGAGAATATGGCCGGCCATCAAATCTTTGACAGCGGCCTCGGCATTTGCATACAATCCATTGTCCACTAACGGATGAACGATTTCAGCAAGGTTCTGAGACATGATGATGGCAACTTTGATAATATGATAATGGCTTTTAAAACTGTATTCCGTAAATAAAGATATTGAATTCTCTCAAAAAAGTCAAGTCATTGCTCTGGACAATCTACTTTTTCCACTTCGAAATCCGCTCGCGGATTCTCCCAAACCCGAGCCGGTCAAACAAAGCCTCGACTTTCCCGCGGTCGGCGCCGGTATATTTTAACGCCGGCAAATTCATTTTAACCGGAGCGTCGCAGGCAATGGTCGCGAGTTGTTTGGAAAGAAAGGCGAACTTGCGGCTCTGCTGCAACTTGGTGCGAACGGCCGCGGCGCCGCGCAAGCTCATCTTTTCCACTTTGTCGATTTTCTCATAAATGTCTTCGACCGTCGCAAATTTTTCCAACAATGCTACTGCCGTTTTCTCCCCGATGCCTTTGACGCCGGGGATGTTGTCCACCGCATCGCCTTGCAAAGCCAAGAGATCGACGATTTGATTGGCGCGAACGCCGAAATGCTGCTTCACCGCTTTTTCGTCGAAGCGCCGGTCTTTGGCAAAATCCCACAGCGTGGTGCGTTTGTTGACCAGTTGCGCCAAATCTTTGTCACTGGAAACGACGACAAATTCACAATCTTTTTTGGACAGCTTGTCGACGATCGTGCCGATAATATCGTCCGCCTCGTAGCGATCATCGATGTAAGCCTTCATGCCCAAAGCTTCCGTCACTTGCCAGCACGCGTCAAGCTGTGCCATTAATTCCGCATCGGGCAATTCGCGTTGAGCCTTGTATTCAGGATAAATCTCGTTGCGAAACGAGCTGGTCAAGCTGCCGTCAAAGGCGACGGCGAGATGAGTCGGCTCTTCCCGCTTTAATAGATCGAGCAGGAAAGCGGTGTAGCCATAAACCGCATTCGCCGGCGAGCCGTCCGGCGCTTTTATCGAAGAGGGAATCGAGAAATAAGCGCGAAAGATATACGGGCTGGCGTCGATAAGATGAATTGTGGGCATAGGATTCCGTGTTTTAGTTCGAATTAAAGATAGTATAGCCGTTGGCTTCTTGCAAGTAAAAATTCATTATCCGGAATAACCGCACATGCCGACGCGCGGTGAATTCACTACGGGCAACAGCATGTCTTCGCCGCAGTCGTGCTCATTGGCGCAGTTGCCACATAGCGCTCCGGTGTCCTCATAAATACATTGGCTGCACAATTGCGTAGCTTTTTTTCCGCACACATCGCAGACAATTAGAGGCGGTTCATTTCTTGCCATCAAGATAATATCGCCGCGCTTGACGGCGCTTTCTCTTTCGGCCACAACCTTCAAAGTCAGCTCCGTTGTCGTGCCAAAATCATATTCGTGACTAAATTTCATTTTCGGATACAGAACTTTCCCCAGCGGCACTTTCATATTCTTATCGCCAAACTCGTCCATGACCGTGCTGGAGTAAGTTTGCCCGGCAATGGTAAAGGCGCTTAAATGTCCGCAGCATTCCAGCCATAGATCGCGGAGAAGCCCATCAAGGTCCTGAAGCGTGGCATTCGCCGCAGCTTCGAGATGTATCCAATATTCCGGCGCATATCGTCCTTCCACGAGAAGATGAAAAACGCGCTGCGGCGATGCCGAAGCCTTCTTGGAAGGTTTTCTTTTTTCACAAGCCTCCAGATGCTTGCTCATAGCTTGTTTACTGAACGTGCCTTTGCAGAAAAGACACTGCCCGTCTGTGGTTGATTTTGCCATTTTTTCTCCTTTCCAAGAATTATGACAACTGTTAAAAATTTTCCAATTTTTGAGGATGGAATACTTTTACAAAAGATCCTTTGGCTAATAAGGCGCAAAGCGGTTGCCGATCATTCAAAAATCTCCATCTTGTCCCATAAAGTAAGCCGAAATCCAGGTTGAGTTTGTATTCTCGAATCGGATAAATTTCCCAAACCGGATGCTCGACGCGATATAAAAGCGTATTGCCAAATTTGTCTTTGCCGAATCCGACGTCATGTTCTTTAAAATAATGTTCCAAGCTGGTTTCTGCCGGCGTGACCAGCCTTGTCTCGGCTGAAACTTCTATAGAAAAGCGAGTTCGATCTTTCCGCAGATCATGACAAACGCGCAATTCATTCGCCGTTATTTGAGTTTTACAATTCATGGCAATGGCTTGATAAGGCTCGTTGTAAAGCTCGTCGGCAATCAGAGCGATGCAATAGCGCGGAACAAACTCACGCAGAAAGACCACTCCACGTTTCCCTTTGTAATTGGCATAATAACGCAAATTGACTTCGGGGAAATTAATGTGAAAAGGAACTTTGAAGCCTTTGACTCTAGTGTCGATAAACTCGAAGGCAACGAGGCTGACGTGTGCCGTGTGGCCCAATAAATCCAACTCAAGACCCTTCGGAAGATCGGGAAGGAGCAGTTGAGGGTTTACTCGATAGGTGAGATTGAGCAAGTTTCTCCAGTGAGCAGATAAAAAAGGCTTCATCGCAGATGGGGGGAAGATAACCACTACCACATCGAATCATCACCACATTTCTTCTCGAATCTCTTCGATATCAACTTCGCTGATTTTTGTGCCTTTCCAAAGTCCGCCCAAGGCAATTGGCTTATATTTTGGGACTTCGATTTGCTGTTTCTGAAAGCGATAGTGCAAATATTCCAAAAAGGCGGCTACTTCCTTTAATCCTTCGGGAGGAATATTCTCAATGGAAGTAAGAATTGTTTGTTTTAGAGTGGCGGCTGAAGAAGCTGGCAGACTCATCTTAGTCGCCATTCAAGTTTTGTTCTAATCGGGCTCGCCGAATATTGTTAAATCTGCTTATCGTCATTATTGCTGCAGTCACTATGATAAAATTATACTTTTTCTTCTGATTGTCAAGGAAGAAGTTTTGGAAGCTGAATCTTTTGCCCATGGAGTTCTATACTTGTTTCGGGTGGGAATGTGAGTCATTGCGAGGCGCCTTTTGCCGAAGCAATCTCTTGATTTTCAAAAGAATGCTTCGCTGAGAAACGCTCGCAGACAGTTACAAAATAACCCTTAACGAGTATATTTCTCTAGCAGCCTGTGGAATTTATGGATTTTCTATTGCCGAGCGATTCAAAACTTTTTCACGTTCGGACTCTGCTTCGGAGTCGCCGTTTATCTGTTCGGATTGATGCCGGCGCTTGGCGATGTGCATGAGAATCGTGATCATGGTGTAAATCGCCACGGTTTGCAGGAGCACGAGGATTTGTCCCCACAACGGCAAATAGGACAGAAGGGCGGCGGCGGCGGCGATGCTGAGCGCCATGAGATAAATGAAAATCACCGCGCCGCGCTGGCTCATGCCAAGCTCGACCAAGCGATGGGAAAAATGGCGGCGGTCGCCGATGAATAATGGCCGGCCTTCTTTGCGGCGAATGAACATCACCGACAGCGTGTCGAAAATCGGCAGGCTGAGAATCAGCAGCGGCGTGAGCACGGGCAATAGATTGACGCTGGTTGGCACGACGTAGCTGCTGGTGATGGAGAGGGCGGCGAGCAAGTAGCCCAAAAACAAGCTGCCGGTGTCGCCCATGAAAATTTTCGCCGGATAAAAATTGTGCAGCAGAAATCCCAAGATCGCGCCGGCCAGCAACACAAAGATCATCGCCGAAAAAATCTGCGCCTGCGCCGCCGTAATCACCAAAAAAATTGCCGCGGCAATGATCGCGATGCCGGCGGAAAGCCCGTCCATGTTGTCGAGCAAATTGAAAGCGTTGGTGATGCCAACCACCCAGGCGATGGTGACGAGCGCGTTTAAGAACGGCGAAGGCATGAAACTGGTGCTGATGCCAAAAACGGGCAGCAGGCTGGCGGCAAGAATCTGCACGGCGAATTTAATTTTGTAAGAGAAACCCGCGCCGCGGCGGTCGTCGATGAAGCCGAGAATGAGCATCATCGTGGCGCCGGCAAGAATGGCAAAGAGTTGCGGCAATGCGTGCTGCAGCAAATCTTCAAGCTCGACGAGGAAGAAAAAATGCGTTTTGAAAAAGGCGGTGTTTTTAAAAAGAAAAAAACCGATCAGTTGGGCGGACAGGGCTAACATGAAAGCGGCATAAATGCCGGCCCCGCCGAGTAACGGCGTTGGCAGCGCATGCGCCTTGCGGCCATTCGGGTGGTCGATCATGTTCAAACGGAAAGCCAGGCGCCGAATCCATGGCACCAAAATGATTGAAAGCGTGAGAGCGAACAAAAATAAATACACGTAAACGAGATTAAACATGAGTGGGGCGCTCCGACTTTGCCAACTCGCTTAAAAGCTGCTCCAGTTGTTGGGCGGCTTTTTCACGAGAATAATTTTCCACGACGAAACGGCGGCCGTTGCTGCCAAATTCGCGCCGTACCGTTGGCGCATTTTTTAGCTCGAGAATGGCGGCGGCGAGGCTCGCGCTGTCTTCCGGCTCGGAGTAGATTCCGGCGCGGGCTTGCGCCAAAACGGCTTGCGCTTCGCCGCTCACGCTCAAAACCACCGGACATTCGCAAGCCCAGGCCTCAAACATTTTGGAGGGCAAGGCACCATGAAAGAGATCGAGCTTGCGCAAGGGCACGAGCGCCACATCTGCCGCCGAGAAATATCCCGCCATTTCTTTCTGCGGCCTCTCGCCGAGCAGCGTGAGATTATTCAATCGCAACCGCTCTTTCAATGTCACGGTCTCGGCTTTTTTCGGCCCTTCGCCAATAAAAAGGAAATGAATATCGCGATGGCTGGCAAGCTGGCGTGCCGCCTCGACTAATGTTTCCATCCCTTGAGCGACGCCAAGGATGCCGGCATAGAGCACGACAAACTTGCCATCCAAGCTAAGCTCGGCGCGTCTTTGCTTGCCCAGCTCGGGCTGCGGCTGAAAGATTTGGATATTGGCGCCATTCGGGATGAAGGCTAATTTATTTTCTGCAATTCCTCTCGCGATGAGCCGCCGCCGTATGCCGTCCGTTGCGACGACGATTCTTTGGGCGCGCCGATAGCAAGCCTCTTCTAAACGCGTGGCCCATGCCACCGCCCGAGGGTTTTGCAATTCGCCCATCGCCACCGCCGACTCCGGCCACAGATCGCGCACTTCAAACACAAAAGTAATTCGCTTGAGATAGCTTAAAGCCAATCCCGCCGCGCCGACGAACAACGGCGGAGAGGTCGCGTAAATTGCATCATACTTGCCGCGCAACAAAAAAAGTCCGGCCAGAATCGCCATGAGCATATAACTCAGATAAAACGCCATGCGGCGGCGAAAAGTTTTGGCCGGCGAGGTTTTTACCCAAACTCGAATCACGTCAATACCATCTAAATCGGCTCGTTCGTACAGCTTGCCACAATACGCCGGCGGGATGATACCGCCCGGATGATTGGGCACTTCGGCAATCATCGTCACCTGATGGCCGGCCCGCACCAGGCCGCGCGCCATTTCGTAGGCGCGAGTCTGCGTCGCGCCAACTTCGGGAGGAAAGTATTGCGAAAGATATAAAATGCGCATGTCGCTTTAATGGATAATTGGATCGATGGAGTACTGGAATATTGTATTGCTGGATTATTTAGATTGTTGGGTTTTCCAAATTCCAGCACTCCAACACTCCATCGATCCATCATTTCAAGATAAAAGCCTGCGCCCAGCGCTCCAAAATAAAAAACCGAAAAAAGAAATCGCTGGAAAGCAATGGGCGTTTGCCGTTCGCGAAAGCGTCAAAGTGATTTTGCAAATCCGGCAATTTGATGAGCTCCGGCAAAAACGCGGCTTGGTGAAATGTTTGCCGGATTTCGTCTTTTAACGCGCGGCGAAACCATTCATCTTCCGGCGTGGCAAAACCGATTTTGTCTTTGCGCTCCAAAATTTTTCTGGGCACAATGTTTAGCGCGCCACGGCGCAGGCAATATTTCGTCCACCCCTCACGTAATTTCAAATTGAGCGGCAAGCCGGCGACATATTCGGCCAAGCGATGATCGAGAAAAGGCACGCGCGCCTCGCGTGAAAACGCCATGGAATTTTTATCTTCGTAACGCAACAATACGGGCAGGCTGAAGCGGGTCATATCGGCTTTGATGCGCGCGCCGAGATCGCCGGCGGCGAGCCGGACAGCGGAATCGGCGAACGCCTGGCGAAACGAATCCTGCAAAAGCTGTTTCGCCAAAGCTACTGATCCAATTTGCGCGCCGCGCCAATAACGCAAGCCTCTTTGCCATTGCAGCGTCATCAAGACTTCCCACGAGCCAAAATGTTTAAACATTTCACGCATCCCCAGCCCGGCGCGGCCGTTGCGGAGCAGATGCTGAACGTAGAAGACGTAGAACTTGCGATAACCCAACAGTTGCTCGTCGGCGCCCTGGCCATCCAGCAAAACCGTGACGCCATGATCGCGGGCGGAACGCATGACTTCCCATTGCGCATACATGCTGGTGCCGGCAAACGGCTCTTCCTGATGCCACAGCAGTTGCGGCAAATCTTTTTTAAATCCCTCCGCGGTCGGGAAGACGCGGTGGGAAAGCGCGCCGGTCGCTTGAATGACGTGATCGATGAAAGGTTGCTCGTCCAAACGGCTATGGTTGTAGCAGGCGGAAAACGTCTGTTGCCGAACGCCAACCGACGCGGCCTTGTGCTCGTGGATGAGACGGCTGATAACCGCCACGACGGCGGAAGAATCCAGGCCGCCGCTGAGGCAGGAACCCACCGGCACATCGCTGATCAAGTGTGACCGCACGGACTCGGCAAAAAGATCAAAAAACGTTTGCGATTTTTCGGCAAGCGTTTTATCCGAAAGCGGCGCGACTTCGTTACTGACTTCAAAATCCCAGTAGCGATTGATTTGCTCTCGTCCCGCCGCGTCGACGAGCATGTAATGTGCCGGCGGCAGCTTATGCACACCTTCAAAAAAAGTGTCGTTGGTGTGATCGAGCACGCCGAGTGTGAGAAAATCATAAACGAGTTGCTGATTGGGTGACGGGCGCCTTTCCATCACCGCCAGCAAAGCTTTGATCTCGGAGGCAAAGAGAAACTGATGCGCCGTGCGGCAAAAATAGAGCGGCTTGATGCCGAAACGATCGCGCGCGAGAAAAAGCCGGCGCTGCCGCGCATCCCAAAGCGCGAAAGCAAACATGCCGTTGAAATGCCGCACGCAATCCGGCCCGTACTCTTGATAGGCGTGCAAAATGACTTCGGTATCGCTTTGCGATTTGAATTGATGGCCTTGCGCCGACAATTCGGCGCGCAGCTCGAGATAGTTGTAAATCTCGCCGTTGTAAATGATCCACGTCGAGCCGTCCGGACCGGCCATCGGCTGGCGACCATCCGGAGAAAGATCGATGATCGCCAAGCGCTGGTGACCGAGGGCGATGTTGCCATTTACATAAATGCCCTCGTCATCCGGACCGCGATGGCGGATGGCGTCGGCCATCTTTTGTATTTGCGCCGAAGTTGCAGGCGCGTTTTGATGAAACGAAAAAATACCGGCAATGCCGCACATGAGGAATCTTTCGCTTCTTTGATTTTCGATAGGATCCGACGCGGACAAGCCTATGGCCGTAGGCCGCGCTCACACAGGCTTTCACTGCGAATAAACGCTAATGAACGTGAATCAAAAATTAGCGTCTATTCGCGTTAATTAGCGGTAAAAATCTAGAGTCTCTTACGTTACTCTTGGCGCATCTTTTACTCCAACCTCCCAGACTGGCAGTCTGGGCTACGCCCGTAGGGTTACTTTTTCACGCCCAACATGCCGAAGCCGAAATCGCCGAGCCGAAATTCATAAATGGTCGTATCTTCAATTTCAGTAAAACCCTGCGCCTCGAACCAGGGTCTGACTTCATCCGGCGTATGTTCGTGCTTGAACTGCGGCGTAAACGTGTCCATTAAATTTGTTGCCTTCAGCGAGAGCGGGATGATTTTGCGCTTGCTCTTGTAGCCAAATAAAAGCAGCAATCGCAGGGCGGTCAACATGACGGCGGCAACGACGTAACAAAAGGCTAATCTTATAGAACGAGGAAATCGCCGCAACACGGAGCGGATGACGAGAATGATCGAGGCTTTGAGGCGAAAATATAAAGACAAATCTTTGCGATAGAGCCAGACAAAAAACCTGCCGCCGTTTTTGACGAGCGGCACGAGGGCATTGAACGATTTTTTGGTATCCGGCGTATGGTGCAGAACGCCGTCGCTATAAATGACGTCGAATGTTTGGCTGCGAAATGGCGGTTGCTGGAGGTCGGCTTGAACATAATGCACGCGATTGGCTTTGTCTTTGGCAAAAGTGGCGCGATGCCGATGCGCTCTTTCCACACTCGTGCTAAAATCCATCGCCACGATTTCGGGACCGGAAGCGGCGAGCGCGGCGCTGAGGGTGCCGTTGCCGCAGCCGGCATCGAGCACGAGCGCGTGGTTGAGCGATCCCGGCTGCGCTTTTAAATAGCGATAGAAAAACGGCACCCGTTCAGCCACTTTAATTTCCCACGTCTCGTCGCCGTATTCGTAATTCTCCCATTGCGCCGAAAACGAAAAATCATCCGCGCTCCAGCGATTGGCTCTCGACAAAAATTCCGGCGCATCGGTTTGCAAATATTTTTTGAACTCTTGCAAGAAACCGGGAATGACGCCGTGCTTGGCCGGCAAGAGCATGCGGGGAACTCCTTCGTATACCGGAAATTTTTCTCCGCAACCACACGCGAGCAGGCCGCCGAGCACGTCCTCCGGAGTTTCCGCATAGATTGTCAAATTTAATTTGCCCTGACAGGCCGGACATTTGAGAATTTCCAGCAAGCGTTTATTCATTCCCTCACCTCGGGTACATGTAACTGGCCGGTCACTTTACTTTGCGAGATATGAACTTATAGCGCTTGCTTCAATAGTGACCGGTCAGTGAGTTTTCAAGAAGTTGTTGATAGACACCTAAAAGCGTTGTGGCGGCGGCATTCCAGTTATATTTGTTTTGCGCGGCACGCCGGGCATTCAGCGACAGCGGCGCGCGGAAAGCCGGGTCACGCAGTTGTTTGATGGCCTCCGCCAATTGTTCCGGGGCCGGTTGTTCGACAACGATGCCGCATTTTTCTTCGCGCACGATCCGGGCAATTTCGCCGAGGTTGGTGGTCAACACCGGCTTACCGGCGGCGAGCGCATTGAACAGCGCGTTCGGCGAGCTGTAATGAATATTGTCGTCGGCAATATGACGATCCAAGCCGTAGTAAATAACGTCCGCCAGCGCGGTATAATCCGGCACCTGCTCTTGGGGCACTCGACCCAAATAACGCACGCGCGGGTGTTTCGGCAATTCGGACATGATTGCTTCCCGCTGCGGACCATCGCCGAGCAAGAGCACGGTCATTTCCGGATCATATTGCGTGGCCTTGATGAGAGGCAAAATCACTCGCCCCAACGTGAAACCGCCGATGTAGGCCACCACAAAATCATCGGAGCGCAATCCCAGATCGGCGCGCGAGAGATGATGATTGGCGTTAAAATCGCTGAGAGGTTGGTAATTTCCAACCACTGACACGCGGCCGCCCATGTCGCGAAATCGTTGTGCAAGCAAGTTACCGACCGTAATCACGTGCGTCGCGCGTCGAGTTATCTGCCTTTCCAAAAAGAGCAGCATCCAATAAATGAGGCGATTGACACGCAGCCCGCGCACCTGTTCCGGATAACATTCGTGCGCGTCAAAAATCCAGGGAAGCCGATGGCCGCGGGCGTACCAATAGCCGGCCGGCGCGGTATCCAAGTCGTGGCAATGAATGATATCGGGCTGCAACTGGTGCAATTCCTGCAAAGCCCGCCGCCAGAAATGCGGCAGATAAAGAATTTGCCGCGCGCCCACACCGTAGCCGGAGGAAATGTTGATGCGAAGAATTTTGATGCCGTCGATGGTTTCACGCGGCGCTAATTCTCCCTGCCGATCCCAACAGATGACCGTCACCTTGTAACCGGCCTGAACCAGGCTGCGCGCTTCTTTGTGTACGCGCGGATCGGGTCGAAAAGGGTTGGTGAGCAGCATGGCGACTTGAAGAGACATTATGCAATTGATCTCTTAAAGATGAAACCTTTGCTTTTAAAGCAAAAAAATTTTCCCAATGCAGACTGGCAGTCTGCGCTACGTTAGATATCAATAAAATTTTGCAGCCAGGCTTCGGTCGTCAGCCAGCGAAAAATTTGCCAGCTATGATCGGCGGCGCCGGATTGGTGCTCGCGCCAGATGCGCTGCACCATCGGCGCGTTGTAAAAATTTCTGCGGCGAAAATGCTCTTGCAGCATCGCGTCTGCCGGCGAGCGTAACGGCCCGGCCAGCCAAAGCGCGAGCGGCGTCGGATATCCCATTTTATCGCGGCGCATGCGGACCGCCTCCGGCAAAATATTTTTGAGCGCTTCTCGCGCAATATATTTCGTGGTGGCGCCTTTGATTTTCATTTCACCGGGCAGCCCGAGCGCGAACTCGACGAGGCGATAATCCAAAAACGGCACGCGCGCCTCCAGACCGAACGCCATGCTGTTGCGATCTTCATAATGCAGCAGCGCCGGAATGCTGGTTTGCGTAATGTCGCGATATAATCTCCGGTTGAGCGGATCTTGCGGCGGGATTGGATTGTGGGCGCCGATGACGAGCGCGCGTTGCGCCCCGGCCATATCGGCATTGAGCCACAGATCGGCGCGATAGCGCCTGCCGCTCGCGCGCGCAACAATCTTTTTCAAAAATTGCCGAACGCTCAAATCGGGAAAAAAATAACGATGGCCGTTGCGCAGAATAACGCCGCCATCCTGCAAAAATCTCCATAGCAGCGCCGGCCGGCGTTCCCGCAAAATTTTACGGCCGAGCGAGAGCAGGTGCAGCGGCAGATACGGCGCGTAACCGGCAAACAGCTCGTCGCCGCCTTGCCCATCGAGCAGAACCGTGACGGATGACTTCGCCAGCGCCATGACAAACCATTGCGAATAAATTCCCGGACCGGCAGCAGGCTCATCCAAATGCCAGATCATTTTGCCGAGCAGCGCGAAAAATTTTTCGGGATCGGGGCTGGCAAAGTGGGCCTGCGTTTTGTTGGCCTGCGCCACGAGCCGGATAAAATGCTCTTCGGAGTAGCCGGGATGCGAATAGATCGAAGAAAAGCTGTTGATGGCATGAGGCAACATCTTTGACGCCAACGCGACGATGGCGCTGGAATCCAGGCCGCCGCTCAAGCACGTGCCGACCGGCACATCGCTGCGCAAACGCAAACGCACGGCGTCGCGCAATAAATTTAAAAACGTGCTTTCGGGTTGCGCATAGTCATATTGGGTTTCAAGCGCCTCGGGGACAATATCCCAATATCGTTTTGGCGTGAGCGCCGTGGCGCGCGCGTCAATCTTGAGACAATGCGCCGGCGCCAAAGCTTTAACGGGAGCAAAAAAAGTCTGGCTGTCATAATCCAACAAGCCGGTCAGCAAAAAATTGGCGAGATAAGGATAATTGATTTTTCGCGCCTGCTCGCGCGCCGCCGCTAAAATGGCTTTTATCTCCGAAGCGAAGATAAAACGGGTGCCGTCAAAATAATAATAAAACGGCTTCACTCCCAAGCGATCGCGCGCACAAAACAATTCCCGCTGTTTCATATCCAAAAGCGCGAAGGCCCACATGCCGTTAAAACGCGACAGGCATTCGTCACCCCATTGTTGATAAGCGGCCAAAATGACTTCGGTGTCGGTGTTGGTGCGGAATTGATGGCCATAACCCGCCAGCTCGGAACGCAACTCGAGGTAATTGTAAATCTCGCCGTTGTAAATAATCCAAAGACGGCCATCGGCGCTGGCCATCGGCTGGTGGCCGGCCGGGGAGAGATCGATAATGGACAGGCGACGAAATCCGAACGCGAGGTCGAAAGATTTACCCAGCGCATTTTCGAGACGCGGCAGGCCGAGCTGCGGAATCGTGTCGTTGCCGCTGCAATGCGAGGCGCATCCTTTCGCGGTGTCCACGAACAGATAGCCCTCGTCATCCGGGCCGCGATGGCGCAGCAGCGTTGTCGCTTGCTGGATCGCGATGGGATTTATGGGTTGACGGTCAAAATGCCAAAGGCCAAAAATGCCGCACATTTATAATTCAACCCTCCGTTGGAAGTCAGGCGTGGAGGCAATCACATTGTCACCCTGGCCGTCGTGGATCTTTTCGATTGGCACTGGAGACAATTTGCCGGAACGCAGAGCAAAGATCTGATAACCCGCATCCGACAGCAGCCGCTTGATTTCAACCGTTGAATGGCCGGAGCGACGAGCGTGCCGTTCCACCAGCTCGAGAAAAATGCAGCCGACTTCCCGTGACGCCAAAAGATTTTTGGCGCCGAGCAAAGCCTTGTATTCGCCGCCTTCGATGTCCATTTTTATGAGATCGATACGGGCAATTCCATTTTGCCGGCAATAATCTTCGATAGTGACGACGGTTAGCGGAATATCCTCGCTTGCAAGTTTTTGGCCGGAGACGAAATTCATTCCATCATAAATATCATCACCGCCCATGAAGCGTTGCAGAAAAGCCTTGCCGCAGCGGTCGCCGACGCCGAGCGCGTTCACCAGAATGTTGCGCATGTTGTTGAGCCGGATGTTCTCTCGAAAAGCCTCGGCAATTTCCGGCGTTGGCTCGAAGGCATGAACGCGGGCCTGCGGATTGGCGGCGCCGGCAAGAAGAGAGTACAGCCCGATATTGGCGCCGACGTCGAAAATGGTGGTAGCCTGCCGGGCCAGCTTCATCCAGCAATCGCAATATTCTTTTTCATAACTGCCGAAGAAGTAGAGATGGCGCTGCAAGAATTTGGTCAAATCACAGTTCAGCTTTACGCCGGCCTGCAATAATGTCGTCCGGCGGCGATATTCTCCGAATGACAGAGGCTTCCACGCAGATGAAAAAATTCTCGTCTTGCCGCGCGAGATGGGAAAGTAACGCAAATAATATTTCAAAGCGTTGTGAACGAGGTTTTTCATTTCAGATTTCTATTTGAATATATGAAGTCGGACTTGCCCAGCGAGATTTTCTAAATTTAAGTAATCTGGGCGTGCAAGTCCGACTTCGCCTTGAGCGCCCAAACTTCTTCGTACAACGTGAAAATATTTTTTAGAAAAGCCGCTTCGCCGAAACGTTCGACCACGCTGTGACGCACGCTCTGAGAATCATATTGCAAACGCCCGCGAATAAAGTCCGCCATCGCATTGGCCAAGGCGCCAGGATTGGCGGCTTCCACCAGGATGCCGGTCTCCGGCGTGACGACAAACTCCGGCCCGCCGCAGCGCGTGGCAATCACCGGTTTGCCGCAGGCCATGGCTTCGCCCAACACGATGCAAAATGTTTCGTGTAAACTGGGCATGACCAACGCGTCGCTATGCTGCATCCAATGTCTGACTTCCTGCGGCGCCAACAACCCGAGAAAGCGGCAGTGATTTGACAAATCCAACGACTTCACCAAACGCTCCAGCTCGACTCGTTCAGGCCCGTCGCCGCCGATCACCAACTCAAACGAGCTTATTCCACGCTGAACGAGGAGTCGAGCGGCTTGCAGCAAATCGCTAAGCCCTTTTTGTTTTGTCAGCAGTGCAATTGACAAAAAGCGGGTTTTCGATTGCGGCGAGGCGTCTCCGCTGTTCACTGCCGGAACAAAGAATTGCGTTTTAATTAAATTGCCAACGACATCGATCGCGATGCCATCGTGAAAACCACGAATTGTTTTCGCCAAAGCCGGACTGACGGCGACGACGCGATCGGCCTGCACGAGCGTATCTCTGACCCAACGCCGTTGATATTCCGTTTTAAGATGAATGGAAAAAGGGCTGGAGTGCTCAGTCAAGACGACGGGTATTGAATATTGCCTGCCCAGCTTGACGGCAGCCCATCCGCCCGGCAACACGACGTGCGCATGGATCAAATCGGGCTTGCCCCAATACTTGAGGCTTTTCACAAATCCCCGCCTCGCGGCCCGATCCCAACGCGGGTAAGCCAGCGCCGGTGCGCCCGGTACCAGCGAAAATACTCGGTCGCCATAGACGGGCAATCCTGCCGTCTGCTCGAGGCCGGATGCGGCCCGTAATGCCTCAGATACGGGTGGGTAGCGCAGACATCTTGTCTGCAGGCGGGACGCCTGCGCTACGTTTTCCACCCAAGACTGAGGCCTTGCTGCGGCCCGGATTTTTTTCTTGAAAATTTCCCGCCAGCCAACCAAACGCGGCGCCAAAACCGCGACGTCATACTCGCGGGATAGCGCGACAGCTTGATCGTGAATGAAAATGCCGTTAACCGGAGAGGCTTCGCTCGGATACCACGAAGCGAGAATTAAAATTTTTCTTTTCACTTCATTGTGTTTGTTGAGCGCGCGGCCGGCGGAGCAGCGCCCGCAATTGTGAGAAGAGCAGGGCGGCATCCCCTGCCATTGGCAGCAAGACATGGCGCCAGCGCACGCCGGACTCACGCTTGAAGAACCATAAGATCAGCGCCGTGCTGGTGATGTAGGAGGCAGTGCTGGAGATGGCGGCGCCCACGATATTGAGCCGTGGAATCAGCAGAAGATTGAGGGCAACGGTGACGAACAAACCCGCCAGCGACACAAAAAAATTGAGGCGCGGCTTGCCGATTCCGGCAAGATACGAGGCGAGCACGTTCGCGGCGCTGAAAATAACGATTCCCGGCAGGAGCCAGAACAACGGCGCCAGGCTGCCGCGAAACGCCTGGCCATAAATCCGCGTGACGAGCGGTTCGGCAACGAGCGCCAGCAACAACGCCATGACGATGCTCACCCACAAGGCCAGACGGGTGACGCGCGCGGTTTGAGCGGCGTTTTCAAAATGAGACGCTTGCTGCGCTGCAATGCGTGGCAACAGCACCGTAGCGGCGGCGATGGAGAGCAACCAAATCGTCTGCGCCAGCGCGACCGCCAGCGTGTAAAGCCCGACAGCGGCGGCGCCGGTAAAAAAGCTGACGAAAAAGATGTCGAGCCGATAATTGAGAAATTGGGCGAGATTGCTCAGGTAACTTGGCGAGGCAAATTTAATCACTTCCGGCAAACCGCTGGCTTTGAGCGGCGCGCGCCAACTTTTGTTTCCTGCGGACAAGGGCTGATGGAGAGCGCTTCCCGAAAAGAACGGACGCAAGGCGTGCAAAAAGAGCGGACTCTTCAGCATGGCGATGGCGATGTTGACCCATACGAGCGCTGCCGCAGAAGCTTGGTGGCCCGAGGCCGCCAAAATTCCTATGGCTGCCAGCATGAATAGAAAAAGGGCGGCGCGGCTGATGAATTCGCGCCCGTTGGCTTTGATGATTTCCTGGCGGCCGAGCAGCATCGCGCGCCAATAGCCGGACATTTCCGTAAACACGAGCAGAAGGCAGATGGCGAGGATGCCCCAGTTTCCCATTGCCGTCGGAAAAAAGGCTGCGGTGTATTCGGTGCGCTGGAGTGCATATAAAATCGCCGCCGCCGCAACGCCTTGCAGCAATGCCAGCGATGCCAACTGCAAAGCCAACGCGCTCAGTTTGGCTTTGCCGCGCGCCACCACGTAAGTCACGCCCGAAGAAAGAGAAAATCCCAAAACGATGCCCAGCAGCGCCGCCGTTGCCAACGCCAGCTCGTAAACGCCTTTGCCGGTCGGGCCGAGTGCGCGCGCGACGACGATACTCGTGGCGATGGTCAATGGAATTGAAGCGAGGCTCGTGCCCAACGTGTGCAGGCCGCTGCGCCACAACGAAGTTTTTGGCGCCGCTTCTGCAACCGAAGCCGGCAATATATCGGCGCGATTCTCGGTAGAAACTTCCTCCGTCAAGGAATTTGGCATAGAAAGATAATATAAGCATTTTGCCGGGCGTTTACCAAGCAAAATTTTTACCTAGAAATGTCTTGCCTTTCTCTGCCGCAAAGATTATTTTAAAATTTGTTTCCACCAACTTTCACCAATGGAGCATTTTGGCATGGTTGATTTGGCTGTCATCGGCGCCGGCAGTTGGGGAAAAAATCTGGTGCGGAATTTTTACGAGTTGCGGCGGCAAAGTCAAGTTTATGCGTGCGATCTTGACGCCGCCAAGCTCGCGAAACTGCGCAGTGCTTTTCCAATGCTGCAAACCACGCCGGATTACCAAGAAATTCTAGCAAACGACAGCATTCAAGCGGTGGTGGTGTCGTCGAGCGCGGTCACTCACTATGATCTGACCAAGCGGGCGCTCGAAGCCGGCAAGGATGTGTTTGTGGAAAAGCCTTTGGCATTGAGTTACCGCGACGCGGCGGAGGTGGTGGAGTTGGCGGAGCGCCGGCAGCGCATTCTGATGGTCGGCCATCTCATGCTGTATCATCCGGTTTCGCAGCAACTGCGCCAGCTCATTCACAGCGGCGAGCTTGGCGAAATTTATTATATCTATTCGCAGCGCGTCAATCTCGGGCAGGTGCGGCGCGACGAAAACGCGCTGTGGAGTTTTGGCCCGCACGATCTCTCGCTCATTTTCTATTTGCTCGGCCAGGAGCCGACGGATATTTCGGCGCGTGGACAAACGTATTTGCAGGAAGGCATCGAAGACGTGGTGTTCGTCAGCCTGAATTTTCCCAACCGCGTTTCAGCGCACATTCATCTCAGTTGGCTCGATCCGCACAAGCTGCGCAAGATTACCGTGGTCGGCAGCAAAAAAATGGCGGTGTTCGACGATATGGCGACTTCCGAGAAGCTGCGGATTTACAACAACAGCGCCGAGAAAAAAATCGATTACGATACCTACGGCGATTACATCACGCTGCGCTTCGGCGAAATCGTCATTCCGTATGTGACGATGATCGAGCCGTTGAAATTGGAATGCCAGCATTTTTTGGAGTGCGTCGAGCAGCGCCAGCCGCCGCGCACGAACGGTCAGGACGGCTTGCGCGTCGTAAAAGCGCTCGAAGCGGCGAATTATTCGTTGCGGCGCAACGGCATTCCGGTCAATCTTTCTGATTTCAAATTATAAGATGAGGCTATATCACACTTTCAAATTAACATGGCAATGAAAATTGTCATTGCGAGGAGCGCAGCGACGAAGCAATCTGTTCATTGCAAAAAGATTGCTTCGCTTCGCAATGACAGATCATTGAAATGAGGAATAGGAGACTTCCCTTGCAGAATTTCATCCATCCCACTGCCAAAATCGGTCCCGGCACGACGTTCGGCACGAGTTGTTATATCGATGCCAACGTTACGCTCGGCTCGAATTGCCGCCTCGGCCACGGCGTGATTATTCATCCCGATGCCGCCATCGGCGCGGGCGTGCGCATCGACGATCACACCGTGATCGGCAAGCTGCCGATGCGCGCGGCTGCCAGCGCGGTCACGAAAGACGAGGCCTTGCCCGGTTGCGTCATCGGCGACGGCTGCATCTTGGGAACTTTTGTGGTGATCTATCGCGGCTGCACCATCGCGCCAAATGTGTTGGTGGCGGATCTCGCTTCCGTGCGCGAGAACGTGCGCATCGGTGAATACACGATCGTGGGCCGCGGCGTCACCGTCGAGAACAAAGTCACCATCGGTAAACGCTGCAAGCTGGAAACGGAGGCTTACATTACGGCGCTTTCCGAGATTGGCGATTATTGTTTCATTGCGCCTGAAGTGACGTTCACGAATGACAATTTTATGGCACGCACCAAAGAGCGGTTTAAATATCACAAAGGCGTGACGATGAAAACCGGTGCGCGCATCGGCGCAAACGTTACCGTGTTGCCTGGAATCACGATTGAGGAGGATGGGTTGGTTGCCGCCGGTTCGGTGGTCACGCGCAATGTGCCGGCGCGCAAAATCGTTTTGGGATCGCCGGCGCGCGTATGGCGGGATGTTCCTGCCGAACAGCTTTTGGAAAATCAATGAAGAAAATTCGCCTCGTCACGGTGATCGGCGCGCGGCCGCAGTTTGTCAAAGCCGTAGTGGTTTCGCGGGAACTGGCGCGACAAGAGCAGATTCGAGAAATTTTGGTACATACCGGCCAGCACTATGATTACGAAATGTCCGCGGTGTTTTTTAAAGAACTTGGATTGCGCGCGCCGCAATATAATCTCGAGGTCGGATCGAAGCCGCATGGCGAGCAAACCGCAGAAATTCTCGCCAAGCTTGAGCGCATCTTGTTGAAGGAAAAACCGGCAGGCGTGATCGTTTACGGCGATACCAATTCCACTTTGGCCGGTGCGCTTTGTGCCAGCAAATTGCACATTCCGGTGGCGCACGTCGAAGCCGGTTTGCGGAGCTGGAACCGGCGGATGCCGGAAGAAATCAATCGCGTCGTCGCCGATCATTTAGCGGATATTTTATTCTGCCCGACGGCCACGGCCGTGCGGAATCTTGAAGCCGAAGGCATTCAACGCGGCGTCTTCAACGTCGGCGACGTGATGCTGGATGCGGCGCTGTTTTTTGGCAACGACGGCGCGGCGAAAAAAGCCCCTCTTGCAAGCGGAGTGTTGCAACGCTATGGGTTGGCTGCCAAAGGATATTTTCTCATTACGATTCACCGCGCGGAAAATACCGACGACCCAGATCGTCTGCACCAACTTCTCGAGTTGTTGATCGAGCTGCGCGCGCCAGCCATTTTTCCCATGCATCCGCGCCTCGGAAAATTGTTGTCCACGAGCCGCGGACTTCGGAAGATACGTTTGCAATTGCAGGCTCGGCCAGATTTGCAAGTGGTGCAACCCGTTTCTTACCTCGAGATGTTGGCACTCGAAAAAAATGCCCGCGCCATTATCACGGATTCCGGCGGCGTGCAGAAAGAGGCGTTCTTCTTGCGAGTTCCGTGCATTACCTTGCGCCAGGAAACCGAGTGGATTGAAACACTGGCGAATGGTTTCAACGCGCTGGTTGGCGCGGACAAAAAAAAATTTTTGCAGGCGATTTCGCGCCTCGACAAAATTCGGACTCGCTTGGCGGAGCAAAAAAAGCCGGAAGGTTTCGCGCTTTTTGGCGGAGGAAAAGCCGGCGCCCGCATCGCGCAAATTTTAGCGCGCGCGTGGAAATGAAATCGGAGACGAAGAAGGCGCAGCGTCTGCTTGTCCTAATCCCATTCCAATCACAAACCAAAGCATGGTCACGACTTCGGCGTCGCCGAACGTCCAATCAAAAATGCCGGCGACCAAAAAACCGAGCAATGCCGCACGGCTTGCGAAGATGATTGAACGACGGCTTTCGTCACCGGTGTGCTTCATCGCCATGCCAAGCGTTCGCCAAACGGAAATCATCAACCACGCGAAGGCGAGAAAACCGGCGACGCCGAAACAGACTAAAATCGTCACATACGTGCTGTGAAAATGGCCAATGGAAAAAACATCTTTGGAAATGTACTCAGGAATATTGGGAGCAGGCGTCGCGTACCGGCGAATCACCGGCTGCAAATCCCGCCAACCCACGCCGACGACGGGATGAGCGGCGACGATTTTTAAAGCATATTTCCACTGAATCAGCCGCACTTGCGTCGAGGGGGTGTTGAGATCGAAAATCGCTGCGACGCGCTGGCGCACGGTGGGTGAAAAGACGCTGACTAAAAGGAGAATAAGGCAAGCCGGCAAGAGGCGCTGTAAAAGGATGCGGCGCTTCGACCAATATTGACGCAGCAGATACACGGCGCTTGCGAAGAAGCCGATATACGCGCCGCGCACCAGGCTGAACAACAGCGAAAAAATCTGCGGAATGATTTGCGCGCGCGCCAGCCAACGCTCGCGGCGAGTGGGCGCGGCCAAAGCCATTTGCAGCGTCACCGCCATGAACATGACCGAAAGAGCGCCCCACGTCATCGTCGTGCCTTGCGCGCTTTGCACTTTGCTCGAAAAGCCGAACGCGAATTTGCCGAGGCCGTAAAGCGCGGCAACGGTGGCGACGCTGATGAAAGTCCACAGCAGCGGGCGGCGCCATTCCGGATATTGGCGCAATGAAAACGCCACCGTGTACGCGCCGAGAATCGTGAGCAAGTGCCGCATGTTCCGAAAGCTTGCCAGCGGCATTTCCGAGAGCGCGGTGGAAGCAAGGGCAATTAGTGCGAACGCGATAATCGGCCACTCGATGCCGAGCAGAAAAGAAGTTTTTTTTGCTTTTTGCCGTTTGCTTTTTGCTATTTGCAACGCCACACATAACGTCAACAAGCCCAAACTGATGTGCGCGCCCGCGATGGAAAAGCTGACAAAAGCCGCAAACGCAAAAAGCGTAAAAGCGTGCAGGTGGCGCAATCCTGTTTGAGCAAACCAATTGCCGTGTTGCTGTGCGATTGACGGAGAGGAGCCATCGGTGCCAATTTCCGTCGCGGTTGTTGCTGATAAAGAATTTGCCATTGTCTCGTGCTTGGTTTTTGAAATTGACATCTTGAAATCAAATGTGCCAAAAACTTCGATTAAAATCAAGGTTGAAATGAATCGAGCTAAAATTTCTTATGCCAAAATGAAAACCCCGCTGGGCGCACACTTATGGATTGCCCGGTCGGAACGCGGCATCTGCCGGATCGAATTTAAGCATTCAGAATCGGAGTTCCGCATCGAACTCGCGCGTATTTGGCCGAAGGCGACTTTGGTCAAAGATGAAGCAGCGCTGCAAAAGCCGCTGGTTGAGTTGGAGGAATATTTTGCCGGACAGCGCAGAAAATTTACTTTCTCATTGGCGCCGGAAGGCACGGCATTTCAGCAAAAAGTTTGGCAGGCGGTGTATGCGATTCCTTTTGGAGAGGTGACGACGTATCAAAACATCGCCAAGAAAATTGGAAAAGCAAAAGCCGTGCGCGCGGTGGGACATGCGAACGGCAGCAATCCGCTTCCCATCGTCATTCCCTGCCATCGCGTCATTGGCGGCAACGGCGATTTGTGCGGTTATGGAGGAGGAATTGAGCTGAAAAGAAAGTTGTTGAAGTTGGAAGGAGCCGAATTGAAACAAAGATAAAAAAGCGCCAAGAAGATGCGCGTTGTCCAACGGATGGAAAAACGACCAACGGATTTTAAAAATTTATTTTATCCGTTGGTCGTTTTTTAATCCGTTGGAAATAAGCTTTTAACGAGCCTCACCATCCGAGAAGATAATTGAACTTTGCCAGCAGCGTGCGATTTTTCCCGCGCCATCTCGCGCCCGCCTTATGTTCGGCATCGTTGTACACCAAATAAAAATTGCTCCCCGGCCGGTGAATCCAATTCAACAAAAAATTCGTATTGAACGAATCGTCATCGTCATTGTACTGCACAAAGACTTTGGCAAACAAGCGCGGCGTGAAGGAATACGTCATGCGTGCGATGGCGAGATTCGTGGCATATTTGCCGCGCGGTATCGGCAGAGCGATATTGTTGCAGGAGTATTGCGTTTCAAGAGAAAAATTGGCGTTGGGCCGCAAAGCGAGGCCGCCGCCGAGTGCGGTTAGTTTGCCGCTGTAAAAATCGCCCGTGTTGAAACTCAAGCTCGCGGCCAGGCGCTTGCTTTGATCCGACTTGAACTCGCCGAGAAAATTCCGAAACGAATAGGCGCCGACCGGTACTTCCGCGCCCTCGCGCAATTCAAACGATTCGTCGAGCGCATCAAAAGTGCCGAGGGTTGCCACAAACAACTCGCTGCCGTTGCGAAAGAGATTGAACAAGCCGTTGAGCATCACCCGCGTCCGAAGATGATTCTCCTGGTCCGTTATATATTGAAAATCGTTGAAGAACCAGCTCTGGCGTATCGGCCCGCCTTTCCAGCGTTGCGACAAATACGGAATGACGCGGCTTTTGCGAATGCCGCTGCGCTGAATAAAACCGATCTGCGCCTCGAAATTGTCTTGGATGTCGGTGTAACCGAGAGTGATTCCCCAGCGATCCAGCTCGTGACTGAAGAAGGCGCTGCCGGCCCAGTCCTTTCCATGCACGTTAGCAGTTTGCGATTTGCCGAGAAAGCCGGTGAACCGCGTGCCGGCGCCGAAGGAAAGATTCACATCTGCAGCAACCACGCGATTGTACTCACGCGTTTCGCCAATAAAATTACGTGTTACTGAGTTACGTTTTACCGTATTATCCCAAACCTCCTTGCTCGTGCCGATGAGGCCGATGGAGGATTTGGCAAGAATGTCGCGCTTCACGCGCACGACGGTGAAGTTGTGGCGGGGCAATTCCACCAATTCATCATCGGTTTCGTCGTCGGTATCCAGATCATCGACGTAGTTGGTTTGAGCGGTCAACACTTCCAACAAACCGACTTCGTATTTTCCAACTTTGCCGGTGATCTTCGCGCCGCCGGTAATCGGTACAGCGTCGCCCCCGTCGGTCAAACCGATTTTTCGGCTGAAAAAGAGCAGGGTGGAGGGCGGCTCGAAATCGAGATTGCGCTCGCCGGCGCGAAACACATCGGCGTTTTCCAAAAAGAATTCGCGCTTTTCCGGAAAGAAAAGATCGAAGCGGGTGAGATTCACCTGCTCCTGGTCGCTCTCCACTTGCGCGAAATCGGTGTTGAGCGTCAAATCCGCTGTGAGATTGGCGGTGAGGTGAATTTTCGCATCCGCGCCGAAATCAAGTTGGCGCGTAAGCGGATGGCCGGTTTCTTCAAAATCTTTCGTGCCGCCGCTGACGGTGAAGGGTTTGGCTTCAATCGCGCCGCCTTGGTGCAAACCGCGAAAGCCGGCAAGGTGGCCGTAGTGCGCCGGCTTGCAATGTCCCCAAAAACCGAGATCGCGCGCCACCGGCGACCAATAACTCTCTTCACGTTTGCGCACGATGCGCCGCACGAAATTCGCGCCCCAGGTTTGCGTCGAATCGCTGCCGAAGCGCAGGGTTTTAAATGGAATCGCGATTTCAGCGATCCAGCCTTTTTCGCTGCGCCGGCCGGCCGATTCCCACACGCCGTCCCAATCCCAATTTTGATTCGCGCCCTCGTTGCGAATCAGGCCGTCGCGCTGCGCGCCGAGCGCGTTGGTGGCAAAATAAAAAAAATTGCGATGATCGTGAAACGTGTCGAGATAAATCTCGAAGCTGTCGTTGTTCAGCAAATCGGCGTCGCGGCGCATGATATTGGCGACGACGCGCTCCGGCTCGCGGTCTTGCATATCGGCGGCGATATAGAGATTCTTGGCGTCAAAAGCAACGCGCACCTCGGTTGGTTCCGAAACCGGCTCGCTGTAATTCGGCTCACGTTGAATGAAATGCGTCAGACGTTTGGCGCTTTGCCAAATTGGATCATCGAGTCGGCCGTCGATTTTGATTTCAGCTTTTGCCGGCGGCGGGCTGAATTCAATACGCGGCGGCAGCGTGCCGTTTTGCGCCAGGGCGTTTGTGCAAACTATAATCGTGGCGGCGAGTGAAAGCAGGGCATGAGCCAAACGCATAGTTAAGTGCAAATGATTTAAAAATTGTTTTGCCCTTAGCGTAATTAAAACTTAATGCGGTAACTGGTCACAACCAAAGCAGTCAAACCGCGAATTAACGCTAATCAACGCGAATAAAAAGTTAGCGTGCATTCGCGCGAATTAGCGGTTTGTTAAAAAATCTTCGCATGCTCAAAACAGCCGCCGCAAAAGATCATTCCAGCGCTTTTCAAAATCTTCGCTTATCGCTTTGGGAAGGCCATAAGTCGAAATTTGTATATTCGCCTCGCCGAAACCGTGCAGCTTGTCTATCCATACCCAAGCTCTCAGAAAAGCCTGCTGCAAATTTTCCACGCGCGCGCAAAAAAAGTTCGGGGGATCGAAATATTGCATCACGGCCTGCAAGGTTTCTTCAGTGCCGAGGTGAATTTCACAATGATCGCCTTCACGTGGATGGGAGAGAATAGGCTTGAGCCCAATGCCATTTTCACTCAGCAAACGCTGCCATGCCGAGGCAGTGGAAGTTTGCACCGGCAACGTCACCCGCGCCCAGCCCACGTGACGCGACTTGCCGTGATGATATTCAAGATAATGGCGCAAAGATCGCAGTTCTTTGAGCCAGCCCCAAGAGATACCGTCGTACTCTTCGTCCCACGGCGAGCCTGTTCCAAAACCGGAATGCACCAGACGCAGCACGGTTGTGCCGCCGCGGCCTTGCAGAAAATAATCGACCGCCAGTTGCAACGGTTTTCCTTTGCTCGCATTCGTGAGCTTAATGGCCGTGTCCGCTTCCGCTGCCTCGTCCGTTTTTACAATCAGATCAGTTTGCAAATCATAAACCGCGCGCAAGTGCTCGTTTGGTTTCCACTCATCGATGCGGAGATTCCAATCCGTTATCCCAGGCCAGGACAACAAGATCTTGCCGCCAACGCCCGGCGTGACACTGGCTTGCTGGGGAAACCAGCGCGTCAATTCTTCAGCATCGGTGAGCGCCTTCCAAACCGCCTCCACCGGCGCTTTAATTTCAATTTCAGTTTCAAATTTTCGGCCGGTGGATTGGGAATTTGGGGCAGTCGTGACTTTTGTTGCATTCAGGCTTTGCAGCATTTGGCGCGTGCGTGTTTCCAAAGCCACCACTTGATCTGGCGGAATGCCATAAGTCGACAATTGAAAGTTGACATCGCGGTATCCGAACAGCTCATCCAAATGAACGCGAAGTAGCGCGTGGTTGAGGTTTTCCACGGTTGCGGAAAAATCGTGCGGCGGTTGCAGGGAATGAATGACGCCGGTAAAATCATCACCGGTAGCAGGGCGGATGGCGTAACGATCTCCAGGCTGCAAGCCGTGAAGCCGGCCTGCGCCAAGCAAGCCATTGGGTCCGAACAGAATTTGCCATGCCTCCTCACGAGAAACATCTTTGAGAAATTCCCGCACGTAAGCGGTGCGGCGCGGAATGCCACGATGATTTTCCAAATAATGACGCAACGCCCAAAGTTGGAAATCCCATCCGGTGTGTGTGCCGTCGTATAGCGCATCCCAATCCGCGTCAAGTGAAAAGCCGGAATGAATCAGCCGCAGCGCCGTCGAACCGCCGCGTGATTCAAGGTAAAAGTCTGTTGCCATTCCCCAAGATGGATTCGCGTCGCTCGCTGAATTTTCCTTTTCGGTTTTATCTTGTGACCAGTTCGATTGCACCGGCACCGTGCGGACATGACGCGGAGGTTCCCAAATCTCAATCCGGCTCGAGAATTTGTACTCGTTGCGCCACGACAGCCACATCGTGCCGTCGGGATTTTCGCCGGCTTCGAGCGGAAACCATTGGGTAAGCTCCTTGGCATCGGTCAGCGCTTTCCACACGACTTCAATCGGCGCGTTGATCTCGATTTCTTTTTCAATCGAGCGGGTTCCCGTTTTTTTCTGCGCTGCGCTCATTTTTTCTCCTTGTCTGAAGGTTGGTCATTTTCTTTTTTGGTAATGGCCGGATAAGAGCCAATAATGAATTTATATTGGCGGCCGCCGGAGGCTTTTTCGTCATGATATTTGGCAACCAAGCGGGCAACCGTATTAGCCAGCTCTTCCGAGAAAGCATTAAGACCTGAAGCGGCGGCAAATCTGACATTGGTCTCCAACGTGAACGTGGCGAGCTTTTTGCCGGCTTTTTCGGCGCGGGTTCGCAAGACGGCCAGATCGCGGATGGTGCGCGCGGCAACGGCGACCAAATAGGTCGAAGAGAAGTGATCCTGGATTTGACTGGGATCGGTGGCGAGATTGCCAAGCGCTTCGGGGTTGATGAGATAGTGGCGGGCGGTGGCGCGCACGATGCGCTCCACGCAGTTGCCCTTTTTGCGCTCTTCCACTTGCTCGATCAAGCCGTGCTTTTCAAGCTCGCGCAGATGATAATTGATTTTTTGCCGCGGCAGGTTCATCAACCGCGACAGGCCGGAAGCCGAATCCGGCTCGCGCAGCCGTTCGAGAATTTGCAGGCGCAGCGGATTGAGCAAAGCCGACGCGCTCGCCGCATCGCCGACGAAATTGACGGCGGTTTGAGGTTGTGTCGTCATGGCTACAATATACAACCGAAAAATAAATTTGTCAAGAAAAATTTTTATTTCAAAGAAAAAAAGCAAAAACTTTTCCGCCGAGAAACACCGAAGACACCGAGATTCACCGAAGAGATTTTTTAGCAGGTTGCTGAAAAACTTCAGAATTGTCATTGCGAGACGCTTTTTTGCCGAAGCAATCCCTTGATTTTTAAAGATTGCTTCGCTGAGAAACGCTCGCAATGACACTTTTTCAGCATCCTGTTAAGCGACACTCGGTGGTTTCGACGAAGTACAGCGGACAAACTTTTTTGGGGTTGCGGCTTGTCTGGGTTGGGAGGTATAGGTAGGTTAATCTTGAATCGTGCAATGAGCATCGCTCTTCTGATTTAGCGGGAGCAACCGGCACTCGTATAGATTCGCGACTGCGAGAAGGTCGCCGATAGTTTCGGCGCGATGCACAGGAACCAAACTCCGCCTGTAATCAGCTCCCTCGAACTCGTCGAGTTTCGCCCACATCTCCGGCAGAGCCGATGAGATCAGAACGTGTACGCGAACCGTTGCGCCGCCGGAGCGCCAGCACAATGCAGGGAATCCCTGCGCCGCGCCCCAGCCTACAGTGTGCAACTCGCCTTCCACATAGCCTTCGATCCACTCACCGCCAAGTGGCGCCAAGAGGTGATGATTGGGTTGACCAGGCGCCAAACTTCCGTAAACCGCCAATCGTTCGGAGGGCTGGAAAAGCGTCTCGAGCAAAGCCTCGTCATCAGCGGTTGTGACTCCCGCTCGGGTTCCGTGACGTTTCTCATTTACACTCCGGAGGAGGCGTTCCACTTCTTTTGTATCCAATGTACGGCCTTTTACTTTAAAAATGTGCAACGGCTTGTAAGCCTCAGATTTTCGATGGGCTACTATCATGTCATGTTGGAAACATCTTTTTATTGTCAAGCAGGGTGCTGGGTTTAAAAAAGATTCTTCCAGAATGACATTTTCTCCACCTGAACCATTACAGTGGCTGCTCGGCACCAAGCTTATTGGCGACGATCTGTGTCAAAAAACTATATCGTTACCAGCGTTGAGAGCAGTTTTGATTCTCAAGGGATCCCAGATATTGCGCAGCACCAGCAATTTGGGATCGCGGTGCAGGGCGAGAATTTTTTTGGCCTTTTGAAGCTGAAGTTTTTTATACATGATTTATTCCTCAATCGCTCCGCCGAGCTGCCGCAGATGCTGGCGAAATGTATAAGCAGAATCTGTGGCGCGTTTCACTAAGTATTCTTCGAAGCGCAATTGTTCGCGCAGCTTCGTTCCGGCGCGGATTGCCTCGGCTTGGCGCCGTTCCTTTTGCCAAATGGCTTGAGCAGTCGAAAGAATTTTTTCGAGGTGTTGATTCGGGACGAAAAGCACGCCGTCGTCATCTGCGAAAATTGCATCTGTTTTCCCGACCTCAAACGCGCCAAACTTGGCGACATCGAGCGCATCGGGAGCGCGCGAATCGAGCCGTTGCGGACCAGATGGGCACGTGCCGTAACTGAAAATGGGAAGATTGATCTGCCGAAGCTCCGCCGTATCGCGGTGAGAGCCCCAAACCACGATTCCCGCCAATTCGCACGCTTGCGCCTCGAGCGCCGTGAGATCGCCGATGCAACCTTCATCGCTTCTGCCCTGATTGTCGATGACGAGAACATCGCCAGGTTTTGCCGCGCTCATGGCTTCCAGAAAAATATCCACACTGCCGTAATGTTTCGCCGGCAGAACATGGCCGGCAATTTGCACTGCCACACTCACGGCGCGAATGCCGGCGGGGGCGAGGCGCAACGGTACATTCAAACGCAAGCAAGCATCTGCAATGAGCGGCGTCGCGAGCTTGGAAAACGTGTTCATCAAATCTTGGTTGTTCATAATATTCTCCCAATAATGTTTGTCGTAATGCCTTCAGGCATAAATTTTTCGTAACTATTCACCGTCCGGACGCTTTTGTACGAGAATGCCGGTGATTTTGTACAACAAGATTGCTCAAATCGCGAAGCGTCCGGACGGTTACTTGAACAGTTACAATTTTTCGAAATTAAAAACCCCTCAAGCTTTTGTACGGGCTGCAAGGGGGCTTTTCGCTGTGTTCATTATCTATCAACGTTGTCGTCAGCCGGGAAGTTTTCACCGCCAAAGATAGCGCCTTTGCAGCGTGATGGATGGCAGCATTGGTGGCGGAATGCGACGGGAATTTGGGATTAAATTCGCCGATGATTCCGACCTTGAGGTTGTGATTCATTTTTAATCGGCTTGAACATTTTTAAGTTTGCGGTGTCTATGTCCTTAGTTTTCTGGCAAACTGAACAACGGGTCTCGCGGGCAGCATCAAAACAAAAAGCTTTTTGAACGCGGATCACGTGAATCACGCGGATTTTTATCCGTGTCATTCGTGTATTCCGTGTTCAAAAAAAGTTAGAATTTTTCTAACTTTCGGTCGCATTGGCTTAATGCCGAAACCCCTCTTAACTCAAATCGGAGGCACAGCATGAAGATTTCCTACGCTTGGCGAATGGCCCTGGCGCTGGGCTTGATGGCACAAGCTGCCCTGGCTTTTCCAAAATCTGACGAAGGCAAAAAGAACGACTGGCCCAACTGGCGCGGCCGAAACTACGATGGCGTCGCGCTGACCAAGAACGTCTTCAATTTTAGCAAAGGCTATGGCTTAAAGACCGCATGGAAAAAAAAGCTGGGCTCGGCCTATTCCAGCATTTCCATAACCGAGGGCCGCGCTTTCACCATGTTTTCGGATAGCACCTACGACTATCTCATCGCCTTTGATGCCAAAAACGGCGCAGAGCTTTGGAGACACAAAATTGATTCCACCTATCTCGGTCATGACGGCTCACATAACGGTCCAATCTCCACCCCGCTGGTGGACGGTGACAAGGTTTATGGCCTCGGCCCCAAAGGCCAATTATTCGCGCTGGACGTGAAAAGCGGCAAAAAATTTTGGGAGACTTCCCTGGCCAAAGATCATCACGCGCTCGCGCCATTTTGGGGATTCACCACCTCTCCGATTGTTTACGGCGAGGTCTTGGTGCTCGAAACCGGCGGGACAAAATCAAACGCGATCTCCGGATTCGACAAAAACAGCGGCAAATTGCTGTGGGCGGCCGGCACCGATACGGTCAATTATCAATCTCCCATTTTTGTGCCGATTGCGGGACAGCCGCATTTGCTCTTCGCCGGCAACAAGTACGTTTATGGCCTTGACCACAAGTCGGGGAAGAAGTTTTGGGAATTTAATCACAAGAGCCAAAACCAAAGCTTCACGCCGGTTGTGACGGGACCGAACCGGATTATGCTCATGGGCAACAACGAGTCCATGCTGGTTGAGGTGAACAAAGAAGGCGACAACTTTCAAACTCGCGAGCTGTGGAAGAGCCGTGAATTAAAACAAACACTCACGCCAACGGTTTATCATGAGGGGTATTTGTACGGCTATAGCGGCTTCTTTCTGACCTGCGTCAACGCGGCTACGGGTGAGAGGGCTTGGCGCTCGCGTCCACCTGGCGACGGCTTTGTCATTTTGGTCGATGGTCATTTGGTGATCATGACCAAAACCGGCGAGCTCCACATCGCCGCCGCGAGTCCGGCCGGTTACGAGGAAAAGGCCAACATCAAGCTCTTTGATGGATTGACCTGGACGCCTCCGAGCTTTGCCGAGGGCCGCATCTACGCGCGCAGTTTGCAGGAGATTGCCAGCGTCGAAATCGCGCCGGTAACGCAGCTCCTCGCCGTGACGCGGGCCGCCCCACAGCCGCACGCGCCCAATTCCGCGTTCGCCCAGTCCATCCGGAAAATTGAAAACGCTTCAGACAAGAACGGCGCGATCGAGGCATTCATGAAAGCGCAAACCTCTTTTCCGATTATCGAGGACAGCAAATTGGCGCATTTCGTGTATCGCGGCCAGGTTGAAGATTTGGCGATCATGGGAGACATGCTTGATCTCGGGCAACAGTCCGTGATGTTCCGCGTACCCGGCACTGATTTGTATTACTACACCATCGAAGTCGAGCCTGATGCCCGCTTGAACTATCGCTTCGTCAAAAATTTCGAGCAGCCGATTACGGACCCGCTGAATCCGGTGAGCGCAGGAGGATTCTTCGGCCGGTTTTCGGAGCTGGGGATGCCCAAGTTCAAGCGGCCCGCGCACCTCAATGAGCCTACCGGCACGCGCGGAACAATAGACAGTTTGCAATTCGAGAGCAAGGTTTTCGCCGGCTCGCGCGCGCTGCAAATTTATCTTCCCTCTGGTTATGCCAATTCGAGCAAGCGCTACCCCGTCGTCTACGTCAATTACGGCCAGCAAGCTTTGCGAATGGGCAAAATGGCCAACTCCCTCGACAATCTCATTGGCAAAACTATTGAGCCGGTGATCGCCGTATTCATTCACGCGCCGAATAGTTTCGCGGAATATGCGCGCGCGCAACGCGACAAATATGCAGAAATGGTGGCGCAGGAGCTCGTTCCTTTTATCGACGCCAAATATCGCACGCTGGCCAGGCCGGAAGCCAGAGCTGTTATGGGCGGCGATGAAGGTGGCTACGCTGCTTTCTATGCCACCTTCAAGTATCCCGGCACATTCGCTCATGTCGGCGGGCAGTCGACGCACCTGTTTCCGTCGGAAGCCGAGCCGCTCAAAAACATGATAAAAGCCTCGAAGAAACTCGAGCTGAATATTTATTTGGATTGGGGCACTTACGACCATCGTACCACCGGCAGCTTCGATTGGGCCGAATTCAACAGCGCTTTCGCCAAAATGCTGGAAGAGCAGGGATACAAGATCAACGGCGGGCAAGTACACGATGGCTTCGACTGGGCAAGCTGGAGAAGCCGCACGGATCGCGTCCTTGAAACCTTTTTCTCGCTGGCGAAGAAGGTCAATTAAGACGCGCTTTATGCTTTTATATTTGTATTTTGTAACCGTCATTGCGAGCGTTTCTTAGCGAAGCAATCTTTTGAAAACAGGAGATTGCTTCGGCTCCGCTTTACGGAGTCCCGAACAGCGGGACAAAAAACGCCTCGCAATGACAACAATCACAATGCAAAAAGGGAGATGCCATTCATCAACAACGCGAATGGCATCTCCCTTTAGTTTTATCGAGGCCTTAAGATTGCAATCGCTTTAGCCCTTGACCAGACCGACCGCGTTGCCTTCCGGATCCTGAAACATCGCAAAGGTCACGACGTTCGGAATTTCCGTTGGCGGAACGACGGTTTTGCCGCCCAGGCTTTCTGCTTTCTTCAGGGCCGCTTGCAAATCAGGAACCTGGACGTAGAACGTCACGTAGCCTGGCGCGCCTGGCTGGGCCGCGCCAACGCCGCCGTCGATACTGCCTTTTCCGCGCTTGTCGCCGTTGGGGGAAGTTTCCACCATGCCGTATTCCATCTCCGGCATATTCTGGATATTCCACTCGAACAACTTGCTGTAGAAATTCTGTAGCTTCTTGGCGTCTTTGCCCGTGACTTCAAAATGCACAACCGGTGCTGCTGCCATCACGTACCTCCTTTGGTTTTTGGTTAATGAGATGTTTGCCTGTTTGCCGGTTCGCCCGTTGGCCGGTTGTTGATGTCTACAAAAATAAAGAACGACGTCATTAACTGGCGAACTGGCAAACGGGCCAACAGGCTAACTCTTAATTGGCTTCCACAACCCGATGATATTCCCATCCAAATCCGCCAGCCACGCGAAGCTGCCTTGCCCTGGAATCTCGACCGGCGGCACGAGCGTTTTACCGCCGAGTCGGTTGGCCTTGTCGAGATACGCCTGCAAGTCATCCATCTGCACATAAAACGTGACGTAGTTGTGCGGCTCATGCCCGAGCGCCGTGATGTGGCCTTGAATGCCTTCTGCGACGCCAGTGTTAATCAATGCCGCTGGCCCCTGCACAGCAATTTTCCAATCAAACAGCTTAGCAAAAAACTCCTGCGTTTTCCGGCTGTTGCGACAACCGATCTCAAAATGCACGACGGGTTTTCCCATAATCATCCTCCTCGCGTTGGGGTGCGAAGTCCGACTTGCGCAGCGGGATTTTACCTAATTCGAAAAAGCGTCGCGCGCAAGTCGGACTTCGCTTTTCAATAAAGACGAATGGCAGTGATAAAAATCGACAAATACCATGTCATTCAGGATGGAATCCTTTTTGAAGCCGAGATCATTGTTGGAAACAAACAGGGTTCTTCCAGAATGACAGTTTTTTCACATCGAGCTACCCGTGCTATCCGCCTGGCTCACCGGCGTTTCAACTTGTGCTTCGCTGACGCGCTTGAGATTCGCCAGGCCTTTTTCGCACGTCGGCCCCAGCATGCCCTCCATGAAAAGGCCGAAAACTCTTTCAACCGGATAACCCAGATTGCCTTTAATCGTCCACGTCACTTTCGTGCCGTTGGCGGTTGGCTCGAAGCGCCAGTTGTCCGACGCAATCCACGGTTGCGGCGCCACGGATACCATTTTTGAGCGAACGGATTGGTTCGGCACGAGCTCTTCAACTGTCAAGCTGCCGGTGCCGATCACTTCCCCTTCCCAGTTCCATTTCGAACCGACGGTTCCGGCGACGCCGCTGAAAACGGATTTGGCGCTCGGCTCCTGCTCGGTGAACGGATCCCATTTCGGCCAGTTCGGCAGATTCGCCACCAGCGCATAAACCACTTCCGCCGGCTCGTTGATTTCGATGGTGCGCTCGACGCTATAGCTTGACGGCAAGATAGCCGCAACGATCAAGAACAGCGCCACGAGTCCACCGATAATTATGCCGATGATTTTTAGGACTTTCATTGGTTTCCTCCGCAAATTTGAGTTTGATGCAGCTCATGTTTTTTCCTGGTTTGAAGCCAACCAACGCTTCGGCTTGCACTTTCCTATAAATTCTATTAAACGTTTTGGTGATTTTCTTTAGGCTTTTATATTTGCAGACACCTCAATTTTAGACGATTCCTCTTTTATATATGTTCAACGGAGACTTTTTATCCTATAAATAAAAAACGAGCAGTTCCCCCTGCGCTGCTCGTTCATGCCGATCCTACCTATTGCCGAATGGATCTATTCGAGGGCCGGTTCCGGCTTTGACATGAGTTTTGACCTTCATGAAATCACCTCCTTTCAGTTCATCTTTTCGATTTTTACCCGGCGCCAACCGAGGCACGTTGCAGCTTCCATTCACCGCTTTCGACGAAAGATCTGATGATTGCCCGGCTTCCAGGATTTTCCGTCATCATTGGTATACTCCATCCTTGATTCAAAGCTATCAGAAGAAACATTGAACCGGGTAAATCGAAGTTGGGCCTCCCCGCCATCTTGCGTCTTATACTTTTGCGAGCAGCGAACTTCCTCACCCAAAGGACCGGTCATCACCCACAAATGTCCATCCTGGCCGACGGACACCATCTCAATAATCTTCTTCTTTTCGTTTATGTAGAATAAGATTCCGGAACTTTGCTTCAACTCCGGAATGTCAGACCTGCCAGATAGCACTCGGTCAACAACAACCCATTCAAATTGATAGGTGCCATTTACCGTCTTAGCGACAGTACCATCTTCGTTGAGAAACTCGGTAACGACGGACCATTCACCGGCCGCGTTCCTGAGTTGTTCCACCGAGGCAGACAACGCAGCATTTTCAGAACCATTTTGAGTTATTCCCACTGCGGGCTGTATGAGGATCGCCCCAACGAGTATCCAGTGCTTGAGTCGCATCATTTTCTCCTTAATTGCCTCCAAGTCCAAATTTTACGGCAAACACGTGGTTGCCATCAAAAACCTCCACATCGCGATAGGCGTAATCAAGCTCCACCTCGACGCCGCCGATACGATGTTTCAGGCCGCCGCCGAGCGTGAAGCCGAAGATCGATTCATCGCTGCGCAAGTCGGATTGCTCGGTGACCAAATCATAGCCGCCGCGCAAAAAAAGCATATCGTTGAAACTATATTCAGCGCCGAAGCGGAGAGCGTTCTCCGCCTCGTTGGCGTTCAGAAAGGTGCCGCCGAGGTTGAGCGCGTTGTTTGCGCCCATGGCGTATTTATAGGCAACCCCCAACTCGAACGTGCTCGGAATGCCGAATTTTTCGGTGACGGCTTCAAAGAAAGATGGAGCCGAGGTCGGATCCGAGCCAGTCACCGGCGTTCTCTGCTCAAGATTGCCGCCACCATACTTCATGTTGGAACCGATATTTTTCAAAGCGACGCCGATGGTCAAATTGTTGGCAAAGTGATATTGCGTGCCGAAAGCGATGGCAAAGCCATTGGCGCTCAAATCCAAAATGCCTTCGTGAATCAGCTTGACGGTCGCGCCGCCGCTGATCCGATCGGTGATCATTTTCGAGTACGTCAAGCCCGCGGTCACGAAAGTTGGCGAAAATGTCGCGCCGAGGCCTTCGGGATTTTCCACGGAAGTTTGAAGGATGTCGCCCACGTCCAAAGTTTTCAAGCTGAAAGCGACGGAGCCGAGGCCGCGCAAATTGGCGGACAACGCGACATAAGTTAGGTTGATGTCGGCGATGTAATTCATGTAGCTCACGATGGCTTCCGACTTGCCGCTGCGGTCCAATCCGGCCGGATTCCAATAGATGGCTTCCACTCCAGTCAGCGTCGAAATGAATGCGCCGGAGGTGGCGATGCCTTTCGCGCCGACGGGAATGAGCAGTTGCTCGGCGCCGGTGGTGCCGAGGCGCGCTTCGTCTCCGGCGAGGGCTGGAGAAAACGTCAATAAATGCAGGGCCAGTAACGCCGCCATCAATTTTTTCTGGGTTTTCATAGAAGACTCTCCAAAGATATTTTTTGCAAGATGATTGTGGCAAAATAATTAAAAAAACTTTTAAATCCCTGGCCTGCGGCACCGCGTGGCGCGGTGGGCGCCAGGGCGGGCATCTTGCCATAATTATCTTGCGTATTCATAAAGGCATTGAAATTTGATTTATTTTTGCGTCTCAGCGCCTGCTTTTCTTTTTTGATTTTGCCGGTTCAAAAAAGTTAGCAGCATTGGGCAAGCTGCCTGTGTTACGGTTAAAACCTCTGCAGCCGGCTCTCGCGTTGAATGACGGCTACTTTGAGAACTTTCTGCATACTCAGCTCCGGCGCTTCGATGTGTGCGAGATAAAGTCCGGAAGCGACTTTCAGGCCGGACACATTCCGCAAATCCCACTGGAAAAACGCCTCGGTATTGTCTTTCTTCAGCTCGCGAATCAGCTTGCCGGACAAGCTGAAGATGCGAATTTTCGCCTTGTTCGGCAGATGCGTGAAGGTAACGAAAGACGGATTCGAAAAACTTCTCGACTCGAGCGGATTGTGCGCCAGATAGGGATTAGGAAAAACACCCGCGCTCGCAAAGTTGCTGGCCTGGAGCGCGCTGGTGTTTGCCAGGGTCGGGGCTTTCGTTGAAACGATGAAGCGATCCTCCGGCGTGTTGATATGGTTGGCAATCACGGTCAGCGCGTCACCTTCACCCCAAACCGGATTCGGTGGGCGCCGTTGCAATGCCCACAGTACATACATCGCGTCAAACCAGTTGTTGACTATAATGTTATTTTGATATTTCGCCTGGCTCATGGTTGGATCGTAAGGCTCCGGGAAAATCCAAAGAATTTCGCGGCCGCCGAAATCAGCATTGGCGGTCGGATTCCACTGCCCATCCACTTGGCCGACATTGCCGGCAGGGGCCTCGTTGTTCTCGAGAAATCCGACGGCCAGTTGTTTGGGAGCGGGATCGCCATCGGTGGGATCGATTTCCCAAACCGTCAATGGCACATCGCGAACATCTTGATAAGCATAGGTCCCCGACGTGTTCACAATAAACTGTGCAAAGCTCGGGTCGGCTGGCGCCAACTGCGCGTTGCGGAGATAACGATAGGCTTTTTGCGTCGTCGTAGCGCTGAACCGAATCTCAATGGTTTTCATTCCTGCGGCAAGAAACGAGCTGTGGCGGCCAAATAATGCGCTAGGGCCATCGGCGCCGATGAAATCAATGCCACCGAACAACGCCTCGCCGTGAGAAGCCCACGGAATGCCGGTAATCCATCGATCATTTCTTCCAGAACCTAATGAAAAATTCCAGCTTTTGGCATGTTTGGGCGGACCGGCAACCCTGAACATGATTCCCCCGACAACTGGGAAATCATACCCGCCGGTTTGGCTGGATTGACGATCCAAGACGACTTGCTGAGTATTGCGGTCGGTTACTCGCCAGAGCGTCTGGCCGGCATCTTCAAAAAATGACACTTCGTAATCGTGGCCGGTCACTTTGGCCGGATCGACGACTTCATATTCGACGAAGCCATCGCTCACACCGGCAGTGCGCGCGGCCTTTGCGCTAAAAGCGATCCCAAGATTTTCCGTTGCGCCGGGGGTGATGTTGACAAAATTGAGGTCGTCGGTCAGGCTGTTTTCCAAGACATCGCTCGCCAGCGGAGCCACCCAGTCGTTGTTTATGTTAATGGTATTTTCATTCGGGCGAATGTTGTTGCGGTTGACGTTGTAGCCGATCACGCCAAAATAATACGGCGTGCCGAGCCGAAACGGCAAGCCGGTAAAAGCGTCCGTAGTCAGCTTCAAATGGAGATGCGCGCCATCCTGGTTGGTCAAGGTGCTCCGGCTCAGATTGCTCTCCGCCGGAAACTTCAACACCCGGCCTTGCTCGGTGTCGACATACAAATCGCCGATGTCATTAGCCAGATCGAAGTGCGCGATGATCTTGGCATTTTCGACGCCGGCTTCAACCTCGGCAGTGGAACTGGAGCGAAATTGTTTGACGATGAATCCCTCGAACTGTTGATCCGCGCCGGCCTTTTGCTGGCGATCACTCACTTGCTTGGAGGCATCCCAAAGCAGATCGATGAACATTTCACCGGTTTCTTCTCGGCCGGAGCGGGCAATCACTTTCACTGCCGGCGGCGGCCCGGCAATATCAAAATTGTTGTTGTAAACACTTTGGGCCAAAATGTCGATCTGCTTGGCGATGGCGACACTGTTGGCCGGACTATCGCCCTGGCCGACCACGAACGCGGTGACGATATCCTGCACTTCGCCGGGGTTCATGGCGAAAGGCCCGGTATTCAACATCATGCGCTGGTCAGGCCGGCGGTTTGGCGCCAACCCGTGCTGGTTGCCGGATCTCCGGAATACCAGAAGCGTGGATTGTCTTGCGTCGTGCCGCCCACACCGTTGGCCGAGGGGCCAAACACCAAACCGCCTCGAGTTAGCGCGAGCATGTAGTTCCTGGCTTCCTGAATGGTGCTGGGGTCGCCGATGGTGGGATCGCCTTGGATGTATTGGCTAAAGGAAGACATGCCCAATACCTTTTTGCCTGGAAACACTTGCGTGCCGAGATTGGGTCCTAAAATTCGGCGCGCCGTGTCAGCCGGCGCACCATCGACAATCGGCCCTTGAAAAAAATCCACCCAAAAACACGGCGGATTCGCACCGTAATTGTTGTCGTCACCTTCATTATAAGTAAATCCGGCGCTCAAGGTCGTGTCACAGCCGACCAAATCATCAACGAAATCTCCCAAATCCGGATCGTGCCAGGAGGAGAAGTACATATCACTGATCGGCTTGGCGCCTTTGTTGTTCAACCGAAAGCGCACGAAAGCAATGTTGCCCAAAGCGCCGCCTCGGGCATACGCCTAGGCGGTGACGTGAATTTCCATGCCGACGATTCGTCCGCCGGCCCAGCGCCGTTGGCCAAGATTGGCGCCGTCGTTGATAACAAACCACAACATCTGATCGCCGAGCAAATCCGGCCGGTCCACGTTCGGATCATAAGCGCCGTTGCCATCCACATCGACGTAGTCCGCCCCCAAAGACACCGCATCGGCCCACTCCGCGTAAGCAGAAGAACCGGACTCATCTGGCGAAGTTACGACATAGATTTTGGCTTTGGCATCGGCGCGGTCGCCGCCAACCGGCCCTTCGGTGTAGTCCAAAACGCGGGAGGCGGCCGCTACTGCCGAGGTCCATAATTCTCCGTCAACAAAACCGCTGATGAAGAAATCGCTGGCAAACAAAAAACCGAGATCTGAACCTGCCGGAAATTCACCGCCGGGACCGTGCAGCGGCCCGGGCAGCGGGTCGCCCGGTGTCGCAATATCACCGTTGTTTTGCATAGGAATGCTGAGGTTGTTGACTTGCAAATATTTCACATCGCCAATAGTTTGCGACTTTTGCAAGCGTTGCGAAGATTTGCTGCGGTCCCTTTCGACCAGAGCGAAGGCGGTGAGAAAGAGACTGCCAATGAGCAGGAGCAAAAGCGGCTTGCGTTTGTCAAACATATATCCAACTCCTTTCAAGTGAAGCCGGAGTGCAAAATTTTAGTTTGGCCCGATTCTCTTTGTATTTTACAAAGAGAATCGGGGCACTCCGGTTGCGATTTCGGATTACTGAAAATTAAGCTTCATGCCCAGCCGGATTTGGCGCGGCAGGCCGAAGCGGGTGGGGTCCCGCTCCAAAGCCTGGAAGTCTTGCACGAATGCGGCCGGGTCCGGGGAACTCTTGATATTATTTTGGCCCAATGGCGTGTCGAGAAAGCCCGAGGAATATTCATCGCCGGTGGAACGAAAAACCGTCACCGCATTGTCTTGATCGGTCACATTGATCACCCACAAATACGGCATCAACCTGAAGCGGCCGGCGTCGATGACTCGGTCCACTTTCAAATCCAACCGGAATGAGCTTGGGCCATAAGCCGAATTGACATAGCCTCGCGTATTGCCATAGTTCGTCGAGTTATCCAACAGGTTTTGGGTCTCGATGGGTGTGTAGGGCCGGCCGCTGTTCAAGCTGAGCAACAAATTGGCGCCGGTTCTCTCGAAAAGCCCGCCTTCGCCTGCAGGCAGCCGGACGTCGATATTGCCGACGAGCGTGTGACGTTGATCGAAATTCAGCGGGGCAATGCTCTTCGGCGTTTGCCCTTGACTGTTGCGAAACGCCGCCACGAAGCTGGAGCTTTGTGATGAGCCTGTTCCTTCGGCCAGGCTGAAGGTATAATCAAAAGAGACGGCGATATAATTGGTGCGGCGCAAATTAAATTTGACCGCCAAGCCTTTGATCGCGCCGAAATCGGTGTTGGTCGGCGCCAGGTAAACTTCCTGGCCGGCGCCCTTTAAAAATGTGGATTGTGTGACGTCGACCAGGCCGTTCACATCCTTATAGAAAGCCGTGATGTCGAGGGCGACGTTATCACCCAGGGTCTGCCGCAAACCGGCCTCATACTGAGTCGTTCGTTCGCTGGCCAAATCGCCCGGCAAAATAGTAAAGTTGTTGTCAACCAATAACTGATTAAAACGATTGCGCGACCAGTACAAATCAATCAAGCGGGGACGTTGGATGAATTTTCCATATTGGGCGTGAAAAATGGTGCGGTCGGTAACCGGAAAGCCAAGGCCAAGCCGGGGGGCCAAATCATACTCCGCTTTGGTCGACACAAAATCGGCGTCGTCAAAAGCTTGCTTATTGCCAAACCCAAAAGGATTGGCGCGGTCGCGCAGCTTTTCGCCCTTGGGATTGAAATAATCGAAACGCAGCCCCAGATTCAACACCAAATCTCTCAGCTCGATTTTGTCTTGAATATAGACGGACGCCTCTTCGGGCTTGCGGGCGGTGGCGTCATCTTTTTCACCGGTGGGCGTAAATCCATAGTGGGTGTTAAAAACCGAGGCCTGGAGATAACGCGCCTCGCGATCGAGCGCATTCACCGCGCCGTCTTGATTGACGTCGGCTTCGTTCGACGGCGTGTTGGGATTGTCGCGAATGCCCAAGGCCAAACGCATGGGCGCCAGATCCCAGTAATTGATCTGGTGCTGCAAATAGCCGGCGCCGATCTCGATCAGGTGCTTGCCGATTTGCGAAGTCAAATCAAAATTAAGCCCGAGATCGCGGATGTCGTATTTCGTGTAACCGTTGAAGACGCGGCCGCTCTCGAAAAAAATACCGATATCGTCGCGGCCGGGCCTTTCGCCTTGTCCGAACCCTGAGGCGCGCAGCTCCGCATTTCGCAGGGTGTCGCCATACGCCTCGAGATCGTCAAAGAAAACACCGTCGCCGCTTTCCCACTTGGTCAAACGATAGATGCCGGTCACATTGAAGAAGGCATTGGCGCTCGGCGTGTAGGTAAATCGCGCGCTGCCGCCGAAGTTGTCGTCATTAATCCTGGGATTGTGATGCTGATTTTGTTTGGCAAATTCGTGGGTGTAGCTTCTCGCATTGCGCAGCTGCCAGGCGACTTCCAACGGCACGGTAACCGTGAACTCTCGGCGGATCAATTCGATCATATTCTACTCCATTTGCAAGCTGGTAGCGCAATGCTGCTAACTTTTTGGAACCGACAAAATCAAAAAAGAAAAGCACACGTTGAGACGCAAAGATAAATCGAATTTCTATGCCTTTATGAAACGCAAGATCATTATGGCAAGATGCCTGCCCTGGCGCCCACCGCGCCACGCGGTGCCGCAGGCCAGGGATTTAAAAGCTTTTTAATTATTTTGCCACAATCATCTTGCAAAAAATATCTTTGCGAGCCTTGGTGTCTTTGCGTAAGTTTTTTGCTTTTCTTGAAAAGTTAGTGATATTGGGCTGGTTAGCCGGCGTTACGGCACGACTAATTTCTCTTTCAGCGCTTTGGCGACGGCTTCGGATTTCGAGCCGACCTGCAGTTTCTTGTAAACGTTTTTGATGTGGTACCGAACCGTGTCTTCGCTGATGAACAGCGCCTCCGCGATCATTTTATAGCTTTTGCCCTGGCAGAGCAGCGTGAGAACTTCCTTTTCGCGTTGGGTGAGCGAGGCTTGAAAATGCGTATGAAATGAGCTGACCACCATGCGCGCAACTTGGTCGCTCATCGGCGCCCCGCCGCGATGCGTCTGTTCGATGGCTTGCAAAATTTTTGTTGGCGGCGTGCTTTTGAGCAAATACCCACAGGCGCCGGCGCACAGGGCCTCGAAAACCAAATTGGTTTCGCCATGCACGGTGAGCACCAAAACATCAAGCTCAGGCAACCGTTCTTTGATTCGGCGTATGCCTTCGATGCCCGACATTCCCGGCAGGCCGATGTCCATGAGGAGAATATCCGGAGCGTCCGCGACAATTTCTTCGATGGCGTTTTCGCAATCGCCGAACGTGCCGATGCAGGAAAAGCCTGGCGTGCCGTCGATCAACAGCGCCAAGCCTTCGCGCACCTCTTTGTCATCCTCAACAACGGAGACGGTGATCATGATTTTGCAAAGCCCTTCGAATGAATTCAAAACAATTTGCCCAATGGATAAACATCGACCAACGAATTAAAAAAAATCTGAGTTTTTTGCTTTTTTCGGCGACACTCGGTGACTTCGGTGAAGTTCGGCGGATAATATTTTCCCGCCGATTGACGCCGAAATGCACCGAGTTTCGCCGAGAGATTCAAAGCTGCCGCGAAGCGGCTCCAGTTTTCAACTTGTTTGAAAAACTGGCGTAGTCTCTAAAGAGTGAAGTCTTTGCATAAAAAGCAAAAATTTCTAGCCCACTGAAACAGAACTCCCACAGAAATTAGTAATGCAGTGGGAGTTCCTCTTCTGTGGCGGCCAATTCTTTTTGGTTGCGGCCCTGGCCTGCTTAGAGCATTGGCAGGGCGGGCTTGTCTACGTTGGGCATTGCCCTTTAAACTGAACCATCGTGCCCGTCCCAATGGCCGCAATCACTTCCAATTCGCCCGGCACGTTTGCCGCGCTCCATTTCATTTTGCGAATCCCTTCTCCCACGCAGCCATTGGTGGAATCGAAACCTCCGCCATCATCCGCCATCGTCATGGTCAATCCGTTGCCCTCGAGTTCAATGGTCAACTCGACATGCTGGCACACCGCATGCTTGAGAATGTTACTCATCGTTTCTTTGACAATGAAAGTGAGATGGCGCCGCCAGTGCATGGGCAGTTTCACGCTTTTCATCGCCTCGGATGGCGCCGAAGCGCGAAAATAAACGCCGGTTTCATGAAACAGCTCGTCGCCCAAATTTTTCAAATAAATGGCGAGATGGTAGAGCGAATCTTGCTCCGGATCGAGCGACCAAATGAAGTTTCTGATGCTGCCGGACAAATATTGCGAGGCGGCGCTGATCTTACTCAAATAAACCGGCCATTTCTCCGACGAATTTTCGAGCGCCCTTTTGAGCAGCTCGCTGTAAAGCAAGATGTGAGTCAGCTTTTGCCCCAGCTCGTCGTGGAAATCATCCGCCACCTGCTTGCGCACCCGCTCGTTCTCCGCCATTCGCGCACCTTCAATATCCAGCACGTGCCGTATCCGGCGCTTGACCGAATGAACGTGATAAAGCACGATGCCGCCAATCAGCGACAGCGAAGAGAACAGCGCGAACCACCACGTTCGCCAAAAGGGCGGACGAATCGTGATCGCGATCGCGGCGCCCGCCTCGTTCCAAACTCCGTCGCTGTTTGAGCCTTTGACGCGAAAGACATAGTTGCCCGGATTCAAATTCGTATAGCTCGCATAACGCCGGCTGCCGCAATGAATCCAAGCCGCATCGAATCCTTCCAACTTATAGGCATATTGATTTTTGGGAGGATTGGTGTAATCCAGCGCCACGAACTCAAACGAAAAATTTTCCTGATAAGACAAAGCCAAATGTTCGGTTTCGGAAATTTCTCGATCCAAAAACGCGGACTTGCCAAATTTCTTGAAATCCGTCAACACGACGGGGGAATGTATGGATGGTCTTTGATGCTATCAGGATAAAAGCTGTTGAAACCGTTGATTCCTCCAAAAAACATTTCACCCTTCTGGCTTTTAAAATAAGCGCCCGCATTGAATTCGTAACTTTGCAGCCCATCGGTTACGTCGTAATTCTTGAAAGTTTCTGTGGCGAGATTAAATTTTGACAACCCGCGATTCGTGCTCAGCCAGAGATCCCCTTTTTCGTCGCTTAAAATTCCGTAGACGCTGTTGTTGATCAGCCCATGCACCTCGGTGAAATGAACGAATTGCTCTTGCGGCGCCGCCGTTTCTCTCAAGCCCTCAGCCATGGCCGGGGCGGGCGCAAACGCAGGTTGAGAAATTTCCAAAACCCCGCTTGCAGATAAATCGAGCTGGTTGAGTCCGCCGCCGTAGGTGCCGATCCATAATCGATTTTTCTTCTCAAAAAAAAGTGATGAAACATAAGAATGGCTCAGACTGTGCGGATTGGACTCGTCATAATCATAGTGAGAGAAACTTTCGCGGTCACGCTCGAGTTTGATCAGACCGGAGCTGGTTCCAACCCAGAGCCGCTCGGCGGCATCTTCGATGATCGCCAAAACTGCTTTTTCCCGTAAGCGCTCGGCATTGCCGGAGCCTTTGGGGAACCGCGTAAAAGTGCCGCTCTCGCGATCCAAGCGATGCAACCCCTTTGAGGTGCCGATCCAAAGGCCTTGAGATTTGTCGATGCGGATGGCCGTAACAAAATCGCTGCTCAAGCTGCGGGAATCATTGGGATCGTGCCGATAGTGCGCAAACCGTTTTTTTTCGATATCCAAACAATCCAATCCCCCTTGCGTGCCGATCCAGAGTTTGTTGTTTTCAGCGCCGCTGGAATCAACTTCGGTGTGAAGAGACCAAACAGCGTCATGGCTCAAACTATTCAGATTGCGAGGCTCGTGGTGATAGCGCCGGTGTGTATCCGTCCGGCGATCGAAGCGATCCAATCCGCCCGGCGATCCGATCCAAAGCACACCCTGCTCTGTGGGGTCTTCGCAAATAGAGAGGACAATATTCTCCATCGCACTTTGCGAAGTCGCCGGATTGCTGCGGTAGTGTTTGAAGTTTTTCTTCTTCGTGTCGAGTTTGTTGAGGCCGGCATTCGTCGTTGCAATCCAAAGAACGCCCGAACGGTCCTGGTAGATCGACCAGATGAAATTAGAGCTGATGGAATGGGGATTCGACGGATCATGCTTGTAATGCCGAAACGCATTGGTACGGCGATCCATGGCATGAAGGCCGGCATTGTCCGTTCCGAGCCATAGGGTGCCGGCTTTGTCAGCAAAAATGGACGTGACGGAATTGGAGCCCAGGGAAGTGGAATCTTGCGGCAAATGCTTGTAGTGTCGGAAGACATTCGCCGTCCGGTCGAATTGATTGAGGCCGGCGTCATAAGTTCCAATCCACAAGTTGCCGAATTGATCTTCACAGATGGAGCTGACGAGATTGGAGCTTATGCTGTGAGGGCGCGCCGGATCATGCTGATAACGCACAAAGGAAATTTTTTCTTGCTCTACTCCATTGCTCGCGCTAGGCGCATGACTCAATGGCAACGAAGAGCTTGCCGTGCGGACAAGCCGATTGAGGCCGCCGCCCTCGGTTCCGATCCAGTGCGTGCCGGCCCGATCCTCATATATGGCGGTGACAAGGTCATGGCTTAATGAAGTTGAATCCGATGGATCGTGTTGATAACGAATAAAAGTCGTTTTCTTTTTTTCTTTGTCGTCACTTTGGAGAACGAGCTTATTGAGGCCCCGTTTCATCGTGCCGATCCACAACGCGCCCGACCGATCCTGATGAATAGCCGTGACGGCGTTTCCACTCAAGGAATGCGGATCGTTGGGATCGTGGCGATAATTCGTAAAGGCTTTTTGGTTACGGTTAAATCGACTAAGCCCCAATGTTGTTCCTACCCACAGCGTGCCGGCGCGATCCTCATAAACGGCCGTGACATAATTTGACGGCAATGAGTTGGCTTGGTGGGGATGATATTTGTAGACGGTGAAGCCATAGCCGTCATATTGATTCAACCCTTCGGCGGTGCCAAACCAGAGAAATCCCTTGTGATCTTGAATAATGGAAGTGACGAAACTTTGCGACAAGCCGTGTTCGAGGGAAATGCGGTCGAATGCAAGCGGGCGCTCTTGCGCGCAAAGATTGGCGGCCATGCCCAAGATGGCCAATGCCGGTATTTTCAATCGTGTCATTTTGCTGCATCGTTAAATTTTGTCGGGCCGGAAATTGGTTTCGGCGCTCGTGACAAAAGATAGGCACGATGAGAACAAAAAGTCAACTAATATTTAGGTAGTTTTTAATTGTGCAGATAAAAAACCGATCCCAATTTTCCTATTCGATCGCAGCATCATTGCCCGCCAATTCGCCAAAATCATTCAAATCACGCCAGACCGAGTGCATGTGGCTGCCGGAATTGGAATACTCGATAAGAAAGGTTTGACCTTGAATGCGGTAATAATGATCCGTGTCTCGCTCGTTGCGGCTTCCCGCCCAGGCAAAATAGATTTTTTCCAGTCCGGTGTTTTGTGCTTTGCCGAATTGCGCTTGCGCTATCGCTGCATTGAAAACGCCCCCGTATTCTTCGATCAACTTGAAAAAGAGCACGCGTTGGCTTTCGGTCAATTCGGAAACTCGCAATCCGATTGGCTTGTCAAGCGCGATCTTCTTGCTTTCGCTGATGACCAGGCTTGGCGAAACATGTGCAGCGATGACGGCGCGTTTGGATTGCCCTCGATCGAGATTGTTGACAAGTTCGCGCGCCAAATCACGTCTCGCTGCCAACAGCTTATAACCGGCCTCTTGTGGATCGCCGTCCGGCAAAGTTTGCTGCGCGCCGAAAAATGCCGGCGTGCAGGAAATCAGCTTGTTGTCAACGTAGGTGAAATGGAGCGACAAATGATGGCCGCCGAGGCGCCACGCCCACCGCTTGCTTTTGCCCGGCTCCCCATAAATCGCCAACCAAAAATATCCCGCTCCCAAACCCTCTTCGTGTTTGGCGAGCACCTCCTGATCCAACATGATCGCCTTCGCGCTCGCATAGCCCTTCTCGCTGAGAACGCTGTTGAGCATCGCCTCGACGATCTGGCGCTGCGAGGCGGACATGCCTTTGAGGGCGAAGCCTTGGCGAGGCGATGGATGTCTGGCCCACGTTAAACGCTCTGGATTATCGAATGCGAATAAAGTTTTATCACGCGCCTCACGATTCAGGGAAAATGTAAAAGTATTAAGCTGAGAAAGCAAATCATTCTGCGCAGTAGCGTCAACTACGGACGCTGCCAGCCAAAAGAAAAGCCACAATGATTTCAACATGCTCACCACTGCTTTCTTTGAAGGCCGTGTTTTATTTTCCATGCGTAAAAGTTCAGAGAACCCGTATTAGAACTGTCATTCTGAAAGAATCTTTTTTGAATCCAAGCCAGATGCTCGAATCAAAAAGATTCCTCCGGAATGACAACTTGGTTTAGTGAACATTTACTTTGATGCCGCTCGGAGTTCATGCGTTTAAATCCTTGTGGCTGACAAAAAGCTTTTTTCGTTGCGGTTCCCCTACGGGCGTAGCCTTTTCGTTGCAAAATTTAGCGATTTACTTGCCCGAATCGAGATGCCATCCCGAATTGAGCCAAGTGCCGCCGCGCCAAACGAAAATTTCCGTGCCGCGACCGGCATAGCTTTGCCGCTGGCCCGCGCTTTCGATTTCAAACAAATAAGTGATGTAGAGAATGGCCACGTTGCCATAAACCTGAATTTCCGTGCGGGGAAATTCCAACCGCATGAGCTTGGCGCCGCTTTGCGCGAACTGTTGCGCGCCGGCAAGAATCGCCGCACGATCCGCCCATTGCTCCTCGCCGGCGTTGATCGCAATCGTCTCTGGCGGAATTACTGCTTCGAGATGTTTTTGATCATTGCCAAAATAAGCGCGCCAAACTTTTTCGCGGTCGGCGAGCAATTGCCGGCGCTGGCTCGGCGTGAGCGTCTGCGGCTGTTGGCGGCTGGCCTCGCTCGCCTCCGGATGCGTCGTCACATTCGACGCCGTTTGATTCCAATGCCCTTGAAAAACACTTTCAATGTGGGCGCGAACCGCCTGGCGATCCGCTTCGCGCTTGTCGTTGGGCGCGGAAAAAGTTGTGGCGAGAGTGAAAATGGCCAATCCCCAAGATAGCGGTTGCAAAAGCAAGAAATCTGTTAACATGGCAATGATTTCCCTTTGTTAAAGTTTTTTGAGCTCGTGTTGATTTTGGGTACGAATGAAATAAGCGTTTGTGAACAAAGGTTAGAAAAAATTCTAAACTTTTCTTGCCGATCCACGCCCCATTTAACACGGAGAAACAGAGAAAAGGAGATGACACGGAGATAAAACGAAATCGTGCTGTCCTGGGAGGATGATTCTACTTCGCGCCTCTCGGTGTACTCCGATTCTCCGTGTTGAATAGGCTGTCTGCAAGGGCTCCAGTTTTCAACTTGTTTGAAAACCTGGCGTAGACAATTATAACACGGGCCGAAACAAAAAACTTATGGAATCTTGCTCTTTTGTTTTCGATATTTCGACGGGCTTGTTCCGTAATGTTTTGAGAAACTCAAAATGAAATGCTCGAAGCTGTTGAACCCCGACTCAAAACAGATCTGCGTAACCGGAAGGGAAGTGTGCCGCAGCAAAAGCGTCGCGTGCTTCAGGCGCACGTCGATCAAAAATTGATATGGGCTGCGCAAGGTAAACTGCTTGAATAGCCGGCTAAAGTGAAACACGCTGATGTGGCTGTGGCACGCGATTTCCGCCAAAGACAATTCCTGCCGGAAGTTCGCCGTGATGAAGCGTTTGGCCTGATCGAGCGCTGCAAGCTGATGATCTTTGGGCTTTTCGTGGCGCGAGGTGAGTTGATGCGCTTTTTCTTGACCGCCGATTTCCTGCAACAAGGCGAGCATGAGCGCATCGATTTTCAGCAGCGATCCGGCAAGCGGATTTTGCGCGGCATGCAAGAGCGCAGCGTGCAAAAACTCGAGGCCCGGCGTCGTTGGCAAAACGGCGAGAGGGCGTGCGGATGATAAAATGGCGTGGTTGCTCGAACTTTCCCAGGACGCTTTCATCTCTTCGACAAATTCATCAGCAAGCTCAAAAATGGTACACTCATCTTTGACCGCGCCGTGATGCGTGACGGCGTACTCACAGCCGGCATGCTCCAATAGAATCACGCCGCTATGAATATCATAGCGGCGCCGGCCAGCGTGATAGCCAAAGCTGCCTTGCCGGGTAAAGCTGAGGCTGAAATTCCGCACGTACTCTTTGGCGGAGCGGCCTTCGTCTTCACACTGGCATTTGAAATCAAGTATTCGCCCCAGCGGGGTTTGATGAAGTTGTTTGATCAGCGCTTGCATGCGAGAAGAGTGGTGGATCGTCGCCGGCAGCGATCATTCGATATTTGGCAAAATGGAATTTTTTTGGAAAAGCCGTCGATTGATTTTTACGCATGAAAGTGAAACGTTGTTGCACGAGCATGCGACAATTCACCAACCGACGACCTGCACTTATCTCCACACAGTCAGAATGCCGCCAATCACGGCGAAGGCGATTAAGAAAAAGCCGTTGTTGATGAGAAAGACTTGCTTGGGGCGCTTCTCGAACATCAAACTGTTCAGATTTAACGTGAAAGCAAATGCCAGCCAAATCCAGAAGCCGTAAATGATGCCATCCACGAAGCTCGTTGCACCCATCGCGCTCACGACTTTTGCCATCACGAAGCTGGTGAGCAAGCCGCTGACGAAATGCGCCAACAACGCTTTGGGAAAATCCTTTTGCAGTCTGGCTTTTTCCGTTTCGTTCAGCGCGTTGAAACCGAGCGCCTCTTGCCACGGTTTGGTAAACACGGCAGCGTACCAAATGCCGCCGAGAACCCAATACACCAGGCCGGAGACCAAAATGGCCCAGAAATTCAGATCGGTAAACATGGTTTCCTTCCTCCTTGAGTTATGGCAATTTATCTCCCGGCAAACCCATCCAGGGATAGATTTCAACTGTCAAGTATCCCGCTTTAACGAAAGGGTCTGCATTCATATATTCCTGCACTTCTTCCTGGCTGGCAGCATTAAAAATTCCAATGCCGCGCAGTTGGCCGTCAACCAGCAGCGGGCCTTGAAGAACCAATTTGCCCAATGCTCTCAATTTAAACAAGTACTGCAGGTGTTTCATCTGCAGCTCATCCAGCAGCGCCTTGTCTTTCCGCTCGGCTGGGCCCAACTTTAGAAAGACCAGGTAATACGTTTTCGCCCGAGCGATTTGTTGCTTGATGTAGTCCACCGTAACAGAATCGCGATTTTCTTGCAGCGCAGCGCGCGCTTTATTTCCCTCTGCCGGCTTGTCTTGGGCAGAAGCGAAAGAGAGGCTTGCAAAGAAAGTGAAAATTGCCAGTAATCTGTACATAATCAAACTTTCCATTATCAATGAATATGAATTCGGAGTGCAAAACCCAGCGCGGGCAAGCCTACGGCCGTAGGCCGCAATCAAAAAATGCTTGCTCACGGAAATAGAACAGCTCACGGAAGTGAATTCAAAAAATTATTTCCGTGAGAGTTCAATTCCGTGAGCCAAATTTATTTGCCTACGGCCGCAAGCCTTTTCTGCAGTGACTTTTATCAATTCTTCAAAGGTGGCGGATTTTTCCAGTCCACCGGCCCGACCTCCAAACTGTATTTCAAGCGCGGCAACACGATCTCTTGCCACGCGCTCGAAAAGTAGGCAAAAGCCTTGTCCCACTCTTCGTCTTCGCCCCAGCCGGTTTCCGTCAAAGTGACTTTGGTTTGGTTCTCGCCGAGCGATTTGAATCGGATCACGACGCTGGTGCGTTGCTTGCTGACGTTCGGCAAGTGGGGCGGCGCGTTCCACGTGAACGAGAACATTTTTTGCGGTTGAATGGCCAGGATCAAGTTGTCTTCCACCGTTTGATGTCCCGGCGGCGCGCTCGGATTGAAGGAGATCGCAAACACGCCTAAAACGCGAAGATCGATTTTGCAAGCCGGCGCCAGGAAGGCTGTGATGCCTTCCTCGGTCGTCCACGCCTTCCACGCCTCGTCCACGCCGGCTTTGACAACGACTTCCGCCACCACGGCGCGCTCTGCTGCCGGAGCGCTGAAGCCAACGGCGCTCAACAGCAGTTGAAACGAAAGAGGAAAAATTGCCATCATAACGCACCCTTTCAAGGTTGAATGAAAAGTAACAGGTTGTTTTTGACTGCCACTCTTCTATTAAACCTTTTCGCGGTTTCCTTTAAGGTTTGAGCAGGCGGGTGAATTTGACGATAAATTCCCGATTGCGCGCCGGCAAGCCGTCCCCAAAATCCTCGCCGAATCGGCCGCGGCTTTCGTTGTAAACGATGAACAAATCGCTGCCAGGGCTGTGAATGAAATTCAAGCGCAGGTTGGAGCTGAGCTCATTCTTTTCGCTGTTGTATTGCAGGAGCGTGTTGAAAAAGAGGCGGGTATTGAAGGCCAAATTCAAGCGCAGCGCAAACAAATCGGTGTCCAATTGGCCCTGCGGCAAATCAACTTCGTTGCGGTCATAATTCAATCCGAAAGAGAGGTGCGGATTCGGGCTGTAGCCGAGACCGCCGCCCCAGTTGAACAATTCACCCGCATAAAAATCCCGCCACAAAATATTGGCAACGCCGGTAAATTTTCGCTTCGCGCTGCTTTGAAAATCGGCGCTGACGCTGTGGTTTTTATAATCACCGATTGGAATCTTGATTGTGTCACTGAGCGGAAAGGGTTGTTCCAAACGCTCAAAAATCCGGCCATAGTTGATATTTAAGTAATCCCCGCTTGCTAGCTCGTTCTGAAAAATCAGGCGATAATCCCAATCTTGCAACCGGCCACCAACTTTTTTAATATGCGTCAGGCTTTGGCGAATATCGGTGCGCCGCAAAAATCGGCCATTGGGTTGGGGACTCACCCTAAAAGTCGCGAACGTGCGGCGAATATCGCTGCGCAATACGAAACCCGCCGCCGGATCGAAATTTTTGTCAATGACTGTCTGCCCCGCAAACCAGCCCCAATGATCTTTGGTAAAATCTAATGCCAACTTCCAAGAGTGACTCGTTCTTCCAATGCCTGAGGTGTCGGTTTGTGCATAAAAGGCCTGAAAAACCATTGGATTACTCAGCCAAAGGTCGGCATCCACGCCGTAAGCCCGGCGATTAATCTGGCCAATATCAGCACGGTTGGTGAAAATCATGCCGATCTTGGAACGCTGAAAAATATCCCGGCTCACGCGCGCCACGGAGAAATGCGATCGCGGCAGGCCGTTCTCTTTATCCGTCAAAATATCCAACACACCGACATTGAATCGCCCCATTTTTCCGGTGAGACGACCGCCGGCGATGATCGGCATGATTATCGGCGCCATCGTCGAATCGTTTTCGATGCCGATGCGGCGGCTGAAGAAGAGCAACATGGAAGGCGGGCCGAAAAACCCCGGCTCGCCAAATTCAAATGTGCTGGCGCTTTCCAAAAAGAATTCGCGCTTCTCGGGAAAGAAGAGGGAATAACGAGTCAAATTGATTTGCGCGACATCCGCTTCGACTTGCGCGAAATCGGTGTTGGCGGTTAAATCGAGCGTGAGATTTGAAGTCAGCCCATATTTAACGTCCAGCCCGGCATCGAGTTTTTCATCGCGCAACGGATTGACTTCCAGCAATCTGTCGCGTGTGGATTTCCCCAACGTGAAAGGTTTGATTTGCAAATTGAAGCCTTGCTTCAGCTCCTGCAAATCCAGCAAATCGCCGGCGCGGGAGATGCGCAGAAAACCGCCGTTGTCACGCGACCACGAGGCCCAATTCACCTGCTCGGTTTTGCGCTTGATGATGCGCGTGAAATTGATCCCCCAGCTTTGCTCGGGCAGCGATTTGAATTTTAAATTCCACAACGGAATCTTGAATTCCGCCGACCAGCCCTGCTCGTGAATTTTGGCTTCGACTTCCCATACGCCGTCCCAATCCAAATTGACATCGAAAGCGCTATCGACCACCTGGCCGTCTTCTTCCACGCCATTGGGATTGGTGGCGAAAAGATACGCATTGCGGTGATCGTGATAGGTGTCCAAAACGATGGCAAACATATCATCATCACCCAGACCGCTATCCCGCTGCAGCTTTTGCGCGACGATCTTGTCCGGCTTGGCGTCATAACAAATCACGCCAACATACAGATTGTCGTGATCGTACAAAACCCGCACTTCGGTTTTTTCAGTCGCCGGCTCGCCTTCGCGTGGTTGAATCTGGCGGAGATCCGAAGTTGCCTCCGCCTCTTGCCAGTGCGTCTCCGTCAGCAGGCCATCAAGCTGAATGTCGGAATTGATTTTATGGGCGCGAAGCTGCGGGGTAACATGATTGCTCTGGGCCATGAGCGTATGAGCAAACAACAGATTGAGCCATAACAGTTGCCGCGAAATTTTGTAGTGCATAAACGCTGTCCATTGGTTGTGAGAAGGGTGGTATGCTTGTTTTGGGTCAAAAATTACTGTCATCGCGAGGAGTCCCGCCTCGGCAGCGATTTTTTCACGGGTATTTATTTGACCCATGTGCATTCATTTGAAGCGGAAATCGACTTTGAAATTGTATAGCCATGGAACTTTTGGGTTAATACCTTCCGCTTCCAGTTTCTGAGGCA
>Ga0247727_10001199_pt1 | contig 62978 bp, 52 predicted proteins | sample WisWelCaveWW1625_FD_202498 | JGI IMG/M metagenome (GOLD analysis project Ga0247727, IMG submission 202498) | Biofilm microbial communities from Wishing Well Cave, Virginia, United States - WW16-25 | ecosystem: Environmental > Aquatic > Deep subsurface > Groundwater > Cave microbial mat | place...
CGAGGGCGCCGAGACGGGGAGCGAGCCGGAGCCCTCGGAGGCCGGGCCGACGGAAGCGTACTTTTCGTACGCTGAGTAAGGCACGGCCGAGAAGGCCCGGCGCAGCCCCCGTATCGGCGGCCGCAGCTAGTCGGAACCGGCGCCGCGCTGGAGGAAGCGCGTCGCGGCGTCGGTGGCCTCGAACCGGCCTGCGCGGAACGCGAACGCCTCGCGCAGCGTGTACCCCCCGGCGTCCTCGGAACGCACTTCGATCCGGACGACGCGGTGCTTGCCGTCCGACTGCCGCTCGACGCAGGCCGCGACGTCGATCACCTCGCTGACGAGGGCACGCACGGAAGTAGGCTGCGCCTCGCCGGACAGGCACGAGAGCGTCACCAGCCGCGAGAGGGCGGACTTCGAATCGTGTGCGTGGACCGAGAGGAGCGATCCGCGCAGTCGTCCGCCGGCGGCGCGCAGGATCGGGTAGGTGTCGGGGCCGGCGAGATCGGAAACGACGAGCCGATCAGGGTGCATCGCCAGCGCGGCGTTTACGAGGTCGGCCGATGCGCCCGCAGCCGACGGGCGGAGCGTGACCCAGCCGGGACGCTCGATCTCCAGCTCCGGTTCGAGGACCACGACGCGTTCGTCGGACGGAATCGCCCCCGCGAGTGCATCGAGAAGCGTGGTCTTGCCGGCCTGCCCCTCGCCCGTGACCAGCACGTTGCGGCGGGCCTGCACGCAGCCGACGAGGAAATCCGCCATCCCCCGCGAGAGCGTGTCGGCGCCGACGAGCTTGTCGAGATCGGGGTGCGACGTCGGCGCCCGGCGGACGGAGACGGACGGCCCGTGTGCGGACGCGGGCGGCAGCACCGCGACGACGCGCTCCCCCCGCGGCGAGACTCCCTGGACGACCGGACCGGGTCCCGCCCCCGGAACGAGCCGCCGGATCGCATCGAGCAGCGCCGCCTCGGACGAGAACGAGCGGTCGGTGCGCTCCCTCGATCCGCGCCGCACCACATGAATCGTCCGCGGCCCGTCGACGAGCACCTCGCTCACCTCGGGATCCTGCAGCAGCGAGTCGATCGCGCCGGCGCCGACCGCTTCCGCGAGGGCTTCCGTCAGGACGGTGCTGCGCTCGAGCGTGGGATCGAGCTCGGCGCCGTCCTCCATCGCCCCGAGGATCTCGTCGCCTTCCTTCTCCGCGCGCTCACGGGTGCCTGGGCTCGCGATCTCCTCCGGAGTCATCGTGGCCAGCCCGAGCTTCAGGACGATCCGCTCGCGCGCCGTCGCGACCGCGGCGGCGAGGATCGCGGCGCGGTCGCGACCCGCGGGCCTCGCATGCGGCTTGGTCGCAGACCGCGGCGGGCTCGGTTCGGCCTTCGGCTCGGGTCGGGACTCCGCGCGGGCCGGCTCGGGCTGCGCAGGCTCCGGGCGCGGCGGCGCCTCCGGGCGGGAGGGAGCCTCCGGGCGCGAGGGAATCTCTTGTTGAGGCGCGGTGGCGCGGCGCGGCCGTGCGGGCGCGGGCGCAGGCTCGGCGATCGCGGCGGGCGGCAGCTCGTCGATCACGGGCGGCGCCGAGGCCTGTCGCAGCGGCGGTGGGGCCGAGGCGGGCCGGGCCGGCGGAGGCGGGGCGGCTGGCGGAGCGCTCGGGGCGGGCGGCGGCGCGCTCGGCCACGCGGGGGACGCTGCGTCGGCGGCCGGAGCGCCGGCGCCATCCTCCACCGCCAGGATGTAGTCTCCGATGTAGACCTTGTCGCCCCCACGCAGGACGATCGGTGAGGTGATCTTGCGCCCGTTGACGTAGGTCCCGTTCGTGCTCTTGAGGTCCACGATGATGAACCGCCCGTCCTTGAGGACGATGCGCGAATGCCGCTTCGAGACGTTTCCCTTGGGCAGGATGATGTCGTTGCCCTGGACCCGGCCGATGGTCACCTCGGCCTTGTCGAAATCCATGCGGCGCTGGGCGCCGCCCTTCTCGGTGATGGTGACCCCGAACATGGTGGAAGTGCGGATGCTCGCGGAAGACCCGGCCGAGCGTCAAGGCCGATGGGCCCCCGCATCTGCGGCGCCTCGGCCCGACAGGGAGAAGAGGTCGTCGGAGAGCACGGTGGCGGCCCCGGTCAATGCCAGGATCGCAACCGCGATCCAGAGGAAGACCTCTGGGGCACGGTTCATCGCGCGCGCGCTTCCTTCACCCAGGCGGCGACCCGGGCAACGGCCTCGGTCACGGGGACCGGTGTCGCGGCCTTCTCGGTCCGCAGCTTCATCTCGACCTTGCCGTCCGCGAGCGCCTTCTTGCCGATCGTCACGCGGACCGGGATGCCGAGCAGGTCGGCGTCCTTGAACTTCACGCCCGGGCGCTCCTCGCGGTCGTCGAGCAGGGTGTCGATCCCTTCGGCGAGAAGGCCCGAGTAGATGAGGTCCGTCGCCGCAGCGAGGTCGGGTTCGGTCCCCAGCGGCGTCACCAGAACCTCGAAGGGGGCGACGGGGACGGGCCAGCGGATCCCGTCCGCGTCGTGGTGCTGCTCGACGGTCGCGGCGACGAGGCGGGACACCCCGATCCCGTAGCAGCCCATCACGATCGGCCGCAGCGCCCCGGACTCGTCGGCGTACGACGCCCCCATCTTCTCCGTGTAGTGCGTACCGAGCACGAAGATGTGGCCGCCCTCGATGCCGCGGTAGGACTCGTAGGTGCCGCCGCACTTCACGCAACGGTCGCCCTTCGAGGCGCTGCGCAGGTCCGCCCAGCGCGCAGGCTCGAAGTCGCGGCCGACGTTCACGCCGACCAGGTGGGCGTCCCTCTCGTTCGCGCCGGTCACACCATTACGGACCGCGCGGACGGACAGGTCGGCGACCACCTCGATCTTCGCGCCGACGGGCCCCGCGAAACCGACCGGGGCGCCCGTGGCGCGCTCGACCTCCGCGTCGCCGGCGAGGAAGACTTCGGGCACGCCGAGGGCCCGCGCGAGCTTGATCTCGTTGACCTCGTGGTCTCCCCGGACCACGGCCATCACGGCCTTGCCGGCGGCGAGGTAGACGAGCGACTTGAGCATGTCGGCGGGCGCGACCTTCAGCAGCGCCGACACCTCCTCGATCGTCCGCTTGCCCGGCGTCGCGACCTTCTCCATCGGCCGATGTGTCGCGGCCGTCTGTTCGATCTCCGGCGCGGCCTCCACGGCGGCCACCTCGACGTTGGCGGCGTAGTCGCATCGGTCGCACGCGACGAATGCGTCCTCGCCCGTCTGCGCGAGGATCTGGAACTCGGCGGACGTGCTGCCGCCCATCGCGCCGGAATCCGCCGCGACGATCCGGAAGTCGAGCCCGCAGCGCGCGAAGATCCGCTTGTAGGCCTCCCGCATCTTCTCATAGCTCAGCAGGGCACTCTTTTCGTCGACGTCGAAGCTGTAGGCGTCCTTCATCAGGAACTCGCGGCCGCGCAGCAGGCCCGCCCGGGGGCGCGGCTCGTCCCGGAACTTCGACTGGATCTGGTAGAGGTTCAGGGGCATCTGCCGGTACGAGCGGATCTCGTGTCGGGCGATGTCCGTCACGATCTCCTCGTGCGTCGGGCCGAGACAGTAGTCGCCGCCCTTGCGGTCCTTGAAGCGCAAGAGCACGTCGCCGAAGGTCTCCCAGCGCCCGGTCTCCTTGAACGTTTCGGCGGGGAGCACGCCGGGCATCAGGATCTCCTGCGCGCCCGCGCGGTTCATCTCCGCGCGGACGATGTTCGCGACTCTCTGGAGCACCCGCAGTCCCAGCGGCAGGTAGTTGTATATCCCCGCGCCCACGCGTCGGATGAATCCGCCGCGAAGGAGCAGCACGTGGCTGGGCGTGGAGGACTCCGAGGGGGCCTCCTTGACGGTGGGGATGAGGAGGTTGCGGTATCGCATGGCTCAGACGATCTCGAACCGATAGTCCTCGATCACGGTGTTCGCGAGCAGCTTCTCGCACATCTCGCGGAGCCTCGCCTCGGCGGCCGCAGGGCTGCCGCCCATCTCGATCTCGATGTACTTGCCGACGCGCACCTCGGAGACGTCGGAATGCCCGAGTGACACCAGGCCCCGGCGGACAGCCTCGCCCTGCGGGTCGAGCACGTCACGGCGCAGCGTGACGTAGACCTTCGCTCTCATGACAGCCCCAGGTTCTTCGGGATGCGCGACGCGGGGTCGCGTGTGTCGGGCTCGAACGTCGTTCCCGTCAGGCGCTCGAACGCTTCGATGTACCGCCGTGCCGCCTCGATGCGCACGTCGTCCGGTACGATCGGGGGCGGGCCGTCACCGCGGTAGTTCGCTTCCCGGGCCAGCCATCGCCGGACGTACTCCTTGTCGAGGCCTTCCGGATCGGTTCCGGCGCCGAAGGTCTCGGCGTAGGACTTCTCGTACCAGAAGCGCGACGAGTCCGGCGTGTGGATCTCGTCCATGATCACGATCGTGCCGTCGGGCTTGCGGCCGACCTCGTACTTCGTGTCGACCAGGATGATCCCGCTGCGCGCGGCGATGCGCGATCCTTCCGCGAAGAGAGTCATCGCCATCTCGGCGCACCGGTCGAAGTCCGCCTCCGAGATGCGCCCCTCCGCCAGAATCTCGCCCCTCGACACGCTCTTGTCGTGCGCTCCCTTCGGCGCTTTCGTCGAGGGCGTGAGGATCGGCGCGGGCAGTTTCTCGTTCTTGCGCAGGCCGTCGGGCAAGCGGTTCCCGCAGAACACGCGCTCGCCTCGCTCGTAGGCCGTCCAGATCGAGGTCGACGTGACCCCCGTGACGTACGCTCGGACGACGAGCTCGATGGGCAGCGGGTCGCAGCGCGTTGCCCGCGTGACGTTGGGATCGGGCGTGCCCAGAAGATGGTTGGGAACCACGTTCGCCGTTTGCTCGAACCACCACGCGGAAAGTCGGTTGAGCACCTGGCCCTTGAAGGGGAGGGTGGTGACGACCATGTCGAATGCGGAGAGCCGGTCGGTCGCGACCAGGTGGATCTCGCTCTTGCCGACGTAGCAGTCGCGGACCTTCCCGTCGTACTTCTCGCCGAGGCCGACGAGGTCCGTCGTGGTCAGCGTCGTCTTCAATCCTGCCCGGAGAATCGATTCGGCGACCATTCACACCTCCAGCGCGCGATCGATGATGGCGTCGACGTGCCGGAGCGCGTGCCGGACGTCGAAGAGCCTGGCGAGATGCTCTGCCGTCAGGTGCGGCGAGATCTTCGGGTGCGCGGCGCAGAGCGCGCGGAAGTCGCCACCTCCACCGAAGGAAGCGAGCGCGCACGCCTGTACGGCTTCGTAGGCCTGCTGCCGCGGACACCCGGCGTCGACGAGCGCGAGGAGCACCCCCTCGGAGAACACGAGCCCGCCGGTGCGCTCGAGGTTTGCCGCGAGCCGGTCCTTGTGGACGACGAGTCCTTCGACGAGGCCGGTCGCGCGCGACAGCATGAAGTCCACGAGCGTCGTCGTGTCGGGTGCGATGATCCGCTCGACGGACGAATGCGAGATGTCGCGCTCGTGCCACAGGGCGACGTTCTCCAGCGCCGCGCCCGCGCTCGCCCGAACGAGGCGCGAGAGCCCGCACAGGTTCTCGGAGAGGATCGGGTTCTTCTTGTGCGGCATCGCGGACGAGCCCTTCTGGCCGCGGCCGAAGGCCTCCTCCGCTTCCAGGACCTCCGTCCGCTGCCAGTGGCGGACCGTCAGCGCGAGCTTCTCGATCGTCGCGGCGGTCACCGCGAGCGCACAGAAGAGCTCCGCGTGTCGATCGCGCGGGACGACCTGCGTCGGCGCGGGATCGCGCCCGAGGCCGAGCGCGGCGAGCGCGCGCGCCTCGATCGCCGGATCGAGGTGTGCGTTGGTCCCGACGGCTCCGGAGAGCTTGCCGACGGCGACGGCCTCGCGCGCCGAGCGCAGACGGCGCTCGTTGCGCCCCATCTCGGCGTGCAGCGCCGCGAAGACGAGCCCCATCGTGACCGGTTCTGCGTGGATCCCGTGGGTGCGTCCCACCATCGGGACCGCGCGCAGCTCGCGGGCGCGGCCCGACAGCGCGCGTCGGAACGACCGCAGCCCGCCCTCGATCTCGTCCAGCGCTTCGCAGATCTGCAGCGCGAACGCGGTGTCGAGCACGTCCGAGGAGGTCATCCCGCGATGCAGGAATCGTGCGGGCGGGCCGGCCTGGTTCTCGACGTGGGTCAGAAACGCGATCACGTCGTGACGCGTGCCCTGCTCGATCCGATCGATCTCGTCCGCGTCGATTCGCACGAGTGGACGGACCGCGGCCGCGGTTCCTGCCGGGACGGAGCCCGCCGCCTCCATCGCCTCGCACGCGGCGAGCTCGACCTGCAGCCACGTCTCGTACTTGTGTGCGTCGCTCCAGATGCGCGCGAGAGCCGGACGCGAGTACCGCGGAATCATCGGTGCGGACCTATAGCCCGGCGTCCAGGATGCGGCAAGCCAGCCAAGCTCTAGAAGCAACAGGCGACAGGCAACAGGCAATGAGAAGCGACCCTTGCCAGATTTCGCAGGGGCCCGCTTCTCATTGCCTGTCGCCTGTTGCCTGTTGCCCGTTGCCTGTTGCTTCTCTTCAACGGGCGGTAAGCCCCACCCTCTGCGTCACGGACGCCGACAGCCCCTGCGGGTCCGTCACCGTGAGCGTCACGCTGACGACGCGGTCGCCGGCGAAGGTCATCACGACGACGGGTTCGTCGAAGGCGCCCTCTTCGATGCGGCCGGAGGGATCGTCGACCTCCCATCGGAAAGCGAGCGGGGCGGCCTCGTCCTCCAGCTCGTCGGCGGACCCGGTGCCGTCGAGGGTGACCGCGGTCTCGTGGGCGTCGCCTTCCGGGATGAACTCCGGATCGATCGCGATCCTCGGGACGGGCGGGCGTGGGCCGATCTGGCTGCAGGCCGCGGACACGGCCGCGGACACCAGGACCCACCTCATCCGCGCTGCACCGACAGCAGCGTCTCCTCCATCGACTTCTTCGGCGCGTAGCGGAGCTGCTCGCGCGCGCGGCGGTCGTCGACCATGCAGACGTACTGGATGTGGTCGATCTCGGCGGCCGGGAACGACGTCAACCGCAGGTTCCACATCCTCTCGAGGACGGGCTTCGCGAGGAAGTGCGGCACGGGCAGCGTCGGCTTGCCGAGCGCGCCCAGGATCTTCGAGAGGGGGACGGTGCCTGGGCCGGCGAGGTTGAAGATGCCGCGGACGCCGGGCTGCAGCGCGAGGAGGATCGCCTCGACGACGTCGTCCTCGTGAATCACCTGGATCATCGGGTCGAAGCCGGCGAGGGTCGGCACCCACTCGCGCCGCAGATAGTTCGAGGCGGCGTTGTGGACCGTCCCGAGGATGTGGACCGGACGGAGAACGACCGTTTCCACCTTCGGGTTCCGCCAGAAGAAGGACTGCGCGAGCATGTCGACCTCGACGAGGTCGCGGATCTCGTGGAAGCGGGCGCCGCCGAGGAGTGGCGACTCCTCGGTCAGGAACTGCGGGTTGCCCGGACGCGGACCGTAGACGTTGGCGGAGGAGAGGACGACGAGCTTCGGAACGTCGTACTGCTCTACGTACTGGAGGAGCTTTCCGAACGCGAGCACGTTCCAGCTGTGGTGCTCCTCGGCCGACGCGCGCGGGTCGTGGAGGATTCCCAGGTGGACGATGGCGCGGAAGTCGCCAGAGCGCAGGACGTCGCGGGTCTTCTTGCGGCGGATGTCGAGCTGGTGGTGGACGATGTCCTTGGGGCGGTTCGGAAACGCGCGGCGGTCGATCCCCTCGACGCGCGCCTCGCGATGCAGGCGGCGCGCCACGCGCTGCCCGAGCCGGCCGCAGATGCCGGTGACGAGCACGGCGGGCCCCTGCGCCGCCGGGCTAGAAGAAGATGCTTTTTCGGTCCTTGAGGCCACGGTTCAGCATCGACTGGATCGTCGTCCGTACCACCCACACCTTGCGCTCGATCTCCTGGTCCTCGTCGTCGGGGTCGCCCTGGAAGTGCATCGGCTCGCCGAGATGGACGTGGTACTTCGTCGGCGCCGGGAGCCACCCGAGCGCGGGGACGAGCGCCTGGGGGATCAGCGGAAACACCGGCGTGCCGAAGAGGCGAGCGAGCGTGCTCGAGTTGTGCAGGTTCACGTACTGCTCCTCCGCGCCGACGACCGCGACGGGGACGATCGGCGTCTTCGTCTCCAGCGCGAGGCGCATGAACCCGAGCCCGAACTCCGCGAGGCGGTAGCGCTGGTCCCAGGTCTTCGAGATGCCCTTGACCCCTTCGGGGAACACGAGGATCGCCTCGTCGCGCTCGAGCAGGTCGCGACAGTTCTCGGGAACGCCGAGCACCTGGCCGCAGCGGGTGAAGAGCTCGCCGACGTAGGGGAGGGTGAGCGCCCACTTCTCGACCATCGCGCGCACGAGTCGCGGCGGCTCCGCCTCGAGGATCATCGAGGCCGCGATCACGAGCGCGTCGAGGGGAAGCTGGCCGGAATGGTTCGAGACGAGCATCACGCGACCGGCGGGCACGCGGTCGGTCCCGCGCACCTCGGCGCGGAAGTAATAGCGATACACCCAGGAGGCGCACGCGAGTGCGTAGCGGGCGACCTGGGGGTCGTACCCGTAGGGATCGATGCCCACCGGGCGGTCCGCGGCGATGCGGCCGACGCGATCGTCGATGTCGGGAGCCGCCATGTCCCGGGTCGCGCGCATGAGCGAGTCGAGGGCCGTCCCCCGCATGCTGCGGAGCGCACGCCGCACGCTCCACGTCCCCTCGCGGCGGGGGACGAGTCGGGCGAGTTCTCGAGTCGGCTCCACGGGCCGCGCCAAGGTAGCTGCGGCGCGAGCGTCGGGCAAGGTATCCTGCGGGCGGTGGCCTACGAGATCGATCTCTCCGACGTCCGGTCCGATGGCTGGTTCGAGGCCGTCGGGGCCCAGATGGAGAGCTTCCGGGCGATCTGCGACATCGTCGGCGAGAGGTTCCTGGCCTTCTCCATGATCGCGGGCGTGCGGCTCACGGGGATCACGGTCGACTCCGTCAACCCCGCGGACAGCCTCGTCGAGTTCATGGCGGGGGAGGAGGACACGAAGACGCAGCAGCTGGGGCTCGGGGACTTCCGCCGGCGTCTCGTCGAGGCGCTCCTCGCAGCGGATCCTCTCCAGCCGGATCCGAGCCCCGAGATGTCGCGCGACGACGTGGCGAAGCTGGTCGGGGGCCGTTACCTCCTGCTCGCACCGCTGTACGGCGTGCGCCTCCTGCGCCTCGTGGTCGAGAGCGGAGCGGCGGGCGCCGACGCGGAGCCGGACGTCGTCTGCGAGGAGGACGGCGACGAGTCGCGACTGCCGCTGGCCGACTTGCAGGAGCGGCTCCGACAGGCCGTGCGCCGCGAACTCGTGCGCGCGACGGAGGACCCTTCGCGCTCGACCTGTCGCGCGTGAACCAGGCGCTCGAGGCCCTGGCCCAGGATCGTGCCGATCGCGTCGTCGAGCTGCTCGGCAACTGGCCGGGGCCGCTGTCTCTCTTCCTGCGGACGCCCGCCGGTCAGGGCATCAGCGCGTCGGAGCGCGAGCGGATCGGAGAGGGCCTCGCCGTTCTCGGCGAAGCGTATCGGCGCCTCGGGCGGGCGCAATGGGCGGAGGAGATCTTCCGGCTCGGGTTGCAGTACGTCACGGAGGGGAGGGTCGCGGCGCAGCTCTTCAGGCGGATCGGCGACGCGATGGCGGCCGAGGACCGGCCCGGTGAGGCGATCGCGCCGTATCGCCGGGCGCTCGCGCTCGGCGGAGACGATCCCGACGTCCTCGTCCCGCTCGGGCGCGCCTTCGCGGCGCGCGGCCGCCACGTCGCGGCGATCGAGTGCTTCCGCGCAGCGCTGGGCGTCGGCGCCGCGATCGCGGTCCGAGTCGACGTCGACCGGTCGCTCGCCGCGCTCGGCGCCGCGGGCGAGGAGTGGAAGGCACGGCTGGGGGGGTAGGTCTTCGTCCTTCTACTGCCGAGCGAGCGCGTCGAAGAAGGCCTGGCTGGCGGCCACGTAGGCCGGGCACGCGGCGGCGGCGCGGGAAAAGATCGCCGTCGCGATCTGGACGCACTCGCTCTTCTTGGCCTCGAGCGGTTCGCCGAGGGGGAGGCCGAGCATTGCGTCGGCGACGTCCTGCTGCGCCGGCGCGGCGTCGGCGGCGTCCGCGACGCGTCCGAGGTGGGCCTCGAGCAGGGCCACGAAGGCGTCGACCGCCGAGGGATCGGGGGTGGACCCGCTCCAGGAGATGGAGAGCTCGGGATCCCGCGTGTACTCGAAGCGCACGGAGGTGTGTTCGCTGATCCTGCCCTGCACGAGCCCGAGCGCGAGTTCGCAGGCGCCCAGCGTGCCCTTGCCCCCGATGTCCCCTCCGAGCCCGTCGGCGATCGCCGCGCACCCTGCCCGCATCTCGCGGTCGATCTGGTCTACCTGGGCGTCTACACCGGGCGCCGCCTCGAGGAAGGTGTCGAGGGACGAATCGCCCGTGTCCGCATCGAACGGCGCCGAGAAATCGTAGGGACAACCGGACCCGCAGGGGATGGCCGCGGAGAGTCGCGCGAAGTCCTCGCCGAAGGCTTCGCAGTCCATGATGGCGCCGTCGAAGACGTCGATGGCCATGACCAGACATCGGTGCTCGCCATCGGTGAACGCGCGGATCTGATCGCTTTCCAGCGACGCCACGGCTTCCTTCGAATCTTCGGAGACCTCCTCCTGCGCCTCCGCCGCCTCGGCCGCCGCCCGGATGACGGGCAGCTGAGCGTTGAGCGTCGCGACGAGCGCGTCCATCCTGGTGGGATCCGTTGCGGCTCCCCACCATGCGTAGGACGGCTCCGGCGAGCACTCGAAAACCACGAGGGGGTTCGCCGCCACGGTCGCCTCGACGAGCTCTACGGCCAGATCGCAGGCCGCCGCCTGGTCCAGGCCGGCCGCGTCACGACCGAGGTCGCGCGCGATTGCGGCGCAGGCGTCACGGATCTCGCTGTCGATGCGCGCGACCTCGACGGACACGCCGGGGACCGCCTCGAGGAACTCGTCGAAGGTGGGTTCGCCGGTGTTCGCCTCGAAGGGAACCGAAAAGTCGTACGGGCACTCGGCGGGCAACCTGCGCTCGTCCTGCCCCGTACCCGCGCACGCCGACAGAACGATCAAGCTCATGGTGCGCATCAAGACACCTCCAGACCCCCAAGCTACGCCGTTGCGGCCCAGACGCCTAGCCCAAGTCCGGGCTAGAGAACCTTCTCGAGCGCTCCTTCATTGACCCCGAAGCCATGCCGTTCGTACAGCGGGCGTCCCGCGGGCGTCGTGTGGAGCCACAGGCGCGTCATCCCGAGCGCGCGGCAGTCCGTTTCGACGCGCGACAGCAGAGCGGATCCGATTCCCCCGCGGCGGTGTGCCTCCGGCACGAGCATGTCGACGACATAGCCCTCGTAGCCGAGCGGATGCTCGGGGCGAGGCGGCCGGCGCAGCGGCGCCACGGCCGCGACGCCGACAAATTCCGAGGACGTCTCCGCGAGCCACACGAAATAGGTGCCGGAGGCGAGCGCCGCATCGAGCCAGGCGTGCGTGGCGTCGCGGAACGACGTCCCGAGCGAGTCGATCGAGACGTCGCGCAACTCTGCGACGAGGCGCAGGCGCCAGTGGACGACGGTCGCGAGGTCGGAAAGCGAGGCGCGCCGGATCACGAATTCCATCCTGCGAGGATATGCCTATCGCGCGATCTCGCGCCGCGCTGCGGCGACTTCCTCGGCGAGTCGGCCATTCGGGAAGCGGCGGGCGTGCTCGTCGAGCAACTGCAGCGCGCCCGCACGGTCGCCGAGCGGTCCGGCATGCAGGCGAGCGAGGCCGAGGAGCGCTCGCTCGCCGTTGACCGTGCTTCCCCCGCCCCTGCAGCGCCGCGCAGGAAGGTTGACAGACCCTCCGTCCCGCGCTATCTGCCCGCACGCAAAAGTTCTAGAAACACCGGAAGCAGTCTTCGAAAGGAGCTTCACCTTGGATTTTCGAGCCCTTTTTCCCGTTTTCGCCCTCATGGGGGCCCTCACCGGCTGCATCACCCGCGACCCGGCCGCAGTCGTGGAGCCTCCCGGATCCCGCAGCATCTCCGTGGGCGCCACGAGCGCCTGCGCGCTCGGCGAGGCGTCGGGCGCCGCCTGCTGGGGCAACGGGTACTTCAATCCGCAGGTGGTGGACGGCCTCGCGGGCGTGGAAACCCTCGCCCCGGGCGCCGACGGCGGTGCGTACGCGGTGCACGCGGACGGGTCGGTCTCGGCGATCGACCCCTCGTTCGATGGGTCGATCCGGGTCGCCGGCCTCTCGAACGTGTCCGTCCTCTCGGCTGGCCGTGCGCGCGCGTGCGCGGTCCACGGCGACGGGACGGTCACCTGCTGGCGCGTCGACGGCGGTTCCCCCCAGGGTGTCGTCGACGACCTCGCGGAAGTCGTGACCATCGCCGTCGCGCCGCGACGTGACGAGGCCTGTGCCGTCATGGCCGCCGGCGACGTGCGATGCCTGCGATGGGACGACGAGGATGCGGAGCAATTGCGGATCGAGCCCGTGGCCGGGCTCTCCGACGTAGTCCAGGTCGCGCTCGGTGACGGCCACGCGTGCGCGCTGCAGTCCACCGGCGACGTCCACTGCTGGGGCGAAGGCCGGGACGGGCAGATCGGCGACGGCGCGCTGGAGGATCGGGAAACGCCGAGCCTGGCCGGCGTGGCGGGTGCCGTGTGGATCGCCGCCGGCGATCGGCACACCTGCGCCCGGCTCGATGATGGAACCGTGCGCTGCTGGGGGTACGACGGCCTCGGACAGCGCGGAGACGGACAGCCGGACGCCGAGCCCGATCCCGAGCCGAGCGCGCCGGTCGGGCTCACCGACGTCGTCGACCTCGCGCTGGGCGGACACTCGAGCTGCGCGCGAACGGCGGGCGGCGTGTCCTGCTGGGGCGACAACATCGACGGCCAGCTCGGCGACGGCAGCCGAGATCCTCGCTCCGTGCCGACGCACATCGACTGGTAGTCCGAGATCCTACATCGAACCAGGTCGAGGACGTGCAGCATGAGCTCCGGTCCGTCCGCCGGATCGACCCAGAGCACCGCCGCGTGCCCGCGCCGCCGTCCCACCTCACGCGCGACGCCGACCCTCTCCTCGAACCCCTCCGCGTGCACCGCCGGCACCCGCGTCTAGACGTCCGGCCCGAACGGCTCGAGCTCCAGCGCGACTGCATCGACGATCTCCGCCGTCCGCCTCCCCCCACGCGCCCCCCGTCCCGCTCGACGAAGAGGATCTTGCCATCGGCCCAGGCCACCGCCGGCGCGAAGAGGACCAGGGCGCCGAGGGAAATCCGCACCGCGAGGACGCTACTACCGCGAGCGCTCCCGCGACACGGGCTCGCGTCGAAGCCGGGGGATCTCCTCGTCCGCCAGGCGAACGATCTCGCGTGCGTCGTCCAGGGACGCCTGGACCGTCGAGCGCAGGGCCTCGACGTCCTCAGAGTCGGGGAAAGCGTCTAGCTCTCGCAGACCCTCCTCCGAGCTCTCGATCCGCCCCCGAGATCTGTCGCGAAGGCGTTCGACTTTCTGGATCCGTTGCCGGCGATCGGCCTCCGACGCGATCGGCCTCTCGTCGACGACGAGCCAGCGTGTCGACTCCCGGATCTCGCGCGCAAGTTCGGCGGCCGAGGTCGCGCCCGAATCCGGCGGACCCGAGTCTGCCATCCGGATCGCGCGCGCCACTTTCAGGGCGTCGCCGGCCTCCTCGAGACGGTCGGCCCAGCGAGGGCGACCGACCGCGCGCTTCGACGGATCGGCCTGCGGATGCTCGACGCTTTTGCGCAGCCTGCGGACCTGCGCCTCCGCACGATCGGCGCGACGTCCCTCTCGAACCGAGACGACGATCGCCCCGGTTGCGGCCAGTCCTGCCAGGACGACGAAAACGCGCGCCAGTTTCACGGTGCCCGCTTCTCGCGGATCCGTTCGATCTCGGCTTCGACGAGCGCGAGCTCAACGGGGCATTCGGCGGCCCTCTCATCGAGGTCGCGCCTGATCTCGGAGAATCTCGTTGCCATTTCCGCGTTGGCACGGGCCCGCGTCGTTTCGGCCTGGGTCGACGCCAGGGAGGTAGCGGAGGCGCGCAGGCTCGCGCACCGACTCACGAGGCTTTGTCGTGCGGGTTCGAGGATCTCGAGCTGCCAGGCGCGCAGATCGTCGTTCATTCCGCCGTGCTGGGATCCGAGCTCATCCAACCGGCGTGCGGCTTCGATCCAACGGTTTGCTCCAGACCCCACGACCCGCGGCCTCGGCGCGTCCGCCGTAGAGGCCTGGGGCAGCGTGCTCCCCTGCGCCGCGTGGAGGATGTCGATCGCCTTGCGGACCCGATCGTCCCGCGGGTTGCCGGGAGCGCGGCGGGGAGCCTGAGCCGCACCGATTTGCTCTCGCGCGAGTCGTGCCCGCAGGACCTGGGCCTCGCGCCGCGCAACCTTCGTGCGCCGGGTGTCGCGACTGGCCCGGAGGGAGGCCACGGCGCCGACGAGGAGGAGGACGGCACCCACGAGAAGAAGCCGGACTCGCGGCGCCATGGAACCCGAGTGTAGCCGGACCCGGATCCGGATCCGGAATCGGCACCGGACCCGAACCGGAACCGGACCTGGAAACGTGCAGTCCCGGGCACGGGCACGGGCACGGGCACGGGCACGGGCGCGTGCACGGGACCTTCCCGAAACTCGCCCCCCTCGGACGGCCTCTGATACGATCCGAGGGCTTGGAGACGCGCGAGCGTTTTCGTCCGTCCGCGGGCGCCGGCTCGGTCCGCGAGGAGCCGCCGGCTCTGCCCGCTCTGCTGCGGTTCGAGCGGGGCAAGGGCCTCATCGCGCTCGAGCAGCACGAGCTGGCGCCGGGCGTCGTCGCCGAGCGGATCGACCTCGCGATTCCGCACCTCAAGTTCCCCTTCGACGTCACCGGGGGCGCGCGGCGGTTCCAGTCGCACAAGCTGCGCCTCGAGCACCTCGTCCTGCGGATCGATCTCACGCGCGCGGCCGCACACGCGCGGGCGGCGCTGGCCGAGGCGGGCTGCGAGCGCGTCACCCTGGTCGGTCGTGCGGGCGGAGTGGACGCGGTCGTCGAGGGCGGGCCCGCGACGCTCGCCCTGCGGATCCTCGTGGAGTCGTCCGGCCCCTCGGGCCTGCGGCTGCTCGCGACCGACGTCCGCCCGCTCGGTCCGCTCGCGGACCCGCCGCTACTCGCGGCGGCCAGGCTCCTCGCGCGCGTCATTCCCGGGGGAGGCGCGGACGGACTGGCGAACGTCGTCCACGATCCCGTCCGCACGGTCCTGCGGCGGATCCTTCCGGCGCACGGCTGGCGCTTGCCGTTCACGGACGGCGTCGTCCTGTGCGCCATCGAGGTCGAGCCGGATGCGCTGCGCCTCTCCTTCGCGCAGGCCGCGCCGGCGACTGCGGCGCCTGGCACCACGATCGACGACGCGCGGCGCGTCGAGGCCGAGAAGCTTGCGAGTGCGTCCGACGCGGCGCTCGCCGCCGGCGACCCGGCGCGCGCGCGCACGGAGCTGCTCGTCGCGCTCGATCGGGCTCCGCGGCAGCCCGACCTGCTCGAGCGACTCGCCGGGATCGACGCGACGGACCCCGAACGCGCGCCCGCGGCACTGGCGCTCGCGGACGAGCTGGCCGCTGCCGAGCCGCGACCCACGGCACTGGCGCTGGCCGCGATGGCGGCCCTGTCCGCCGGGCGCCCGGACGTGGCGGCGGATCGGCTCGAAGCGCTGTCGCTGGCCGATCCGGTTCCGCTCGCACGCGCGATCGCGGCGCGCGCGGCGGCCGCACGCCTGGCGCACCGGGCGCCCGACCGCGCCGTGAGGTTGTACGAGGCCGCGCTCGCCGTGCGACGTGAGGATCCGACGGCACTGTGGGCGGTGCTCGATCTCTCCGTGCGCCTGCGGCGGCGTCTCGACCTCGAGAAGGTCGTCCCGCGGCTGCTCGCGGCGACGGCGGTGCTGGAGCGCGCCGCCGTCCACGCGCGGCTCGCGCGGGTGTGGCTCGACGCGTGGCGGGACACCGCTGCGGCTCGCGCGGAGGCGGAGCGCGCGCTGCGGATCGATCCCGAGCACGAGGACGCGCTGCGCGTGATGGCCGCTCTTCTGGCGCAGGCCGGAGACTCGCCGCGCGCGCTGCGCGCGTGGGACCGCGTGGCCGCGGCTGCGCGCAAGCGGGGCGACCCCAGCGCGGCGGCCGACGCACTCGTCTCTGCCGGGCGGCTGTGGCGCGCGACGGGGAAGGACGACTCGCTCGCGCTCGCCCGCTTCTCCGCCGCGATCGACGCGGCGCCCGAGCACGTCGACGCCCTCGCCCTGCGGGCGAAGCTTCGTGCGGCGCAAGGGGACGCGCAGGCCGCGTCGATCGACTGGCAACGCGCGCTGGCGGCCGCCGAGGTCCAGGTCCGCGAGGACCTCCCCGCGCTGCGGGTCCTGGTCGCGAGGCACATGCTCGAGGCGGCGGGCGACCTGGACGGCGCGGAGAAGTTGCTCGCGAAGGCATGGGAAGCTCGGCAGGACGACCCGGAGATCCTCTCGCTGGTCGAGAGCGTGCTGTATCTGCGCGGCCGCTGGGCCGAGATCGTCGATCTGCTTCGCCGCCGGGCTGCTTCGCCGGCTCCTTCGGAAAAGGAAGGTCGGGTCGCGCGGCTGCGCGAAGCGGCGCGGATTGCCCACGAGCACCTGGACGACGCGCCCCGCGCCCGGACGCTCCTCGAGGAGGCCACGCGAATCGGTCCCGACGATCTCGGCGCGTGGGAGGCGCGCGCGAAGCTCGCCGGCCTTGCCGGGGACGACGCCGACGCGGTCAAGGCCTGGACCGCGCTGGCGAAGTTGCGAGCGCGTCCCGACGGGCGCGCGGCGGCGCTCCTGGCTCTCTCCGAGATCGAGGAGAAGCTCACGGATCTCGTCGCCGCGGAGCGCTACGCCCTGCGCGCGGGCGAGGAGGCCCCCGGACAGCGCGGCCCCATCGAGCGGCTCGTCGTCATCCGGCGGCGCCGCGCGGAGACCCTGCCGCTCGCAGAGGCGCTCGGTCGCCTCGCGGCGGCGCAGAAGGGGGCGGGTCAGCGGGCCGAGGCGTTCCTGGCGCTGGTCGAGCGCGCGAAGCTCCTCCTGCAGGCGGGCCGCCACGGCGCCGCGGCAGAGGCGGCCGATGCGGCGATGCCGCTCGTCCGGCGCGAGGAGCGCGGCCCGGCCCTTCGAGTCCTGCTGGACGTCGCCGCGAAGCGGGGCGAGTCGGCTCGCGTGCGCGCCGCGTTCGAGGAGCTCGAGGCACTCGGCCGTGTGACCGAGAAGGACCGTCTGGCCGCGGCGGCGGCAGCCCGGGACCAGGGGGACCTCGCCCTGTCCGCGGCCCTCGCGGAGGCGGTGCTCGCCGGATCCGATCCCGACGCCGCCGAGCGCGCCGCGTCGCTCCTGCTCGAGACGAGCCGCGCAACGGGCGATCCGAAGCGGGTCGCGGACGCGCTCGGTCGCGTGGCGGCGCGCACGGCCGACTCCGGCCGCGGCGCGGACCTCTTCGTCGAGCGCGCGCGCCTCCTGCAGGGGCCGGACGGGGGGCAGGACGCCGCCGCCGCCCGGGAGGCGATCGGCCGGGCGCTCGCGCTGGTGCCCGATCACGGCGGCGCACTCGCGCTCGGCGTCGAGATCGCCGAGGCGTCGGGCGATCCGAGCCTGCTTCACGGCGCGCTCCTCGCGCTGGCACGGCGGCCCGACCGCAGGATCGCAGCCCTGGAGCGCATCGCGCGGCTTCTCGCGGATGTCGTCGGGGACAGGCTCCGCGCGACGGACGCCTACCGTGCCGTGCTGGACGCGGCCCCCGACCACATGGGCGCGCACCTCTGGCTCGCGCGCGAGTCGCTCGCGCACGGCCGTTTCTCGGACGCCGAGAAGCACTACGCGCGGGCGATGGCCCAGGATCCGCCGGACGACGTGCGGCTGGAGGCGGCCCTCGCGCTCGGTCGGCTGCGGCGCGACGCCGGAGACGTCGGTGCTGCCGAGCAGTACCTGCGCGTCGCCTTCGCGCTCGAGCCGGACGCCGCGGGTCTCGCCGACGACCTCGTCGGGCTCTTCGAGAAGTTGGGCCGAGCGGACGACCTGCGCGCGCTCCTCGATCGCCGTGCCCGCTCGCGGGATCCCCAGATCCGGCTCGGCGCGCTCCGCCGTCTCGCCGAGATTCACGCGGCGTCGGACCCGGCCTCCGCGCGCGCGGCGCTCGAGCAGATCCTGCGCACGACGCCGGACGACGTCGCCGTGCTGCGCCGGGTCGTGCGACTGCGGCTCGACGCCGGCGAACATCATGGTGCCGTCGCCGCCGCGGAGAGGCTCGCCGCGCTCGCTGCACCGGACCGGCGGGTGCGGGTCCTGTCGGAGTGCGCCGAGATCCTGCTGCAGCGGCCCGAGGCGCGCGCGGCCGCACGGCGTCTCGCAGAGCGCGCCCTCGATCTCGACCCGACGCACGGCCCGGCGGCCGCCGTCGTGGAGGCGTCCCTGCTCGCGGACGACGACGCGGCGGGTCTCGCCGAATACCTCGCCGGTCGCATCGAGAACGCGGCGCCGGCCGATCGCGCCGAGCTGCGCCTTCGTCGCGCGCAGACGATCGCGACGCGCCTGCCGGACCGGCTCGCGGACGCGCTCGGCGAGGCGCGCGCCGCCTGGGCGGAAGGTGCGGCCGACGCCGTTCCGCTCGTCGCCGAGCTGGCCGGGCGCCTGGGACGCGGGGACGTCGAGGCCGCGGCCCTGCACGCGGTCCTCGGCGGGATCGACCGCGGCGACGCACGCCGGCCTCCGCTGGTCCGCAAGCTCGCCGAGATCGCATGGTCGCTGCGCGATCTGGACCTCGCCCTCGCCTGCACCGAGGAGCTGCGAGCGGCCGCTCCGGACGATCCGATCCTGCGCGCCGCGCTCGCCGACATCCACGAGGCGCGGGGGGACGCGCGGGCGCTGGCCGCCGTGCTGTCCGACCCCGCGCCCGCGCCCGGATCCGCGGAGGCGCTGCGCGCGGCCGAAGCGTGGAAGCGTGCGGCCGCGGCCGGCTCCGACCCGCGGCTCGCCTGCGACGATCTCCTGCGCGCGGCCGAGCTGGTACCCGACGACGTCGATCTGCAGGCGAGGGTGGATCGCGCGCTTGCCGCGGCCGACCGGCACGCCGAGCGCCTCGTGCGCCTGCTGGGCCGCGTCTCCGCACCGCATCTGGGCCGTGCGGATCGCATCGCCGCGCTGCGCGCAGCTGTCCGCGGGATGCCGCCCGAGCAGGCGAACGTCGTCCACGACCGGCTCGTGGATCTCGGCGACGCCGAGGCGGTGCGGGATCGCGCGCAGGCGCTGGCCGCGCAGGGGGACCTCGCCGCGGCGGGGGACCTGCTCGTGCGCGCCGCGGAAGCGCAGGACGATCCGCCGGGGAGCGCACGGCTGCTGCGCTTCGCGATCCAGCTCCTGCGCGGACGGGAAGAAGCCCTCGCCGAGCGTGCGCTCCGGGCCGTCCTCGCGATCGAGCCGGAGGACGGCACGCTCGTGGGCATGCTCGCGGAGATCCTGGAGCGGCACGGCTCGCCGGACGCCGCGGCGGCCTGGGAGCGCGCGGCAGGCCTGCCCGGCGGCCCGAAGGACTCGCTCGTGCGCGCAGCGCGAGTCGCAGCTCGCTCGGGCGACGACGCTCGATCGATGGACTTGCTCGAGCAAGCGGTGCAGGCGGATCCGGCCGACGGCGAGCGTCTCGCGGCGCTCGGGGGCGCGTACCGGCAGGTTCGACGCTTCCCGGAGCTGGCCGCGCTGCTCGCGCGGCGCGCGGAACTGCTCCCCGAAGGCGACGACCGCGCGGCGGTCCGCGAGGAGATCGCCCTGCTGGCCGCCGACGAGCTTCACGACCCGCGAGGGGCCGCTCGGATGCTCCTCGGGGTCGCCGCGGAGGGGGCGCCGGATCGCGCCGCGCGGGCCGCGGTCCGGGCCGCCCAGCTTGCGCGAAGCGGTGAGGACGCCGCACTGCTGGCGGAAGCGCTGGGGGCCGTCGCTCGCCACGCGGCGCCGGAAGGGGCCGCGGCTGCGCTCGCCGAGCGGGCAAGACTCCTCTTCGAAGCCGGCCGGGGGGCGGACGCGCGGCGGGACCTGGAGGAAGCGCTGCGGCGCGACTCGCGGAACCTGGACGCCCTTGCCGCGCTCGGGGACCTCGCGGTCCGGGAGGGCGACGACGCGCGGTCGGTCGATCTGTGGGGCCGCTGGCTCGAGGCGGCGCCGCAGGGCGCGGACCTCCTGCCCGCACTGGCCGCGCTCGCCCGCGGGTGCGCCGCCGTCGGCAAGTCCTCGGCCGCGCTCGCGCACGCGCAAAGGTGGGTGGACCTCGCGCCTGGCGCCGACTCGCTCGACGCCCTCGCCCGGGCGGCGTCCGCGGCAGAGCAGCCGCGCGCCGCCGCGGAAGCGCTGCAGCGCTTGATCGGTGCGGTGCAGGGCGAGGCCGCTCAGAACGCCCGCCTTCGCCTCGCGGAGGCGCAGGCCTCGGGGCTCGCCGATCCCGCCGCGGCGGTCCGGACGCTCCTGGAAGTCCCGAAGGAACTGCCGCAGCGTGCCGCCGCGACCCTGCGGGCCGTCGAGCTCGCCGCGCGCACGGACGACGTCGGGCTGCAGATCGACGCCCATGCCGCCCTGCTCGAGGGCGACCTGCCGCCCGCCCGGCGGGTCACGACACTCCTGCGGCGCTCGGATCTCCTCGAGGTTCGCGGCGACCACGACCCGGCCCTGGCGCATCTGCGCGAGGCGCGGGCCCTCGCGCCGGGGACGCCCGACGTTCTGCTGCGGCTCGCGCGCCACGCGCGCAAGGCCGGCCAGATGGCGGAGTGCCTCGACGCCCTCGAGGAGCTCGCTGCCGCGAAGGGTCTGACGGACGAAGCGAAGGTGGAGGTGCACCTCGCGGCCGCCGATGCCGCGGCGAGCCTCGGCCGGACGGACGATGCGCGGCGGCACTGCCGGATCGCGGCGTCGATGGGCCGCGCCGAGAGCGCCGACGCCATACTCGATCGGGTCCTCGATCCGGCACGGGACCGCGCGGACCTCTACGCGCTCGAGCAGCGCCGACTGGGGCGCATCCCGCCTGCCGACGCCGCGGCACGCCGCGGGGCATTGCGCAGGCTCGCGGACATGGCGCTCGGCGCCGGCGAAGAGGACGCCGCGGAAAAGCACCTGCTGCAGCTGCGCGAGGCGGCGCCGGCCGACGGCGACAGCTTCGTGGAGCTGGTAAGGCTCTACGAGCACCGCGGTTCCTGGCGCAAGCTCGCGGACCTCCTGCAGGGCGAGGCGAAGCGGCTCCCGGCCGGCGCCGCGCGAGCGGACCTCGATGTGCGGCGAGGACGGCTGCTGGAGGAGAACCTGGGCGCCGAAGCGGACGCGGCGGAGGCCTACGCGTCCGCACTCGCCGCCGCGCCCGAGCACGCCCCCGCGCTCGAATCCCTCGCGGATCTCGCATTCCGCCGCGCGGACTGGGCGGACGTCGAGGTCCTCTACGAGAAGCTCGCGGACCGAGGGGAGATCCGGGCGTTCGAACGGGAGATGAGGAAGGGACTCGCGGCCGAGCGGATGGGGCGCCTCGAGCGCGCAGTCGAGTTCTTCGCGCGGGCCGCGCAGACGGATCCGGCCGCCCCGGACGCCGCCGAGGCCCACGCGAGGGTCGCGCTGGCGCTCGGCAGACACGGCGAGGCTGCGGATGCGTACGGCGAGGCGCTGGGCCGGTTGCCGCGCGGCGAGCGGGATCGCGCGGTCGAGCTGCGCCTCGCGCAGGCCCGTTCGCTCGTCGCAGCCGGCAGGCTTGCCGAGGCGGTCCGGCCTCTGGAGAAGCTAGCGGAGTCGCCGGACGGGGCAGGAACGGCCCTTTCCCTGCTCGTCCGCGTCCAGGAGGGGATCGGCGACGTCCCTGCGCTGCGCCGGGCGCTCGAACGGCTGGCCGAGGTGACGGGCGAGACGTCGACGCGCGTCGATATCGAGATCCGTCTGTCGGACTCGTACGCCTCCGAGGACCCCCGGGTGGCGCTGCGCCACGCGCTCGCAGCGGACGCGATCCGGGCCGACGATCCGGCGACGCTGACCCGCATCGTCCGTCTCGGTCTCGCCGCGGCCGAGCCGGACTCGGCGCTCGCCGCGTTCGACTCGCTCGGACGTGCCGACCCGGCCGCGGCCCGCGACCCGCAGATGCTCTACGACGTTGCCCTGCTCGTCGCGCGAACGGACGCGGGCGGCGGCGTCCTGCGGCTGGTCGAGAGCCTCGCCGAGCGGGCGACGGACGCCCTTTCCCTCGCCGCGCCGGTGCTCGTTCTCGGCAAGAGATCGCCCGCGGCGGCGGCCGAGGCGCTGTCGCGGGTCGAGCGGGTCCCCGGCGCGGACGCGGTTCTCGGCCGGCTCGCCGCAGACCTCGCGGCCACCGGCGCGGACTCGGGATTGGTCCGTCGAGCCGCGGCGGCGGGCATCGCGAGCGATCCCGGCAGCGCGGGCGCACACGAAGCGCTCGCGGCCGCCCTCGATCCCGCCGATCGGTCGGCCGTCGGCGCTCGGTTCGTCGCGTCCTTCCTGCGTCGCACCCCGGCGCCTCGTGTCCCGTGGGAGCCGCGCCCGCTGCCGGCGGGCGCCGTGTCCGACCTGCTCGAGCCTGCCGCGAAGGGTCCCTTCGCGCGGGCCCTCGCCGCGGCGGCGCCGGTGCTCGCCGCGGGCTGGGCGGACCGCACGGCGCGGGGAACGCCGCTCTCCTTCGATGGAGAGGCCGACGAGTCATGGCTCGGCCGCGGCGACGCTATGCGTGGCGCGCTGCTGCGCGCGATGTCGCTCGTCCCGGGCATCGTCGTGCAGGCTCAGATCCTCGAGGGACGCAGCCAGGAGGTGATCGTCGAGGGCGGCGAGCCGCCGCGCGTGCTCCTCGCGGGCGGCTTCCCGGCGATGAGCGACGGCGCGAAGCTCTTCGCCCTCGTCCGGGGCCTTCTGCGCATCCGATTCGGCGAGGGCGTCGTCCCGCGCTCGGACCCGGCCGAGGTCCTCGGCTGGTGCCGGATCCTGCGCCGGGCGCTCGTCGGCGCGGCCGTCGAGGGCGTCGCGGCGGACGGGCTCGCGCGCGCGGGCGGCGCGATCCCGCACGCGAAGCGAATCGTGCTCTCGAAGGTCCTCGACGAGGGCCTGAAGGACGCGACGGTGGAGTCCGTCGAGGAGACGCTCGACGCGCTGCGGCGCGGGGCGGCGCGACTCGCGCTGACGATGACCGGCGATCCCGCGGCCGCGCTGGAGGCGCTCGCGGGCCCGGACGCGACGACCGCCGAAGCGCGAGCCGCCCGGGTGAGAGCGGATCCGGACCTGTCGGATCTGGCGAGATTCGCGAGCGGCGGGGGTTGGATCTAGAAGCAACAGGCAACAGGCAACAGGCAACAGGCAACAGGCAACGGGCAATGTGAAAGGCTCCGTCCGCCAGGTGAGCGCGGTCGGTTTCTCCATCGCCTGTTGCCCGTTGCCCGTTGCCCGTTGCCCGTTGCCCGTTGCCCGTTGCCTGTTGCTTCTTCCTCCTCTCGTGTTGCTTCTGTCTCGCCTGCCGGTGCCGGTCTGGTAGCGTCTCGTCGCCCGATGATCGGACGCGACACGATCCTCTTCCTCTCGGCGACGCTCGTCGGGACCGGGCTTGGCCTCGTGCACCTCGCGCTTGCGGTGCGCGGGTTCCGCGCAGGGTGGCGAAAGGGACTGGCGTCGCTCCTGGTCCCGCCGGTTGGCGCTGTCCTCGCCGCGCGGGCCGGTGCGCGGGGGGTGGCCATCACCTGGGCGATCCTCGCCGTCGGGTACACGGTGCTCCTCGGACTCACGTTCCTCTGAGCCGGCCTTGAACCGGTTCACGTCGCGTGAGACGTTTCGCCCGTCTCGGTGGGGAACCCCAAGCCGACCTTCGACGTGATCTTCAGCCCCTTCGCTCGGGTGTTCGCGCCCATCGCGCTCGCAGCCTCCGCGATCCTGCCGAGGGAGGGCCTGGGTTTGGACCTCTGCGCCATCCACTTCATTCTGGACGTTCCGTGTCCGGCCTGCGGCCTGACGCGCAGCTTCACGAACCTGACCCAGGGGAGATTCGAGCAGGCGGTCGTCTATCATCCCTTCGGTCCCGTCCTGTACGTCATGTTCGTTGCAGCGACGCTGTACGCGCTGCTCCCCAGACGCCTGCAGGGGCGCCTCGCCGTCCGCGCGCACGGAGCGGAAGAGGGGTGGCAGCGGGGGTATCGAGTGTTCCTGGTGGCTTTTCTCGGCTTCGGTGTGGTAAGGGCGGTGGCGCATCAGGTGACCGGAACGCCCTTCTAGGGCGAGGAAGGAATGGGAACGGGCATGTACGTGATCTTCTGGATCCTCGGGGGTGTGCTCTCGCTGTTCGGCTTCATCTGCTTCGTGATCGGCGTCATCAACGCGTTCAAGACGGACACGACGCAGGGGATCCTGTCGCTGTGCGTCCCGGTCTACGTGCTGTACTTCCTCTTCGCGAAGTCGACGATGGAGAAGCGCAAGATGGTCGCCTTCGGGATGATCGGCGGCTACGTCCTCGGCGGGATCCTCTACAGCGTCGGGACTTCCATGGCCATGTCGGCTGTGATGGACATGGGGATGGGCACCGCATTTCCCGGGATGCCGGGCGCGTACCCGGGCATGACCGGGATGCCGGGGATGCCGATGACCGGCATGCCGATGACCGGCTGGCCGATGACCGCGCAGTAGCACTTGTTCGGCGCGCTCTACGCGCTCGCGATCCTCGGACTTCTCTTCCTCCTCGTCTGGCTCGTCTCAGATCTGCTCATCCTCATTCAGGCCTTCGCGGCCGACTGGACGCAAGGGCTCTTCTGCCTGCTCGTTCCCCTGTACATCGTCTACTGGATGCTGGCGCGGCTTCGCCACCCGCGCCGCCGCCTGCTCCTTGGCGGCTACTTCGTCGGGCTCGCGGGTTTCCTCGTCTGCGCGGGGGCCTGCGCGGCGATCATGGAGACGATGTTCGCGGCCGTTGCGGGGCCGATTCCGTAGGGGGTATCCTCTCCGCCGATGTTCCGGTCCGCGCTCGTCGCCGCCTCGCTGCTCGCGCCCATGGCGGCGTTCGCGCAGCAGGAGTCGCTGTTGCAGGAGGGCATCACGCTCTACGAGAACCTCGAGTACGAGGCCTCCATCGAGCGCCTCTCCGCGGCGCTGCTGCGTCCCGGCAACTCGCCGCAGGACCGGATCGAGATCAACCGCTACCTCGGCCTCAACTACCTGACCCTCGGGCGCGAGGAGCCGGCAGAGGGCGCGTTTCGCAATCTGCTCGTCCAGAATCCGGACTACCAGTTCGATCCGAACACGACCGCCCCCGAGATCATCCAGTTCTTCGACGGAGTCCGGCAGAGGTGGGACGCGGAAGGCCGCCCCGGACTCGAGCGCGCGACGCAGGTCGCGGCATCCGTCCGCATCAACCACATCTCGCCGGCGGAGGCGGAGCGCGGCACGGAGATCGTCCTGACCGGCACCGTCACCGACCCCGAGCGAGTCAGCACGAACCTCGTCCTCGCGTACCGCTCGGGCTCGACGGGCACCTTCTCGCGCATCCCCGGCACCGGCGGGCCCGAGGGCTTTCGCGCGGTCGTCCCCGCCGACGCGGTCGAGCCGCCCGTCGTCGAGTACTACCTCGAGGCCGTGGATGCGAGCGGCCTCCCCCTCGCCGCACGCGGCGACTCCGACGCGCCGCTACGGGTGCAGGTCCCCGATCCCGACGCGGGCGGAGGCGTCCTGTCCTCCTGGTGGTTCTGGGCGGGTGCGGGCGCCGTGGTCCTCGGCGGCGCGGCGCTCGGGTTCGTCCTGCTCGGCGGCGACGGCGGCGGCACCGGGCCGACGAACGAGCAGGCGACCATCGTGATCGTGCTGCAGGAGTGACGGTCCCCACGTTCCGGGTCCTGGAGGTCGTCGTCCGTCCGGAGCAGGTGGAGAAGGCGAGCGCACGGCTGCTCGCCGCGGGTGCCGTGGGGATCGAGGAGCGTGACGACACGACGCTCGCCCGCGGGCCTGCGGGCCGGTCGAAGCTGGTCGCGTCGTTCCCGACCCACGCCGCCGCAGGGGCCGCGCACCGTCGCCTGGGGGGAAGATTGCGGACCCTCCGAGGCGACGACTGGGCGGACGCATGGAAGAAGTTCGCGCGGGCGCGCCGGTTCGGCCGGCTCGTCGTCGCGCCGAGAGACCGCAAGCTCCGATCCCGGCGGGGAGATCGAATCGTCCGGATCGATCCGGGACGCGCCTTCGGGACGGGATCGCACGCGACGACGGCCCTGTGCCTGTCGTTCCTGGCGGGCAACGTCGTCCACGGCGTTCGCGTGCTCGATGTCGGGACGGGGTCCGGAGTCCTCGCGATCGCCGCGGCAAAGCTGGGCGCGCGAGCCGTCGTGGGCGTGGACGTCGATCCCGAGGCCGTCGCGACCGCGCGCGAGAACGTGGCGGCGAACGCGGTGAACGTCCGCGTCGTGCGGGGCGACGTCCGGGCCGTGCGAGGGCGGTTCGACCTCGTCGTCGCGAATCTCACGGCCGGCGACCTCGCGGCGGCGGGCGCGGATCTGCGGGCGACGCTGGCGCGAGGAGGCAGGCTCTTCGCCACGGGGATCCTCTCGGGACAGCTTCGCGAGGTGCGCGACGCGATGCGGCCGCTGCACGGGATCGCGATCCGACGAGGAGAGTGGCGCGCGCTGGAGCTGGAACGGTGAGACGGATCTGGGTGGCCTCGCTGTCGGCGGACGTGCAGGCGCTTGCCCCGGACGAGGCGAGGCACGCGCAGGGCGTCCTGCGACTCGCCGCCGGCGAACCGCTCGTGCTCTTCGATGGAGAAGGACGGGAGCGGGACGCGACCCTCGAGTCGGCCTCGAAGCGAGGGGTGAGGGTTCGGGCGACCGGGCCGGTCCGCGTCGCGCCTGCGGCAGCAGGTCCCGCGGTCACCCTGATCGTGTCCCTGCTCAAGGGGGAGGCGATGGATCGCGTGGTGCGGGGAGCGACGGAGCTCGGCGCCGTCCGGATCGTCCCGGTCGTGGCGGCCAGATCGGTCGCGCGTGGCGGCGACAAGGCGGAGCGCTGGCGCCGGATCGCCAGGGAAGCCGCGCGACAGTCGGGCAGGGCGGTCGTGCCCCGCGTGGACGAGGTGGGGACCCTCGCCGAGGCGAGGACAGGGGAGGGCACACGGGTTCTTCTCTGGGAGGGCGAGAAGCGCCGGCCGCTGGCGGACGTCGATGCGGCGGTCGTCACACTTGCGGTCGGGCCCGAGGGCGGGTGGACCGCGGAGGAGCTGGCCGCGTTCGACGGGGTGGGGTTCGAGCGAAGGGGGATGTCGGACGCGATCCTGCGCGCGGAGACGGCGTCCCTCGCGGCGGTCGCGGTCGTTCGACGATTGGCGCGCTGAACGAGAGAGCAGAAGCAACAGGAGACAGGACATGAGAAGCCCTCGCCGGTGGCGCTTTTCATTGCCTGTTGCCTGTCGCCTGTCGCCTGTTGCCTGTTGCCTTGACGCTCGCCGCGCGCAGGGCGGACGCAATCTCTGGAATTGACAGCATGGGCCTTGGAGGGCCTAGGCTCCCTTCCCGGTGTCCTCCGCCATCAGCTCGCTCCTGGTGCGCGACCAGGTCGTCGCCGTGCGTCTGGTGGAGGAGGCGCTCGAGCGCCAGGTTCTGTACGGCGGCGACCTCGAGACGAATCTGCTCGAGCTGCGCGCTGCGCACGAGGAGGTGCTCGCCGAGTACCGCGCGCGCGCGGCGGGGATGCCCGTGGCCGGACGCAGGGATCTCGCCCTCGCGGCGCCGGACGCGGTCCGCATCCTCTCGCGCGAGCACGCCGAGCGACACCGCATCGTCCCCATCCGGTTCGACGGACGGCAGCTCGTCGTGGCGGCGTCGCAACCGCCGCCGCCCGCGGCGATCGAGGAGCTGTCGTTTCTCCTGTCGGCCGAGATCGCGCCTCACGTCGCGATGGAACACCGCCTCGCGTGGGCGCTTCTGCGCTACTACGGGATCGCGCTTCCGCCGCGGATGAAGCGGTTGCTCGACCGGATCGCCGCCGAGGACGAGGAAGCGCGCGCGCTCGACGCGATGGAAGCCCCGGTCCTCGTGACGCACGGCGTTTCCGTTGCGCCCGCCGCGCCCGCTCGAGCGCCGGAGCCGCCGCCGATGGTGATCGAGCCGATTGCGCCGGCGCCCGGCGAGCCGACCCAGCGTTTCGGAGGGGAAGCCCCCGCGCGCGCCACGCTCAAGACGGTCGTGGAGTTCCCGGCGATGTCCGAGCCGTATCGCCCGCCGTCCCGGCCGGCATTCGCGACCCAGCTCGGTCTCGCCGTGCCGCACCTTCCCGACGAAGCACCGTCCGTGTCGGCGCCGGCGGCGGAAGGCACTTCGTCCGGCACGGAGGTCCGGCGATCTCCGTCCGGGTCCGTCCGTATCACGTTGCCGCCCCCGGAGTCGGCCACGCCGGTGGAGCTCCCCGAGTCGTTCGCGGAGCGGATCGCGATCGCAGCGACGCGTGACGAGGTGATCGACGCGCTCATCGCGGCCGGGCGCTACCTCTTCGAGTACGTCGCGATCTTCGCGGTCCACGACGGCGCCCTGGACGGGAAGCGCTCCGACGGTCGAGGCGCGCCGACCGGAGTCGTGCAGGGCATTCACGTCCCGATCGGGCAGCCGTCCGCTTTCGGGAGCGCGGCGGAGACGCGGTCCGTGTTCATCGGGCCGCCCTCCACGGCGGTGGACGCCGAGACCCTCGCGGCGCTCGGCCGGCGCGCGCCGACCGCGATGTGCCTGGTGCCCATCGGGATGCGCGGACGCACGGTCCTCCTGCTCTACGCGGATGCGGGGGACCGGCCGGCGTCGTCCGCCGCCGCGCGGGAGCTCTCGTCGCTGGCGCCGCGCGCGGCGATGGCGCTCGAGCGGGTCATCATGGCGCGCAAGATCGCGGACCGTGCGAACCGCAAGTCCGCCCCGTCCATCGAGCCCGCAGTCGCGCCGCCACCGCCCGAACCCGTCGCGGTCGAACCGCCCGCGGCCCCGCCCGATGTGGACGAGGGACGTCCGACGATCCCGATGCCTGCGCCGGACTTCGACTACGAGGAGATCTCCGTCACCGACGTCGATGCGGACGACGCCGAGCTGTGGGAGGAGGACGAGGAGGCGCCCGGCGAGGAAGCGGAGGACGACCTCGGGGAGCGCGAGATCGACGCCGAGCAAGCAGCCGGCGACCCTTCGCTCCGCGGCGAGATCGATCGGCTCCTGCGCGGCTACGTGGAGGAGGCGCCGCCCGCTCCGCTGCGCCGGCCCAAGCGCATCCGCTCGAAGCAGCAGACGCTGACGGAGGTCGGCCGGCCCGCCGCGCTGCAGCAGCCGGTGTCCGGAATCTCGGGACGCAAGGGACCGGAAGCGCCCCGGCCTTCGGACCCCGAAGGGCCGAGCGTCATCTTCGAAGTCGGCGACAACGTCGAACGGCTCGTCCAGAGCCTGTACGGCACCGCGGAAGAGGCCGACCTCGCGGCGGCGGCGCTGCAGAAGCTCGGCGAGGCGGCGATGCCGGCCGTCGTCCGGCGGTTTCCAGGGCCGCTCTCCTTCGACCGGGTGACGGCGCGCGGCCCGCTTCCGCGTGCGGCCGACTGCGGGCCGATGCTGCGTCTGCTCGTCGCGGAACGCCGCATCGCGCTTCCGTACGTCAAGCCGCTCTTCGAGTCGCACGATCCGGATGTGCGGTTCTACGCGGTGCTGCTCGCGCGCGAATACCAGGCTCCCGACGCCGTCCCGCATCTCGCCCGACGCGTTTTCGACGAGGACTACGGCGTGCGGACCCTCGCGACCGACACCATGCGCCTGCACAAGCGCTTCGCGGAGTTCGACGGAGCCGTGCGCGATCTGCGCGCGTGGGCTGCGGACGATCGAATGCCGCGAGACACGCGGTTGCGGGCCGTGGAGGCGCTGGCGGGCCTGCTGGACGTTGGGTCGGTGCGGCTGTTCGTCGCGATCCTCGAATCACCCCAGCCGGATCTGAGAGAGGCCGCGCTGCGGGGCCTGACGGCCGTCACCTGCCAGAACTTCGGCGCCGCGCCGCGGAAGTGGGCTGCGTGGCTCGACAAGAACGGAGGCCGGCACCGGATCGAATGGCTCATCGACGCGCTCGTCCACGCGGAGGCCGAGATCCGGCTCGCCGCCAGCGACGAGCTCAAGCGGATCACCAAGGAGTACTTCGGCTACTACTACAACCTCCCCAAGCGAGACCGGGACCGTGCTCGCAAGCGGTACCTCGAGTGGTGGGATCGCGTCGGGAAGCAGAGGTTCGGGCAGGGCTCGTAGCGAAACCGCGCGCGCGCTGCTAGATTGCCGCCGGCTTGGGCGAGAAGGAGATCGAGGAGGGCCTGCCGGGGATCGGCATCTCGCCGGCGTACGTCCGTCCGGGGTTCCGGTGGGCCTACTTCCTGGTGCTCAACCTCGTCTCGTTCGCGATCGCCGGCGGAGTCTTCCTGTTCGTGTACACCGCGGACTTCCTCGACGCGGGGAGCGAGACGACGGCCGGATGGTTCTTCGATCATCCCGGCGTCGCGTCCGTCGCGGCGGCGACCCCGATGATCGTGACGTGCATGATCGGCGTTCACTACGCGCGGCGGGGAGCGCGCCGCCGCGCCGCCGCGAGGGCGCAGCAGGCGGCCGCGCCCGCTTCGGCGGAGTGAGCCGGGCCCTCCGGATCCGTCTTCCCGGGGGGGCGGTCGCGCTGTGGTCGCCCGCCGCGCCTGCCGCCGTCCGCGCAGGCGCGCCCTGGAAGGAGGAGATCGTCGACGCGCTCGCGGGGCGTCTGTCCGTGGACGGTCGTCCCCTGGACCGCGAGGGCGTCCTCGATCTTCCCCTGATCCACTTCCACGCCCTGCGCCTGTTCGTGGAAAGGCGCGCCGAGGGGCGGGAGCCAGCCGAGTACACCTGCCGCAACTGCGAGACGGCGTTCGAGGTCGATCCGCTGGACGTCCTCCCCGAGAAGCACTTCGAGGAAAGGCTGGGCGACGAGTCGCTGCCCGGGGAGCGCTCGTTCGATCTGCCGGAGCCGCTCCGGCTGCGTGGCGCGGAGGCGAAGACGGTCGTCCTGCGTCCCGTCACCGTGCGCGAGTCCCTTTCCCTGCGCGAGGCGATCGCCCGGCCGAGGGGATGGAAGGTCACTCCCGCAATCGTGCGGGCGATGGGGATCGTTCGCCTCGGCGACGAGGTCCACGGCGCACGCCTCGCACGCGCGCTGGACCGCGCGTCGGACGCGGCGTGGAACGAGGTGGCGGCGGCGTTCGATTCGCTGGCCTATCCCTCGGCTGGTGTCGTCCCGTACTTCTGCGAGAAGTGCGAGGCGCGCAACGACCTCGTCGTGCCGGCGGATCGGGAGCTGCACGTCGAGCCGGCCGCGACGCCCGTCGGGACCGGACCCTTCCCGATGGACGCGGACGCCTTCGCCGACGCCGTCGAGCGGATCGGCGCGGAGGTGTTCGCGGACCGCGGCGTTCGGGGTCTGGTGCTCGTCGCGGACGCCGGAACTCCCCCCTGCGATCAGGGCGGCGAGCCCCTGATGGGGAGCTACCAGGTCCTGCAGCCCGACGACACGGCCCTGCGTCCGGACGTGACCTTCGAGGTTTCGCTCTTCTTCCAGACCTTCAAGCGGATGTGGGAGGAGGACGGCCCCTACGACGTCGAAGCGGAGATCGACGAGACGATCGACCACGAGGTCGAGCACCACATGGGGCACCTCGCCGGTCATGACGAGCAGGACGAGGAGGAGGTCGAGCAGATCAAGCGGGATCTCGTCGCTACCTACGGCAAGAAGGCCCTCGCGGCCGGGCTTGCGGCCGATTTCGTGGGCGACGTTCGCCGTTTCGTCCGGACCTTCTGGCCGGTGCTCGTCATCGGCGCGGCGATCGTGATCGCGGGCGTTTTTCTGGGCAGGTGACACGAGCCGGGCTGCCGGTAGTTCCCCGGTGCAAGGGGATAGAATCGCCCGTGGAGGTGGTGGACATGCGTGTGCTTGCCTTGGCAGTCGGGATGCTCGGATGTGCGGAAGAGAAGGAAGAGGAGTCGGAGCCGATCGAGTGCCCTGACCTTTCGGCGACCCCCGTGGACGTCGACAGCGGCAATCCGAGCCTCGACGAGTTCTTCGAGACGGCGCCAGAAGTGGATGCCGAGGTCGCGCGTATCGACGGCGTCGTGCGCGGCGGCTGTGCTGCCATCGCCTCGGACCTCGGCGGCGATCCGTCGGGGCTCGATACACTCGGCGCCTGCGACCTCGCGGCCAACCTGGTCGAGGGCGTGGCCGCGGCCAATCCCGAGGCGTGGTTCGAGTGCTCGTTGGATCCATTTGCCGCTTCCTGGAACGGGACCGCGACGGCTCCCGAGGACGTGGACGCCCTCGTCGCCACACTCTCGGCGCATCTCGGCGAGGTGATGTCGGCAGCCGAAGCCGCGCAGGTCCAGGAGGAGATTTCGCGGGCGACGGCGGAACTGGTCGAGTCTCCCACGGTGGAGATCGACGCCGAGATGGTCGCGTGCCTTCCGGAAGTGATGGAAATCTACGTGCACGCGATCACGGTCTGCGGCGAGTACGTGGAGGCCTCCGCCCGTTTTCTTTCGGCGCTCTCCGGCTGTGGAGTCAACCCGTAGGGCGCGAGCGACCCGCCTTCTCGGCCAGGCCCGAGGTCCCGCTGCGGCGTGAGAGCTCGGCGAGCACGGATGCCCACGAAAGCCCCCGCGACGCGAGCGCGACCGTGGCGTGGAAGAGGAGGTCCGCGGCTTCCGAGACGACCCGGTCGTCCGACTCGCTCTCGACCGCGCGTGCGAGCTCCCCGGCTTCCTCGGTGACTTTTCGGGATACGGCGACGGGACCACCGTCGAGCAGTGTCCTGACGTAGGAGCTGCCAGGCGCGGCGGAGCGGCGAGACTCGATCACGGCTTCGAGGCGTGCGAGCTCAGGCGACGCCGGTCCCTCCCGGTCGCCGACCTTCCGATCGAAGAAGCAGGAGACCTCGCCCGTGTGGCACGCGGGACCGGCCGGCTCGACGAGGAGCAGCACCGCGTCCGCGTCGCAGTCGACCCAGACCTCTAGCACGTGCAGCACGTGGCCGCTCGTCTCGCCCTTCTTCCAGAGCCTCGCGCGGGATCGGCTGTGGAAGTGCGCCTCGCGAGTGGCGAGCGTCGCCTCCCACGCCTCCTGGTCCATGAAGGCCGTCATGAGCACCCGCCCGGTGCGCGCGTCCTGCGCGATCGCCGGCGCGAGCCCGTCGGGTCCGAAGCGGATTTGCAGAGACATGGCCGCGCAGGATGGCACGCGGCCCGGAGTGGGTCGATCAGGTGCCGAGGGCCGCCCGGAACTCACGGACGGCCTGGGATTGATCCTTGCGTGCCGCCAGGCGCGCGACGAGGTCGATGTCCAGTCCGGGAAGCGCCGCGCTGCGCTGGGCGCGCTGGTAGCCTCCGCCGTGCAGCAGGTAGATCTCGATTCTCCCGCGCCGCCAGAACCAGACTTCCGGGACCGACAGTCCCGCGTAGAGGTCCAGCTTGTCGAGCCCGCCCGACGTCCAGACCACTTCGATCAGGAAATCCGGCACTCTGGGCACGCGGCTCCCGAGGGCGTAGCACTTGTCCGGCTCTGCGCCGCGCTCCTTCACCTTCTTCTTGAGGGTCCAGGATCCGTAGGCGTTGATGTCGATGTGCCTCGCGTCCGCATAGGCCTCGATGAGCCGCCCGATCAGGCTGCCGATCGATTCGTGCTGGTGCGAAGGGCTCATCAGCTCGACTTCTCCGCGCAGGTAAGCAATCCGCACACCTGCGCTCTCGCCCCGGATCGACAGGAGCGTCTCGTATTGCGCCCACGAGACCCCGTGCAGACGGATCCGATCGTTCGGATCTTCGCGCGCCTGCGTTGGTTCGAACCGCTGCGCCGCTTCCATGCAGGCGATTCTATCAGGCGCGCTGCGAGGCGGCCGTCGTCGCGTTCTTCGCCTCTCCGTCCTGGATCTGCCCCAGGATCTCGAGGACCCGGCTCTGCAGGCGCTGCAGCTCCTGCGAGACGTCTCCGGCGTCGCCGGCGAGCTCGTACGCGTACTCCGAGCGGTTCTGCGCCTGCTCGGCCTTCAGCATGTGCTCGTCGGCCTCGGCCTGGTACCCCCAGTTCTTGTCGTACAGGGTCGTTCCGGCCTCAGTGGCCTTACCGGCCGCCTGCCCGATGGTGCCGAAGTTGCTGGCGATCGCCGATCCGATGCCGACGACGCCGTTGACCATCGCGGACTTGCGCTCGGCGTTGACCTGCTTCGTGTGCTCGGCGTGCGCCCGCTGGGCTTCCATGAGCCCGCGCTCGCGGTTGGCGATCCTCGTCCAGCGGGCGCTCCACCGCTCCTGCCGCAGCGAATCGTGCTGGACGAGCAGCGCATCCTGGATCGGATCGCCCGTCAGTTCTGCCGAGAGCGACGAAGCATCGGAGGGGGTCGGCTCCGGCAACATCGGCACCGGGGGCCGCGATCCGTCCACGCTGGGAGACAGCTCCGCCGCCAGAGACGCCCCGCCGCTTGCGAATCCGAAACCGACTTTCTCGATCGTGTTCATGGGTTCCTCCTCATGCCTTTGCCGCGGTGAGAGATGCCTTCGACCGCGACGCGTCGATCTCGGCGGCCAGGTCCATCACACGTCGCTCGAGATCGAGCACGGCCGAGGCGCCGTCGATCGCGTCGCCGCGGAGGTCCTGGGCGTGCTTGCGCTCGGCCTCCGCCCGGGACGCGTCCGCCTGGTGGCCGGTCGCGTCCGCCGTGCGCTCGGCGCCCCGCATCGTGGAGTAGGCGGCCGTGACGCCGGCCGCGACGACCACGGGCTGGACGTTGATGAGGGTCCCTACTGCGCCCACGATGCCAGCCTTGACGGTCAGCTTCTCCCACCAGCTGGCGTCTTCCTTGGCCGCGAGCGCCTTGCGCGCCGCCTCGGTCTTCTCCCTTCGCTCCGACGCCATCCGCCGCACGGCGTCCTTCGCCTGCTCCCCCTGCGACCGCATCTGAAGATCGAACGACGCGCTCGCGACGTAGGCGAGGGAGTCCAGGGCATCTCCTGCCGCAAGCTCCGGCGGCATCTCACCGGGGATGGCTCCGCTCGCATCCGCTGCCACCGGCGGCGTCGTGCCGCCCACTCCCGAGACTTCACCGGCCATGACGCACCTCCAGGTAGGAAAGGAAACCTCTCGCCTTTTTCATCGCGTCGTCGCTGCCCGCCTCGATCGCGCGGCCCATCGCCGCGCCGAGCGCCGTCCGGGCCAGGTCGCCTTCACCGTCCAGGATGGCGCACTCGCCAAGGTGCACGAGCGGCCACGGGTCGACGGCGTCGATGTCAGCAGCCCTGGCGTAGGCACCGATCGCCTCGCCCAGGCGGCTCTGCTGCTGCTCCGCTGCACCGCGCGCGAACCAGAACTTCGGCTCGTCGGGCCGGTGGATCGTCAGCAGGTGGAACACGTCGGCCGCGTCCGCGGCGCGCCCGCGCTCGTAGAGCGAATGTCCCAGCGCGTACAGCTGCTCGGTCGATCGGGGGGACATGGCGCCTCCTACTTTCCGATGTTCGAGATGATCGCCATCTGCGCCTGATGAGAGCTCGACAGCACGTTCGTCGTGAGGGTCAGGACCGACTCGCGCTGCTTGACCGTGCGGTTGAGCAGCATCATCTCGATCTCGGCGTCGCCGTTGAGCTTGTCGAGTTCGCCCTGGAGGCGGTCCAACTCCGCCTGCAGCGTGCTGGCGGCCATGACGCTGTGATCGCCCGAGTCGATGAACTCGTCGCTGTAGATGGTGTAGGCCTTTCCCGTCTCCAAGTCGGGACCGTAGTCCAGGCTCTGCGACAGCTCCGGCGGGACGTCGTTGATTTCCTCTGAGCCCGTCTTGCCGCCGATGGTCTTCCGGTACTCGGCGATCCGGTCGCTGTAGGCCTTCCGGACCTCGTTGAGCGCCTGCATCTTCTTGATGCGGCCCGCGATGTCCGAGTCCAGGCTCTCGAGCTGCAGCATCATCACGGCCAGCGCGACGTCGTCGACTCCCGCGAATCCGTTCGCCAGCGCCAGTGCTTCCGGCGGTGCTCCCACTCCACTTGCTCCGCTCATGGTCGTTCTCCTTCGGTCAGATCCGGATGCCCCGATGCACGCGATCGGCCGTGGCGACGCTCGCCGGGCTCATCGCTTCCTCCAGCTCCTCGATCGCGCGGCGTGCTTCGGGCGACAGCCCGTCACGCTCGCCGGCGATCCTGCGGAGGTCCGCGACGTCGATTCCCGCCGCGGCGAGCGCCTCGTCGAGCACGAGTCGCGACTCGGTCATCCACCGTTCGATCTCGACCAGCCGCTCCTCGTGTCCGTCTCGCATCGCCCTTCCCTCCGTCCGACCTCGTTATCGGTCGGACGCGGGAAAGGTTGCTCGTGCGGACGAGGATTTCTTCCTGAAGGAGAGTGGGGCCAGGGGAGGGGTTACGCGGCCAGCTACTTGGCCAGCTAAGTACCCGCTTCCGCAAATTCGGTGACGTATTCTTCAACGCAAGGGCGCAAGGGCGCGAAGGCGCCAAGCCTGGAGTGACCGCCATTGCGGCTTCGCGTCCTGGCGTCCCTGCGTTTGGGATTCGTAACAGTACTTGCGGTGGAGGGTACTAAGCCGCGAAGATCGTTCCGATCTCCTTCTCGACCACGCGCTCGGAGACGCGCCGCGCCAGCGCCAGCTCCTTGACCAGCAGGGTCCGCGCCTGGTCGAGCAGGCGCCTCTCCCCGAAGGAGAGATCCTTGCCGAACTTCAGGCGGGACAGGTCGCGCAGGACCTTGGCGACCTCGAATGGCGATCCGGACTTGAGCATCTCCATGTACTCGCGGTAACGGCGATTCCACGGCTGCGACTCCACGGCCACGCCGCTGCCCTTGAGAACCCCCATCACCTCTTCGGCCTCCTTGCGGGTGATGACCCCCCGCAGGCCCACGGAGGCGGCCTTGTCGATGGGGACCATGATCTTCATTCCCGAGTCGATGATCTTGAGGATGTAGAACATGCACTTCTGGGCGGCGATCTCGCGAGTCTCGATTCCGACGACTTCGCCTACCCCGTGCGCGGGGTATACGGCTTTGTCCCCAGCCTTGAAGGAGTTCATCATCCGGTCGTCTTCCTCCTCGTCCCGAGTGGCACGGACGGATTTCAGCGGCGCTAGAGAATACCACGCCGCCCGCAGCGGATCCATTTCAGTTTACTCAATGGATCCGTTGGGTTGCTCCGATACGAGGGCCCGGAGGTCAGACACGAAGAGGGTTCGAACTCCCGTGTCGACGGAGGCCGGCTCGAAGTCCAGCTCGAGCTCCGCGCCCGCAGGGGTCATCGTGACCCCCACCCTCCGTGCGGCGTCGTCGGCGCCGAAAGCCCGCCCGAGCCCCGACCCGCCCAGGGATTGCACCAGGGCGCGCAGGTTCTCCTCCGCCGTGGAGGGCAGGTCGCCCAGAAGCACCACCCGAACCCGCAGCCGTCCCTGTGCAGGCTCGAGGGAGAACCCGCTGCGGTCGACGTGCGAGAGCAGCACCCCGGCGCCGGATTCGACCGGGAGGCCGAGCGACCCGGTGCGGAGCAGGATGAGCGGCGCAGGGCCGAGCCGTCCCGCGAGGGTGCCGCCCGGCTGGATGGGCCCGGCGCCCCTCTCGATCCGGTCCAGGACCGCCCCGCCGTCCTCGAAAGCGATCGCTCGCTGTCCGAGGCGGCGGAGACCGACCGTCCTGCCCAGGAGCGCCCCGACCAGTCCCCGGCCAGGGTCGTCGCGTTCGACGGGGCGGAGTCGGTCGCGCAGCAGTCGTCGGACCTCCCGCGCATCGTACCCCCCACGCGCGAGCCACAGGACAGACGGCCCGTACCCGGCCGCGACCGCCTCGTCGACCTCCCGCAGGTCCACTCCGGTCCGCCGCGCGAGCAGGGCGAGGTCCGCCTCCCCGATCGACCCTCGCAGGGCCCGCCGCGTTTCCGGCGCTTTCCACAGTTCCTTCGGCCGCGCGACGACCACCCAGTCCGCGCCCGCCGGCAGAAAGGTCGTCAGGTCGGGAGGGTCAGGTCGCGGGGCGGGCGGCCGCGGCGGACTCGCGGCGCCTCCGCACGCGCACAGCGCGACCCCGAGCAGAAAGATGCGGCCCACGCGGAGGATCTACCGCATCGGGCGACCTATCGCTTCGCCTGTGCCGCTGCCGCCGGCTTCTTCGCGGGGGCCGTCCCCGTCCCGTTCGATCCCTTGGCGGCGTCTTGCGCCGGCGGTGCCGCTACGGCGGCAGGCCCCGGAATGGCCAGCTTCGCGCGGATCGCGGCCTCCACGGCCTCGGCGATCTTCGGGTTCTCGGTCAGGAACTGCCGCGCGTTGTCGCGGCCCTGCCCGATCCGCTCGCCGCCGAACGAGAACCAGGTGCCGCTCTTCTCGACCATGCCGCAGTCCGCGCCCATGTCGACGAGCTCGCCCATCTTGCTGACCCCCTCGCCGTAGAGGATGTCGAACTCCACCTCCCGGAAAGGCGGCGCGAGCTTGTTCTTGACGACCTTCACGCGCGTCCGGTTGCCGATCATCTTGTCCGCTGCTTTGAGGGCCCCGATCCGCCGCACGTCGAGCCGGGCGGACGCGTAGAACTTGAGCGCGTTGCCACCGGTCGTCGTCTCCGGGTTGCCGAACACCACGCCGATCTTCATCCGCATCTGGTTGATGAAGATGAGCACGCACATGCTCTTGGAGACCGTCGAGGTGAGCTTGCGCAGGGCCTGGCTCATCAGGCGCGCCTGCAGGCCCATGTGCGTGTCGCCCATCTCGCCTTCGAGCTCGGCCTTGGGCGTCAGCGCCGCGACGGAGTCGATGACGATGACGTCGACCGAGTTGCTGCGCACCAGGATGTCCGCGATCTCGAGAGCCTGCTCGCCGTGGTCGGGCTGCGAAATCAGGAGCTCGTCGGTCTTGACGCCGAGCTTGCGGGCGTACGACACGTCGAGCGCGTGCTCCGCGTCGATGAAGCCGGCGACGCCGCCGAGCTTCTGGGCCTCGGCGATCACGTGCAGGGCGAGCGTCGTCTTTCCGCTCGACTCCGGGCCGTAGATCTCGACGATGCGCCCGCGCGGCAACCCCCCGCAGCCGAGCGCCAGGTCGAGCCCGATGGACCCCGTCGGGATCACGGGCACCTGCCCGACGAGGCTGTCCGCCTCCCCCAGACGCATGATCGCGCCCTTGCCGAACTGCTTCTCGATGGTCCCTACCGCCAGCTCGATTGCCTTCTCCCGATTCGCGTCCTGTGTCATGTGCTCTCTCCTCGTAGCCTCATTCGCTGCAGAACCTCGTACGTGCCGGCCTTCAAGTCACTCCGGAAAAGCAGAACGGAATCGATCGTGGCCTCGCCGCAATCCGCCGCGCCGAGGTCGTGGATGACGTCGTCCAGCCGTCCGCCGCCCGGTCGCCGGACGCGGCCGATCGTCACGTGGGCGTGGAAGGGCCGCTCCTCGGCCGGGAAGCCGACGGTCGCGAGGCGGCGCTCGATCTGCGCCGCGAGCTCCTCGACCGCGCCCGCGGGATCGGAGAGCCCCACCCAGATCACCCGCGGCGCGCCACGCGGCGGAAACGCGCCGACGCCGCGAACGCCGATCGGGATCGGCTTTCGCTCACGGCACACGGGTTCGACGGCGTCCACGATCTCCGCGCGACGCGTGGGGGCGACGTTGCCCAGGAATTTGAGCGTCAGGTGGATCTTCTCGCGTGCGGTCCACGAAATCTCCCAGCCGCGGGCCCCCAGGACCGAACGGAGCGATCGGCCGACGTCGTCCACGGCCGTCGTCGCGTGATCGCCGAGTTCGCTGGCCAGAAACGTCCTCACGAAGCCTCCCGGCAGGTTTCGAGCACCTGGTAGAGGGCTGCATGTGCTGCGAGCTTGCGGACCCGATCGCGATCGCCGCGGAACGTACGCGTCTTGTGGACGACCCCGGCCGGTCCCGCGACCGCCAGGTGGATGAGGCCCACGGGCTTGGCTTCCGTTCCGCCGCCAGGTCCGGCGATCCCGGTCGTGGAGACGCCGAGCGTCGAGCCCGCGCGCGCGCGAACGCCCTCGGCCATCGCGATCGCGATCTCGGCCGACACGGCGCCGTGCGCGGCGATCGTCGACTCGGACACGCCGAGGATGTCCGTCTTGGCGGCGTTCGAGTAGGCGACGACGTCCAGCAAGAGGTAGTCGGAGCTGCCGGGTACGTCGGTCAGCAAAGTGCCGATCATCCCTCCGGTGCACGACTCGGCGACCGCGAGCGTCCAGCCGCGCCCGCGAAGCGCCTCGCCGACGGCTTGAGGCAGACCGTTCGAACCGAGGGCGACGACGTGCCGGCCGAGGCGCATTTGGACCTCGGCGAAACAGGCCTTTGCCAGGGAAGGGGAGGGCGCCTGCACCTTCACTTCGACCTCGGGGAACGTCGCCCGGTAGCCCAGGACGACGCCGGGGAACGCCTCTTCGACGCCGCCGAGCATGGCGTCGATGGATGCCTCGGGCAGACCGAACACGCGAAGTCGCAGCAGCGAAGGCGGCGCCTCGGGCGTCGCGATCCGCGGCAGGACCTCGGCGGCGAGCATGGCCTTCATCTCGAAGGGGACTCCGGGAAGGAAGAACGCCTGCGCCCGGCCGAGCTTCATCGCGAACCCGGGCGCTGTGCCCTTCGGGTTCGGGAGGACGTCGGACCCGGCGGGGAAGTCGGCCTGCTTCTCGTTGTTGGGCGTCATCGGCAGGCCGATCGCCTCGAACCGTCGGCGAATCGCGTCGAGCGAGGCCGCGTGGCGGACGAGGGGAACGCCCGCCACGCGCGCCGCGCACGCAGCGGTCAGATCGTCGCTCGTGGGCCCGAGGCCGCCCGTGACGACGACCACGTCGGCGCGCTCCCCCGCGGCGCGCAGAACGTCGACGATGCGCGCCGGATCGTCGTCGACCGTGGAGAAGCGCGTGACAACCAGGCCGTGCTCGGTCAGGGAGGCGGCGACGTGGGCGGCGTTCGTATCGCGCAGGTCCCCCCGCGTCAGTTCCGTCCCGGTCGTGACCACCTCTGCCAACACTGAACGGATGTCTACCCCCGGTCGGGGGCCCTTGTCAAAAGAAACGAGACGGCAAGTTCATTGGCAGACCCCTGCACGGTTGCACGGCGCGCAGGTCGGAAGTATTCGACAGGCGTGGCGGCGTACACGCGGATCGGGGCCGAGGAGGCGGAGGCGATCGTACGCGCGTATTCGCTGGTCGGCGTCACCGCGATCGAGGCGGTGGCGGGCGGGACGGTCAACTCCAACTACTACTTGAGTGCGGGGGGGGCGGAACTGTTTCTGCGCGTCTACGAGGAGGCGGGGCCCTCCGGAGCGAAGTTCGAGGCGCTCATCGCCAATCACCTGGCAGCGCGCGGGATCCCGACGCCGGTTCCCTTGCGGACGCGGGACGGAGGGTTTTTCGCCCAGCACCAGGGAAAGCCCGTCGCGCTCTTTCCGCGTGTCGGCGGGTTCGAGGTCTGCCAGGCGCTCGTGACGCCGGCGCGCGCACGTCGGGTCGGACGGGTCGTCGCCGAGATCCAGGCGGCCGCGGCGGATTTTCCGGACCGACGCACGGGACGATTCACCCTGGGCGACGTCGTCCACAGGCTCGATGGGATCGACCGGCCGGACCTCGCCGCGACGGTGGAGCGGCTACGGCGCGAGGTCGCCGCGCTCGAAACGACTCGCGCGCCGATCCTCCCGCTCGGGCCGATGCACGGCGACCTGTTCCGCGACAACGTGCGCTGGGAAGGAGACGAGATCGTCGCGGTGCTCGACTTCGAGAGCGCGTCCGTCGGCACCTACGCGTACGATCTCGCGGTCGCGATTCTCTCCTGGTGCTACTCGGATCGATTCGTGCCCGAGCTCGTGCGCGCGATGATCGACGGGTACGAATCGGTTCGCCCCCTGCAGCCCGAAGAGCGCGCGGCCCTTGCCACGGAAGCCCGCGCCGCCTGCGTGCGCTTCGCGACCACGCGAATCACGGACGTCGAGCTTCGGACGCCGCCCGGCGCGCCTCCGGTGAAGGACTTCCGCCGGTTTCTCGATCGCCTCGATGCGCTCGGCGAACTCGGGTGAATCCCCGAGGCCCCGTTACCGGGCCTGTTTCGCTGAACCGGGAGGGTTTCGTGGGCGAACGTCGGAGGCCGGTTCGACGGCGTTTTTCGGCGGTACGCGGCTTGCTCCGACGGACCGCCCATGACGACTCTTCGCTTCCTCTTCTTGGGTTTCCTGTCGGGATGCATCGCACCCGCCAGCTCCGGCGGTGACGGAGATTCGGCGACGGACGGCGGCGACTCCGACTCGGACGTGGACGTCGACGCCGACACGGACGGAGACACGGACACCGACTCCTGCCTCGCGGCGGACGCCGACGGGGACGGGCACGACGCGGCCGCGTGCGGCGGCGACGACTGCGACGACGCGGACTCCGCCCGGCACCCCGGTGCGCCGGACGCGCCGCGGACCGTCGACGTGATCGCGGAGGCGGCCTACTCGCCGGCGCTCGTCGTCGATGCGGACGACGTCGTCCACGCGCTCTACGACCACCATTGGGACTCTCCCCGGCACGCGTGGTGGGAGGGCGGCGAATGGCGCGCCGAGGACATCGGCGGCGCGCTCGCGGGCGCGGAGGCCGAGCTGGTCTACTCGGACGGCGCGCTGCACGCGATCGTCATGGACGAGTCGCTCTACCACGCGACCAACGCGTCCGGCGCGTGGGAGCTCGAACTGCTCTCCTACGACGCGCGGTACTCGTCGCACACCGCGATCGCCGTGGACGGCGACGCGCTGCACATCGCCACGTTCCGGCCCTACTTTCCCCTGCAGGTCACCACCCTCGAGGACGGCTCGTCGACGACCGAGTCGCTCGGAGATGAGCAGGCCTGGTGCCGGTCGGCCATCGCCGTCGATCCCGACGGCGTCGCGCACGTGATCTGGGGAGCCTACGGTCTCATGTATGCCTCGAACGCGTCGGGCGACTGGACCTGGGAAGCCGTCCCCGCAGGCGGTCGAGGCGAAGGCTCGTCCATGCAGGTCGACGCCGACGGAGCGCTCCACGTCGCGACGGCTGACGCCGCCGGCCTGGACGACCGCACCGACGATCGTCTGCTCTACCTGACGCTCCCGGCCGGCGGCGAATGGGCCGTCGAGGAAGTGGACGTGGACATGTACTGGGAGCGGGGACGCCTGATGGCCGGCGAGCGGCCGTCGCTGGGCCTGGGACCCGACGGACGCGTGCATGTCGCCTACCACGACGCGACGCACGCGGACCTCGTGTGGGCCGTTCGGGGCCCCGAGGGGGGCTGGACGAAGACCGTCCTCTACGACGAAGGCGCGACCGGCTACGAGCCCTCGCTCGCGATCGACTCGGCCGGGGTCGTCCACGTCGCGTTCGTCGACGACGCGTCGCTGGAAGTCCGGCGCATTTCATTTCAGCCCGACGGCGTCGATGACGACTGCGACGGCACTGCGGACGAAGGGTAGGGAGACGTCATGCGAAACCTCGAAATGAGCTTGGGCTTCATCCTTTTCGTGTCGTCCGGCTGCACCAGCCAGGGCGGAGGCGGTGGGTCGGGCGGCGCAGACGCCGACGCGGATTCCGATTCTGACTCCGACGACTGTCGGTCCCCCGACGCCGACGCGGACGGTCACGCCCGGACCCTGTGCGGCGGAGACGACTGCGACGACGACGCTGCGGCGGTCCATCCCGGAGCGACCGACTGGCAGGTCCAGGCCGAGACGGTCGCACAGGCCGGCGGTGCCGAGGAGCCGTCGCTCGCGATTGGACCGGACGGATCGATCCGAGTCGCGTGGGTGGACGACGCCGGCCTGCAACTCGCGACCGGGCCGGCGTGGTCCGTGGAGAACCTCGATCCCGAGAGTGTCGGGGCGGCGTCCCTCGCGATCGCCCCGGACGGATCGGTCGGCGTGGCTCACTTCGTCCCGAGCCTTTCCCACGCGGGAGGGCACGAGGTCGTCCTCACCTCCGACGTGACCGGCGCATGGCAGCGCGAGAGAGTCTGGCCGAACGGCGCGGACCCCGCCTCGGTCGACCTCGCCCTCGACGCAGACGGGATCGCGCACCTCGCCTTCCGTGCGCTCCCCGACTTCGGAGGCTGGCGAGGTCTCGCCTACGCAAACGACGCCGGAGGAAGCTTCGTCATCACCCTGCCGGACCCGGACACGACGAGCGGTCACGGCGCCGCCATCGCGACGGCGCAGGACGGGACGGTGCACATCGCCTACCGCGCCGCGGATCCGTTCCCCACGCTCCGACATGCGTGGCGCGGGGAGGGGTTCGGCGCACGCTGGAGCGTCGAGACCGTGGACGACGCGGTCGACACGGGCCGCCGCGTGTCGCTCGTCGTTGCCGTGGATGGCGATCCGAGCGTGGCCTACTGGGGGGGAGAGACCTCGGACCTGCGCCTGGCGACGCGCGCAGGCGGCGCGTGGACCGCCCAGACGGTCGAGGCGACCTGGCGCGGTGGGGAGTCCGTGTCGCTCGCCATGGACGACGACGGCGCGGCGCACGTGGCGTATCTCGACGACGTGCTGCGTTACGGAACGACCGCGGGCGGAGACTGGGAGCTGACGACCGTCGAGGACGGCGGCCAGGGCGGCGTTTCGCTGGCGATCGACGCGGACGGAGTCGTCCACGTCGCGTGGGTCGACGATCAGAAGGTCCGCCACGCGGTCTTCTCGGGGACGCCCGACGGAGTGGACGCCGACTGCGACGGAGGTCCGGAAGGAACCTGCGGGGCGCGCGACGCGGATCTCGACAGTCACGAGTCGATCGCCTGCGGCGGAGACGACTGCGACGACGGGAACGGCGGCGTGCATCCCGGCGCGATCGAGCAGCCGGGTGAAGACAAGACGTGCGACGGACGCGAGGGCGTGGACGAGGACGGCGACGGGCACGCCTCGACCGCGACGGACGGCGACGACTGCGACGACGGCGACGCCACCGTTCATGCCGGTGCGGCGGTCGTCTCGTGCGACGAAATCGATCAGGACTGCGTCGGCGGGGACGAGACGGACGCGGACTTCGACGGGCACCTGTGTCCGGGGGCGGGAGGCGACGACTGCGACGACGACGACGCCGCCGCCCACCCCGGCGCGGCCGAGACGCCCTGCGACGACGTGGACCAGGACTGCGACGGGTGGGACGTGGTCGATGCCGACGGCGACGGCCATGCGTGCGAGGCCGCGGGAGGCGGCGACTGCGACGACGGCGACGCGGCGGTCCATCCGGGCGCGCAGGATCTCGCGTGCGACGACGTCGATCAGGACTGCGACGGTCGTGACCCGACCGACGTGGACGGGGACGGCCACGAGCCGCCCGGATGCGGCGGCGACGATTGCGACGATGGGGACGCGGCCGTCCATCCGGGCGCGGAGGAGGGCGCGCCCGACCCCGAGGTCGTCGGCGACGAGGTGGTCGCGGGCGAGGGATGGGCAATCGCGCTCGACGCGGCGGAGGACGTCCACGTGGCCTACGGCGTCTGGGACGCGGGCCGCGTGGACCTGAGCTACGCGACGAACGCGAGCGGCGAGTGGGTGGCGAGGAGCGTCGCCGACGGCGGCGACTTCGAACACCCGTCGATCTTCGTCGAGGCGGACGGCGACGTGCACCTTGCGTGGGCGGAGCAGGACGCGGGCGACGTCTGGTACGCTTTCGACGAAGGCGCGGGCTTCTCGGCGTCGATCCTCGAGTCCGCGGCGATTTACGTGGGGCCGACGGGGGTCGCGGTGGATGCGGACGACGTCGTCCACGTCGTCTACCAGGATCTCGGCGCGGGCGACCTGCGGTACGCGCGGAACGCCGGGGCCGGGTGGACGTTCGAGCTGGCGGCGTCCGCCGGAAGCACCGGCAACGATGCCGCCATCGCGCTCGCGCCGGACGGCACGGTCCACGTCGCGACCCACGACGACGACGAGCTCTTCCACGCGATCCGCGACGGCGGCGCGTGGGTGGCCGAGCCCGTCGTCGACCCCGGGCTGCCAGACGTGACGTCGCTCTTCGTGGACGCCGACGGTACCGTGCACATCGCGTATGTCGATCAGCGCGAGGATGACGTCCTGTACGCGACGGATGCGACCGGCGTTTGGCGTTCCGAGGTCGTCGGCACCGGGGCCGAACCTGTGGACGTATCGCTCGCCGTCGACGACCGCGGCACGATCCACGTGGCGTGGTCGGTCTGGCGGTGGGGCGACATCACGAGCAGCGTGCGCTACGCAGCGGACACGGGCGCCGGTTTCGTCGAGGAGACGATCGATGCGGACGCGAGCTTCCGCACGCACGTCGCCATCGCGGCGAAGGGCGGCGACGCCCACCTCGTCTGGGGGGCGGACGCCGGTCTCGTGCACGCCTCATTCACGCCGCCCGACGGCATCGACACGGACTGCGACGGCGTCGTTTGGTGATCCGCAGCCGAAACCTCGTCGACGGCTGAATCCGCGCTCCCACGGCGATTCGACGATAATCGGCCCGTGCCCTCGGCCCGGCGATGCCCGGCGTGCGGGGCCCTGTCGGAGGGGCCGGAGACGCACGTCTGCTCCGAGCCGGCGACGGTCGCGGCCCGGCCCGGCGCGCACGGGCGCACCGAGCCGACCGCGGCGCGGATCTTCGGGCCGAAGGTCGGCGACCTCCTCGACGGGCGGTACGAGATCCTCGAGAAGGTCGGCGAAGGCGGCGGGGGGATGGTCTTCCGCGCGCGCGACCGCCATCTCGACGTGCAGATCGCGGTCAAGGTGCTGACGCCCGAGTCCGTCTCGGACTCGATGATCAAGCGGTTCAAGCGCGAGATCCGGATCACCAGGGACATCGATCACCCGAACGTCTCGCGCGTCTTCGACCTCGGGGAGGCAGACGGGCTCACTTTCCTGACCATGCGGTGGATCGAGGGAGAGCCGCTGCACAAGCGCGTGCGGCGCCGCGGTCCGCTCGGCGTCCGGGAGCTGCACCGCCTCGCGGCATCCCTGGTGGACGCGCTCGCGACCACGCATCGCCTGGGAGTCGTCCACCGGGACGTGAAGCCCGCGAACGTGCTGGTCGCCGAGACGGGCGAGGGAGTCCTCGTGGACTTCGGCATCGCCACGGAGAACGAGCGATCGCCAGGAGGCGGGGATCGCGCGCTGCGAGAGCGGATCACGCTCGACGGGCACGTGCCGGGGACGCCCGCGTTCATGGCGCCGGAGCAGGCGCGCGGCGAGGGTGCGACGCCGGCGTCGGACCTGTTCTCGCTGGGCCTGACGCTCGTGTTCGCAGCGACCGGAGAGGCGTACAAGCCGAAGGACCCGCTGCGGGCCTCCGCGCTCGCGCGTTTCGTGCGGCCCCTGCGCCGACTGCTCGCGGCCTGCCTCGACGAGGACCCGAAGCGCAGACCCCCCAGCGCGACCCGTTTCCAGGACGACCTCGCCCGGTCCGTCCGCCGGCGCAGGCTCCTGCGGACCGCTCTGGTCACGGTGGCCGTCGGCGCGATTGCCGCGACGACGGGGTTCCTCCTGCGGCCGGATGACGGCGCGGCGCCGCTCGTGTGCGTGCCGCCGATGGAGAACCGTACCGGGGATCCGGACCGCGAGTGGCTCGAGCGCGGCTTGCCGGACCTGCTGGCCGCGCGGCTCGAGACGACGGGGCGCGTCCGGATCGCCCTCGATCCCGCCTCGTGCGAACGGGCGACGCGGGTGGAGGGCCGCGTGTCCGGGTCGGCGAACGTCGAGCTTCGGTTGCGCGCGCCCGACGGCGCCGTCGTCGCGCGCGCCCGTTTCGTCGCCAGCGACGGCGAAGCGCTCTTCCAGGGCGTCGACCTTGCCGTGGCGAGCTTCCTGGGGAGCCTGGGGATCCAATCCGTCCCCCACGTCCCGGCCGCAGCCCTCATCACGGGCGACCCCGTCGCGTTCGAGCACTTCGCGCGTGGGCGCGAGTTCGTCCGCCAGCACAAGGACAAGGAAGCGCTGGACGAGCTGCGCGCTGCGACCACTCGCGATCCGGAGTTCTCGCTCGCCCAGCTCGAGCGGTGGGTCCTCATCGAGTACACGCAGAACGCACCGCTCGCTGAGGCGGCGGAAGCGCTGCGCCAGGCGCGCGCGCACGCGGATCGACTGTCACCGGACGATCGGGAGTTCCTCGAGGCCGCGATCGACGCCCGCGGGGGACGCCAAGATCGGCTCGTGGCGTACCTGCGCGGGCATCCGCCCGCGTCCTGGAGGTTCCACACGGGGCTTCGAGCCTTCAGCGGATCCCCCGAGGAACGCCGGCGCTACCTCGAGGAATGGATCGAGCGCCTGCCCGCGGACCCTGAGCCGCACAACCAGCTCGGCTATGTCCTGTGGAAGGTGGCCGTTGATCTCGCAGCGGCCGAGCGCGAGTTCCAGACCTACATCCGTCTCGCTCCGGATCTGGCCAACGCACACGACTCGTACGGGGATTTCCTGCGATCACAGGGCCGCCTCGACGAGGCGGCGCGAGCCTTCGATCGCGCAGTCGAGACCGACCCCACTTTCGCCAACGCAGCCGTCTCCGGGGTGGACGTCGCGTTGCGCAGGAACGACCTGGCCGACGCGGATGCGCGCGTCCTGCGCGCGCGAGGGAGCGTATCGCCGACGGTCCTGCAGTTCGTCATCTGGTCGCAGCAGTACGTCGCCATCCCGATCCTCGCGGCGAGGCCGCGGGAGGCCCAGAGGCGCCTGGAAGAGATCGCTGCGGATCCCCAGGTCGGCAGTCGCGCGTACGTGGTCCGCGAGTTCGAGGCAGTGTTGGCGGCGATCTCCGGGGACGTGCCGCGCGCCACGACGGCCGCCGCCGAGGCCGAGCGGCTGCGAATGCTCTACCATGGACGAACCGCCGGGCGTTCGTCCTTGCCGGCTTGGGTCGACGCGCTCTCGGCGAACGCGCACCGCGACCTCGCAGGGCTCGAGCGTTCGCTCGCCGCGCTGCGGTCCATCGGTACGGAGGGGACGGCGGAGGGGCCGGTGCGCCGCGAAGCGGAGGCGCGCGCCGTCGTCGTGGAAGGCATGGTCCTGCGGTTGCGGGGCGATCCCTCGGCTGCGGCGGAGCGCTTCGCGGCAAGCCTGGGTTCGCAAACGGGGTACTCGTTCGTGGCCGGGATCGAGCGTGCCCGGGCCCTCGTCGCCGCGGAGAGGCTCGCGGAGGCCGGCGCCGCATACGACGAGTTGATCAACCGCGGCCAGACCACGTCGAGCGAACCGGAGACGGTCGCCGAGCTGCGGGCGTGCCACCGCGAGGCGGCCGCGCTCTTCCGACGCCTCGGGCGTGCGGAGGAGGCTGCGGCGATCGAGTCGCGGCTCGCCGTCTCTCCCGATCCTTCCGAGCCCGGATGATTCATGAACCTCGCTGCTGCAATCCGCGATACGGCGCAATCTCCGCGCGTTTCCTCGTTCCCGCATCCTCGACGTACGTCCAGTACGCCTGCGGTGCGGGAACTCCGGGACGCGCGGATCTTGGCGGGGCGCGTGAATCCGCTTCGCGAATTCACGCCTCCCCTCGCCGTCTCGCGAATTTCGCTACGCGAGTTCATGAATTATCCGGGCTAGACTCGCCTCGCTTGTCAGACCCTCTGGTGACGTTCCAGGATCCGCGCACGCGTACGTCGGCGCTCGTGCGGCGCGCACGGCTGCGTGTCGTGACGGGCTCCGACCAGGGCCAGACGGTCGATTTGCCCGACGCCGGCGTCCTGATCGGATCGCAGCAGCCCGCCGAGATGGTGCTCGCCGACTCCAACGTCTCGCGGCGGCACGCCGAGGTTCGACGGGCGACGAACGGCTGGATCCTGACCGACCTCGGGTCGACGAACGGCACGTTTCTCGGCGAGATCCGGGTCGCGTCCGTCTACCTCGCCGATGGGTTTCTTTTCCGGATCGGAAAGACCGACGTCGCGTTCGAGGCGCGGGAGACGGGCGCGACCCTCCGGGCCTCCGAGGACGACGACCCGGGCTTCATCGCGAGGAGCCCTGCCATGCGGGAGATCGTCGCCGCAATCCGCGAGTTCGCGCCGTCGGATCTGTCGATCGTGCTCGAGGGCGAGACCGGCGTCGGCAAGGAGGTCGTCGCGCGCGCGATCCACCGGGCGAGCAAGCGGGCGAAGGCGCCGCTCGTCGTCGTCGACTGTGGCGCGCTGCACGATGAACTGGTCGAGAGCGAGCTCTTCGGGCACGAGCGCGGAGCGTTCACGGGCGCCGTCGATTCGCGCGCCGGCGCCTTCGAGGCGGCCGACGGCGGGACGATCTTCCTCGACGAGATCGGGGAGCTTCCGCTCGCCCTGCAGCCGAAGCTCTTGCGGGCACTCGAGGTGCGCGAGGTCAGGCGGCTGGGCTCGAACAAGACGAAGAGCGTCGACGTCCGGGTCCTCGCGGCCACGAACCGCGAGCTGCCCGAGGAGATCGCGGCGCGTACGTTTCGCGCGGACCTGTTCTTCCGGCTCTCGGAGGTCCGGCTACGGATCCCGCCGCTTCGCGAGCGACCGCAGGACGTCGCGCCGCTCGCCGAGCTCTTCGCACACACGGTGGACCCGGGCGCCACGGTTTCCGCCGCCGCGGCCGACGCCCTGGCGGTCCGCAGCTGGCCGGGGAACGTGCGTGAGCTCGGAAACGTGATGCGCCGTGCGGCCGTCGCCGCCAAGGGGAAAGCCATCGGACCCGAGCACATCGCGCCGGCGGACCTGACCGGCTTGCCGGGCGCGCAGGGGGGACCGCAGGTGACGGTCGATCTGGGCCTGCCGATCGTCGAGTCGCGCGAGGCGGTTCTCGCCGCGTTCAAGCGCGTCTATCTCGAGGGCCTGCTCGCGCGGTACGGCGGCGATCTCGAGGCCGTGGCCAAGCACGCCGGCGTCCACCCGCACTCGGTCAACCGGCTCCTGCGGACCTCCGGCCTGCGGGCGGAAGGGATGGAGGGGGACTAGGAGAAGCAACAGGAGACAGGAAACCGGCAACGGGCAACCGGCAATGAAAACCCTGGCCCTGGCCCGGTTTTCATTGCCTGTTGCCCGTTGCCCGTTGCCCGTTTCCTGTCTCCTGTTCCTTCTCACGAGCGCTTTCTCCCCGAAACTTTCCGACCCCCCAGACGTCAGTCTCCAGGTTCGGGAGGTTCCAATGCGAAAGGTCCACTGGGTCGCCGCGCTCGCGGCGCTGACGTCGTCCACCCTGCTGCCCCGGGACGCGAAGGCCTGACCCGTCGACCTGCCCAGGGTGACCCGTGAGGCCGCCCCCGACCACCGCGAGGTCTCGAGCCGGACGGCCGATGCCACGGGTGCCTTGCCGCTGCGCCGGTTCGACTACCGCCCGTATCTGCAGGGCGGCTCCGTCACGCTCGATCCGGCTGCAAGGCGCCTCTTCGCCCTCGATTCCGACAACGGCACCCTCGCGGTCGTCGACGTCCGGACGCTCCGGGTCGAGCGGACCATCCGCGTTTGCGACGGCCCCGAGCAGGTCGTCGTCTCGCCGAACGGACGCGCGTTCGTCTCCTGCCGCGAGGAGGGCGTCGTCGTGTCCGTCGATCCCGCCTCCGGGGAGGGTGCCGTCCGGCGCCGCCTCGGCGCGGAGCCTTTCGGCCTCGCGCTGTCTCCGGACGCCGGGACGCTGTTCGTCACCACGGCGAACGACGCCCGGCTGCACGCCCTGACGGCCGACGGGCTCGGCCTCGGCTGGTCGCTCCCGGTTGCCGCGCACCCGCGCGGAGTCGCGGTCTCGCCGGACGGCGGCCATGTCGTGGTCGCCCACCTCATGGGCGGGGGCGCGACGGTCGTGGACGTCGGCGATCGACGGATCCGCTCGGCCGCGCTGCCGAACCAGCGCGACGGCTGGGTCTCCGAGCTGTTCGATTTCGCCACCCTCGAGGGATTGCCCACCCGCGTGGCCGGCGGCGCGTTCGCCGTCGCGATGAGTCCAGGCGGGACGCGCGCCTTCGTGCCGTACGTTCTGAAGAACGACGGATCCGCGATCGAGACCTTCCAGCCGGGCTGCTACGCGAACGGTGCGAGCGTCCCGTCGGCCGCGACCGTCGCGGCGGTGAATCTCCGATCGAGCGAGGTTCAGCGGCCGATGCCGCGAGCGCTGCCGCCGGGCCGGCAGACCGAAGAGGGCAGCTTCGGGCTCATCTCCACCATGGCGAGCCTCGGCGTAGTCCGGGCCGCGTTCCATGATCCGGTCCGCAGCCGCCTCTTCGCGGTCGGCGACGGCTCCGGCGTCCTCGTCGCGTTCGACTCGTCGAAGGCGGATCCGACCTCGGCACCGATGCGCTCCTGGGAGCTCGGCGGTCCCGCCCGCGGCGTCGTCGTCGACCGCGCCGGCCGCCGTGCGTACGTGCACCTTCCGTTCGATCACCAGATTGTCGCCGTCGACCTCGAGGCGCAGCCGGGGACCGAGGCATCCTCGCAGCGCGTGACGATCGGTCGCGAGACCCTCGGCGAGGAGATCGCACTCGGCAGGCGTCTGTTCCACACGGCGAACGACTTCCGGATGGCGGGGCTCGCCGGGATGGCGTGCACGACCTGCCACCTCGAGGGCCGCGAAGACGGCGTGACCTGGCGCCTCGACGGCCAGCCGCTTCAGACGCCGATGCTCTCGGGCCGCGTTCGCGAGCACGGACCGCTGCGCTGGCGTGGCGATTCGCCGGACCTCGGCCACGCGGTGCGCGAGGCCGTCACGCGTCTGCGCGGGCAGGGGCTGCCGGACCCCGAGATCGGCGCACTCGTGGCGTTCCTGACCTCGGGCAAGGCCGAGATGGAGGCGCCCGTCAGTCCGCACACCGCCGTCGCCCGCGGCTCCGAGGTCTTCGACGAGGCGGGCTGCGCGAGCTGCCACTCTCCGGAGACGGACTTCACGGACGGCGAGATGCACGAGGTCCGCGGCACGAGGTTCCGGACGCCTTCGCTGCGCGGCGTGTTCCTCTCCGCGCCGTACTACCACGACGGAACCGCCGCCTCGCTGCACGAGCTGCTCGCCGCCCACGACGCGCGCGGGAACCCCATGGCGGTCGGATCCCGCGTGTCCCGGGAGGACCTCGGTGCGCTCGAGGCATACCTGCGCAGCTTGTAGCCTCTCGCCTCGGCTTCTTGCCCTGAGGCCCGAACCCCGCTAAACACCCGCGTAAGTGAGTGCCTCCCGAGCCACTGCGCTTTCGGGCTTCCTTCCGCGCTACCCGGCGGAGGCGAAGTCCTTCCTGTGGATCGCGATGGCCTCGGCGACGGCGTGGGCCTCGTGGACCCACCCGGCCTGGCGGCCGTACCTGTGGCCGCTCGGAGGGTACTTCTCGCTGTGCGCGGGCCTCATCGCCCACGGGCACAACCACTGCCCCGTCTTCCTGAACCGCGGGGCGAACCAGGTGATGAGCTGGCTCGCGACGATCTTCTACGGGTTCCCCTCGTTCGTGTGGGTCGCCGTGCACAACGACAACCACCACCGGCTCTCGAACGCTCCGGGGGACAGCACGGCCACGTGGAAGGTGTCGAACAAGCACAACCTGCTGGTCGCGGGGACGTATCCGTTCGTCAGCATGCTCTACCAGCAGCCGGTCGTCGGGAAGTTCGTGCTCGACGCGTGGAAGAACAACCGTTCGCGCTTCTGGGCATGCGTCTCGCAGTACGTGATCTTCTGGGGCGGCGCCGCCTTCGCGCTGTGGATCGACTGGCGCGCCTTCGTCTGGGCCTTCGCGCTGCCGTGGTTCTGCGGCGTCTACATGATGATCTACTTCAACTACGCGCAGCACGTGCACTGCGACCCGTACTCCGACTGGTCCCACTCGCGCGACTGGACGGGCAAGCTGCTCAACTTCCTGCTCTTCAACAACGGTTTCCACACGGTCCACCACAACCGGCCGGGCGTGCACTGGAGCAAGTGGGGGCAGATGCACGAAGAGGTGAAGGACAAGATCCCCTTGGAGTTGCAGGAGAAGAGTCTCGCGTGGTGGCTCGTCCGCCAGTATCTGCTCGCGCCGTTCTTCCCGAGCCTGGGCAGCAAGCAGATCGGCGGCCTCCCCTGGGAACCCCCGCCGGGCAGGGTCCCAACCGGCACACTGGTCCAGGCCGCGAGCGCCGACAGCTTGTAGGGACAGCGCCGGACTACCGTTACATCCCTTCGCGTTTCATCCGTTCCATCTCGGCCGAGACCCAGTTGTAGAGGTCGAAAACGTCGACCTCCTCTCCCCGCTCCACGCGCTTCGAAATCATCGTCAGAGGGAAGAGAAGGAGGGTCGTTCCTTTCAACTGAAGCGCGGGATCGATCCCGTAGGCGTCCTCGACCATGACCCAGCGAAACCCCAAGTCGAGGACGAAAGCGTCGCCGAGAACGATGCCCAGGCACTGAAGCTCGTAGCTCTGGCTCGGGGAAAAAACCCCGGCATCTAGCAGCGCGCGCAGCGTGCCGAGTTTGCCGGCTGCCGTCGCGCGGTATTTCCTACGCGAGTCGTCGTTCGCCAGGAACTTCTCGACGACGGACCGCTGCGCTTCGAGTCGGGCGAGGTCCTCCGCTTGGAGCTCTCGGATCTTCTGGTCGTCGCTCATCGAATGCCAGGAAGGATGACATAGCGCCCCGAACGAACCGCCCTCTCGTGTTGGACCCCGTCGAGGCACGGGTCCTTCCGCTGCGCAACTTCGCGTAGAATGGTCTCGAACGTCGCCAACGACGCATGGGACGACGAAGCGAGGGTGACCGTGAGCGAGGGGGTGCCGAAGCCTTCGGTCGACGCGATCATGAAGGTGATCGACGAGCTGGGGCGGGAGCTCGACGATCCGGAGATCGAGCCGGACCCGGAGAAGTTCGCCGACCCGGCAGAGGCCGCGGGGGATGTCGCGGGCTATCGGGACAGCGCGCGCATGCGCAGGCAACGGGTTGCCGCGCTCGCATCTCGCGCGACGGACCTCCTCACGAGCCTGCCGGCCGCGCTGGCAGAGCTCGACGACGAGGCGCAGCGCGCGGGCTTGCTGGGGATGGTCGTCGGGCTGGCCGGCGAGGTCGCGGGTCCATCCGTCGTCGCGGGCGATCACAAGGCGGCACGAAACCTCCTGGTCTCTGCGCTCGACGTCCTTCCCGAGGGGCATCCTTCCCGCCCCGAGCTTTCGGCCGCGTCGGACGATCTCGACGGGTTCGCCAAGCTGGTCTGGGGCCGCTGGAAGGTCCGCAAGGGCGAGGAGTCGGCCGGCGACGCCCTGCTCAAAAAGGCGAAGGCCTCTTCCGCCAAGGGAGTCGCCGAATCGGCGCAGGCCACGCTCGACCGGCCGAGACCGATAGGCCAGGCGCCAGGTCTCTTCACGCTCAACGGGTTCGGCACGCACCTGTACGGGGCGCGGGACAAGAGACCCGATGGGACCTACGTGACGACGCTGTGCCTGTGCGCGATCTTCGTTCCCGTCCTGCCGATCTTCGCGTACCGCGTCTTCGACCAGGGAGGCGGGAGATACACGTTCTACTCGCGCGAGCCGCTCTCGAGGTTCGCGAAGGGCTACCGCGTCCTCGCCGTCCTGGCGGCGCTCTCGGGGATCGGCGGCGTCGCCACACTGAATTACCTCCAATCGGACGGGCGCCTGTCCGCGATCGCGATGGAAGAGGCGCGGACGCTCGAGCGGGCCGGGCAGCGCGAGCAGGCGCTCGGGGCGTACCAGGACGTCCTGACGACGTACATCGGATCCGTACCCGAGGACCGGATCGACCGGGCCGCAAGCGGGGTCGTACGACTCGCCGCCGCATCGATCCACGAGCCGTTCGAACCCTCCTCCGTCGAGGCGGCGCGCGCGATCGCGCAGCGCATCCAGCCGCTGCGCCACACCCGGGGGAACGGCCCAGCACAGGAAGCGCTCGTCGCGAAGCTCGAGCGATGGTCCGGGCAGCTCGGCGACGCCACGCTCGAGAGGATCGAGGCTTCGATCGAGCTGCTGGACCTGGGTGTCGCCGCCACCCTCGGCCCGCCCCACGATCGGGCCGCCACGCTTGCGGGAGATCGACGGCTCGTCCTCGCGGCGCGACTCGCCCCCGATCGGCCTCTCGACGCGCTCCACCACTACGCTTCGGTCGGTCCTCGTCCCGAGGCCGTGGAGGGGATCGCGAGCGTGGTCCGCTCGCTGGAGGGTCCGGCCGCGTGGCTCGAGGCGAAACCCGTCGTCGCGAGCTGGCTTCCGCTTGCGCCCGAGGACGCAGGCGCGCGCGCCCGCGAGCGAATCGCCGAGGCAGAGGCGCTCGGCGCAGACGCCGAGCGTCGCGCGGCGATCGACTCGGGAGACGAGGCAGGCCTGGCGGAAAGGCTCGCGAAGAATCCTCGTGACGAGGAGGTCGCGCGAAGGGTCGCGGACATGCGCCGCGCCGCAGGCGATCCAGGGGCCGCGATCGCGGCGCTCGAGGGCGTCGGGCCGGCGGGGCGCCTGACCGGAGAAGGGCAGGTTCTGCTGTCCTCGTGCCTCGTCGACGACGGGCGTCTTGCGGGCGCCGACGCAATTCTGGGCAGATGGCTGTCGTGGCGCCTCCCGGCCTTCCGGGCGGCGAGGGACGCCTACGACGCCGCGGTCCAGGCGCAGCTCGACGGGTATCTGCGCCAGGTCCGCAGCGCATATCCACCCCGTGATTTCGCCCTGCTGCTGCAGGGCGCCCCTGCGCACCGACATCAGGCGATCTACGACGAGTGGGTGTCCGCGAAGATACGCGCGGACCCGGCCTTGACCGCGCTGCGCGACGTCGCGACGCGTTTCGCCGCGGTCGTTCCGGCGTGCCTGCTGCACGGGACGGTCAAGCTGCGTCTCGCTGGGGAGTCCTCCGGTGGGGCCAAGCAATCGCTGCTTTCCGACGCCGAGCGCCTGTTCCTCGCGATCCGGTCCGAGACTGAGGGCGACCCGACCTTCCACGTCGGCCTGGGTCAGGTCTATCACCGGCTGGGTCGAACCCAGGAGGGCGAGCGCGAGCTTGGAGTCGTCCTGCGCAGCGGCGACCCGGCGCAGAAGCTCGGCGTCGCCCGCGCGTATCGCGAGCTGGGTCTGCACGAGCGTGCGCGGACGATCGCACGGGACCTGCACGGCCAGTCGCCGTCTCCGACGCGCCAGGATGCTGCGGTCCTGCTGTACCTGCTCGCGGACACGCTCGAAGAGGAGGAGCGCTGGTTGCGCGCGGCCGACCCTTCGGATGTGTTCGTGCAGTCGAGCCTGCGTCAGCTGCAGGGAGAGAAGCTCGCGCGGGACGGCCGCTTGGGCGAGGCCGCCCAGGTGTTCGAGCAGGTGGCGGCCGAGCACGAGAGGTCGGCGGGTCACGACGCCTCCAGCGCAAACAACGCCGCGCACGCGCGCATCGCCCGCTACGGGTGCTCCGGCGATCCCTCGGATCTGGAGCGTGCCGTTCGACTGCAAGAGACCGCCGCGCGGCTGATGCCGGGCGACGCAGTCGTGATCCTGAACCTCTCGACCCTCCTCGCGTACGACGCCACGGTGCGCGTGCTGGGACGACACCTGCGGACCCGGACGCTGCGCCTCGCTCCGTTCGACGCGGAGGGGCTCCTGTCTTCCATGCTCGCGGGGCCTCGGGCCGACGAGGTCCGTGCGGCGCTGCGGGGGGAGCCTTCGCTGCGCCGTAGCCTCGACGTCGCGCGGCAGGAGGCGGTGCTCGCGGCGCGCACGCCGAGAGCGCACGACCGGGAGCGCGGTTGGCTCTGGAGGATCCGCGACGCCCAGGGGCTCCGCGCGCTTTCGGAGCGGCTCTCGGGACTCCCGGCGTTCGAAGCCGAGCCCGCAAGCACGGACACCGTCGACGTGGGCCGCGCCGAACTGGATGAGATCGAAGCGCAGATCCGGAGGGCCCAGGCCATCGCGGCGGAGGCGGCGCGCACACGCGATCCGGCGACGATCGCGGCCGCAGCTTCCTCGCGGGGCAGCTGGCTGTGGTCGCGGGTCTACGACCAGGCACAGGTCGCACCCGCCGAGGCCGTCGCTGCCGCCTATCGGGAGGCGGACAGCGCGTGGCCGGATCTGGGAGCGAAGACGGACCTCGCGGCGGCGCTCGTCGTGGTCGCGATCCTCGAGAGCGCAACGACCGTCCCCGCCCTGGGCGAAGCGTGGCGTACGCAGGGCCGCGATGCCGGGCTGGACGTGCTCCTGCATCGTTTCTCCTCGGGTCCGCAGGGTGCCGCGGCGATGGAGGCGATGCGCGGTCGGCCCGCGCTGCGCGAGGCGGTGGCGATCAGAAAGGCCCTGACGAGTTCTGACCCTCAGGTCGGCGACTGGGTGCTCGCCCGGTGGGTGGGTGACGCGGCGTGGGAGGCGGCGGCGACCGAAGCGCTGCGCCTCCCCGCCGTGCGGCTCTCCGCCGAGATCTCCGCGCGTCTTCATCCCGGTTCGACCCGGGACGCGGGACGCCTCGAGATCCTGCGCGCCGCGACGCCGTAGCCGCCCGACCCCTACTCGTCGGCGAAACGACGCACAGCCGGGATTTCGCCGGCTTCGGGGCTCTCCGGGCTCACCGGCGGGAAGACGAGGTCTCCGAACCACGAGGGTTTCCCTGCGAGGTACAGGGAGTCGGGCAGCTCGGCCTCCGGGTCGGCGCCCTGACAGGCCGGCTCGTCGGCTCCTTCGCACCGCCGGATCGAGTTCGTCGCGTGGTCGAAGTTGCGATCGCGAAACAGCGTGTCGAAGCACGCCATGTCGCCGTCGCCTCCGGTGCCCGTCGCGTACACGAGGTTCGCGCCCCAGTAGCGGGTCGCGATCTCCTCGTAGGCGTCCGTCCACCCCTCCGTACCGAGCACGTTCCCGACGACGCTCATGTAATGGTTGCTGGTCTCGACGATGAGTGCGGCCACCTCGACGTGGCCGGGTACGAGGCCGGCGTCGGGATCCAGCCCGGTCAGGCGGTTTCGGAACGCGACGTTGTGCGAAGCGCTGCCCCAGTAGCCGTCCCAGTTGATGCCCGCCAGCACGTTGCCCTCCCACAGGTTGTAGGAAGGATGCGCGCCGTGGGTCCACGAGTTGGGCCAGAACCACGAGTCGCGCTGCTGCGTCCGGAAGACCGCGTTCGTGTAGTTGTACGCGACCACGTTTCCGGACGCGCCCCACATCAGGATCGGGCCGTTCGACGTGTCGTGATACACGTTGTTCTCGATCAGGCTGCTCGATCCTTCGGCCACCTCGGTGCCGTAGCAGGTGTCCGAGTTCGCATGGTCGAGGCATCCCTCCATCCAGCTGTCGCGCACCTCCACCCGAAAGAAGTACGTGCGCAGATCGACGCAGCGCTTCCCGCATGTGTCGACCCGCACGTTCTTCACCCACGAGTGGGCGGCCCCACGGATCATCACGTTCACGTTCCAGCCCCCGTCGATCCCGGCGTCGTTCTGCACGACGAGATCTTCCAGACCCGAGCGGGTCGTCATCGAGTCGAGCCGCATGACCCGCGGGTCGAGGTCGTCCGAGAACGCGTAGAAGAGGGCCGGATCGATCTCGATCTCGTTGCCCGACACCCCGACGACCTCGGCCACCTGGGCGCGCAGCCGCGTCGCTCCGAACTGATCGCACCAGTTGCAGTCGCCCTCGGCGTAGCTCGCCGGCGTCACCGGGATGGAGGGGTCGTTGAGCTCGTTGATGAGCACGAAGTCCCCGGGGGCCAGCGAGCTGGCGTCGGCCAACGTCAGGGTCGTACCGCCGCGCGGGGTCGGGCCGACGACGTCCAGCAACTCGCCCTCGCTGTGGCCGGCGCCGATCTGGATGACGGCGTCCAGGGGCGAATCCGAGAGGATCGTCGTCCCGTCCGCGCCCGCGCCTGCGCCGCGCAGACTCTTGTTTCCCGGAACGCGCACCGTGTCCGTCACGCGGTACGTCCCCGCGCGCAGGTACGCGACGCCGTCCTCGGGCGCTGCGTCGAGGCAATTCTGGATCGCGGCCGTGGCGTCCGACGTGCCGTCGACCGGCACGCCGTCTGAATCGACGCAGTCGCGAACCGCGTCGCGCCGGGGGATCCCTCCCCGCACGCCCACGTTGCCCTGCCACTCGACCGTCCGGTCCTCGGGCAGCGCCGATCGGTCCACGGGCGTCGTGTCCGAGTCCGAGTCGGCGTCGGTGTCGGCGTCCGAGTCCGAATCGGCGTCCGAGTCCGAGTCCGAGTCCGAGTCGGCATCGCCGTCCGCCCCGTCGGAGTCGCCGTCCGCGTCTGCCGCGCTGCAGCCGGTCGTGGCTGCGGCGCCCACGAGCATGACGAGGAGGGCGCTCTGCGCGGCGGTCCGTTCGCTCAGCATGGGCCTACCGCTTGCGAAGGCCGTGCCAGGGCCGATCGCGCGCCCGCACGCGATCGCCGGGACACCCGTGCGCCCGGCTTGGTCTCTGGAAGCAAGGCCGGTCTGGAAAGGCCCCCCCGAGTGTGACGATGGTCGTGATCTGGGGCTCTTCGCCGCCCCGCCGACCGTGTGTGTCGGCCCAGCGAGGCGATTGGCAGGCGAGCCGAAGGGACGTGACGGACGGCCGAGCGGGCGTGACGGCGTGCCGAGGGCGCATGCACGCGCGCCGAGGCCGCAAGCACGCGCGCCGAGGGCGCATGCACGCGCGCCGAGCGTACGTGAAGGAAGCACCCCGTCCGCGTGCAGCGTGGCCGCGTCGATCTGCATGAGCGCCGCGAGGCCCTGACGGACGTTGCCCGTCAGCATGAATGACCGAGAAAGAGACAGGCAGGAGCGCCGCGGCCGCCCGGACGACCCTGGAAGCGCCGTGCAGGACGGCCGAGCGCCCGTGCAGGCCGCCTGTGCGCGCATGACGGACGCGGCCGCCGCCGTGCAACACCGCCGAGGGCGTCCGCAAGCTCCGACGGCTCGCATGCAGGGCCTCGCCGTGCATGCGTCGACGCGACCCTGCTGCCGTGCAAGCTGCAGGGACGCCCATGTCGGCTCGCCGGGCCGCCATGCAGAACGTCCCCGTCGGCCCTGACGATGCGCCCACCCGCGGCAACGTCCGAAAACAAGACACGCGGGACACGCAACCTTCCCTGAAGGCGCCAGGTGGCGGCAGGCAGCCCCGCCCGGCACCTCTGCGGCGTGATCGGCACGCCGCACCGCGTCGTTTCGCCGCTCGCCGCGCGCGCAAGGCCGGCGTTCGAGGCATGGGCGGAGCTCCACCAGGAGGAATTGCTCGACGACTGGAACCGGTTGCAGGCGGGCCGGACGCCAGTCAAGATTGATCCGTTGCCATGAGCCATCCGATTCACCGCGTTCGATCGTTCGCGATTGTCGGGCACTACACGCTCCGCGTCGACTTCGAGGACGGCGTCTCGCGTACGATCGACTTCTCTCCCATCCTCGAGGGGGAGGTGTACGGGCCTCTGCGCGATCCTGTCGTCTTCGATCGTGTGCACATCGATCCCGAAACCCATACCCTTGCGTGGCCGAGCGGTGCGGACTTCGATCCGGCGACTCTCCACGACTGGCCGGACGTCGAGGAGGCGATGAAGGCCATGGCCCGCCGGTGGGCGGAACTAGCATCAGCGCGCGCCTGAGGCGGCGGACACCTTCGGCCTCCTCCCAGTCGCAGAAGTTCTTGTAGGATCCCTTCGGTTTACTCCGTGGAGGGGCTGTGGCGGGGACGACGCAAGGAGGGACGCCCCGCTTCATGGCCGGACGACCTGTTTCATGGCGCCTAGCCTCTCGATGCGCGTGCGCGACTGGATCGGCAGGCAGCTGGAGTGCTCGTCCGCGTCGCGGGACGGCATCGACCCAGCGGCGTCTCGATCCCCTCGAGGGAATGCAGACCTGGCGATCACCCTGTCGTTGGACGAAGTTGCCGTGCTTTTCTCGGATGGGTTGGGTGGCTTCGGCGCGCCCGTCCCCTTACCGGTCCCGGGCCTCGGGTGCAGCATCGTCGCCGAATCGCTGGACGGCGACGTCCACGTGGACCTCGCGGCCGGTGGCGACTGGACCGTCCACGTCTGGAGGAACCAGGGCGACGGAACGTTCACGGAGCTCGCGGAGGCTCCGCTTCCTTTCGGTGGCCCGATGCCCTACCTGTCCGCCGCCGATCTGGACTCGGACGCGGACGTCGACCTCGTTGCCAGCGGGCTCTTCATCCTCGTCAACGATGGCGCCGCGTCGTTCGAGATCGACGACGCCTGGGTTGGTGCAGGCGCTCGGACGGCGTCGGCCGACTTCGACGGCGACGGCGACGTGGACGTGGCCGAGACGGACCGACTCGAGGGAGACGTTTGTCTCCTGGCGAACGACGGGACCTTGCAGTTTGCAGCGTCCAGACATTCCGAACACGTCGGGGAGCCGACCACGCTCGCCGATCTGGACTCGGACGGCAGTGTCGACATGGTCGGTGCGATTAGCGTCTACCAGGAGCTCAGAGCGACCCTCAACGACTCCACAGGCCGGTTCGGCCCCTATCTCTCGACGCTTGTGAACGGGGACTTCTTCCGCGCTGCATTGCCCGCGGACTTCGACTGCGACGGCGACCTGGACGTGGCCGTTGCGGAATCCTGGACGTTCCAGGTCTTCGACCACGACGGCGCGGGCAACCTGAGGTTCGACGAGGAGATCGTGGTCGGGGGCAGCCTCTGGTCCGCCGTGGCTGCCGACCTCGACGGCGACGGATGGACGGACCTGGCGGGCGCGAACTTCAACGAGATCGATTTCGTCGCCAATGACGGGGCTGGCGGATTCGACGCGACCGTTGTGACCCCCACCGGCGACTTCCCCGACTCGCTCGTCGCCGGCGATCTGGATGGGGACGGCGACGTGGACTTGGCGTGCGCCGAGCTCGACGATTTCGCTCGGGATGCGATCGGCGTCTTCGAGAACGACGGATTGGGGACGTTCGACCGCTCGACGCGGTCCGCCGGAGACCAGATCAATCTAGTCCGGCCGGGGGACATCGACGGAGACGACGATCTGGACGTCGTCACCTACGAGAACGATGCGGGCCTCTTCGTGATCGTGGGATATCGGAACGACGGCAGCGGAACCTTCGAAGCCGGCGATGCGATCGCCGACTTCGCGTCGAGCATCAGCGACC